>Ga0209611_10000633_pt1 | contig 54372 bp, 52 predicted proteins | sample S1TSphgellanicum_3_FD_187693 | JGI IMG/M metagenome (GOLD analysis project Ga0209611, IMG submission 187693) | Host-associated microbial communities from peat moss isolated from Minnesota, USA - S1T2_Fc - Sphagnum magellanicum MG (SPAdes) (version 2) | ecosystem: Host-associated > Plants > Peat... | reverse complement strand
TGGACTCATTTAGGGCTCATTGCAGACAATCTCAAGCAGTTGTTTGTTGAAATTCTTGAGATGAGTTTTTACACTACTCTCTCTCATTGCTTTTGTGTCTCTCCCCTCTCCCCCGCCCCCCTCTCCTGTGGGCTATTATTGTATTGCTCTTCCCTAACGATGCAATTTCTCATGCATTATTGTCATAAAATGAGCTTCTTCTTCTCCTTGCCTTGCCATTTCTTGGCTACTTTTCACCTCCTTTATAAAACAAAAGTTGTCAAATTTTCTTATGTCGTCCACAAATATTTTTAACTATCAAATTTGCAATTTGGAAGCAACAAAGTCATTAAGCTCTTTTAGAGCATTCCAATCTTTAGGGAACTTTGTCCTGGAATCCCATGCATTGGTCAAAGCAAGTTCTTTGTTGATCTCATTTGCACAATGTCACGGCATTGTGATCTAAGGGACATTGCTTTCATTGTTTGGGGAAGCTTGCTCAGGGAACTGCTTCATTCCTTCTCTTTTCACGCACTAGGAAATGTCCCATTTGAGTTGTGAGTTGAGAGATTTGATGGCTTTTTGGGGAGTCAATAAGTTTTTGCAATGCGCCATCTTGTCAAGGAGCAGATGTTGCAAGCCAAAAGAGTGTTGAGAATTGGGGGGGGGACATTGGGTTTAGAGTTGGGGCATTTGGTAGGTATGTCTGTACATCTTGGCGATCGGGTTCTTCTTGTGTGCATGTCTGTAGTGGCTCTTGGGGTGTTCAGCATTTATAACTCCTCTTTGAGAGAGATGTAGATGTTAGGATCACACCCCTTCAAACCCCACCTAATTCAAAGTACACAATGTTCTTATATGGCCATAAGCATTAATGAACAAATTCCCAACATGTCCCCTCTCGTCACAAACTTTCTTTATCTTGCAAAAATGTTTTGAAGGAATCGCGACTTTCTCTTTCCAATCAAGTAACGAGTACTAGAACAAGTGGATTTATGGATCTACCAGAAGAAATAATTGCCAACATGTGACCAATATGTGTAGTCTATGACCCCAGGAAGCATTCAGCTGGTACTCATGGCTGTGGGAGATGGCTGAGAGCATGCACAAGGAAGGGTAAAGACTAAAGACCAATCCTCAGCCATGTGTACTGTGTAGTTCACTCATGTTTTCCCTGTTGCTCTTTACAGCACTGGAACAAATAACAAAACAAATTATTCTGCTAGAGCTTGGCATAGACCTACAACGAAATACAACAACCAGCCATGAAGAATTTGAAGAATTTCTTTGAAGTTTTAAGTCCACAGAAAAAAAGGAAAAAAACACTAGATTTGGGAATGACAATGAGTGGATGGTATGTGTCAGTAGAATGATTGAATGCATTGGAGAATGGAAAAGTGACAGATGGGAAGACAGATTATATTTCATATTATATCATGCTATCAAAAGGTGCATCCCAGTGATGCACAAAATTCTCTTTGGCAGTGTCCACAGTTGAAAAAAATTTATCTGCAGAGTGTCCAAAGTTTGGAAATGTTTTTTTAATGAGATAAAATGGCCAAAATCAATGAGACCCATCACACAAAATTGAACCTACAACTAATTTACAGAAGTAAAAAAACGAACTAGAGGAGTGGACAGACAAGACAGAGAAAGAAATTGGGAAGACAAAACTCGTGTACCAAAAGTAAGTTGAGACCAGCAACAAGGGTGTGATGTTTGAGTGATGTCCATTCTCAGTTTCATCCCCTTGAAATAGAGTTGTTGTCATGAGGCAACACTAAGAATAACAACCCTGTCAAGCACTTTGAGAAGAATCCAGTGTATTTGGAGGGTACCTTAAATTTGTGAACACCCAGCCCTCCTAGAAAAGAAGAGGAAATATTGCACCTACTCCCTCAAGAGGGAGGGATCTCCTGTCTCTTTGCCTGGACTTCAGGTTTTTCACTTCCTTATAAGTTTCCTCATGCAGTTAAATGACATATTACTTACATCTTCTAAATTCATGGTACCTACCAACAAACTTTGAAATTACTGTGACCAGTGGTGATCCACATGAAATGAAAGCAATCAAACCCCCAGCTTCTGAATTATTGGACTCTATAGCTATTCAAAAAACTGGGTGTAGGGATTGGCAGGGTACCTGGGTTATAGTGGGGAGTGGCAGTGTTGGGACAAGAAATATCAAGATCCCCTTTCAGTTGGTGATGCATAGAAATGGGATTGCTTTTGGTGGTTACGATAGTCAGACAGACAAGGTCCAAAATTAGTAAAGGAGAATGGTCTCCTCCATAGCACAATATATTGTAAAGCAAAATACATGAAGCAGATTGGTCTCCTCCATACCACAATACATACTAAAGCAAAATACATCACATTGTCAACAATGGGTACTAGGCAACACCAGGTAGACTGTTCCTAACAGTGGTTTCTTCCTGAGTGGATAATGCTAGCGACAGCCTGCAGGGGTTGCTAAGTGCACAGGTGCATAACACACAAGTTTCCTGCTCCAGAAAACAAATGACACATCTAAGATGCTGGAAGCAGGAGAATGATGCTTGTGGATGGTGATTTCTATGGACTCCTAACTGCTTACCAACTGTCATTTCTAGTGAGTTTTAATGGCTGCACTATGAAGAGAGGTTCTTGAAATCTTAATTGAAACTTATAAAAGATACAAAAGTTATTCAACATGGAACACAAAGCATGAAAGCTGTAGGCCCTGTCAGCTTTAGTAATAATCAAGGGACTTAAACAAGGATGAAGAGGCTTGAAGAACTTGGTTTCTGCAGTTTTCCTGCAGTTTAGAGTTTGCATCCAAACACTGTTAGATGCCTGGATTGATACTAACCCTTGATACTGAGCTCCCCATACAACACCCACCCCATAACAATTTTGACTATGTACTCAGAGTGGACAACAATGTTCGTAACATGTTTCTGCAAATAAGGAATGCTTTGATAGTACTGTGCAATATACTAGCCTCCCAGAAGATTCTCATGACTGGTACAGAAGAAATTCTGTATGAACTTCTAAACTCACTTATGACCATGCCAAAACCCATCCCCATACCCAGCTACTTGTGTAACAACTTTTGTTTTCACAAAAAGTGGAAGTGCCCTCAGTACCCTTCTCACATCACAGTAACTTTCCAAAAATATCAATCAGGATTGCTCTACAACACGTGAAGTAGCTGAACATAAGTACAACCAAACCAACTGTGACCAAAATCAGTGCAGTTCTAACCTTCATGCTACTCAAAGGTACCAGAGCATCTCACCTCCAGCATGAATTGCCATGTATAACTGCCATTAGTTGCTGTCATTCCTCCCCAATGACTTCCATAAGCTCCTGACAGTGGATGTAGACTACAGAAGTATCTAATAATCTGCTCAAACTTTTACAGCAAAAATTACACAGACAATTGTATCCTGATGTCTGTCATATTTCCAGAAGCAACAGGAAGCCTCGGTCATGATATCACCTAGCACTCAAGAGGGCATAGCTAATCATAAGTGCACTCGTGCAACATTTATTACTATTCAACACCTCTAAAACACCGACTGAATATATCAAATACATGGGCATATTGCTACATCAATTCTTTAAGGAAAAAGTCATCATCACTGCAGTTGCATTTGACAAACTGCTTTAGCTGAGACAGCAACTCTAACAACAAAAAAAAAGTCTCAATGATCACGAACACACAGTCCAAGCTCATTCTGCCTGATAACAATTCCACAATAACTTTTCTCTTTCAAGTGTGGGAGTGGGTTTCACAAATCTATCTGTCTTTTGAAGGGTCCAGAAGCATCTGGTTACAGTATGACAGTATTTGCCCCCACAACCAAATTTCAACCTACATTAATTTTGCAACTCCTTCCTTACTGTAATAGAGGCAAATAATCAAGCCTCCTTTGGAACAGAATAACCAACCTTCGGTTTGCAATGCATGTGTTGTCACACCATTCCAGACCTGCAACCACGTGCAATTTGTATCAAGCTTAGACTACCTGTGGACACTGTGGAACTGTGGAAAGTGAACACTGTAGACAACTCAAAGAGGGCTGTTCAATGAGCAGAAGCTGCACACACTCAGATAATATGGAGATTTCAACACATAGCTAGCTGCACTCAAAACAACAGTCTCTTGCACTTCCCATTCAAAAGACCTGCTACTTATAGTGTCAACTCCAACAGTATAGTTATTTGAGAAACAGCAGTAACAAGGCAAAGAAATAATCATAAACAGAAAGACATACCTAAGCTGCTGTCCATCCAAATCATCGGCACTTGCTGGAGTGCTGTGTAGTAGTGGCCATAGACAAAATTTTACTTCCTGACAGCCAACAATGTCCTATGTCTGGATCTGCCATGTATAGTGGTGCTACTGCTTGGGACAGAAGCAACATGCTCTCGGCGAACTCTAGGTGGTGGAGCCAGGCGAAGTTGTAGTGAAGATCCGACTGTAGGAAGGCCCTTTCCCTTATGCAACTGTTTGAGCAATTCCAGCTGCAAAAGCTCCAAATGATCATCATTAAGAGACTAACTGCAGTTCCACTTGCATCTTGAAAAATGCACCAACAAATACACCTACTGGCACTTGCTCACTCAAGGCAATGTGAGTAATCTGGTAATCTCAATGACCTTCCTTCCCTGAACGAGTCAGGACTCTCTAGAGTGGCCAGTCACTGAAATAAGGAAACTTGCTTCTCAGTAGAGCCAACACACACAAGTCCATACAGAGCAAGAACATAATCAAACATTTGTACACACCCGAGAACTGCTCAAAGTATGGTTGCTCCTGGTTGTTGAGCCCGCTCCTTGTAAGGAAGGTTCAGTTACATCTAGCACTGGAGAACTTGGAGCGCCCACCTTTGGCACCCTATCTCCCTGCCAGGCAGCCTCTTTGCCATGTGAAAATAACCCATTGGGCTTTCTCTTGAGGGTGCAAACAGGGCATCCTGTGAGACCCCTGTCCTCATCTTTTAGATTACCAGCGGTATCCATACAAGCAGTGTGGGCAGCATGACCACAGTAGTAAATGTGCAATGCATCATTGGCCATCTTGGTGGAAGCTGAGCTTTTGGGGACTGACTCCCCCATCAGCTCCTCAGTATGAGTACCATTGATTACTCCACCTGTATTGCTACTTCGACCTGGAGTGTTTACATCATCAAGCTTAAGTCCACAAATGCAGCAAGTGGAGGTGATAGGCGCATATGCATGTGCATAGCCCCTCCGAAGAGCTCCCACATTGTAGAATGTATCATCCTCTATCAACTGTTTTGCTGTTCTCTGCACATTTCACAAATATTTGGATAATCAATCACAAGAACCTGATCCTAAGTGACAAAATAATGAATAAGATATCTGAAATGAATGCAACTTGTAAGAGGTGCCAAACATACCAGAATGGCACGCTCATAGCCATAGGCACTGAGCATGTTCAGGATGGTAGCACGGAAGTCCCCAAAAGGGTGGTTACCATGTTCGGCCAAAATCTTGTCCATAATAACGCGTAGTGGCACATAGCCCATCATGCCGTCTATGACATCACCCATCATCCATACAAGCACCCTCCTTACACAATTCCCTGCAGCAAGGATGATCTTTAAATGGCAAAACAACATACGATCTACTCATTCCAACTGTAAGCCAATGCACTCAACTGCAGCCTGTATACTTGGATTCTGTCTCAGAATAATCAGTCCAACCTTTCAAATCAGTGTTTGCCTTCCATTGGGTTTTTCCAGTCTGGTCTCTACTCAATTCAACATTAGCATGCTTGCGCCTGCTGCGCCTTGGTCGAGTTCTGGAAGATTTCTTGTCAATATGACTTGCTACTATGAATTCACGTAATGGCTCCACAATCCTGCAAAACACACCACCACTCAAGGTGCATGCCTAACTCATGTTTCCCCCACATAGTAAGGCACAGGAGATACTACCCAAAGCAAGCACCCACTTCATATCGTACCCAGATCTGTAGTAAAATGACTGACAATAGCAAATCAAACCTGTCAAGGACACGAAACCAGAGAGATTCTGACTCCTGTTGATCCAGTCGCAGGGTATTTCGTTGACACAGTGTCACAGCTGCAGCCAAAGCAGATTTGAAGCTTGCAACCTGCTCAAACCATATTGCAAAGTCAACTCCAGCTTCAGAGCTCTTGTGGGATCTACTGCTTCAACCATAGTAACACATATCCATTCACAGAATGAAGTCAATGGCCTAAAAGGTTGAGGGCTCTTGCAACCTTGTAGGTTTAAAACCCATTGGGTGCACTCTAGATACTTCATCACAGAACATGCAACAATGTGTGGAAAAACAGTGTACCTGGGGGATATCTAACCACTTGTCATTGTTGTTAGAGACTTGTGCTGCCAGAGAGGAAGAGGCCATGATTGCACTCTTGAAGTCAAGCATGCAAGCATCCACCTCCACAAGTACTAGTCCCAGTGCAGAAGCCACATCTCCAACACGCTCCAGAAGAAAAATCGCTGCATCAGTTATGCCATATTCTTGGCACAGTTTGAGGCAGTGTTCTAGTCTATAATTTTCATAGCTCTCTAGAAACTTAAGAACCAATCGTGGTTCAAACTGGCACAATAGCTGCAGACATCACAAAAATAAAATCACCTTCTGTTACATCCACAACCATTGCAGGTATGAAGAGTGGGTATTACACTTAGCAGTACAATACTATAAGCACTTGCCATTCAGTTGATAGGTGGATGACACACCCTTTTGAAGAAACAGTTTCATCTGTCATTGGAGACCTTCAACAATAACTTCAAATCAAAGAACAAGACAATGCCCAGTCTCAACAATCCTACCTGTACATAAAGCTCTGCCATTTCATCAGTGAACTCCATGCCCGATCGTTGCAACAAGTCCCCCACATGAATGTCTGGTTCCCATTGTGACGGAATGAAAATACTTGGGATCCCCCCTGTCTCAAGTTGCTCAGAAGCAGATGAATCCTTTTCTTCAAAGGTCACAGAATGTGAAGTAGAGGAGGCAACAACAACTGGCTTTGAACCAATAGAGGAAAGAGGCCGACTGCTAGAGCGAGCATCCATGATGGCCTTGAGGTAGGCAAACAACAGCTGTGAATGAGATCCCAGCTCCTTCATGACACGCTGATTTTCTCCACTCAAGTGCTCCAAAACAATCCATAACGTCCCCTTGCTGACCAACAACCCAGATTCAGAGAGACATCTATAACTTGTGGAAAACCTGGACTTGTGGATAAATCACTCACTCAGATACAACACAAAAGCTCTTCTACAAGAATGACAATGGGGAAATATTGGCTGGTGAGCACTTGAGGTCAACAATAGCTCAAACGACTAGCTTGATGATTTAGAAACAAAACTCACATGTTGTGCTGCATGAGTTGTGGCATGCGTGTGAGGACAGCTTCCCGAAAATCAGTCAACACTGATCCCTTGAGGCCATTTATGTGATCAAGCATTTGCATTATAAAAGTAAAGGGTTGATGAAGGCAATTTGCATCTTTTAGGTAGCTGTCCAGCGCTGATATATACTCACCATCATGCGTATACAACAAAGCACAAACCTTTTCAACACACCACCAGAACACTTGAATAGTTCAGTCCAACCTGACATGTCAATGGATTTGGAACCTTTCACCATCTCCAACCTCAACAAGAATAGAAGAACCCTTGACCTCACAAACAAGCATCATCCTGCATCAGCACATTTTTGTCACAATGTATGACATGGTCTGACCTGCCAAAAGCAAGCCTCTTGTGCAAGGTGCAGGGTGTGAGAAGCATCAAAGTCCGAGTCTGGGACTGAATTCAGTAGTGCCACCATCAGATCTTCATTCTCCCTGGCTTTTCTGCTTTCACAAGAAAATGATACCAGATACTCCAAAATATGCATGAGGGTGCCACGTGAGACCACAGCATGCCTTGATGCCACAAATTGGGCAACAAATTCAAGTAGAGATTCAATGTCCCTTCTTGAAGGCCAAATCTCTTGAGAGTCTTCGGAAGAGCCAGCTCCACTTCTATTGTCTAAGTCTAAAATTTCAATGAATGCACTCACAATGGCCTGCAAAAATCTTCGTCCTTCATCAACAATTTCTGTGGTAGCAACCTCAGTTGCTTCTTCTGACATTTGTTCATTATTGGGACGAGTAATGTACCCATAGCCTTGCTTGCCAACATCTAAGGGCCCTCCTACAGGAAAGGCCAATCTCAACACAAGGAGGGTGGCAGGTGTGTCCAGCTGCAACAGATACAGAAGCCTGGGGTACTTGGACCTGTCCGCACCATTGGAGACCTCACTTGATTGCTCTCTTTGCATACCATGTTGATCAAGTAAGAACCTTAAGATTTCACCTCGCAATGCAGGCAAACGCTTGGCAGGAAGAGAACCATGTCCTGTGACAACCAAAGCAACATACAGGAAGTGCAACTCTTAGCACAACTACTGATAGGATCCCCACAATGTATGTAGCAAAGACAAATGCATCAGAGTACCACAATCTGTAGAGGGAGTCACATTTAACACAGAAAAGCATATACCGGGAGGGAAGGAAAGACCACAGAAGCAGTGCTTCAAGTATACCAGCAGCTTGTACCTGTGCAGCCCACAACACTAAAGGTTTTTAATTTCAGTACAAAACCCAAGAAGAAACTTGTTTCAAGCTTCCAGCATCACCTTCTGAACCCTAGAAGATGCATCAGATGTTGTAAAGGGCATTCCCTTACCTTAGCATACCCAAGCACAGTCAATTGCATCCTGGATAAGCAAAATGCAGAAGTGATTGCAATATCATAAGCAAGTGCAAGCTGGCACATCTACAGTAATTGATCTAAAGAAACCATGAAATCTGAAGGAGCAGAGACCAAACCCAATAGCCTGGGCATGAGAGGGGTTGTGAGTGTGCTGAGCCACAGCCAAGAGCTCTTCCATCGGGGATGTAAAATCATCCAGTCCTTTAGTGAATAGGTAGATGAGTGCATTGTACAGCCCATGTTCCCGGCAGAGCTTCACAACCTGCCGCCAATAGCAAACAAATCAAGTGAACCAGAATTCTCTAGGTAACTACTGCAGGCAAAACAACAAGCCAAACTGTAATGAACAATGTTGCATGGCTAGAGACCACAGCCCACTGTGAAACTGGACAGCCCAAAGAACTTATAATACAGTGAGATGTATAAAAACCATCCTCTGCCTTCAATGGAGCTCTACATGCAGAAATACCAACAGGAAACTAGTCTCCACCCATAAATCCTGCCTCATATAGCATCTGGTAGAATGTAAGGACACATGCCTGATTGAAATCCAAAGATGCAATATCCATGTGGAGGACACACTGCTCAACCCTCTCCAACCACCCGCGTTGGCTGTAGTGCTCCACGAGCGCTTGCATCACCTGATTGTAGGGACCCAAAACAAGTTACATCTCAGTTTCCCAATACATCTGCCACAGCCTGCACAATTCTATATGATCATCACACCCAAAAGCTTTCCATTTACCACTGTCTGCCATGTCCACTATCCCAAACATACAACTAAGTCAAGAAAAGGAAATTAGCAGACATCAACATCCAGAGCTTGCTGTGATTGTGGCTAAACAACAACACACTATGAATTCCTACCTCAGGAGGCAGTGCCCCCAGCATGTCCTTCAGAATATAAGGCTCCAGAAGTTCCAGGAATGTGCCTGCACCATGCAACAGTGCACCTCCTATATAAAGGCAGCTACTGACACTTCCCTTCAGCACCAAATTCTTTTGTTGAGCAGCAACTAACAAAAGCATTTGGATTATATCCCAGAAGAGCCCAAGTATTTAAAACAAGAAAAGATTTCCCCTATTTAGAACACAGTCACACTCATTGCAACATACTTACGTACCCCTTTGGCTTACTGCCTCAAACTTGTGGAAGACATTCTCAAACAATACTTCTCTTTTTCCCACATGCACACAGAACTCAATTGCTACACCTCCAACTCTTGCATATTGTTCACGAGCCTCATCAATCATGTCCTGGCCTACACTTCCTCCACCCCATGAATCAGCCACTGTCGAGACTGCTTCCTCAGCCTGCAAATGGTCTTTTGTTCCAGCAACATCAACTGGGGGCATTGGGGATGAGGGTATAACTAAAGACAAGTAGGCAAATGCCTCATCAATGTAAGCAGAAAGGAGTGCAAGCAATGTCTCCATGATGGCTTCTCGCATGGCATCCAGTCCTCTTGGGAGGCCTGTCACCCCTCTTGCTTGTCCATCATAAAGCTCCATAGCAATGTGGAAGGCTCCCATCCAGTCACCAGCATCTTGCAATGCCTTAATGCGGTCTCCCCATGGAAGTAGGCGAGCCCTCCATAATTGAAGAGTTCCTAGAATGTAAAGGGCTGCTCCTCGTACTGAAAGTGAGCTGTGATAGGTCTTCTCTGGATTCCCAAAGGTGTTAAGGATGTGTGTGTGGTAGATGATTGCCCCCAAGCCTTCTTGCTCCCCTCCCAGGGATGCACGCTCCACTTCCACCCCCTCTTTTGTGAAAAGGCAAAGCTGGTCCTTGGCTGTTGCGACCACCATCATCTGCAAAACACCACAGAGTCCACAATCAAACCACACGTTTCAAGCAAAGGGTCACTTGTGGACATCACTACACAACATCCTCACTTTCATCAATACAGGAAAGGATGTAATGGCAGCCACACCTGCTCCTCCAGCCAGACAAGCCCGACAGCAGGGCTATCAAGATCCCATTGCCCCACTATTCTCAGCTCTGATTTCAGTAATTGTGCAATGAGCATCTTCTTGTCCCAAGCTAAAGCCAATACAGGCCAGTTGTCCTCATCAGCTCCATCACTAGCTGCACCGCCATCTGCATCCTTCACATGCCCACCATCCATGCTGTGTCCACTCACTTTTCCATTGGCTGCCATGTCTGGGTGCAAATGACCATTACCTAACAAACTGGTATTGAAGGTCCCAACCTGTGCTCGAATGCGTCGCCATGCTGTATAGGGGATGGCCCCTTCCCTTATCCCTGCCGGTCGTGTCAACCTGGCACACACATCCAAACTTGGTACCAAACGCACCTGCCACCATGCCCACCCATGATCATCCATCCTGCTCAACGCAAAGTCCACACATACATCTATAAGAGAATGAGCACCCCTGAATGAACAGGTTTCACCTGTTACTTTACCAAAAGAGTGCTTCTCTCAAGGACTTTGGATTGAGGTAGAGCAGCTTTACCACAAGGACAGTTGTGTGTGTGACAAAGACAACCATCCCCCCTGCTCCATCATCAGTAAAGTTGGCTCCATCGTACAGGAACTTGCGACCCACATCCATAGCCCCCCCACCTACACCCCCTATCACACTTCCTAATGTGACAGATGAGGCAGGGGCAACTTGCTGAGGTGTGCTTGCCATGCCCATGACTTGAAATCCATCGTCTGGTAGCAAGGGTGACACTGATAGCACTATGCCTGTGTGCTGTCCGTCCAGCAGACACTGCCACCATGTCAACAGTATAAGTACCCACTGAAAAGGCAATCCTAAAATGGCACACAGATTGTGAAGTTGAAAAGGAAAAGGAACAGTTCAGCAGAACCAAAGATGTCACAATGGAAGAGGTATGGATGCAAACCTGAGTTGTGACAGAGAAGCGACGAACAAAAGGAACCACAGTGAATGTGTGGAGCAACACCAGCCCTCTACAATCACCAGTAATTGCCTTCAAATGGCGTCCAGCTCCAGACTCTTGCCCCAAGAAAAGTGTATGCACAATAGCTGCATTGTGCTCACCTGAAATCGTTTTGGCAACAATGCGCCTAGTCACATCCCACAGGGATACCGTGCCATTGGTGTAGCCAGCCAACAACAAGTCACCTTGCTGGTTGAAGCAGATAGCACTTACAGCAGGCCCTACTTTGTCAATGCTTCCTCCTAGAAAAAAAGCCTGCAAAGTCAAATTACTAATTGTGAATCAGCAGATGTAACAGCACAATGCAAGAAATCCAACCAAGGAGAAAAGAATTTGGTAGTCTTGAGTTTCTGTCACATTTCTGGAAGCAACAGGATGACTGCGTCATGATGTTAGCTATGGCTCAAGACACAGAGCTAATCAAAGAGTCAACAGCCACAAGCTTATGAAAGAGTTTGATTCCAAAATGTCTTGGCTGAACATCATGTGCAAAATGTGTACATATGTGGGGGGGGGGAACTGGTCAGCATTAACCTTGCTTGGTTCCATTTCATCAGTACTGCATGTGGCAGAGTACTTGCTAGGTGTTACAAGCAATGCTCCTTTTGACAACCCAACAGCAATGAGGTTAGTATGAACTGCTAGAGCTTCAGGGCTGCCATGATCTCGCCTCATGGCAGGTGATGCCAGTGCATGCGAGAGAGAACCAGCAGAGTCTAGCTGCAAAAGGCCAATTGCTGGTGGACCTCTCTGGATCCCTTCCAATTGCATTGGCCGGGCTGCCACACCCTCTTCCCAGTGCAACCCAGAGCTAGCTGTTCGTTTCTCTTGCTCTTCTGCCAAATCCAATGCTGTTAGGTTCTGCACTTGCTTCTCCTCCTCCTGCCATCTGCTCTTGGTAGTTTCTGTTCCGCCATTTCCTGACAACTCTTGTAAGCCAACAACAGCTTCACTTTCCCTGTTTGACGGATCTAATCCTGGATGCCTATATTCAACATCTGTATCCCTATACCCACTATCCTTTGCACTTTGTGATGCTCTCTCATGATGCTCCTCCATCCAGACTGGCTCATCAGCAGCAGCTGAGGAAGAAGCCTCATCAGATGCATTGTCAGAATTCAAACTCTCAGAGTCATCCACAGTTCCAATCAAGCTCTCCAATTGCTGTAAACTGCTGTGGTCCTCATTGATGGGATCTCGCACCACCTCACCGAAACCAATGAAGGAAGTCACAGGTTGTTGTTGTTGTTGTTGTTGTTGTTCTTCTTCTTCTTCTTCTTCTTCTTCTTGCAGTGAGTTGATGGCATCTCTGGGCTGCTGCTCTTGCAGAACAAGGGAATCAGAAAAAGAAGGTATGGTAAGGAGTTTAGAGTCTGACCCAGAAGGAGATAAACCCTGGGGACGGCCTTTTGCTTGTGAATTCATGTCAGCTGCATCGCCTTCCCATTCAAGAGCTCCTACAACATGAAAAGAGAGCTCCCCAACAGCAGCATCCAATCTCCCAGTACTGCCTTCCAGTTCCTCCTGAAAAATTACAGAGTTCGAGAACTGGAGTTCTTTCTCCACAGTCAAATTATCCTCACCAATGTTCTTCTTCTCCTTCTCCGCATCTTCCTCCTGCTCTCTGTCCACATCGCCATCCTTCTCAACCACAGGAGTGATGGGAGCTGCAGTAGATGTGGTGTTAAGACCATCTGAAAGGGAGCTTGATGCTGAGGACAAGGTTTTCCGTAGCGAAGAAGAAGCAGCGCTTCTTGTAGACTGCCTAGAAGCTGCAGCTGCCCAAGCCAAAGCAGCCCCGGGGCGAGGACTCGGTCGGATGATGCTACCACCACCACCACTACCGGAGCCACCCCAGCCTAAAGCAACAGACGAGAAAGAAGCAGAAGCAGAAACGCCTCTAGGAATTCCACCATTGGCAACCCTATCCCAAACCCTAGAACCCTGATGAATCTCCGCAACCTGCAGTGCTCCTCCTCCTAGCAAGAATCCTTCCACGACTCCCCCTCCGTGATCCGATCTAGCGGGGCTAAGAGGAGAATCGATCGTCCTCCGCTCCGATCCCGACACGACCCCGATCGCAACTGCATCCTCATAATTTCTGGCCGTAATATCCCCGCCAACCGGATCCACTGGCACCACCACCTCCTTCTCCTCCTCCTCCTTAACCCTCGCGACATCGTGACCCGCGTCGTGGTTGTTGTTTTCGTCTTCGTCGTCGTCTTTTTCTTCTTCTTGTTCTTCTTCTCCTTCAGCAGAATCCACATCGTTAAGGATGTCTTCCAAGCTGCGCTCGAAGTCCGGCAGGAGCAGACCGTCGTCGTCGTCGTCATCGCTGCTCTGCGCCTGCAGCAACGCATCCAGGTCGAACTCATCAGACTGCTGCATTGTGCGGCGCGTTCCTCAACACTACGCCCGCATCCCATGCTACTCGCCCATCACAGCGGCCACCCAATTCATGAAAAAACAAGCCGCAGATCCGCAGATCTCCATCGCCAAGCCCGCGACACACGCAAGCAAGCACCCCGTCCGCTGTCGCCGCTCATCTTGGTCCTCCGTCGCGAGGAAGACGAAGCTTCCCGGGTATGTCTCCCCCACGGCAGTTTATACCCGGATCAAGATCCCGACAGAATACCCGGGTATATCCCGCCGCCCACGTGCCCGACCCAGTGCGTCCGAATGATAACCGGGGGGTATGTTTGTCGGCCCGGTCCTCGATCGAGCTCTTCCTCTTCTTCTTCGAGCTCTCTATCCCAGCGCGTCCTTCGGCAATTGGGTGACGCGCTCTTGATCCATGTACTAAGTTCTTGTGCATTGTCAATGCCTTCAATTACGTTTTGCTTGCTCTTCCTAATTTACAGAGAACCGGTGTTGTGAATTGCGGATAAATTGGTCATATGCTCTTGAACTCTGGATCATGTTCGTCTGCTTTGTCAAACCCTTCAAACATGTCTTGCTTCCTCTTTGCTAATTTTACGTAGAACCAATTGTTGTGAATCCGGGATTGTTGGTGATCCACTCTTCCATGCATTATGTTCTTGTGCTTTGTTAAACCCTTCAAATATATATGTCTTGCTTTCCTCTTGCTAATTTACATAGAACCAATTGTTGTGAATCCAGGATTGTTTGGTGATGCTCTCTTCTACGCATTATGTTCTTGTGCTTTCCTAAACCCTTCAAATGTGTGTCTTAGCTTCCTTTTACTAATATTCCAAAGAAACCAATGTTGTGAATTGGGGATTATTGGTGATGATGCACTCTTGAACCATGGATTATCATGTTGTTGTGCTTTGTGAAATCCTTCAACGATGTCTTGCTTCTTCTCTTGCTATTTGACATAGAACCAATTGTTTTGAATTGGAGTACTTGTTGTTTTTAGAATGGCAATGGGCATTCTTGTCATGACATCTCCATCTTCCTTGCATGATATTGACTTAGAGATTGATTGAAATGCAAAAATGACTAGTTGAAGAGGAATCCATGACTTTAGAATCTTAGAAAATTGGACATTGACAATCAAACTTTTGAACTTGGGAATTTCATATCACCTAACCCGCACTCTTCTCTAAATGAACATTGAAGATGAAGTTTTGCCATTATTATCAAGTGTCATGTTGCTTTGTTTGATTAGCTTGACTCCATCAAGTATAAAGAACTATTTGAAAATTCCATTTGTTTTGTGTAAAATCATTCTAAAAAAACATTTTCTTAAATTGTTACTTTATTTTACAAAAGACCTAATTTCTTTTGTCTTGGAGGATGTTTTAAAATTTTGTGCACTTGCATTGAAAGTTTGTACGAGTTCAAACCCCTCAACTATCTATTAAGGAAGGTAATTTGTTTACCCTCTTACCTTGGTAGCTTTTACACTAATTATATTGTTTTCAAAAATGTTGAATTTCAAAAAAAACTCAAGTATGAAAAATTCATGATAAAAAAAAGGTTGAATTTTCGAGAAGATATTATTTGTCAAAATGAAAACTTCAAATTTGCTTAATTATTCAATAGAAATGAGTAAAAGCTGCCCAACATATGTAATCCTTTGGCCCAAATGGACTTCAAATTTGGATGTCATTCTTTTACGATCAACAAAATTCAAATGCCATCCACATGATTTCATCCATATTTGCACAACAACATAGATCCATTAGGTCAAATTAAAGTTTGTTTTAAAGTTGACTATGCACCTTTGTGCATCCAAACTATGTATCTTGTTGGCTATTCCTTTGAAATCATAAATTACAGTCCATAAGAAAAGTCTTTTTAAAACTTCATTAATTATAACATGAACAATGGTATTTCACAAAAGGAATTGAAACTTCCACATTGCTCTAGTGTAATTGAGTTTCTATGGATGCATGAAAGGAAAGAACCAAACTTTGTAGTGCCTTATAATTATTCAAACTCAATGTTATGTCAACTTTAGGCAAGTCTTTCCTTGGCTTGCACGGAAACAATCATCACCATGAGACCAACCACAAAATGATATATAGCCCTTTGAATGGCAATAACCACAACAATGTTGGGACCCGCATGTACTTGTATCTCACTAAATGCCATTGACCAAGAATCTATCACCATAGTGTGATTTGCTTACCCTTGGAGCCACCCTCACATCCAATCATTTGAACAATCCAAATGGTGCCCAACAAATCCACAAACAACAAGTGAAGAGTCCATGTTAGAAAAATCCAATTTCCAACATGCATATTGAAGTACAACTTGCATCAATTGCCAAACCCATTGACCTTCAACCACCCATGAGGGGACTCTTGAATGCATTTGCATTATTTAACAACAATTATGTATGAAGATTTCATAGCTATGTGTTACTATTTAAGATTTAAAAAAGCTTTCTAATTTGAAAATTTCAGATCCATTGTCATGGTAAGTTCAATAATCCTCTTTTCAAGTTGAATAATTAGACACAATGCATTTTTTGCTATGGTATAATCATCTGCAAAAATCAAAGCTACCTGAAGTTGAAAATATATATATATGAATCCTATAGTTGGTTTTGATGAGTGTTGAATTGTAATTTTGTGACGGGTTTGCAACATTTGCCAGATGTTCACATAGATACCACATCAATGACTAGATCTTCATTGAGTTACAAGAAATCCTAACCTCGTGGAATATGCACAAGTCAAGTTGGACACAACCATAATAATTAAATTCATATGATTGAAGAAGCAAATCTCCCTTATTTGCTTTAGCTACAAGTTGTACAATAAGAAATCTTATCCCTCTATCCTGCTAATCCTCTTGTGATTCCTCTATAGTCAAATGGAAAACGCCAAGTTGAGGGTTATGATTTACATCCACACAAATGCATGATGTTGGATGACCCAAAAAATTACTAGAACACTTGAGAGAACCCTCTAGAATTTGACCACAATCATTTCATGGAACATTATGAGTTGACATAAGTAATCGATTTTTTTGAACTCTTGCCATTTGGGACTAGGACATGGACAAGTCAAAAATGTCTGCCTTTGCGTTAACATGCCTTCTCCAAGACTTAAACCAATCTTCCACACATCAACAAAACCTAAGAACCACTCAACATTTATGATATACACAGGCTCACTCTCCCAAGCTCACTCTTCCAAGCTCTCGTGTATTTAGTTACAAAAATGACTTCATACACTTTGCATTCATAAGAATAAACCCAAATAGGAAAATGTGCCATGAAGTTCACAAAAAATGGACTCAGTTTTCACGGTAACACCTAGTGAACATCCCTCAGAATGGGGGAGAAAATGAAAATACATCGGTCCATGGTCTCTCCCTTACATACAGTCAGACCCAACAAAACCCCATGTTAAATACTGTGCTAAAAGTGACATATTGATGGTTTAATGTTTTAACACATCTGCAATCAAACATCAGATCATTGAACACTCATGCAAAAACAATGCTCTCAAAACATCAAACATGCTCATTGACAGTCGAAGTGAAATAAACTGACAGAGAACAACCTTACAGGATCAAAGAAAACTGAAAGGAGATATGAACAATTTGTTCAAAAATTGTCATGGGGCAATCAAATCATGACAGTACAATTTTATTGGGTATCACAATTCTTAAAAAGAAAAGTGCAGGCTTTAGGCTTATGAAATCAAATACAAACTTGCTCTGAGGGAATAATCTCCACACTAAAATACAAAACTCTGACTTCACCCACCTTTTTCAGAGCTTCTTCTTTGAGCAGGATGGGACTTTAAAACTGCCAACTAATGTACTCTTCAGAGTCTTCCTGTGGCAGTTTGACCATCATGTGTGCGTCCTGCTGCTGCTCCTCATCCTCCTCCATTGTCATGTGGTTTGACAACTTTGTTTCTTGCTCAAGACCCATAATATAGTTCAACCCAACAAGCAGTTCTGTGATGGCTAACTCAGTCTTCACCAAATCTGCAAAGTAAAGAGTTTGAAGGAGAAGAACATTGGTGCGGGCGACCACTTGCTGTTGCTCAAAGTTGTGCTCTGATTGCCACCTTATCATGTTGTGCGCAAGTGGAGCCAGCCAGCTGATGAGTCTCTCAAGCGCTTCCTTCCAATCTGCAGCAATCTCAGAGTTGAACTTGCTGTTGCTGTTGTCACCCAGTCTCATGATTGATGACACTCGTAGCCTTGAGCGTAAAGCCCCTCGGACACTTTTGGGTAGCATGCGGTAAAGATCATCACGTGCATCAGGAGCAATAAGGTGAGGATACCTTATCATTCTTTCAAGGATGATGATCACATTTGAGTAATGCAAAGCAAGTGCCGCACCTCCCAATGTGGACCAGGGTGCCATTTGATGCCGAGTTTTTGGGTCACAAAGGATTCGAACATTGCGGCCATTCCAAATTGCACCTGACTGCTGCTGGGATTGCCCTGGTTGGATGCTGTGACTTGTTGCATAAAGGAGAGCGGAAGTGAAAGAATCTGTAGTTTCTGCCTGCACTAATGCTGTAAGTGGTGTTTCAAAGAATTGCCTGCTGCGAGTATTTTCTGAGACTAAAGCTGCTGCTGCTGCTACTGATAAGTGGGCACAGGGTGATGCCTTTTGAAAATTGGGAGAGTAGCACACAACAGAATTTCTTCGTCGTGTGATATGTGGACCTGAAGAGAGATTTGGAGGAGGAGATGGCCAAAGTTCAAGGGAGCCAGGAGCTGCTGCTGCTGCCGTTTGAGAGGCTAAGCTCGAAACCATAAGGCTTGGACCACCATCTTTGACATGAGCACTAAACCCCAAAGTGTTGATCGACTGAGAGAAAGAACGTATCCTAAACAAAGAAGAAGAATCATCATCATGGTTCAAAAACGCTTCTTCTGTGCCTTTATGGTGGTATTGTTGTTGTCGGGGACTTAAGGATGCAGTCTGGGAGTGAGACAAGCAATAGGTTGGCAAATCAGCAAAATGAGGAGAAGAGGAGGAGGAGGATTCGCCATTCTGCTGCTGCTGGTGATGAAACGCATGTGATAAACCCAGCATTGGTGAACCAAACACACCCACAATTCTCCCATGTATGGTGCAGATGGTTCTCGCCAATAGACTCACAATCTTATCAAAAGTGCGATTCCACAAAGACAAGTCCCTGACATACTTGATCTCTTGTCGCTGCCATATGGCCTTCTGCTCCAATGCACTCAATGTCTCATTGTTGTTGTTGTTGTTGTGGGTGCCAACAACTTCCTGCTGATCAACTTCCTGCAGTCTACGAACAGCTTGCTCCAAATCTGAAAGAATCTCCAACTCCTGATACAAGTTGGCAGTTGCTGCAATATACCGCTCCATCTTCCTCATCTTTGCTTCCATTTCCCTGCATGGGAATTCCAGTGCTCGCACATCAATACTCTGCTCCAGAATATCATTGTACACATGCTCAAAGGCTTGTAATGCTGGCTCTTGACATCTCTGTCCAAGGCGGGCAACTGCATTTGCTACCGCAGTCAAATCCTGTAACTTCTCCATGCAAGCTAGACTCAAGAGAATAGCTTCATTGTCTGACACTAGGTTCAAGACGCCCTCTGCTTTTATCACCTCAGTGCGCAATCTCAGCATTTCTTCATCACTCAGAGACTGCCATAGTTGAATGCTTTTTGACATCACATTTGCTACTTCAAATGCAAGAATTCCTATCTTTGCTTTCTCCCCTTTGTTGCGTTCCTTCTGCTTCTTCTTCTTCTTGTTTTCAGCTGCAAACTTCCCTGCTGCTGCAGCTTTGATGGTGCTCACTTGACCCCCCATTTTGCCTCTATCACTCCAACCCTAGTTTACATTCAATCTATCCTCACTCATGCACCTGCTGCTGCTGCTTCTGCTGCTGTTGCTTCTGATGTTGCACCCCACCATCCCTGACATCTCCACTCCCTTCCTTTTCTTCATCCTCCACCAATACCTCAAAGCAGGAATAATCCACAATATGTACAGAGAGATACAGAACTCTGATCCAGTGACCCTAAAACCTTCTTCCTAACAAGCCACCGAGCTCCGCTATCCTGATGATGCATGCGATGATGATGCGGCCGTGGTTCATTCCCTCCTCCTTCCCTCACACATTCTCTTCTCAAACCCCGGCTTCTTCCTCCAGTTGGGTTTCATCTCTGCAGTTCATTCATTACTGTATGCACACTCCCAGAAGGAGAGACAAAGACTCCTCCTGCAACGAAAAATCCAAGCTGCTCCGACCCGATCCCATCCCATCCCAGAGGAGGACCTCCCCTCCTCCTCCTCCTCAAAGCTCTTGTCGTTGCTACTACGAAAGACGACTTGAAATCCGCCATTTCTCCACCGTTTTCATTGCCAGAAAAACCCATTGCTATACAAAAACCGCTTCTGCAACTTCAGCAAGCGCCTACCATCGTCGTCCTCGCTGCCTAACTCCATGTCCAACGCTCTTGCGAAACTCTTGTTGCCCGGGTGCGACCCGGTCGTGCGCGCGCTCCATCGATCGCGCGCGCTCTCTCTCTCTCTCTCTTCTCTCTCTAGTTTCTCTCTCTTCATCTCAGGCCAAACCAGTCAGCCTCTTTTTCGGCTGATATATATATGTATAGCCAGAATGCTATAATAAAAATTAAAAAGTGCTAAAATAAAGTGCTTCTTCAAAACTCAATAGCCATAATTAGACCAATTTTTTAAGTACCAGTTTTAATTACCAGTTTTAAAAACACGTTTCAAGAAGAGTTTAGCCAAAAAACATGGAAAGGTGTTTAATTTTTTTTTTTAAATATCTAACTTTTAGCCAAATTTGGCTAAATATTCCTGTGGATTCCTGCCATATTACCTACGTACATAGCCAAAATTATATAATAAAAACCAAAAAGTGCTAAAATCAAGCGCTTCTTGAGATTTTCAATAGCCATAATTCGATCAATTTTTAGAAAATTACCAGATTTCTAACCATGCTTTGAGTAGAGTTTAGCCAAAAAACATAGAAAGTTGTTTCAGATTTTTTATTTAAATATTTAACTTGTAGCCAAATTTGGCTAAATATTCCTGTGTATTGCTGCCATTTTGGCCACACATATAGCCAAAATTATATAATAAAATTTTTTAAAGTGCTAAAATCAAGTGCTTCTTGGGTTTTTCAATAGCCATAATTCGACCAATTTTTTAAAAAAATAACAGATTTCTAACCATGTTTCAAGTGGGATTTATCCAAAAATAACATAAAAGGGTGTTTGTATAAATTCTCAAATTTTAATATTTCACTTGTACCCAAATTTGGCTAAATAATCCTTTTTTGGATTATTGCCAATTTTGGCTACAACACAAAATTGACCAAAAGAACACTGATGATAGTGTCTGATTGATACCAGTCCAACTCTGGTACAAACTAACCATAGTTAACTCATAGTTAATAAGTAGTTCACAGACTCAATTAGTTCACACGTGGGGCCAACCTGAACCAGCAGTACCTAACCACACTGCACCATGATGGATGGATGGTAAGTAAGTTGTCAGAAAAAAGGATTTTTCTGTTGGGCTCCAGTTCCCAAGGTAACCGTGGTAGGTCAGCTCAGTTACATTTTTTCACTTAAAAAGAGAAGAAAATGCAGTTTTCTTTTTAAAAAATAATTAATTAAATTTTTTTAAAAGAAAAAAAAAAAACTCATGGCTCGTTGGGACACATATGTGAGATGAATTTTGGGATTTCATCCATTACAATGCACAAATATGTGATGTTTATTGTGACATATATATTACATTAAAATGACAACAATTTGACATTAGTTACTAGCACTATGTCACGACTGGGGTTAGTCCCATGGTGAAACTAGATATTAACTACTCGGTTGAAGTTCATCCATAATTTGGTCATAATGGCCATTAATCATAAATGGATGATGGTTTGTTGGTGAGTGCTGCCCGTTCAGGTCTGGGCCCTAAACAAGTTCAACAACATTTTCTCAAAACGTGGGACCATATGAAAATTTGCATTGCATCAACTTTCAAGCATTAGCCAATTTGGTACTTCAATACATCTTTCTATGCTCATTCCAAAGCTCATTATTTTTAATGCTTTGTTGTTGGCCTTGCCTACCAAGGTAAGAAGGATATTGTGTTCAGAATTCATTATAGAAGTTATAGTAGTAATAGCTTAAGGGATTATGGCCCCATACTAGGTAATAATAATAATTAATAGGTCTATTTATTTTTATATGAGGATTTTTGAAAGATGATATTTTGGCTCGTGTTGAAACTTGTGAGACGAGTTCTCAAGTTATAAAAAGGCACAAATTCCAAAAATTACCTTTCCATTCTTCTTTATTTGAAAATCAGCTAAAAAAATTCGAATTTAAAATAGTTAGACCAAAGAGCAAGCCTACACAAATTCTAATTTAATGGTGTCTATAGTAAGATTATTAATTTTTGGTAATGGGCCAATGAAAGAGGCCCTATCAAAAAAAAAATTTAAATCATTTTGGGTGACTATCAGGAAGCAAACAAAGGAAATTTTTTTTTTCAAATAATTAGAAATTACTAGGAAAAGTAATAGTACCATTTGTAGTACCGACTACCATGGCAAGTTCAAAACTAATTATATTATTTTCAGAAATATTTTTTTGGAAAAAAAATAATTCAAAGCAAAAAAAATAAAATCTTGTGAAGGTAAATATAAAAGAATATTTTAGAATGTTTTTTTGGGGGGAATATTTTATCTATTGAAATGGAATGTTCCAAAATGAAATAATTATTCAACATTTCTGAAATGTTGTTGTTGAAATTGCCATGGTATTATTATTAATTATTATTGTAGTAGGAAATCAAACAAAAACCCATGATTTTATTATTATTATGAAATTCAAAATTCAAATCAATGAAATCTATCTAGTTTTTTTTCTCTCTCTTCTGGCATATTTCACATGCAAACCCATCAATGTTTTATTTTTAATGGATGTCTGGAACTCTGGTGGTCCTTATGACCCACTTACCTAACCTATAAGTACTCCTTTGGTTGCCTTCAATGTATTTTGGCTCAAGAAAATTAATAATAAGAGATGATGGAGTTTGGGAGTTTATAAAGGAACACTAGAAACATTGTGCTTTTTTTTTTCTTTTTTTTTCTTTTTTTTCAATTTTGTGATTTAGCCTCAGTTGTGATCACGGTTTTTTGTTTTTAATTTTGAAAATTTTGAGAATTTAAAAAAATTTAAAGTTAATTTGTGGTGTGGCCAAACTGACAATCAATCAACAAAGAGATTTAGCCAAATTTGGTCATAGACCGGATATGAAAGTAGAAAATTTTAAGAATTTTTTTACATTTTGGCTACTTGCTGAAACACATTGTAAAAATCTTGCAATTTTGATTTTTTCTGTTTGAAATTCTGACTAATTAGGGCCTCTTTTTCACAAGAATCCTTTGAATGTTTTGAAATCATATTTTACCAGGCTGAAAAAATACAAAACTTTGCCCACCCTAAAAAATGGTTGTGCTCATCCATAAGATGATTTAAGCAAATTTGGCTAGAAACAAAAATAAAATAAAAATAAAAAACATTCTAGCATCCTTCTTTAGTAGTGTTGGGTACTTACTGATTTTACTTGGTGAAATCTGGGGATTTTTTTTTAATTAAAAAAAAATCTTGGCCATCAAAAAACCCCCAAAAAAACTCAATTTTGCCATTTTTGGAGGAAAAAACATTGACTTGAATTATCTTAGTAATTTACAATCCAAGGCCACTGGTTGGCCTTCATTCTTTTCACTTCCATTTCATTCATTCATCCATTCATTCAGTCACTTGAATCATGGAACAATGATGCTTAGTGCCTGAGTGACTGAAGAAACAGAAATTGTGTTAACTTGCCCAATGATTTGACCAACACCTCCTCACAATGTGACAAGAGGATTGAAGAAAATGAAAAATGCCAATGACTTGAAAGAAACAATAATTCGGGCAATATGTGTGTATTCAAACACATTCAAACCATATTCCTTCCATATGTGTGTGTTCAAACACATTCAAACAACATTCCATGCATATGTATGTGTATTCAAACGCATTCAAACCATATTCCATGCATATGTGTGTATTCGAAACACATTCAAATACATGCAACATTCCATGCGTATGTGTGTATTCGAAACACATTCAAATACATTCAAACATGACGGCCAAAAGTGTTGGGCAATGTGGACAGCTTGCATGTATTATGGAGGGTACTGGGTTTAGGGTTTATGGGGGCTTCATCTGACCCGTGAGATGCCTGTGAGGAATTGGGGCAGGCTTGAATTTCTGAGTGGGCAAAAAAATGGGCACATGGTCCCTACTACATCCAAAATCTAGTGTTAATTCTTTCTCTATGTTCACCCATAAACTTTAATACCAAGATAATATTATCTCATGATTATTTGAAAACCTGACCATCCATTGCCCAGTTAGAGGAGCAAACCCCTTGTCATGCCACTATGATGATGTATCCTGCTTTAGCTGAGGATGCTCTAACAGCAACTCCAATGGTGCTTAGTATGTGACCCAGCCAAAATATTTCTCACATCCAAGTTTAGTTCTTTACTTTCCTTTTTTTTTCCAACCCCACCCATAAAACTAAACTGAAACTGGGACTCTAAACAGGTCAGACAATACTATTACCTAGCAACCCATCTTGCCAATCAACATGACATGTTAGGCTGTGCTGCACCATCTATCAGCCTCAGCATCCTCCAGATAATTGCTAGGCAAAAACCAGTTTTTGCTGAGCCAAACCAGCATGTTTTGACTTTCCTTCAGCCACTTTTGTTTTGCTGGGCCACATATTGAGCACCTGTGGAGCCCCTCTAATGTGATTAAAAAGAGGCAGAAAAGGCCACATGAAAACCATTACATATTATGGAGTGTGCTAGGGTATAGACCATTGTGGCTAGTGAGGTGCGTGTGAGGAATTCAGGTGAATGAAATGGACACAATGGCTTGTATGCAACATACTCCATAACAACATGGTTTTCATGGATTTACATAATGGTCATTGTGAATTTAGGGCTTTTCAAAATAGCCATGTGACCCAAGTTAGTTCAGGTACACTCAAGAAGTCCCTCCATTGCATGTAAGGGGAAAAGAACCAGGTCAAGCTTTCAGATGTGTGAGCCCAAAGCAAGGATGAGCCTACTCATAGGGGCTCAAAACAGTGAAGCACCTTACCCTGATTTTTAACTCACAATAAAATAAAATAATAATCTATCTATGAAGGAAGGTAGTTGGTTTGTTTTGTTTTGTTTGTACCAATGAGATCCACCGAACCAGGATGCTTCAGATCGGGTTCTTGGTGTCTTTGGAAAGCTCTTGAGGAGGAGGGGTGCATCAGCTTGGTTTCATGGTGTTTGGACTTGCGGTGCAAAAGTTCTTGAATATTGAATGATTTCTTCACTGACAATTAAATTAAATGGTAGCTGAAAATGTCGGAGGAATTGGTATCTGCTTTTGGTGTTACTGGAAAGATCTTGATGAGAAGATTTAATGAAATTTATTTGGTAAGATTTGGATTCAGAATGTGGGAGATATTGATTTTTAAATGATTTCTGCCACTGAAAATTCAAAATTTTTCCAAAAACCAGGTTTTGGAAGGAAAAATCAGTTGGGAACAAGGTAACATTTGTAGGGTTAACATTCAATTGAAGAATGATTTCCTTTCATATTTGGCTGTTCAAAAAATTGATACATACATTGCAAAACAATGTTCACATGTTGAGTTTCCCTATTTTGTAATGGGTTCACACTTGGGCCAATGGCATAGGCCACACTAGCTAGGAGATCCACTGAACTGGGATGCTTCAGATCATGTTCTTAGTGTCTTCGGAAAGCTCTCAATGAGGAGGGGTGCATGGGCTTGGTTCCATGACATTTGGACTTGCAGTGCAAAAGTTTTTTTAATATTGAAATTTTTGAAGGAATTGGAATTGAAGATATTGAATTTTTAACTGATTTTTGCTGCTGAAAATTCAAGTAAATTCCAAAAAACCAGGTTTTGGAAGGAAAAATTCTTTGAGGATGTGGTAACACTTGGGCCAATGGCACAGGCCACACTAATCTATCAATGAAGGAAGGTTGTTTGTTTGTTTTGTTTTTACTTATGAGATCCACTGAATTGGGATGCTTCAAATTATGTTCTTGGTCTCGTTGGAAAGCTCTCAAGGAGGAGGGGTGCATTGGCTTGGTTTCATGGCATTTGGACTTGAGGTGCAAAAGTTCATGAATATTGAATGATTTCTTCACTGAAATTTATATTAAATGGTAGCTGAAAATTTTGGAGGAATTGGAATGTGCCCTTTGGTGTTGTTGGAAAGATCTTGATGAGCAGGATTTAATGGAATTTAGTTGGTAAGATTTGGATTCAGAATGTCAGAGATATTGATTTTTAAATGATTTCTGTTGCTGAAAATTCAAATAAATTCCCAAAAACCAGATGTTGGGAGGAAAAATTAGGTGAGGACGTGGTAACACTTGGGCCAACGGCGCAGGCCACACTAGTAACAATAATAATAATAAAACTGTTTGAAAAATTACTAATAATATCCGAGTGAGATAATCTTGTTAGTGTCCCTACAAGAAGAGTGTATATCAATGTCAACACATTCCCATGGGGTAACAACAAGATGTTCATAGATATAAGCAAATCTCAAATACGAAGTGAGTTTTCCAAAAGAGGTTGGTTAAACGGCATAAGTGCCTCCACTTCCCCTAACTGGTGTGTTCAAGCCAGTTATCAGACATGACTGATGTACAACAAGGTTGGGCCTACAGATTATGGGGCACAAAAAAGAGGGTGAGTTATGACATTGAGCGAACCAGGTACCAAGAACATGCAAAAAAAGTATCGTGTTAGGGAGGTACTACAAAAATGTGGGTTTGCAACATGATGCCTGATATAAGGGGGAGCTCTCATTCCGTAGCTACAAAAATGTGACAAGGCAACAGAATGTGTGATATAACTAGGCAGCTCTCATCCAAAGGTGCACTGCTACTTTAAACAAGCAATTCATGGTCGCATCATGGTGAGTTCAAATGAGGCACAATGAAACTACCAAACATTTCATGAAGTTCCCAAAAAAAACATGAACTCACAGTTCACAGCAACAACGCCATTGTGAACGAACATTCTTCAAGATGTGAGACCAAATGAAAACTACATTTGTAATTCTGAAATCTCTTTCTTACAAGCTGAGCTAAGAAAGTTGATTTTTGGAATAATAAGAATTGTGACAAGCACAAAAAACTATCACAATTTTTTTTTTCTCAAAAGATGCAAATTTTGACTTGACATAAGTTTTGAACTTTTGTGTCCAATATTCATGAGTTGATTATTTTTGGAGTTTCTATGAATTGTTGCATGCATGAAAACTATGGCGATTCTTATTATTATTGTTGTTGTTGTTGTTGTTTTGAATTGATTTTGGGGTGAGTTCTTTTGTGTCGAAGAATAATATTATTATTTATGACTTGATGATTTTTTTATGCATGATCTTATTATTTATAATAGTTTTCAAGGGCCCAAAAACTACCATGACTGAAAGAAAGTTTGCTTATTAGCTTTGGAGTTTGATTTTTCATGTACTTGGGTGGGTGTTGTGTGTTTTCAGTGTTTTGTTGTTGTGGTAGTTGCTCTTGTGAAAGCAAATTGGAGAGAGAGAGAGAGAGAGAAGTGTGCCTACAAAGAAAACTGTATGAACTTTGCCTGTTCAAGCTTGCACATGTTTGAGAGAGAGAGAGAGAGAGAGAAAGAGAGAAAGGGAAAAAAAAGAAGGCTTGTGTGGTTGCAAAATTGTTGGAGAGCTTGCCTTTTGAGGTCGCTCGCACACATCTGAAGAGTAGAGAGATAGAGACAAGCGTGGTTGCAAAGTTGTGGAAGAACTTGGCAAAGAGAAGCGTAGTTGTTGCAAAGTTATTTGGAGAACTTCTTGCCTTTTGTAGGTTGCATGCATTTGTGTGTGTGTGTGTGTGTGTGTGTGTGTGTGAGAGAGAGAGAGAGAGAGAGAGAGGCGTGGTTGTTGCAAAGTGTTGGAGGAACTTTTGTCTTTTCCAAGGTTGCGCACGTTTTGAGGATCCATCCAACAACTGGTGAAGAACAAGAAGAACAAGAAGAGCTAAAGAATGTCTTTTCTACTTCACAGAATAAAAAGAACTGCAAAATCAACGAGGATATGATAAACGACTTGTAAGCTCGAAACTTTCCCATTGCTGCATTATCATCATCTTTAGCACAATCATCATGATCCGCCCCCCCCGCCCCCCGTAGGTGAAGAACTTCTTCATCAGAAAGAAGTGTTGCTGCAGAAGAAAAATGTCAAATCAATTGCAAGAAATTCAGGCTATAGCAGATACATGGAGGCAAGATGTTTGTGCAAGCAGAAGAATCTTCAAGAAGCAGGTTGAGCACGAACAAGTGAAGGAGGTTGGAAGGCTGTCAAGAAACATGAGAAACAACAGCAGGAACGTGAAGAACAGCAGACAGAAAGAAAGAAAGGAACTACCGGTTGCAGAAATCCACCAAATCTATGCAAGAAAGGCTATGGCAACAGCAGCAGCTGATAATGGAGAGATTAATCAAGGAGAATGTTCAAGCTGGTAATCCATTTTGAGCTCAAGCGGACAGGAACAACATCCATGCTGCGGAATATATACAATGGAAGGAAAACAACAAAATCGCCCCTTGAGTGTGCGATACGTCTGTTGTGTTAATGTTCTCCATGATGTCCGCTTGTTGAAGAGCTTCGTCGCAACAACGATTGTCACAACGTCTTTAGGTTTTGCTGTTTTCTCATCAGTCGTTGCTTTTTGATCTCTCTTCTTTCGCATACCACTTTGTGTTTTTGAACAGCGATGGATGTCGCAGCAGCGCAGCAACAGATAGACTAGAACTTTGTTGTAAGAAGTAGTAAAACAAAAGAAATGGCGACTAGGTATGCTGCAGTGAGCCAGGATGAGCCACAGACGAAGAAGAATCAGACTAGGAGTGGAGATCAGCAGCAGCAGCAGCAGCGGGTGGAGAAGGAAGAAGTCATGCAAGGGGGAGGGAAGCTGTCTATGAGCGCGATTGCAGAAAGTGTGGATCGATTGCTAGACGAATCTCATCGCTACAAGTCCGCTGTGCAAGCAGCTTTTGTTAGGTTTCAGCTGCCGCCACCATCGCCTGCATCTCCTCCTCATCTTCCCATCGACAGCCTACTCTCGGCCCTACAGTACTTTATCGAGGTTAGTACACCGTTGCAGCAGCATTTTCCACCGGCGTGTTTTGTTTTGCATCGGAGGAAAGCAGCAACCTTGATGATACCTTCAGTGCTACTTCAGTGATTCCTTTGTTGGCAACATTGGCTAGGGTTAGAAGAGAAGATCTCTCTCTGCAAGTGTTTTGGCTGGCTGCTGTGGTGTTGTTGGTATTTGTCAAGGATTAGTTTGTGTTTTCCTTGCCTGGGTTCTTTTGTTTTGTGTTCTCCTCGTGATCAGCAGCACCAGAGCTTTCACATAGTCTTTCTTGGTATAACTCTAGCTCTTGATCTCTTATTGTCCAGCAAAGGGGTGGCACCCACGCACCTGCCTTCTGTTTAGAATTTCCCATCTGCTGGAATTGTCTTTAGGCTTTTAGGGTTTTAGGGAACACAGGTCTGTTCAGACCAAGCAAGTGATTGATTGCCTTGAATCTGCTTGCAAAACTCGAGAGATCACAAATAATATATATGTGCTTTGTGTCCTGGCAATATCTGTATGATTGATTGATTGATCAATTACAATTGGGCGTCAAAGTCTGAAAGGATTCCTCATGTTAAGATTGTTGCTGACCAAGAATTGGGTTTTGTGTTGTGCATGACTCTGATGAATTGTTGTTTGTATGTTTTTATGGATTGATGATGGGTTTGTGGACTGGAACTATCAAGTCCTTCACAGACATCATCCAGATGGCTTTTGGTCCAACAACAAACATCCTTGTGGGTGGTGTGTGGTGGGGGGGTTTTGTGGGTGTTTCAGAGGATCATGGAGAAGTTGGATGCCAAGGCTGGGAAGCTTGTCCTACGAACAGTCACACAAGATGATATCAATACTGTGGTGCGAGCTGATCCAGCACTGTCCCTTGATCATCAAACCCTCGATTACGAACAATTTGAAAGGTTTGCAAGAGAGACTCTGAAACACGTTGCACTTGATCGTGGAAAACGACTCGGTCTTTTCATGATTGGTGGTATGTTGGTGGTCCACATGACCAAGAATGCAGTGAAAAAAATTCCTCTACTTGGAGCTCCTCTTGGTGCCTTCATCAATGTAATGGTGCCAACTACATTGGTTGGACCTGCTGTTGGTGTTGCAGGGGCAATGTATTTGTAGCTATGAGACTCTTTGAAGTGTCTTCTGTTTTCTGAAGGAAGTTTAGTTGCTTGTGAGTCAAAAGGCTTATATGCAGAAACACGAAGTAAAATAGTTCTACGTGCTTGCTTGCAGAAGTGCATCACTAGAACTTGTAGTAGTAGTGGAAAAACTTTTGAAGCTTTCTTTCTGTTCTGAAATTGCTTTTAAGCTTTGTTTTGTATATTCCTCTGGCAGCTAGCTTCTTATGTGAGAGGAGGAAATCCAAGCTGCTGTGATAATAATGAAGCTTTAAAAGTTGAGGCTTGTATGTTGGAAGAACCAAGAGAGATATGTATGTATGTATGCTACAGTGATGCAATTGCACCACTGTGTTGCTGCAACAGGGTGCAACACAGACAGCACATGTCAAGAGATTCTGCCATTGCTGCTGGACCTCTTCTATAGATACTTCAGCAAATTATTTTTTTGTGAACAACATGCTCAAGTTTGTAATATGTGGAAATGCATATTCTGCCATTGAATTTCTTTTTCCTGCTTGTGTGCCTTGCCTGCTTGCTTCCTTGCTTCCTTCCTTCCTTCCTGCACACATGGGCCTGGTTGTGTAGTTTCCTGCTTGCTTGCCCTGCTTCCTTCCTTCCTTCATTCCTGCACACATGGGCTTGGTTGTGTAGCAAAGTCTGGTTTGTGCCTTTATTGCACGCTGTGCTGGATACCCATCGGACAGGGCAAATGAACTTGCCCAATTGCTGCTAAGCTTGTGCAGGTTGTCACCATGGAAGGAGTCTGAGCTGCTGCCAATCCAAATGTGATGGCTTTGCATGCATACATGCAAAAATTGATGATGAAGATGTGATCTAAGCTCCGGTAAGATAGTATAGAGAGACAGAGACAGAGAGGGGAGAGAAACGTGAGAGGGATGTTGTCGCCATGAATGGGCATGACCGAGATGGTGTCTCTTTGATCAGTGAAGGCAGAGCGACTAAAGAAAGGAGTGGGGAAAGGTTTAGGGTTTAGGGTTTTCTGCACTGGGGGAGGCAAGGGAGCAGAGTGGCGATGGTTTCCTTGTGTTTCACAGGGGTTCGATGCTCTGGAAGTAGTAGAAGCAGTGCGCTAGGGTTCTTGCAAGTTCGAGCTCTGCCTGTAGTAGCTCAAAGGAAGGTTATTCTGCGCTGTTGCGCTTCTTCTTCTAGCCGGGGAGGAGGAGACGATGAAGAAGGAAGAAGGGATTTACAGAAGAGAGCTTCTTCTTATGATAGCAGAAGCAGCGGGAAGTGGAGGCCGATAGGAGAGGACAGGAGAGAAAGCAGCTCATCCTTCTCCTCGCCGGGCTCGTCGTCGTCGTCGTCTCTACACAGGTTCTATGCTACCTGTTCTCCGGGGCTGGAGGAAGTGGTTCTTGCAGAGCTTCAATCCCCGTTGATCCAAGCGCAGCGAGCAGAAGCAGGAGCTGCTGGGGTCTCGTTTGTAGGCACTCTTAGCACGGGCTTCCGTGCCAATCTGTGGCTCCGCTCTGCAGTCCGTGTTCTGGTAGAGCTTGCTGCCGCACCCTTGAGAGGAAGCAGCAGCAGCCGCGGCGGACGCTTTGATCCTGTATATGAATTTGTCAGAGATGCCGCAGATTGGCCCTCTCTTCTTGTCAAGGATTCTCCACTGGTGCTGCAAGGCAGTCAAGAAGCGTCATCAGGGAGAAGAAGAGCATGGAGATTCCGGAACTTCGCAGTGCAAAGCAGGGTTTGGAACTGCACAGATGTGTCTAACTCCAACTACGCATCGATCAGAGCCAAGGATGCAATCTGTGATGCCATGCGTGATAGATGTGGAGGTCTTCGACCAGAGCCTCCTGCAGAAGGAGGTGCTACCGCGGATGTTCCTTTGTTCCTCTCTCTCTATCGTGATTCCGCCGTTCTTTACAGAGATATGAGCGGTGTCAGTTTGCATAAAAGGGGTTACAGGGATGTCATGCACCGGGCAAGCTTGAATGAAGGGATTGCTGCTGCGGTTCTTACCATTGCCGGTTGGAATCCGGCTGTCCTAGGGTTTGGAGAGGCAAACCAAAACCCTGGTTTCACAGCAGAAGGAGGAGTACTTCTGGATCCCATGTGTGGGTCAGGTACATTTTTGATTGAAGCTGCTCTTATGGCAACCAAAACTGCCCCCGGTTCTATGCGATCGCAGTGGCCCTTTCAGGTAATATCCCATTCCCCTCTTTCTAGTGTCAAAGGAATCGTTCCAGATCACACACTTGAGTAGTTCTGTTCCTCTCAAAGAAGCTTTCCAGTACCCTTCTTTCTCATTTGCCCATGTGCTCCTCTAAAATGCACAATCTGGGTTGACCTCTAAAATGCACAATCTGGGTTTATCTCTGAAATGCGCAATCTGGGTTTATCTCTGAAATGCGCAATCTGGGTTTATCTCTGAAATGCGCAATCTGGGTTTATCTCTATAATGGCAATCTGAGTTTATCTCTAAAATGCACAATCTGGGTTGATTCCATGTGCATTTGGTTGGTTGATTGATGATAGTTTCTCTGGATTCTGGCAGACATGGCATGACTTTGATGAACGAGCTTGGAAGAAATGTAAAGAGGATGCTGGGGCAGCACGTGTTCCATTATCAAGCAGGGTACAATTACTAGGGAATGATATTCATGAGGGGGCATTGTCACTCTGTGCTCGGGATGCAGCATCTGCAGGTGTTCTGGATCTGCTTGAGCTGAGTTGCCAGGACTGCCGGGTGTACAGCCCTCCTGCAATCCCTTCTCTGGTGGTTACCAATCCTCCCTGGGGATCACGGCTGACTGACTCCAGGTTGTTCTTTCATCTTGCCCCCTCTCTCTGACATGGATAATGTTGTAGTAACTTTGCCCTTGTCACTGCTACAGTCTTGGGAGATGAAATGCTCCTTTTGGTATGCAACTATGTATAGTCTGGAAGAATGTTTGTGTTGTTTCCTGAACCAGGAGTCTTGGTGCTTTGTGTATGTGCACATGCAGTGACTCTGAAGAACTTGAATGGTTGGGGACAACGTGGCAAGCCTTAGGAAAGTTTCTGAAATCTCACTGCAGCTGCTCAGATGTCTATGTGCTTAGTGGAAATTCTTCTGTTACCAAAGCTTTGCATATGAGAGCTGACAAAAAATGGCCAATTACTGTAGGTGGGCAAGAATGCCGACTACTCCACTACCATGTCTTACCTCCTAAATCTCAACCCAACACTGATACTAGTTTTGTAGGCAGCAGTCCCGTCAGTGGGTACAATGAAAGCTCAAAGCAGAGAGGAGAAAAGATTTTGCAGTAAAATTTTCATTCCACAAGTTTTTGTTTCAGGCTTGTACAGGTTTCTGAAGTAGGGTCCTTTGTATCTGAGTAACACTTGGTATTTGGTGACTCCTTTTGTTTTGGTCACTTGAGTGAGCATTTCTATTTCAGCTCGTGCAACCCTAGCCAGCCATGTCCAATAAACCATCCAAACAACTGGCAGACCCTGCAGCCCTTGTGGTGTGTTTGGTATGTACTGAGCTACCAAACACACACACACACACATGGAATTGGGAACTCAAAAAGTTACAGCAATCAAGGATGTTATGATGTGTTTTCATGGTGTGTTTGAATGATGTGGTTTGGGCCCCAGTAAAGCCATCCTTCCTGGCCTGTAGAAATGCAGTTTCAGCAGGCTTCCAGGTACTACTAGTAACACCTGGAATTCCTTCAAGGGCAACAGGCCATGAATGCTACTTAACAAGGCCGTCCATGCAATCTAGATGTGCCTGTGTAACTCACCTGTATACATTGGATATGATTTGATTGCAAAAACTCATGTTCCCCTACAAACATAGTATGTTGATATTTCTAAATATTCCAAGAAACTTTGTATGCATTTCGCAATGAATGTGATATGCAACAAGCATGCCCCATCCTATCACAAAACAGACATTTTCTCTTAGGAGAGTTCATTCCTCTCTGTGCATTAACTTGTTATTGAGGTGTAGTACATGTCCACATTTTCAACAAACTTATCTGTCACATTACAAAACACACCTTTGTTGGATTTTGACTCCTCCCAGTATGCCAACCTTCTATTGATGTTTGCTATGATGTTCAACAAACACAAGTCCTACTACAAAAGGCAACTTTTGTTAAGAGTGTTGATTTCCTTCCAGTTGCTATTGAGGTTTAGTGTGGGCATGGTAAGAGAGCTTGCTGATTCCACCAGAGATGTTACGTGCTATTGAAATTTTGAATGGACATGTTAAAGATGATTGCTCCAGTGCTGTAACTTGTTATTGACATTTGGTATGGACATCTTCATGCTTTACAAAAGAAACTTTCAGTACAATTGACCAGATCAATACAATATTAAACCTTGAATACAAGGCTCAACATTAACAAGGCAGCTGGTTGTTGACGGGCAAAACTCTCACAGGAAGAAAATTTGTGGGGCGCAGGCAATTTTGAAAAAATGAACCTGATGCTGGAATCCTCAGTGATAAACACTTGCATTCTTCTTCATACTTGCTACAAACATGCACATCATGATCATCTACAAAAGGAGGGAAGTGGAGAGAGCCCATGATGAGCTGTTATTAATTATGTGAACTTGTAGTCACGAAGCTGACTAACATTGAGCCGGATGGAAGGCCCCATTGTGGTGCACACATGCGCTGTCTTCCAGTACACCCCTTTTGCTCCTGTTGGCTTATTTGCATCCACAGAATTCTGCCCCACCCAAAAACAAAAAAGTTGATAACAAACTCAAGTCAGTACCACAGAATAACACAAACTCAGTTGTGTTGCACACAATTACCAATTTGATCACTTGATGTTGCAAACACAATAGCCACCAGAATGGACACAAAACCCCCCTTATGATGTGCAACATTGCAGGTGAAAACTGAAGGCTTCCCACACTCTATAGGGCCACCAGAGTGAACCAACAGCCACTAGTGGAATGGATGGGGGATGGACAGGAGACACTTTTCATCGGGCTTGAGTTCACTATCTAACCATGGTGGTTAGCTCAGTCTCTGTTTTTACTACCTACCTATGAAAAACAAGTAGCCACCTGTTATCCCTACATACCTATCTAGAGGACCTATCTTTCATAGATAGGTTACAAAGGTGAAACCCGATGTGAACTTGGTTGGGGTTCATCCATAACTGAGTCACAAACAGCCTTCCAAGGGATGGTGCACCAGTGTCTGTTGGTTTACTCCGGCCCACACATGTTAGGAAGGGGTTCAAAAGCACGAGTGTGAATACAACAGAAAACATTGTGCAGCTCACAAACCTAAAGTCACATTGACGAGATTTTGTCACAATATCTCGCACAAAAACATCTGGGTCAGATATCTTGGTGATGGGAGTAGTTAGAATACATCCAGAGAAAAGGGAAGAAGAATTTACCGCAACTGCAACCAAGTTTACCAAAAGATCGTCAGGAGGAAAATCAGACTTTCCAAAAAGTACATGGACAATGCCTGTTTTGTCTGCCCGGTACTCAACTTTTCCTGCCTTGAATTCTCCAATAGCCTGTTGTGGTCAATCAAGACAGATTGTGAGGGGTAGACTAGCAACAGGAATTGTGAAAAATTCTCATCAAATCCAACCTCCTTCAACATCTTTGGACTGCAACCTGACACAGTCCCCTTCTGTCATTTATTGAAAGCTCATCTCCTGATGGCTATAGAACTCACCCCTCAACTAGCCCAATTTTGAATGCATACTAGTGGCTAGGAAAAATTGAAGAGAAATCTCCCCAACAACAATTCAAAAGGTAACACAACAATGAGTGCAGTCTTAATTTTTATGAAAGTTGCTCACAAAGTGTAAGACCGTCACTTTCCAAAATTGCTACAATCTGTTGTTCAATGATGCTTCCAAACCATCCTGCTTTTCTCATTCAAAAGAATCAACTACCATACTGATTGCAAATAGGAGCTGCTATTGGCATACCATAATGCTATGTGATCCAAAAGGTCCATACCTTGCTGAGATCCACAGTGACAGTGCCAGCTTTAGGATTTGGCATAAGCCCCCTGGGACCCAATAGTCTTCCAAGTTTTGCCACCTGAAGAGCACCTCTTTGCATGTCAGATGATACTTATGAATGCACTATTTCTAGAGTACTCTTATTTCTGCTACACACTATGAAATTGTGTATTGAAAAGGCACCAGAGTACAGTGCCCTAACAACCAAAAATCACAAAGTTTGGAGAGAAAATCAGAAGACACACACCTTAGGCATCATGTCTGGTGTGGCAATAAGTTTATCAAAGTCTATGAAACCACCTGCAATCTCCTCTATTAAATCTTCACCACCAACAAAATCTGCACCAGCTGTCTTTGCCTCTTGTTGCTTCTCACCTGTTTCCACAGAAATCCCACCTCAATCAGGGAAGGCACTGAAACTATAGGCAGCCCATTCGACAGGAACTCAATGATGGGCATTGAGACATTCCTTCCATGAGTTGGGTAGTAATTTGGCTGGACCGAATACCAATGCAAGAAACATGTGAATTTGTATCATTTTGAAAAAACGGATAGCTTACCTTGAGTGAGCACAGCCACTCTTATTGTCTGCCCAGTTCCCTTTGGCAGTGATACCTGCACCACACTCCACAGGAAGAGCAACTTCATGTAGGAATCTGCTACAAAAGACTGTACTCTCACATACAGAATTCTGAATAAGGAATTCAATCCACATTGCAAGCTCAAAACTTGGAATTCTCAAACCTAGAGTAGAGTGCCAACTGATGCAGTAACAAGCATTTTGATCCCAAAACAGGAATTCAGTTATTGACAAATGCATGATAGCCCTTAGTTACAATGCCACCTATTAGCAAACCTGGTAGCTGGCAAAATTTAGGGGCTGAAACCTATCTGTACACCTCTACAGAAGAGTGCAAATTTGTATGCCTACCGTGGCCCGGAGTTGTTGGTCTGTGTATTTAGGGTCAATGTTGAGACGGAAATGAGCCTCCACTGTTTCAACAAATTTGAGACTAGCTGTGTCTTTCAAAAGCCGGACAGCAGCATCTGGATCATACTCCTGCTTCCTTGCACGAAGCTTCTGGATCTCCAAAAACCTTTTGGAGCGGGTCTATCCACAACCAAACAACCCACAATTCAATCAAGGTTAAGGGACTGCATCACCCACCAGCAACCAACCAACTGTGACCAACCCTAAAACCCCACATATTGTAGCCATGACAAACAAAAAAAATTGAGTTCACAGGGCTCAAACAGATAAACCCTATTATCTCTGAAAATTGCAGAGAAATCTTCACAACAAAACAATTTGAAGAGAACATGACAATGAGTGCAGTCATGACCATATGAGAATCACTCACAAAGTATCAGACCCATCACCTTCTACATCACAAATAGCAGTGACAAGCTGCCATGAGTGACAAGCCACCATGACTGCATCAGCTCTCGATGATGATGGGTTGTAGATAAGTGCATAATAATCCATTTAACCACTCAAACTGATAAACCCTAATAGAAATGAGCTGAATTCCATCACTTGAATCAGTTATATCTCTCTTGAATTTTCTTGAGTTTTCTCTAATGCATCAGCATGCCTGTTATTGTTTCCCACTTCCAACAGCATTGAAAGTTGCCGGAGAATTACAATGCTTGTCTTCAAGCATTCTACAAGAAAAGTGCAGAATCACAACTGCAACTTTGATTTTTTTTCTTGAACTGATCATCTACAACTGCATCAGGTCTCAATTGCAAGGACCAGAGTTTCGAGTAGGGTTTAACAACCTATTCGGTGCCACAGAATAGATACAGTTTGCGGCAGGATGAGAGACACGGGAGAGAGACAGACGGACACAGAGAGAGAGAGAGAAGGCGTACAGACAGGATGGAAACACTTACTCTGTCACGCTTCAAAGGCAAAGCCGCTTTCCCTGTCTTGGGCTTCACAGCGGGAGCTTGAGGAGCAATTTCCTGCTCCCCGTCCTCCAAAACGTCAGATTCCAAAGAAGGAAAAAGCTCAGCAACTAGACAAACGCGCGCACTGCACGCAACTTCTCTCTTCAAATCCAGCCATGTCCTCACCACGCTCCTGGGCCTTCTGCTCTGCAATAATGACGGAAGCGAAACAAACCTAACACCGCCGGGAGCAGCAGCAGCAGCAGCAGAAGAACATGGGGATGAAAGCTTGTGAGGAAAGGAGATACAGGGAGACAAATCCAGCAGCATTGAAGCTGCTGCAGGCGTCGTCATTTGTCGCAAATCTTTCGCGAGTGTTTCTTTCCTCCAGAACACCCACCCCCAGAAAACAAACAAAACTCGAAGTTCAAATGCCAAAACACTAAATTCAACCTCCCCAAAAAACAAAAAAAAAAAACAAACCCTTCCTTCACCAAAAAAAAAGGAGACTCAGGAGGCCCTCCGCCTCTCCTTACTTTCCAGACCCACCCAAAAAAAAACCCAACAACAAGAGCCAGGAAGCAAAAGGGTGCACTTGGGCGCAAGAGTGCATTTTGCAAGCGCGCACTGAAAGAGTGGATAGTATAGAGCGACCGTATGAGTCTCCGAGGAAGATAACGTATATCATCAGCTCTACAGTATAAAATACCGTATAAAATTGTTCCCATACATAATATAGCAACATCACAAGCTAACTAGCTATCTAGAATTGAGAGCTACATACCTACTAACTTAACTGTGGAGTTTGTGCCCAGTTTGTAAGTGATTGGGAGTTCAAATCCCTTCCATGTCCAAGTACTTTTCATGATAAGTATTAAAGCTATACTCAAAGTCACCCTGTCTTTGGGGCCTAGTTTGACCCTCTAAAATCCCTGTTTCATCCCCAATTTGAGTGTACCCAGCCATATATAACGTGAGGGAAATTGAGTACTTTTGTCTCATGAAACCGGGTATAATCAGTTTCCAAGATTTTGCAACATTTTATTACAACAAGGCTTTCATGTAAACGGAAGATATAGAGCATGTCAATGAGGAGATGATGATCGACTTATGGGAGGATAAGCATTGGGAGTATCATAATAGGTAGCCCGTGGTTGCAAAGGATTGGAAAGAGCTTGTAGACAAAATTAATGTAACATTTCCAAATGAAGTGTTTCAAACTTGGAAGCACTGTCGAAACAAGATCACCAAAATGTGAGGAAAATATCATGAAAAACATGAAGCTTATAATGTCACAAGTGTCATTCCTTCTTCATGGTCATGATATGAACATTTTCAAGGTGGCACAACAAAAATGAATAATGCAATTGGTGGCATTGATCAAGGTGTTCAGTTGCTTCAACTTCAAATGGTAAGCCTAGATGATCTTTTTGAAACTATTCAAGAAACACAACAACATCGAACATGTAATTTGAACATCAAACTCCATTAAATAAACATGTGACACCATACCAAGCTTCAGAACAAGCATTTGATGTAGCATCACCTAGAGCAAAAGCTTGTAATTTGTCGAGTACTAAAGACAAACCAAACAAAAAAAGCTACAAATGAAAGAAGGCATCCATCTAGAAGGTCTCCATCCATTGCAAGAACCATTAAAAAAACATCAACTACGCAGAAAACAAAAATGTTGAAAATGGAAATGGCACGAACAACACAAAATAGATATTAGAAAATCAACAAGTAAGTAGGAAAATGCTTTTGGTAGGATAGTTGCAAATGGTTACTCTTTTTGTTGAAATATTTAAGCCTAAAGATCTTTACAAGCCTAGCTCTTCTATAGGTGGTAACATATGATAGTAGCATCATTTGATCATATTGTTGTCATGATTATGTGCACAATAATTGAAATAAAATATTTTTATTTCAAATATTTTTATGAAAGTACAATGTGGATGATCAAACCCTTAGGTGGTCTAGTAACCATTGTTTCAATAATTCTAATGTCATCAACTCTCTTTATTGGTTTGCTTGTTTTCCATCTCTCAAAGTTGGTTAACCTATGATTAAGAAATATAATTAGGTTATATCTCCTTCTTATATCATTCACAATAGTTGTGTAATACACAACAAACTATAGAACTATATGAGCCCTATTAGCATTCGAATCAAAAAAATTCAAGATTTTCCAATGATTCTTCAAAGACTTAAAAACCCTTTTCAATTATCACATTCCCAAAACTCATACTATTATCATATTTTTTCTTATCTACATCATTTGAATTATGACAGTATTAATGTTTTTGTAAATAAGTATGTATGGGATAAGTAAAATCACCAATGAAATAAAGGGTCATCCTCATGCTTTGACTAATCACTTCAAGCTCTTACAAAATTTGTCAAATCTTCAATCCTTGTGATGATCTAGAACTTTTGAATTGAACCTCATCATAAACTCCTCCAATCTATCTGGCACAAACATTCCAAAAAATATTTTTTACATCATATATAACTTGTACAACAAAGTTATGAAATTTCTTCAATTATAGTATTCTAACATTGGAGGAATGTATCTTCTACCTAGTTTTTCAATTAATGATATGTGAGTACCATCAATGACATCACATATGTTTGGCAAACTTGTGAACTCTTGATATTGATGAATGATCCCCAATGGTCGTTCTTTAAAAGGCATGTTTATATACTTGCCAAAAAGCTTGTTTTTGTCACAAAGAACATCATAACATATATCCACATATTTTCGAACAATAGGTGCACCAACATCAAACCTATTTGACATATGTTTAAAACTAAACCCATGAACAAACCTATATAACACAACTACAATAATCTTCCTAATCTCTAATTGCAGGTTCATTGGGTTCAAACACTTTGATTTTAAGAATGGAAACAGTTCTTCAACCGAATTATTGAAAGTATTAAAAGACATTATATAATGCATCAAATATTTCTTATCCCTCATCTCTAGTGTTGTATGTTATACAATGGCTTCAACTTCTCCCAATGAATTTTTTGTTTGGGTTCAATCCAAAACATGCAAGAAAAATATTAAAAAATTCTTTGACAAAACAAAAAAAATTAGATCGAAATTAATACATGATGACGCAATTCGATACAAAAACTTTGTAGCTTGTGAAGTATGGAAGAAATAATTCCCTAATGTAATTGAAAATAACATCCAAATCAATATAACTTCCAATGAACCTTTGATCCATATTGACAATGTATTTTGAAAGACTCTAAAACAACCATATAAAACACACTCACTAAGAAAATATTAAAAATTCAAACCAAAATAAAAGTCCAAGAATATGTTATGAGAGTTTCAACAAATTTATTTTTTGAAAAAGTAAAAAAACCCACCCAAATCAAGAAGAAAAAATAAATCCCTTCCTTTAGAACTACATGTTATATATGTTTTGAGTATCTAAACTTTCTAGAGGCTTTGTTGTCTTAGAGGATATTGGTTTCTACAAACAATAGTTGGTAAAAAATGCGATATACAAAAAAGTATTCCACTTGCAAAATATTTGGGTTTTAAACGATTTTGTTGAGACTCACCCATTATTGGTTGTTGGCTAATCAAGATGTTGATGAGCACCAAGGATCATCTTCATGTGCTCATGTTAGTATAAATCAACTATATGAATCTTCAAGAAAAATGATGTATATCGTCAACTCTATAATGCAAAATACCATATATAATTGTACCATGTTTATACCTAGATACCTAATTACTTAGCTATCTCACTTTGAAAGCTACATATTTAGTAAGTTAATTATGGAGTTTGTGCTCACTTTGTAAGTGGTTGGGAGTTCAAATCCCTTCCATGTCCAAATATTTTTCATGTTAAGTATTAAATTTATCTCAAAATCACCTTATCTTTGGGGCCTAGATTGACCCTTTAAAATCCTTGTTTCACCCCCAATTTGAATGTAGCCAACTATAACTCAAAGGAAATTGGGTATCATAAGTTTCAAAGATTTTGCGAGATTTTATGATGACGACTTTCATATAACAAAAGATATGAACATAACAGCAATGAAAGCATAAGTAGGTAATCCCATTTATTGAGGATCAAACTTTGATGTAGACCAATTTATTCACAAAACCCTAACCCAATTTCTGTTGTGGTACATATTTTTCCTCATATTATCAAGTTTATTTTCTCCAATTTCCAAATCCAAGACCACTTTAGACAACAATTCAACTTTAAATCTTAAAAATAAATTGAACTTTTCAATTGGACGTGTTTATTAATAAATAGGAGATCAAATGTAAAATACAATTGGTTTTATTGCAAATGAGCTAAAGACATCAAACGCACCAAGATTCTTGCCATATTTAAAATATATAAACTTGAAACAATGAAAAGAGGGTTCCAAAACACCAACACCAAAAAATTTAATTGAGAAACCAAAGTCAAAAACTAGAACAATCACCAAACTAATCAAATTACTTTCTCAAGTAACTAATGAAAATCAATTAATTGAGTTTGGATTTTCAATCAACACTCTCCCCTTCCAAATCATGTGTGCAGATCTAACACATTAATCATGCTTTTAAATTTTACTAGTTTGCCTCTACCCAAAGCCTTTGCAAAAATGTAAACAACAAAGATCTCAATACTACTATGAACAAGAGCAATATGAAATAAGTAAACATCCCACACAAATGTTATCTCAAATTTATCAAGGTGAGAAGAACATCACATGCAATGACATGTTTTAAATCATAATTAACTAAAATATCTCATATCACCAAGTTAAATGCCAATTGAGCAAAAATATCAAGATATAAGAATAAATTGATAAGATGTTCATATTTAACTCTCCCCTCAACTTCCCACCACTCTTTAAAACACAACACAACTTATTGAAATTTATCAAAGATGTCAAGACCATGTAAGATGTTTCGGTTGAAAACAAAACAAGTTTGAAACGAAAACAACACACACCTAATTAGTGGAACTAATGGGTGACTACCTGTAATTCATATTAATTAGTTCAAGGTTGCTCTCACACTTTCTTTCTCTTTTTTGCTTTTTTTCTGGTGAGGAGCCACATTGATTGGCCCCATCACCACTTGTTTTAGAACATTGAACAACTCCACAAAAGAAGCACCCCCATTGCAAAACCAAAACAAATATGCTCCCCTAGGCTCACCTTTGGGAGTTGAACTTTGGCAAAACCATATGGGCTAGAACTGAGAAGCTATTGGGAACACCTGGGGAACATAACACAGTTTAGCACAAGAAATAATACATTGGTACATAAAAAGCATTGCTTTAAAAGTTTTGCAAAAAATGTCAACCCAATGTTAGTTTACTCACTTCATTTGTACAAGTCAGTGTAACAGAGAGAGGCAATGGACATTGGCTCATTGTGAATAGCAGCACTTGAGTAACAGACATTGCACTTTGCTACTGCCTTACAGAAAGAAAACTATTGATTCAGATAGCTGCATGTAACAATCTTTCTGTAGTTAATAAAATCAGTTAATGAGATGAGTGTTAAATTAGACACATCCTACAACTCCTGCGGGGATATATAGAAAGGGAAATGGAACCAGATTCTAGTTGCCAAAACCACCCCATCTATCTACTTTGACCAATAATACTACTGAATCTACGCTCGTTAAAGGAGTGCATTGGGGTTGTATTCTCAGAACCTTGCAAGCGAGGATGAGGGCTGCTGGTAGGAGGAGATGTACCAGTCATTGACCTTTTTGCAAAACTTGAAGCCTTGTTATTGTTGCTTACTTGTAATCGGTTTCCTGAATCTTCCACATAAATTTGCTGTTGTGTTACAGACATGACAACTGGGGACAGAGGCTGCCGAAGGGCTGGTGCCTGCACTACCTGTTGCTGCTGCTGCCCACGCCCAACAGCAACAGCAGCTGCACTTCTCCCACCTATTTGAATTGCGCACACACACACACACACACCAGTCACACCACATTACTAACACCAATATCCAAGAATTGTCATTCATACTCTGGATACTCAGGATACGCACAGGAATGCACCATTCATACTCAGGTTGGCATATCAGGATGAGGTGGCATTCATACTCAGGCTGGCCATCATTTATGAGCTTATTATTGTAGGAATTTTTGCAGTTCACACAAGCAAGGTATCCAGATATAGGATAACAATGTTTACCTGTAGAGGTGAGTCCAGCCATCTCATCCTTGTTGAGGGCCACATAGTTGAGGGCAGCTGCAGGTCGTGAACATTCGCGCTTTGTGTCCTTGCCCATTGATGCACCCAAATGTGAATGTGTCGTTACTCCATTTGGTCGTGAGAATTCAGGAGTCACTGGCTGCATTAAGGCAGTGCCCAATGAGAGCCGCCGGTTAGGTTGTGATGCTGTTGTTCCCCCAAGACTTGGGCGTGATCCACCATAGGCCTTTTTGGAGCTGAGAGTTGTCTTGATGGGGCTAGGTTTTGACCCAAACAGTGTCTCCTGCTCTGTTATCAGTTGCTCCTGGATCTTCTTCTGGTCCTGCAGTAAGTTTTAAGAAAACTTGCAAAAAATCAACTTGTTGACCAATTCCACATTGCAAGCAGCAAGCTCCTTCCTGCAGTAGAATAAATTGGCTATAAACACTCTTGGAATGCAGGGTGGAATGTGGCATAGCTCCCACTGACTAACAGTGTTAAATGGTGAAACATATGTTTCTTACCCTAAGTCTACGCTTCTCCTCATCTTTCTCTTGCCGGAGGTAGTTGTACTCATCCAGCATAGACAGCAATCTCACCTGCATACGGATACTCAAATGTAAGAGACAAGAAAGCTACCAGGATGCATGTAAGCAAGCTGTTATGCTCAAGCAGTAGCTGGCTTCCAGGAATAAAGTAAGGCAGTAGAAAAGGAAGTGAGTACTAGGGAAGAGATGCACCCCATCGAACATGAATGGAACACCCCTGTCATCCTCCCAAGCCTTTGTCTTCAAGATTAACATTTCCACCATAGCTGCATCCAGCACAACCATACACAGCACCCAAATTCAGTGACCATGGCAGGATTCCAACATCTTCTTTGGCATGTCTTGACCAATGACAAGTCCTCTGTTGACCTGTGGGAAGATATTTGCCTAAAATGTCACTTTTATCAAGGTACCCAACTCAGGGACAGAGTATCAAAATTCAACTGTAGAAACAATTTCTCCTTAATATTGTTGATGACAGATATTGGCATGCGAAATATACCAGGAAGTTTGTTGATTGCTGCCCGTGCACGTTCTGCACGTTTTAGGTTTAGATGAGCACCTTTACTGGCAAACCTGTTTTCATCCTGCATATAAAATTCACAGGAAGCCAGAGGATTAAACACTGAGCAATTCTCCTGCTGCTTCCTGGTGCTTGGGATGATGATTACAATGCATTTACTTCAAGATGCAATCCCAGAGAACAACCAACCTCTTTGAACAAAGTATGAACCTAGTAGATTCCATTTGCCTTGGGAGAAAGACAAATTTAAGCATATTTGTAACAAACCTTATTATAATCTTCAAGCCATCCCTCCTCTTCACAAGCTGACATCCACTTTTCCATTTTCTCAAGTATCTCTTTCCTGGTCAAAGCTTCCTGTTTTGCTTGCACTATCTGCTTCTCCATCTGGCTCAGAAGTTGTGTAGGGTCTACAATGCCTACAGCCAAGTAGATTCCTTAGGACCTCATTAGAGTGCCATTGAAAGCCAAGAGAACATCTTAAAACAGGTTATTGCTAATCCAAACAAATACTGCTACTCACCTGAATCCACCATGGCAATGAGCTTCTCTTCTGTTGTATTGGCATCAGGCTCCATGTGTGCACATCTGCATATGTCCTCCAGTTCCAATCTCCTTTTCACCACAAGTTCCTTCATTCTGCTGGCTTTCAGTGTGTCAAGTCTGTCAACTTCCATTTGAGCCTGCAATTCATCAAGAAAAAAATGCATAACCACATGGCTTTATTTTAGTAGACAAGGTTGAGATCAACACACTGCTGAGTAAAGGAAACAAAATTCATGCGAACTGAATTGCTGCTGCTGCACAACAAAGAAAAAGTCAAATAGCAAAATCAGGTGTTATTTACCTGTGCAATGGTGTCCGATGAAAGGGTTCCAGGTATGGTAATCTCATCTTGAGTTGCTGCAATATGCCTAGTGATGTGCTGAAGCAACTGTTGTTCTTCAACTGGTGTATCCATCAAGTTCCACAATTCTAAAAGCTTCGCACCAAGTTCTTGTAGCTGTCAGGGCATAAGAGCACATCAGTAAACACCTACCCACTACCTCTCAACCACCCACCAATTACTTAAACCGTGCATGGGACATGGCAATGGCTCAGCATTATTTGTAACTACAACATAAAGTTCAGTCTGTTGTGCAGCAGCAAAACACAGGATTCACTGTTACCTTTTGCAGCCGAACCCTTTTTTCCTCTTGAAGAGAATGGATGGTCTGCGCTAGTCCCTCAATTGTAACATTGCTTATGTTCTTGGTCTGCCCTGGTGTAGAGGAAACTAAACTGGGATGAACATCTGCAAGAATCTGAATGGAATCCATTCCCAGAACTGTACAGAGTTCATGCACCACATTCACATACTCCGAGACTCTGTGCAAACGTTGATTCTGCCAAGAATCCAAAATCACCCCCCACCCCACACACATGATGAAATATGGTTCATCATAAGATGGTTGTCTGCAGTCTGATGACAAAACCATCCAAGGTTTTCTCCAACCAGAAGAATGTGATATTTTTCACTTACCCTTTCCCTTTGAAGGGTTTGAAGCTGAGCATTACACTCCTCCAGTCTTCTTAAAGTCAGATCCTGATCTCCTCCACTCAGGAAGAACTCTGTAGTAGCTTGTGTTGCTGCAATTTCCCCACAAATGTGTGCAATCTGCCTTCTAACTTCCACAAACTGTTTAGCCCGATCCTCTTTCTTTCGCTGCAATGCTTCCAAGTGAGGCTTTATTGTAGCCAACTGTTCTTTCAGCGTCCCTGTGCACTTATCCTGCGATTTCCAATTCGCTTGTTACCTCTGTCAGATTGTGGAGAAGACATGACTGCATTGCTCGCACAGAATAATATCTAGCTAGCTGGCTGTCTGCAGGTTTTTGATGGACATGATCAGTGTTCATGCTGAATGCTCTGTTCTAAACTTCCCTCTTCCTTGAAATACTCTAACCAGCAAGCAAGAGGATACACACAAGTTGGGTGTGAGTGAGAACTCACACATAGAGAAATTGGGGATTCTCCCAGAGCAGAGAGAAGTGCTGAATACTCAGCCTCTGCATTTGCAAGGTCCTTATGGAGCTGTGCACGAGCATGGCTGGCGTGGTCCACCTTGCGTCTGTAGACCTCAAGACACTCCTGCTCCAACTGCAGCAACATCTTGTCTCTGTCTGAATCGCTTTCTCCCACCTCATCCCATATGTGCTGTGCATTTGCAACAAAAGCCCACAAAAAACAGTCCTTGGCATGCTACGCATTAGTCTGAAATATGTTCTGCAAACGGCTGCAAGGAATTTTGAGTTTTGGTACGCATGTATGCATGTAACAATTTTGGAGAGAACAGAGAATTGAAAGGCGCTGTTGTTGCATATATAAAAACACAAAATTTGCAAGGATCTATCTAATTCTTTGGAATAAACAAACAACAGGCTGCAGGCAGCACGACATTCATCTTGGGAACAGGAACACACACCTGCAACTCCCGGAGTAGAGAGCCGCATGTCGTATCCACCATGAGCTGCTGCTGCTGCATCATAATGATGCTGAACTATGCCTCATTCACTCTACAAAAATTCACAACCGAGAAAAATTCGTCAACCAATCAACGACGGCAACAGCAAGCAAACAAACAAACAATCAAACAAAAAAGAAGCAAAAAACAGGAACAAAATCCACCCGGAAAGCCACACGCAGTGTGTGATGAAACGACTACAATACTTCTTCGTCATAATAAGAAGTTTGGAAAGAAGCATCCACCCAAACCAAAGGGAAAAGAAATCCAGACCAGGAAAGCAGTAGCAAGGAGATAGGACGTAGCAGCGATTCAGACAAAGGAAGTAGCTAGTAGCAAAAGTACCTTGTGGTTGGAAGCGTTCTTGAAATCCGAAATCCAGAGAAATCAAAAGAAAATATTTATATAGCCTATTCTTGATCTTTCTTTCTCGTTCCGCACTGCATGGCCCCTCGGACTCATGAACAAAGGACAGAAACAAAAGCAGGTCTAGATAGCGATATACGGACTGCTGCAATGATAACAAAACCTGGCAAGGTTACCCCACGCACAATGCACATGGCACCAAAGAGAGAGAGAGAGAGAGAGAGAGAGAGAGAGGTAAGCGATTCTTCGTAGTGCTGCTGCTATGAAGAACCAAAAGCAAGTCTGAGAAGTCTATGAAGGTTGAGAATCTCAGAGCAAAAGGACGACGAAAACAGCGAGAACAGCGAGATCGATGAAGCGCATGGGAAATCGGAACATCAAGCCAAAGGAGAACACAAGAGTGTGCGCGTCCGAGCGTGCGTGCGTCCGTCCGCGCGAGAACGACAATCACGACGACAACGACGACGACGAGCTGCAGAATCGTACTTACAAAAAAGCTCTCTTTTCCCCCAACGACTCTCCGAGACAACGGGAGCGCCATAATTTAATTATTTTTAAGCCTTACGACCAATGAGAAAACGCCACGTGCGAAAAAGCAAACCCCCGAAACCCCCCGTTCGCAAATACGAAGTTTGAATTTCCTTTTGGAGGACGAGTTTGGGGGTTTTGGGGGGGGGAGCGGGGGGTAATTAATTTTTCAGTGACCGTTGTGCGCCAGAAACCTAAAATATAAAATATATGCCATTTTAAGTAATTCATTTTTAAAAACATATAATATATTTGTCTATTGTCTAATACCTATTTTTTTGTCCCAAAAATAAAAACCTATTTTTAATTACATTATATCAATAATCACACACACACACACACACACACACACACACATTACATTAAATATATGTAATATGTGTCTTTTTATTTTGTGTGAAATTTTTCACAAATGTGAAAGCAAAAATATTTAGGTAGCATATTCTTTCTTTTTGGCGGGTGGGGAAAAATCAAAATGTGAAAAAATCAATTGAATTTTTTTTGTCACATTTCGACTTGGATTTTGGTTTTTGTATCGTGTTTCTTAGCACCATTTTAGTGTTAAATCTCTCATGGGGATGCTCATTATTGATGCAATGTCAAGAAATTAGATCAAAAAAATTGGAAAGAAAAAACTAATAATAATAATAATAATAATAATATTTAAAATCTTCTATCTCTTCTTTTCTTCTCCCCTAGCTTTGGAATGTAAACATAGCTTGAGGAAATAAATTGGTGGCAAGAAAAATCATATTTGTGAATCCTAATCTACCACCAAATATTATCAAACACCATTTGGGGGGGGGTGGGAAGGGGCATTTAAGAAGGCGATTGGAAATTGTTTATAAAAAATTCCTAACCCTACATTGCCAAAATTTCAAGGAATTAAATTCAAGACCTTTCTCGTATAAATAATAATCTCGACCATTGAGATATCTCAATATCATGATTAAAAAATAGGAGAATTAGTGTACTTATCAAATTTGTCCAAATTATGAAATATTCACATTCAAGCTATTAGACTTTTTTTTTTAATAAAATAATAGTTTTGACAAAGATTTGCCAATTATTCATCATGGGTACAATATGAAAAAGGTGAATTGTTGAGAGAGGATTTCAACACTTATTAATTAAGAAATAAATCTAGACTTAGAGAAGGTTTAGGATTTCAATCACCCTAAAGAGCCAAACGAGCTCATGTCCTCCATCCATGGGCACAACACAATGGAATGTTGGGTCCTCACAACAATATTCAAGGGCTCAATGGATGTCACCACTTGAAATGTGTGTCAATCCATCAAGTAGATGTTAGAAGCAACAAATGTACCAAAATCACTCAATGGCAAAATTACTACATTCATCTCAAAATTTAAGAACTACCAACTTTCTAATAAGCAATTGAATACCCATCACCTTAAATAGGTAGTTGTGTATATAATCTCAACCAAGCTAGTAAGTAAGGAAAATCCAACAACATTTCTTTTGCAAAATTCATCCAAATCATATCAACTATGTTAAAAGAAGGCACATTATGGCACAAAATAAACAATGTTTATTTAGCATAAGAAGCAATACAATGGGCTATTGAAAGCAATCATAACTTGATTGTTCTAGTTGTAGATTTTGAAAGTGTGTATAAGAGAGTTGCAAGGAGCTTCATGTCCCCTTTGCTTAACAAGTTTGAAAAACTATGGATCAAATGGATATGTATCTAGGAAAATAGGGGAAGCGGTATACTTAACAATATATTGAAGCAAGAATATATCATTTTGGTAGCGCATGTGGTGGGATATATTTTATGCAACTCAAAATATGGTTTAGGAGGATTGGACATTCATGAACAAAACATTTGTATCAAATCAATCATTCATTATTGACATGGCTATTTAAATTGAAAACACCGTAGTCAATAATTGACATAGAAAAAGTTAGCTATGTTGTAAGGCTTTATTAAGGTTACCATCGAGGCAAAACTTCATTGGAAAACATTGGCAAGGAGGAGTTGCATGATGGCTTGCATTACATGAAAGAATCAACTTCAATGTTGAAAGATCATTAAACTCATGAAAAGAACCACACCTTTTATGTAGTACATAAGGCACTCCCTAGTGTTTGCATGCTAGATCCTTGTGAGCCTCTAGGGCGAGGCCAATAAGCCAAGTTTCATTTAAGATCAAAGGGAATGGAGTTTGAAACTGAATCCTATGTTGGGTTTGAGGATTATGCACAAATAGGGTTTGCAATTCCAGTGGGAAATAGGCAAGATTGGTCATGGTTGGATAATGAGCTTGAAAATGGACAAAATTGATCGTGGTTGGGTAATGAGCTTGAAAACTTGAGCTTTGAAGTTGAAAGATGAAGAGAATAAATCTGAAGTTTACAAGAACATAGTGCACCCTAATTTTAAGTTAAAGGTGAATAATGTCCACAACATTCATTAAAAAAAATTGCCTCAAGTCAATACCTCATTAAATCATGGCAACAATTGTTCTACAAGCACATCTACTATAATCATTGGGAAGATTAGACGCATCACAGTGTTACAACTCACAAAAGTCCTCATAAGTTATGTCGGGTAAGATCCTATTACATATCAATGAACAAAGGATTCACATGCAGAAGGTGACATGGGTGCACATGGTGACAATAGTTTCCTCCATTGTGAGAGACATAAGTCCACAATAGAGAGAGAAACTCTATTTGCAACAATTACAGAACAAATCACACGACACAGGAACCTGAAAGTTTGGATGGATTTCCAGGAATCTGTGAAACTCTTAAGCTTTGTTCTAAAACCTAGAATTTCAGAGGCTCTGAAAGCAGCAAAATAAAATTTGGACCAGGCTCCTTATCCTTCTTCGGATCTCTTTCTCCTCTCCCCCTTCCCTCCAGCAAACACCATCTGGCATAATACAATCTGTTTCTCAGTGTCATGGGCATGCTCAGGTTACATACCTTCTATTACATTCCTTTTAAGATCAGAGCACAGGAAGAGTAAAATTCATAACAGGTCAAGACAACAAGACTTTGCATAGGAAATTTCTTCGATTCCCAATTCCTGCCTTTTTATTGGAAGGACTGATCATCTTCTGCAACTCATTAGGCACAACCTGACCTGCTTCAGTCAAAACTTTGATCAGCTCTTGAGCTCATGCCTGCAATGCAAAGACCACATTCACCTCCTTACTTGTGATTCTACATTCATTCTTTAACATTAAGCCATCTATAACCGAGCCTTGTACAACTGGAATTCAGATGACCCACCTGATAAGCTGGAGTGAAAAAAGTATGCACCATGCCCTTCCTTGCAGTTCTGCCAGCATGATTTAATTGAGCAGCATAGTCTTTGGCAGTGTATCGGAAGCTAAAGTTGATGACATAATCCACATTTGGAAATGCAAGCCCAGCACAGCCACATCTGTTGCTACCTGTGAAGCAAATATGAAAATGCAGGAATCTAGTGGGGAACACAAACGTACCATGAATACATTGAAGTCCACTTACAACATACAAAACCTCCAACCAACTATGGTTGTCATGAAACCCATACCAAGACCAAGTATTGGTCATTTCTGAAAGAGTTCTCATTTGGTCTTCATTATTCCACCATGCACAGCTGCAACTTTCCACCCTCTGCATCACAGCCAACATGGAAGTAGAGGTGCAGAAAGTACCCAAAAAAACATAAATATGTCCAGGTTTACAAGAGAAATGGTGCAGGATGGATACACCAAGGAAACAAAGACATAACCAAACAAGGACCAGTGATGAATGCTAGATGACTGCAAGTTGAGCTTTAACAAAAGAACTGGGTCACCCGATTCACTTATATACCCCTTATGAAGTTCAACCTTCATTTGTTCCAGGTTTGAAGTTGTACATCTGTTGAAACAGACAAGGAGCCTCCTCTTTGTAGAGAACAAAGATCCTGGTACACAGTTCGTGAAATCAACTCTTATGTTAGTCATCCAATTTTCAATAGATGCAATAGAGAGGCATGCTTCTGGGATATGTCTGGTATAAGACAAGCACTAATGAGTAAGGATGCATGTGCCTGTTTTCTGTACCCATAGCCTTGAATTGAATATTCTAAGAAACTTGATGGTGAGAATTAGAGATGAGAATTAGAGATAATCGCTTTTCACTTGTCTGGAATGTCCACAGCAGTGTATTGAGTTGTGCATCTCTGACAGTCACCTGCCATACACAAGATTTAGCAATCACCCTTCCTTGCAAGACTGCACAAAAACTATTTGCAAAGGTAGATTTCCCCAAAAAGGGTGGGTTGTATTCATATTAATCCTCCACATTTTTTAGCTCCATCTACATGCAGTTTGCCCCCTTCTTAAGCACATCCAGTCACAAGTTCAAACTTGACCAGAAAAACAAGTTTTCCATCAGCCTGGATATTACAGGTGATACAAGTGTCATTGTCAAATACAAGAAGTTCTCGCAAATACTCAGAACACATGGACAGTAGCAGTCTGTCTGTAGACTACTCGGTATAAACAAACATCAACATCTGAATCTGACTGCAATAAAGGAGAATTAGTGTGGTTTTGAATTAAGTTCAAGATAGATCAGCTGCAAAGACAGATAACAACATACTTGTTGGAATTTGCTCAGTATTTCCCGGATAGCTGGCTCATCATCAAGCATGGAATGTACTCCATCTAAAACCTCAACACCCACACAAAATGTACACAATGGATACTTTTACTGATGTAAAGTGGCATATGATGGATGGCCTCTATGACTTAAAGCTGTAAAATTATGCATGACATTCCAGCCACAATGAAAAGAATGTGATGATTGCTTGACACCAGCAGGATGACCAACAAGATATTTGCAAGAGGTTTGTCTTGTTGAGTTCCAGTGCAAGTAAAACGACCAGACAGAAATAGCCAAATATAACAATTTGAATGTCTCCAGTGGCAAACATCATAGAACTTCACATTCTACTTTTGGAATGCACACTGCACAACGGATGATGTTTTTGACAGCATTGTCAAGTTCAGAAGGTAATTGGAGACAGAGATCTTACCTGCTGCATAAGGTCTGCAAATGAAGCAAGCAGAAGGCAGAGAGGTGATGGTCGCTTGCGCACATAGCTCTTCCTCTTCTTCAGCGACGGATGATCTTACCTGCTGCACAAGGATGTTACAGAGAGACTCTTGAATTCCTCGTGCGCACCATCTGGTCTCCAATTCGAAAATCCGATATCCTACAGATTCTTGTCAAGCTTATTAGAAATGACACGATTCTCGAAAAGCCTGCAAAAACAATGCTCCAAAATCAAACGCTAACATACAATTCGATCCCAACTTCTTCCTCTCTTACACACAAAGCAATCGCAGTGATCGCTCTAGCG
>Ga0209611_10000632_pt1 | contig 54383 bp, 37 predicted proteins | sample S1TSphgellanicum_3_FD_187693 | JGI IMG/M metagenome (GOLD analysis project Ga0209611, IMG submission 187693) | Host-associated microbial communities from peat moss isolated from Minnesota, USA - S1T2_Fc - Sphagnum magellanicum MG (SPAdes) (version 2) | ecosystem: Host-associated > Plants > Peat... | reverse complement strand
CATCCAGAGGGGATGATGAAGGAGAAGTTGCATTTGAACCTGCTCCAACAGTCACTGAAGCTGACCAGACTAACAATCAAAGGTAAAACAAGGATTCACAGTAGGTGGGTAGCACTATGTCTTGTCATGGTGCTCTTCAGAAACAGGTTTAGAAACTCTTGATGATGCTGATGATTTTTGAACATGAATAAAAAGCAGTAAAGATTGAACCCAGAATCCAGTGTAATTTCAATGTGACGTTTCTTCCTTGCATGTTGACTGCATTTTCAGGGTTTGTACAAGGATGGTTCGTGTTAGAAATGGGTTGCATTTTAAGATCCTTCTTTGGTGTTTGTTCTTTGGTTTATATTTCTTTATTTATCACATGTACATGTGAAGAATGGTTTGCCGAAAAGCAGAATAGTGTATTTCTAGAAATGCGCTTTTGGTTTAATGAATCTCTGCTGTTTGAGGAAACTAATAAGCCCAGTTGGTTGGCAGATCATTGGACCGAGCACTGTGCAAGCGGCTTTATCTTATACTTCAAGGATTTCCTCACGGTGGGCCAAAGGATAAGCCCATCTGGCATTTTCCAGAGAAAGAGTATTCGAATGAAGATTCATTGCGGAAGGTGTGTAGCTGCCTTGAATGTGGGCTGGTTCCCTTCCATTCATTGCTTTGTTCAATGAGAGAGTTATCATGTGCAGGTCTTCTGCTGGGGACTTTGAGAATGCTCTTAGTTTTATGTCTGGATATTGCAACCCAGCCTTGGATTTTTAGTTTTGTGGGGGCTTTGAGAAATGATCAGAGTTATGTCTGGGTATTGTAAAGCAGTGTTTGACATTTATTATAGCTCATATGGCATTTTGTCTTGGAGTATAGGTTGCAGAATCAGCAGTAGAATTATTTGCTGCCAATCCTTCAGATTTCTTCTTTGTGGGAAATGCACCTTGTGGGCATCTTGCATACCGCCTTTCAACTCCTCCATATAAGGTATGCACCGTGCTACCGAGTTATCTCTTTTCTGCACTCCATAGAGGCTCTTATATATGGAATCTCTTAACATCCTTAATAGCTGCCATTCCTATGTTGCAGTCAAGGTATAAGGAATGATGGGTTCACAAGGTACCATGAGGCTTCTCTTTTGGCTTGTGAATCAGGCATTTTCATTATAGTCTTCATATCTGTAGTGTTTGTGCTAGACATGGGCTGAAAGTATTGTGCCGAGGGACAGAGGACTCTGGTTGACACTTGTGCTAGTTGGTTGTCACAGCGATTTTTCTTCAAATCACAGATGATGGGATCCAAAGTGAATGTGAAAGGTCAAAAGATTCGAGACTATGCCTGGGTTGCAAAAGATGAACTTGCTGAATATTTTGACCCAGCAGAATTTGAATACTTGAAGAAGATGCTAATTGATTAGAGTAGATGTGAATATTTGTTTTTTGGAGCCCAAAACCAATTATTCTGTTCTGAAACGGTGCAACTTCAGTAGCCTGAGAGTTCCTCGTCTCAGCAGTTCAACTATTCACATCATTCTGAGGCAGTCAGTGGTGTAAATCACAGCAAGAGTAAATTCCATCAATTGCAATTCCATTGTGTAGTTTTGGTGTTCTGACAGATGTTGTGAAGCTATAGAGTAGTTTGCCTTGGATGGGTCAACTGAACTTGGGTGCAGACAATGCAATCTGGTTTGAGCCTTTGTTGTGCCCAACATTATAAATGTTACAGCTATGATTGATACATGATTGTGTTCACATCAGAATGGAAGCAATTTGAAGTCTTTTACAACTGTATGGCCAACTTCAGCTCTTCTCAACTTTAAAGTGGATATACTTTAAAGATAACATGGATGCCCTTGACACCAGAATTTGAAGCTAGAATGTACTGATCAAGCAGATGAGGAATATGACCATGGATGCATATGACATCTGAGTCACAAGCTAGAATGTGCTGATCAAGCAGACAAGGAATGTGAACATGGATGTGAGACGCCAGAATCAGAAGCTATAATGTATTGATCAAGAATCAGAAGCTAGATTGTATCAAGCAGATCAGGAATGTGAACATGGAGGCACATGACACTAGAATCAGAAGCCGGAATGTATTGATGATTGATCAAGCAGATGAGGAATGCGAACATGGAGGCATGCTACACCAGAATCACAAGCTAGAATGTATTGATCAAACAGGGATTGATACGACAACAGATACACACACAAGCTGGAATTCATTATAGATAATGTTTTACATCATAAAAGGGGTACAAAGGACAGAATGCTAAATCTCCAAACCCAACAGGTGGAATGTATTGATAGATCTAACTACATAAACATGGGAACAACAGAGATCTAGTGCTAAATCTCCAAACCCAACAGTAAAATGTATAGATAGATCACTACATAACCAGCTGTTACAAAACATAACAGGAAGGAAAAGGAAGAGATCTAATGCAAGATCTCCAAACGCAACAACACTTGCATAAAACTGTTACAAAACATAACAAAAGGAGCTCAGATCTCTAGAGTGCTAAATCTCCAGATCCCAACAACAAAGAACAAGAGTCACCAAATCCCTGCCCAACAACAACAGTTACCAAGCCCGTCACCAAGTCCCTGCTTGCCTACTGTTATAAATCTAGTGTTGTAAATCTCATGAGCTTGCATGCATGCATGCATGCACCATGTAGTAACAGCAGCAGCATCAACAGACACTATGTAAAAACCTCATGAGCTTGCAAGCTCATGGTGCCTGCAGTATCGAAGTTCCAGATCTACTAGAGATCTTCCAGAGATTGATCACCTTAATGTAAGGTGATAGAGGTTCTGCGCAGCAGGAGGGGAGCCTGATTGGTGTTGATGGGTTCCCGTCTTCTCAAGACTCCAACTTGCCTCGTAAAGCTGGGAGAGAATGGGAAGCCTTGCACTTCAACCTGATGCTCACCCGGCAGCAGTCCATAAGAACCAGGAAAGGGAGGCATCCAGATCCATTTCTTCTCCACAAGGTGGTAGTATCCAATGTTTCTCCCGTTTCTGCCAACTACGAAGATTCGCTCTCCGTGCACAAAGCAGCTGAAGGTTGAGTCGGGTTGCCAATCATGGTGGGGAGGAGCAGCTCCTCCGCTTCCGCCTCCTAAGGAATAAGAAGCCCAGTATTGCATGTGCGTGTAGAAACACTCGAAACGTGGATCGGTGAGAGTGACTACGTGAATCCAAACGAAGCGAATGCGACGAGTCAGGACATGCTCCACTCCCAGTTGTGAGATTGTGATCGTGTCACGGGCAATGCTCTCGAGCTTGACGGGTCTGCGAAAGTAAGTAACCAGCTGCGGAGCGCAGAGATCGCGTGTGAGATCAGGTTTGAAATCCTGTCTCCATGCACATTCTCTCCAGTCGAGGGTATGGATGTACTCATCGCGATCGGCTATCACCATGAAGTATTGTCCGCACACGACGCTGCGAAGCCGAGGTCCATACTCTACGGTCGCTATGTTGTTGTTGTTGTTGTTATGAGATGAATATCGACCCTGGCGAACACTAGGACGGTGTCCCAAGTAGCGTCGGAGGTGCGGGCCTCTCACGGTTTCCCATCTCCCCGTAGTAGAAGTGTATACCAGAGTGCCGTAACCGTCCAAGGGGCTTCTGCTGTTGGGAGTAGGATACTGAAAGACACCCACGACTATCAGGGTGTATGTGAAAGGGGAATGTTCGTGAACTATCAATTCGTGTAGACGACCCATTCCCCACAAACACGGACTTCTGCGATCAGGCGTCACTAGCTCACTGAAGCCTGTCACAGGGTTGGATATCCAGTAGTACCCGGGATGAAGCCATGATGTATAGCAGATCAAGCCTCCTGCTGAGGCCACTGGGAGAATGGCCTCAGCAGGCAGCTCGGGGGTGCACGCCACAGTGAATGAATCCCACCTGCAGCAAACAAGGTTTGCACATGTTGGTTTGTACATGATTTGCACATGGATTGCACATGGATTGCACATGGTTTGTACATGGGGATCAGGAAGGGGTAGACATGTAGACATACATTTGCTGCAAGAAACTCATCATAATCAGTTCAAAGAAACAGATTCCTCACATGATTGATCAATTGGAAGCTCATGTGCGTGGAAAAAAATTCATCAAGGGGGGAGCTTGCAATTCCTACCTGTTGAGGATAATGTCGAAAGTGAAATTCCTCAGTGGCGTCACACCCACCGAAAGGAAAATGGGGAAGCGATCGGATGTAAGTGGTTGCACTTGCAGAGGCAGAGGAGCTTCCTGCATGTGGAAGGTGAAGAACAGTTTCTTGATCACCCTCATCCAGTATTTGCTCAGAGTTAGGAAACGGCACAAACTGAGAATCGGAAGTAGACTCAGGATTTTGTGTATGATCTCATCTGGAATGATCTTCGTCTCAAGGTCAGCTTCGTGCTGTTGTTCTTCCTCCATCACAAGACTGCGTCGCCCTTTCCATACCATAGTGTTGCAGGCACAGGGACTCGGGTAAGTTGGAGCTGGAGCTATCCGTAGAGTTGCTATGGAGTGCGAGAATCTGTAGTTACTCACAAATTCCAATGCGAAATGCAAACAACCCATGAATATGCATGAGAGAAAAAAACCTTAATTGAGATCATCACCGTTCTCTTCCAAATTACACTCGCTGTTCTACTACAATGCAGGTCGAACTCGCATAGTTACTGAGAACATGAAAACTTACAATGAGAAGTTCTCCCCTTCTGGATAAATTTGTGCAATTGGCCAGTAATTAGCTGTAGTAGTTCCATGCGAGATGATCTCCAAGGAGTCAGCAGGAGCAGTAACAGTTTCATCATGCGGGACTATCTCCAAAGAGTCAGCAGCAGCAGTAACAGTTTCATCTTCATCATGCGAGATGATCTCCAAAGAGTCAGTAGCTGCGGGGACATCATGACGATGAGTGATCTCCACTGCTGATTCGTGGTTTGTGAGCTTCTGCTGATCCATAGTAAGAGCTGATTTGTACGTTATCTTCGGCTCCATAGTAAGAACTCGACGATGAGGAGATTGACGTAGAAGCTGGGGAAATTCAGTCCTCCAACGGAAGTCTACAAGAGCTACAAACCCTCCAATGCAAACAAGAGAGACCGCAGTTGATCAGTTTTATTACCCTAAATATGTCTATGCTCAAAACCTTTGCTAGATCGAAAACAAAAAGTCAGAGAATGCACTTTGTCGATGCAGCGCAATTGCTTTCGCACTGTGAGTCTCTCTGGCTACCTCTGCGAGATGCCTAAATGACACCAAGATACAAAAGCAAGCAAGGAAGAACATTACGATAAGGATAAGCTTACGAGAGCGAAAACAAAAAGTCAAGGAATTTTCACGCGTATATATGAACAGCTATGTGCTCATGGTGAACATGCAGCTGACGGATGCGCAACTGCTTTTGCACTGCACACGTCTCTTCGTCTCCCTCTGCAAAATTGTTAGCCGACCTCAAGGCACGAAAAACAAGGGAAGCGGGAAGATTACGACAAGCAAGCTTGCGAGACCGAAAACAACAGAAAGGTCAGAGAATGCACGCGCATGAAGAGCTATGTGCGGATGGTCAGACATGATGCGCGGCCCGCGCCTGAGAGTCTGTCTCGCTACCAGCTTTACAATATGCATAACTGAACTCAAGACACATGAAAAGCAAGGATCAAGGCAGGAAGATTACGACAAGCTTACGAGACTGAAAACAACAGAAAGTCTGAGAATGCGCGCGTATGTGCTTATGTACAATCAACAGCTATGTGCGCATGGTCAGGCAGGATATATGCAACTGCTTTTGTTTTGTGAGTCTCTCTGGCTAGCGACCTCTGCAAAATGTCGAACTGATCTCAAGGTGCAAATGAAAAGCAAGGAAGGCAGGAAGATAAAGATCAAGCTTTCTGGAAAAAAAACATCATTAAGGTAATTCATAAGCAAGACTCGAAAGCAAGCAATTAGGCAAGAGTTAGTTTAACTACGAACGGGAAAGAAGAAGCTGTACAAGTAGACTGAAAGTCGAGAATGGGGTACTCACGAAATGGGTGCACAGAGCGAGCGCGGATGGGTAGTCGCGAGATGTAGGTGCAATGGAGAGAGCGTGCTAAGGAGAAATGGGCAGTCACGATACGAATGCACAGAGGGCGCACGGAGCAATGGGTACTCGCGATAAGGGTGCACAGGGCGTGTGCAGAGACACTGTCAACTAATTCGTAGAGCAGGAAAGAGAGAGAGAGAGAGAGGAAACACTGAAAATACCAAAAGATGTGAAACGGTGATCACTCTTGGCGTCTCCTCTTGTGGCGAGGGCCATCCAAAAGCTGTTGTTCCTCCAGTCTAATTGTAGTCAATACAATTTCCAGAAGCTCCGAAAGGATCTCGACTATGATGAGTGCTGCTACTACGTATAAACAAGAAAACACATAAACACATAAAACAACGAAGCGGGCGCCCGAGCCTCGACACATAAAACAACGAAGCGAGCGCTCCCGAGCGAGGCTTCTAGAGTTTCTGTGGGTGGGACTCCGACATCACATCGGCTCATGGGAGCCCCACACGTACTAACAACAGCGACGTACTGGTGAACGTGAAACTGTGGAAAATGTTGCCCTGTGTAGAACTTGGGCGGCCCTTTGGGGGTTTTTGCTTGAACTTGGGGTCTTCCAACTTTTGTGGCCTCTCTCTTCCCCTCTCTCGGCTAGCGTGAACCAGCACCCAAGGATGGATGGTAACTAGGGATTAAGAAACAGTTTTCTGTTGGGCTCCAGTTCCCTAACTAACCATGGTCAATTACTAGCTCGGTTGCTTTTTTTTTAATACTACCTACTAATAATAACCTGCTTGTGAGTTGTTAGTAGGTTGATAGGAAAAACAGACCAAGTTACCTATGTATAAACCATAGTTGTCACCTATTTTCTTACCTATCTACCTATGTATGGAACTCACTTCTTTCAGAATGGGTTACCATGGTGAAACTGGATATTAACTCAGTTGAGGTTCATCCGCAACTCAGTCATAAGGGGCGTCCACCCAGTGGGTGGGGTGCGCTGGTTGGCGCTGGTTCACTCTGGCCCCGAACTATGGTTCTTCTAGAAGGCCCTAAAGTCTTAGGATCCCTTTAGAGAAAGACATATTTGTCATGTTCAAAAGGTCTTATTCACCCATAAGACTGTTCTTCTCTATGGGAAATCTCTGTAGAATTCCCCCCAGAGAGATTAGATTTTCCAGGGTTACCAAATATGGAGTATGATGTTTTAAAAAAAAAATTAATATGAAAATTACACTGTTTGTTTTTTTAGGCAGTGTAAATCACCAAGGGGTGTGTGGTTTCTGTTTATCAAAAAATAATTTGAAAACTTTAGATACTTGAAGGTGATATGAGCCGTTTCCAAGGATTTACACATCACATCACATTCTACTGACCAGGTTACAGGCAGCTAATGTAAGATTCTTTCAGGTTTAGGGTTGCACAATGGTTTTCTTGATGTTTTCATATGCTAACTATGAATACATATGTAAAATGCATACTTAGTAGGGAGTACAGTATTTTTGGTAACAATGCATGCTTCTACATGGTATTTAATCTCTTGTAAATGTAGATCCGTCTTGTAACTGCAGATGTGAAATCTCTGTAGTTCACATCTCTCTAGAGTCCCCCCGACAGTTAGATTTTTGTCATGCTTAGATGGTAAATTAATCTCCTTTAACTATTCAACTGTAGATAATAGAAATCAAAAGTTTGTATATATGTTGAACAATAGTGTAATGAAACATGATAGTAACTGTGAGATCATAAAGCCTACCAAACATTTACAGAGTTGCTGTGAAACTCTAAAATTAGTTCAATATCGGTCTCCAGAACAAGATAAGAGGTCGATGAGGTTAGACATTGTGAGCTGATGATGATATGCATGCCAACCTGTTTGAAATTGAAAGATATTGGAAATGTTTTATCACTTAAATTAATTTACTATCCGGCGACATCACATAATGGTATAATAAGAAGTTGAGGATTGTATATTTAATTAAGAATTCCATTCATGAGTTTGGACATAAATCAGTGCACGAGTTTCAACCCTTTCGAAAATAATTCTAGTTCTTTAGAAAAGCTTTCATTGGTTAGAAATAAAGGCTTTGGCTGATGTCCCTCTGGAAAAGGAGGAGCTGATCACAAACAAGATGGTGGTGCAAAACACATGTGGAGCTTACAAGTGCTTGAGGGAGTTAATGTTACAAGGTTTTAAGCCAGGAACCTCTAGACATCTCCAGACAAGAGTGGATGACTAAATGGATGATTATTAGGAGTTCACAATGCTAGGCTCTCCAATGCATTAAAAGAATAAAGAAAAAAAAAAAAAACTGCCCCACCTAAAAGTTATTCTACCTTTTGTGAAAAAATGTTATTAGGACCTTGTGACAAGGTAAAAAGATCTGAATTTATGGAATGTCCTCTAATAGTTAAGTAAATGTTTAAATTTTAATTGAAGCTTCACTTTGAAAATGGGTCAAAGAGGTAAGAATAATCATGGTAAAGTAGATGAAAATTTATCAAATGAAAAATATCCCCTCCCCTCCACCCCTTTTATTTCCTTTGTATGTTCCTGTATGGTTTCCAATAGTTCATCATTATTTTATGTCAATTTCAATTTTAATTTTACTATAGAACATGTGTCTTTTCTTTTTTCTTGAAAAGTTATTAAAAAATCATTTTTTGAAGTCCTTACATATATAATTAACCACTTGAAATTATAGACTTTGGATTAATCCAAAGAATGTATATAAGATTTGTCCAAAGAAAAGTTCAGACACTTTTCCTTTGGATGTGCCTTTTCAAATCTTTAACAAGCCATCTTGAATGTAGTGTTGGAAAAATAGAATTAGACCTAATAAAAGGGAAAGAAATGCCTGTTATTTTTGGAGTTAACATGTGATGAGTGTGAATAATTTAACAATAAGTCATATAGTTAAGTTAATTGTGTGAGTTGTAACCATTGAATATACCAAACATATTATGTACAAGTACCTAATTAACTCAATACAACTTTTCTTGATGGACTAGTACTTCTACCTTTTAACATTAGACAAATGACCTTTCACATAATGTGAGCCTTTGTATATGTTTTCAATGTTTATCTAATCATGATTGACTTACAAATGTATTTATGTCAATAGTGATCACATATTTTGACACCTCTTTGCTTCATGAGATACATTTGAATGTGGGAAATAAAGATCATTTAAAGGGTGAATTCTGTTTTGAGTTGGTATGAGATTTATTTCATAAATTGTGGGCAGACTCATACCAAAAATGCTCTTGCAGTTTCAAAAAAAAAGAATTAGTATGAATCATGCTGGAATTTTCATGTAAAAATGTTGAATAAAATTAAGGACCCAAAATGAATTCAAGATTGTGGCCCAGGCATAAGGGGGTTTCAATTCAAACTCTATGGTTATAAATTTCACCGTTCATTCGAAGGTGGAATTGCAGTTAACTGAGTCTGGAGAGTTACAAAATTATGCAACATTTCCAGAGATGACTGTTCGCTAAATGCAATAGCCTAAATATAAATTTTCATCTGATCATGACCAATGTAAGAATGTAACATTTATGTGTGAGTTGTTCTTGCCTGTTTTAACATGTGTTTTCTCCATGAGGTGATGTGTATTAATCTCTTATGTAGAGTAAGAGTTTATATATAATATGCCTAATCAAAAGAAGCAAATTCAATGGTAAATTAATCTTATGTAGCTATATATTACAAGGTTGCTGGCCCTTGTGGCCTGGGGGACCTCCTGGCATGATTCAGCATCTGGGGTAAAACATAGGCTAAGAATGGGCCTAGGAGGTTTGGGGACATCTTGCTTTGGCATGGACAACTATGGGAAAACACCAAGATTGCAATATGTTTGGTGGACAATGATGAGGGGATGACGAAAAATGACACATTGGGACAACGGGAAACAATGAATCATGATAGGGAACAATGGGCTAACAATTTTATAAAAAAAGGGTGATATATAAGTGAGTTAGTGACAAATTTTTTTTTAATTAATTATTTTAGTGGTTTCATTCCATAATAAATAAGGTATGGTATGTAAGAGCTTATCATTAATAATTAGATAATTACTAGGAGGCTAACTAGACTAGCAGATTTACCCACTAACAATTGTTTTATATTAAAATTATATTTTTAATTATTTTGAAAATAATTCATTGACAATACTATTGTCAAGTAACATTTTCATTTTAGAAATAACCTTTGATTATTTTGCCCTATAACCATACTTACCATTAATTAACAAGGTATAATAGATTTTTTTTGAATGATAGATGAATGATGACATTTAAAACAATTGTCACATTTTTTTTTTGAGCAATTTTGTAAAATGATAGTCAAAACAATGAAATTTATTTTTCTCAAATAGCAAGGATTAGTGGGGGAACAACAACAAGCACTCAATAGGAAGGTAGGCAACATTGAAGTGATTAGGATATGATCTTGGCAACATAGTTGGACATCAATCGGGAACAATAAATAATGATGGGGGCATGAAAGGAAAAAATGGACCCAAAATGGATGATGACAAAAGATTGACAAGTTAACAATGGGAAATGACAAGGGCCACTTGGTTTTTAAAACTTTTGTCCCTTGTGAGATGGATGGCATTGGGCGTTGGAAGCCATGCACTAATAAGATTTTAGAAAAAAAAGCTATCTTTACAATTGGATTTATAGTCATATTTGATTAAATGTTTATGATCACTAAAGTCATGTTGGATAACTTGTTTGAACAATTTAGCATGACATGGTATCATGTCATGTCCAAAATAACGATGTGTAATGTCCACTTGGATTTACACTTAAGATAGAAAGTAAATAGGTTTTCTATTTATTTAAAATATTATATATATTCTTAAAATTTAATCACGTAATTGGCCGTGTCACTAGCCTCATCACTAGAATATGTGATCATGTTATAGTCATTTAAGACACAAGCTCACAAGCTTAAATTTTCATAAGAAGGAATTGAACTTTCATCTCCACGACCACAATTCAATTCCTAAACCTTGTAATTAATACTTAAATTGTGATATATTATGTCATCACATGAATAAAAAATGTATATTTGACATGTTATCGTATCATTATTTAACTATGTAAATTCATAATGAAATTAATTTCACATTTTGATTACATAATTATAATTTATCTAAAAAATGTTTTTAATTTCATTATTCAAATTTAATTTTTTAACTTCTGATTTTGGTTATAAATTAAATAAAAAATAAAATTTAAACTTAATTTGTAATTTAATATTTTAAATAAACTCGTATATTTGTTTCAAAAATTCAAGTTAAATATTTAAATATTTTATTTGGTTCACACATTCATATAAGTATTTAGTAATTAAGTTAAATTAATTTTAGATTGTATGTATCTTTGGGCCATAAATTAAAATTTTATTTAAATTTAGAGATTTTATATAAATTTAATCCATATTTTAAATTCCATAATTCTATGAAAATTATAATTTTCAAATTTTCAGGTGCAAATGAATTAAATCAATGAAAAATATTTATTTAAAAAAAATCATTGTAATTTTTTAAACTATAGACATACACATAAATATCACATGATTTTATTTTTAAACTAATTTTAATTATTATTGCTTAAGCATCATACATGATTATTGTCATTACAAAATGAACTATAAATTTTTTAATGAATGTATCTTATTAAATTTTATGGTGAATGATGCCAATTATTTCATCTACATTTTTTATGTAACTCACAATGTACAATTAGGTTAAAAGTGCAATTATGTAAATTTGATTACATATTTAGATCATGAGGAAAAATTACACATGTTAAATGTAAAGTGATAGACATTATTTTTTTCACATCACATGTTACATCATGTCATAGTTATTGTTGTTGGTTAGTCATTTTAACAATTTAATATTTTTAATTTGAATATATACACACATTATGTTAAATGTCCATTCCATTCATCCATTAATTATAAGAAACACTAGATGCAACTACACATATTGTCACATAAGCTAGATAGTTGCAAATATGATTCATAGTTGTGCTTTTAACCGTTAAATATCACTAGTTGTTTAAGGAGTGATTGCATAAGACATGAATTCTTCTAACAATGGTGTGTGACAATATTTTTCTAGGCAATGGATGAGTGATGGGGGATGATGGGGATGCTGAGAGTAATGGTGGGGGTGCCAGGGTGTAGCAAATGTTTTTTGGGTGAGGGACGAGTGATAAGAATGATGGGGGGGCCTTAAGAATGATGGCTTGAAGCATAGGAGTGCAATGGATTCTTTTGGGGCAAAATGATGTGATGACAAACAATCAAAATTTTGTCACTTTTCATTTTATTTTCACTTGACATGGACTAACAAGAGATGCAGACACACATCAAAAAGGAAAAAATGTAGCATTGAGAGGGATGAGGGGGGCACTAGAAAAGATGGTGGACATCATGGAAAAGGCAATGAGTGTGTCAAGGCAAGGTAAGTCCAAGCCTCCACCCCAACAAAAAAAAAATTCAAAAAAAATTTAATGGGGAAATTTGAAATTTGTAGTACATGTTGGGACATCAAGAGGGACATTTAGGAAGTCCAAAGATGTCTTTTGAGACCATCCTCTTGGCAACCTTGGTAGAAAGTAAGAGTTTGTATATAAATGTCTAATTACAGGAAGCATATGAAATATGATAACTACATATGTCTAACTACAAAAAACAAATGAAACAATATGTAAACTTGAGATCATAGCAAGTTTGTACCACAAAAATTACAGTTGCTAAAAAAGTTTAAAACTACTTCAATAACAAGTCTCTAGAAAGATGTAGGGACACAAGGGTAAACAACATGACTTGATGATACTAAAGCCAACCTTGATGAAGTTGAAGAATATTTCAAACATCTCACCTTGAAGAAGTCTAACCCCATTTAATATAATTATCCAGTGACATTACATAATTTGGCATAATAACATGTTGAGGATCATGTAGTTCATTAACAACTCCTTTCAAATAAATAAATTATGAGGGTCCACAGCTTGAAATTTGAACCCTTGTAAAAAAAGTTATTTGTAAAATAAATTTTACTCGCTAGAGTTAATGAATTGGTTGAAGTTCCTTTACAAAAAAAGGTGGTGATTACAAGATGGTTGTGCAAAACCCATGTGGAGTTTACAAGTGGAAGGGAGTTAATGTAAGGCTTTAAGCTACAGCCTCTAGCCATCATTAAACAAGAGTGGATGACTAAATGAATGATTTTAGAATGGGATTATTATTTGAAGTGAAAAGTTCCAATGGATTAAAAAGGGAAAAGTAATTACAAGATCAATGTTTTCTACTTTTTGCATGAAAAGATGTTACAGGTTTTGGTCCAATTAAAACTAAGACAAGTGTTTTTAGGAGGTGCCTGCCCATATTAGATATTAAGGAAGCCATTAGCTCAATTTTGGAAAAATAAAATCCGATCTACTATAAATGAAAGAAATAGCTAGCTTTAGAGAATGCATAGGTGAATTATGAATAACTTAACATTAAGTCATCTAGTTAAGTTAGTTGTGCAAGTTGTAGCCATAATCTACCAAACATGTATATGTAAATAATAAATACTTAATTAAGTTACTATAACTTTTCTTGATGGATTAGTGCTCTTAGCTTAATTCCTTTTCAAAATAGATAGATACAATTGTTTACATAATGTAAATCTTTATATATGTTTTCATTTGATCATGATTGATTTAAATATTATTTATTTGAATAAACATCACATATTTTGATAATGTATTTTTATTTTTGCTCCAATTTTTGTGGCTTCAAAATTTTGACAAATTTATTTGAAGGTCTAAGGTGTAATGTTTTATTATTACATCAAAAATTTAACATGTAATGAATTAATAATGAAAATTGTGTAAAGTTCATTCATTTATAGGTTTGTACATTTTACACACAAATATCATGTATTAAATAAAAATTTAATATACAAATAAATGTGATAAATGCATTAATGGATAAAATACGAACCTGTGAATGAATAAATTTTACATGAATTTTATATTTTTTTATAAAATTGTGTGTCAAATATGTTTTCAATTCACGATATTAATGAGTGAAACATATGAGTTATATATGAACAAATTTAGCACAATTTTCATTAATAAGTTGCAAAATGTTAAGTTTGTATTGTAGATTGTTATTTGGCATGTAAGGTGGGCTCTCCCACTCATATGGTGAAAAAACATTTTTCATAATTTCCCAAGTACATGTGGGATGGACCCTTATAGTTGCCAACCTTGTCCAAGGTTGTTTTGCAAAATGTAAGGCCCACCAATGAGGTCATCAATAGATTATGTGGTGGTTCATAAAAATCATTTAGAGGTTTTTCATTTCTAGTTGCTATGCAATTTACTTGCTAAATTGTGGCAACCTCATAAATAATAGGTTTTTGCATTTCAATCATTTCTAAAGCAAATGAATTACATTGAGGAATATTCAATTTCAATAATATTAAATGAAAATAGGCTTTTAATTTGAGTACAAAAATGTAGAACACTAAGGTGGGGTTTTTAATTCACAAACTAGATAATTATAGATTATTTCAGTATTTCTTCAAATGAGGAATTGGGAGTAACTTAGCCATGATGTATGTATATTTTTAAAGGTGGACTATCTTGACTACCCTTGGTAGGTTTTGATAAAATTTAACTCACAATTAGAGCTGAATTTTGAACGTTTTAGCTACCGCTACCTCCTCCTAACATTGTTTGCAAGAGGTATATAACCTATACACAACTTCCCCTTCACCCCAGAAGACACATCCTTAGTTCGCCTCATTGCTCCATCATCCCATCTCAAGCCCCTAACATCAACTCAATGCCCCCAATGGCGACATTGGCACCTGCTTGTTCTCATCACTTGTCCATCACCCAAAAATGTAAATATAAATACATAACAAAATAAAATTTTACTACTGGTGGAATTTTTTACATACACCCTTTGCACTCCTCGGTTCACCGTCCCCTTTGTTCATTCATTGCCTAAAACCATCTATATATAGATATGTATTTATTAAATTATATATGTTTTTTATTGGCATCCGCCCATGTGCCTTTGCCATTTCTCTAAGCACCCCTCAATGTCCCCCATCCGCCCCCCCTTGCCCCTATTGCCTTGCCTTCCCGGTCATTAGGTCACCCTGCCCTATCATTACCTCATTGTCACCCCCATCGTCGTCCACCATCACCTTGTTGTCCCTTGCCATCTGCCCCACCAACACAAAAAAAAATTCAGGTTCACCCCATCACCTTGTCATTGGCCCATCATCCTCCACTTGTTTCCCTAGATCTTTTAGGGTGAACAAAATGAATGGTTCCGACACATAGGTAGACAAACAGATTAGGTTGAAAAATTAGCATTATTATTAAATTTTAATCACCATGATGGTGCCTAAATGGAAGCAAAGATATTTTTAAATAAAAAATAATATTGAAAATTTAATTATCATTAAATCTAAATAGTTACTATTTACAAGTTTTACTTGTAGAAGAACATCACATCTTGTGCATGAGCACAATTTCTGTCCACAAACCCATGAATTCTTGAAACTTCTACTTTTTCTAAATGGGAGGCCAAAATCATTCGGGTGTGAAACACTTATCTGCTTTTGTTATAGTTTTTGGCTAGTCAATTAATCATTAAATATGGACACATTGTTTGATGTGATGTGCCATTTTTGGGAATTTTGACTGGTAAAGCATGAGCCAAGGTTTCTTTCTTTTCATTCATATTTGAAAGCACTTCTTTGCATGCAAAATGCTTTCATTGATCAAAGGACCTTCAAACATTTGGATGCAAAGACTTCTGACATTCAAACAACATTACTTTGTTTTAATTTTACAATGAGGTGGCCTACTATCTTGATATTTCTTATTATTTAGTTTACACCTTCAAACTATCACCTTTGCATCACAAACGTAGCATTAAATTATTTGATAATGAAAATTATGTGAAATTTTTTTATTAATAAATTTGTATATTTTGCACATGAATGATCATACATTGAAAACACATTTAACATATAAATAAATGAGTTGAAAAATTAAAAATGAACCTACAAATGAATGAACTTCACATCATCTAATATATTTGTGTGTCAAATATGTTTTGAACACCCAATATTTATACACGAAATGTTCAAACTTATGAATGAACAAACAAGTTTACATGATTTTTATTATTAAATCGTTGGATGATAAGTTTGTGATGTGAAACTACAACTCTCAAACTAGGTGAGGCCTTCTTGAGCAAGCCTTCTTCTATTCATAAAGCACATGGAGAAATCTCTTAATTGATTTAAAGCAAACACCTTATAAACATAGATAATGCCCCTTTAAAAATAGGAAGTACCTTAAGCCTGTATAAGAGGCCCTTAAACTAGATCCGGTTTCCATAACTTACACAGAGCCCAAAACTGAACATTTTATAATTACTAGCATTGGACAAGTTAGAACCGATAAGAAGTGGCCACCTATACCAACTAATAATTACTTTAAAACAATTTAAATGCATGTTCTAGAAAGTAACAACTATATGCCTAACCCTATCCCCACATGTATTATTCCAAGAAAAATGTATAACTATTTTTTTGGTCCACAAGTTAACATGTTTAACCCCTGTCACAAATAAATAAAAATACATATAATTTTTAAAAAAATAATTTTGAAAGATAAAAATAATTTAGAAAAAGAAAATATTTTTTCAATTGCAATTTAAAATTTTAAAAAATATTTTAAAACAATAATTGGAACAAGTTTTTAAACAAGTTTCAAGTCCAGTTCTTTTTTTTCAAAATTTAGATTTGGTAAACCCAAAACCAGCTTGAGAACCAGAGCTGGAACCAGCCAAAATCTCCAGGCTTAGTGGTGTGTTGCCTACAAGTATGGAAACTCCATAAGTTTGAACTAGTGAATATCTGAACTATACATATATAGGGGACGGCATACTTTGCATATGGTCTTCAATACTACTGGGAGTTCCAAGCTCAAACACTTATTCTGGATTGCAAGCACATAGCACATCACTGCAGTTTAGAAGGACAGAGAAACACCAAACACATCTCAACAGCATAAAAACCAGTGCATGTTTGAAAGTACATTTTTTTTCCCTTACATTTTCAACTCAAAAATTGGACTTGGTTGAAGATAGTTGCAAGCAAGGACTTGTAGGTATTGCCCTTGTAAAGGGGTGGGGTGGAGGGACCTGCCCATTAATGAGAATCCTGTGAGAAGCCACATTAAAACAAAACTGAAACCAAAAAAACTAAAATCAGGATGAAAATGTGTATGCTAGTGATTTTCCGGGTGGCAAATTTTTGCAATTTTGTGAAAAGTATATATTCAAAATATAAATTCTGTTACAAATTCTCTGTTTTTTGAGATTTTTTAATTTAAATCACCAGAAAGGGTGCTTAAGATTTTGAATATTGCTGAATTTGTCTAAAAATTCTTCTGGATGATTGCCACTTGAGCAACATCACAAAATTGAAAACAAAAACACTCATATATGCCCTTGTGGTGCCAAATGAAGGATTCCATTATACATGGGAAGCTAGTAAGGGGAATGTCCATGTTAAAGTTTTGTTGGTATTCTCTTCATGTTGTTTTATATTTTCCATATAAAGGGTTGTATTCATTTAATGAAGGTGAAAACAAAAAAGTGAAATGAAGCCCATGAACCCAAGGTGCAAGGAAAACTTGTCTTTCAATTTGCTGGGAACAAAAGCTACAACACAAGAGCTGCGAGTCTAAAGAAAAGGAAGAGTGAAACTGGGTTGGATATTGAACACTTTCAACCCTGATGTGCCCAGCCATCAAAAACACAAAGATATATAACTTACAAGAGATAAAACAACATCAATATAGCTTAATTGTTAGTATTTCAAAAATAACAAGGTGAAAAAATTGGCAAAACCATTTCAATTCTATAGAATCAATGCCACCAGTTATATGCTCATTATAGGTTGATTCTGGTTTTGGGTGGGTCTCACTTTTTTGAAAATTGTTGGATCCAATTCTTAGAATGAATTTTAAGAATCATCTCAATTTATTTTTCTTTTTAAAAAAAATAAATTCAGCTGTTAAGAATTGGTTGGTTTTCTAAAATTCAACAAAAGCTAACTTCCAGGTTTTAACTTTTAACCAATTATATTAATTTTCAGCTACTTTTCATTTCAAGAGAGTTTGCTCCATGACCTTCTTTGGGAGGCTTGTGATTTTTACAATTAGATTACACTCCCTTGTGTGAGAGGAAAATTATGACTGCTTTTATTTGGAAAGGACACATGTGCCAATGCTTTTAAAGCTAAAGACATTGGCACATTCAAATTTTAAATAAAACTATGATGTGATACTTTGCACAACTAATGATGTAGCTTAAAGTTAAATAACTCTTTGACCTCAAGAAGGTATTGGGGTTTAAATTCTCACTTTACAAAGGCCAACACCTATTTTAACCCTTTAGTAGAGTGAGAAAATTTGGCTCCTTGAGAACCAAACCTGATGGGTCCATCCAATAGCCACTATGGGTATCAGAGGTATGTCATATGAGACCTGAGGTAATTCTCAAAGCATGGTGAGAACCCAGCTCCTAAAAGAACTCATAATCGTCATGGGTCCATCTCATAATTATCATGGGTATCAAAGGTAGAGGGCCATATGATACCCGAGGTGATTCTCAAGGAGGAGCAGATCCTCATATAAACTAGAATCGTCGATTCTCATTGAGAGAACCAGCCTGAAAGCTAGTCCTGTTTGTGAGAGCCACCCGACACTGGTTTATTCTTTTCTTCAAACACTGCTTCACGTCCAGAACATATTGTTGTGCAACTGGTATAGTCAGCTGGTGGTATTCTTTGACTGGAAGACAAATGTCCTTAACTGCTTGTCCAGTGCCTGCAAGTGATATGCACTACCCATACAACCTGAAACCAGTGTGTCACCAGACTCTCATCCAGTGGGTGTGCATCAGCGTTGTGCGGTTACTTGAATTTATAAATAACCGCCATTCCAGTTTTTAAAAAACTATGTCAGAATTAGAAAATTACTGGTTTTGGTTCTGACCAAAACTAGAATCAAAGAACCACAGGTCATGGGTATCAGTAGATACCCTTGAAGAATCAGCAGTTTTCATGAATTGGACGGTGTAATGGTGAATTTTTTTCAAATTTGTGAGAAGCATGATTATATATCAGAAATGATCCTTTGATGATAATTGCCAGGGGTCTTTTCCTGTATCTAACAACCACCTAACACTTGTTTGCATCTGGTTGCAAATAACACTTGCAGATCTGGTTTACTTGCAGTTATAAACAGTTATGAATTAATTGTAACTACAGTAGTAGCTAGTATATTACCGAGCCCTTAATTAAGGGCGAAAAGAAGGACTTAAAACACTTGGGAAAGACATCACCAGCTGCTCCTCCAGCCAATTGGCCAGAAGGCCCTTAGCGGTTGGCCAATACCAAATATGAGGAGGAAAAATAAATAAATAAACTAATTAATGATCAATAATGCAGACCAGAATAAATGAAATTAGTCTTATAATGAAATTTTGCAACTTTTTGTGTGGTCAGGAATAGTGTTGAAGTAAGTTTTTGTGAAGGAAATTGTGTTATAGTTTCAGCACCTTTTTTGCTCATAAATGTAGAGAAGGCTTTCAGGAGTATGCTCTCAATGACATACAATACAAGCCCTTCAGCATGACATCAGTTAACACCGGCTTGCTCAGGCCTACCAAGGGGTATACTAGGGTAGGACTTCAATCTGCCTGGACTTGCTGGTTAAGCCCAGGTGAAATATTTCTGGATGATGAGTTGGTTGGGTATGGAGATTTTTTTTTGTCGGTGCAAAATTTCTCATTGTAGCTAAATTTTGGGGAAAATAATTGCAAACTTATCAATAGAACTTGCCAAATATAGAAAAAAATTCAAAAATTTCCCTTAAAATTGCCACATTTCTACATATGGTTCAAGTAGCCAAGTTTAATAAGGATTTTTAACCAAAAAAATTCATTTCATATAATTTGGCTATATTAATGGTATGGATCGTTGCCTACACCTCAAAATTGGGTTCAAGGGAAAAAGGGGGATAAAAAAAACACTGGTATGGAGAATCCAAAGCAAGCTAGAATATGTTTCAGCAGAAAGTCTATGAATGTAAAACGGATTTTATAAAAAAAATAAAAATCTCGGTACCCATGACTCAACACTCGTTCAAAGTTCAAACCCAGCAGCATATAAGTACACAAATTGCCTGCAAAGATGGTTATGTCCAGCTAATTATAAGCTGATAATCATTCACTCCATTTTGATCCAAGGGTGGTGAAGCTAGGAAGCCCTTGATCCAAGGGTGGTGAAGATAGGAAAGATGGGAACAACGCTCTGATCAGATTCATGGTACAAATGTTCGTGGTCGGGATCTATGGTCCAAATGTTGTTGATCTGGATCCAATGGTTAAAATCTCTCTGGAGAACACCCCAATGCTCCGGGTCAGTTATGTATGTTAGGGTCCAAATTGCTCGGATCTGTGTGCTCGAAGATAGAGCCGCATGTCCGGGAAACGGAGATGAAGGTTCTTGAAGCAACTTCGGGTCCAAGAGTTGCATAATTACCCATCTCCCTTGTGAACATTGCATACTTTTTTTCTTCGTCTCCCTCACTAGTAGACACATTTCCTTTCTTCTTCGAGAGTTTTGTGATTAGGAGCTGTGAGAAGAACTGTGTATTTTGGGTCTAGTTGGTGTGTTACTTTACTACGTGTCCATTCACGTGGAGAGAGAGAGAGAGATCCTCGAGCAGTCACCCCGCGCTCCGACATGTCTACTCGAGTCCCACTCCCAGGTAAATTGATATTTGTTTCCCTACTTTAAATCTGAGGTTGCGTGAGTCTTAACGTTTGAGATCTGGTGATGCACATAGCAGCTAGTTGTTGTATGTTTTTTTTTCCTGGTTGATGTAGTTTGCTCAAGGGAAATGCTTGCTTAAGAACTAAGTAAACATGGAAATCTTTCTCAGCGGATCCAGCTAAAGTGTGTGAGAAGGGTGAGAGACATTTGATAAACAACGGTGATCACATTAAAATGAAGGAAACTGTTTTTAATGCAATCATGAATAGCTTTAGGCTCTAGTACTCAACTGTTCGTTTGTTGCATTTTCTCGCTTCTCTTGCAGGTGCTCTGATGATGCAGGCGGAGGAAGTAACTGAACCCAGCCAGGAGCTGACACAGCCTCCAACCCTGCCAGTATGCCAGCATTTTCCAATTGGAAGCACGCACACATTCGATTCTCAGCAGTTGCAGGAACATCTTTCCGTTACTGCCGCCCAGCAGCACCTCATCCGGATGTTCTTTCCCACCTCCAACAAAGCTGCTCCAGTTCCTCTCACATGCGGTGTGGAATCAGTTGAAGTGATGTCCGAGCAGCCTCTCCAGAAGGTGGTGAATCCGGAAGCAGATCATCCGGCCCGTAGCCTGAAACGCGGGCATCGCAGTAGCAGCAACCTGATACGCAATGAAGAAGACGTTGCACACGCTTCAGACGGAAACTACGTCTGCGTGAAGACGAAGAGAACGAAGTTGACCCGATCGCAAGCCTCATTCGACCTTCAACTACTCGCGAGCCAACCTTTGTCTTCTGCTAGTGCTCAGAAGCCGCTGGGTTCCCGACGCAAGCGTGCTCCTCGCAACACTCGGCGAAACAAAGATAGAGCATCTCGAAGCCACCATCACAGCAAATCTCGATGCGGTTTCCGAACCCCCAGCAGCAGTAGTGAAGACGAATCAGAGGGAAAATCTCCACCCCGCAGCAGCATCAGTGCTTTCGTGCAGAGTGACCCTGACTATAGCGTCTCTGACCCAGAGCATAGCTTGGACATGACTGGCAGTTACGACAGCATTGACGACTACTACGAAGTGCCACATTGGATCACTCCTACATCCAGTGAAAGCATCAATGCTACTGGTGATGATCAGGAGATACACAGTCCACATGATGATGGGGGAGAGCAGCTGGAGGTCGAGAGCAGATATATCCGTCCTGATGATCGTCGCTCCTTTGAGATTCTGGAAACCCTCCTGAACAGGATGTATCTCAATGCAGCAGCTGCATCTAGCTCGACTTCTACAGGGTGCTAGATCAGGATTGGCCATCATGCACAGAGGAGGATTCGTGCAGAGAATCCGTGCAATAAACTGAATGTAGATCTCTAGATAGTATTTGACGGATCTAGAGTCTAGACATCAGTTCTTAATTACAACATCATCATCATCACTGTGGATCCTTTAGTGTGGATCCTTATGTAGTTTGTTCTCGTTGTTTGTTCCACTCTAAGTCTATTGTAACTGTTCCTCCATGTTGCTCAACTGTTTAGCATCGTGGTAACAAATTAGCCGGTTGAATACGGTACTTAGCCAGAATCTCATAGCTTAAGTACTGCAAACATTATCTACCCCTCTCCATTTGTAAACGTTTCGTATTTAATTAAGTTCATATTGTCATTGGTGTTGAATTGATCACAAATCTTCACATTTCTAATATGAGTTTGTCATGCACTGATTGTACCCCTGTATGAAAGAATGTAAAAGTTTGGTGACAACCCATTTGCAAGAATGTTTTAAGTTTGGTGGCAGTTTGAAGATGCAAGTGTCAATGCAGATTCATGTTCATATCTCCATATCATCGTCACTTTCATGAGACTCAATGATTTATCATTGTCTTTGGTTTCTTACATTTGTGGTTGAATTCATGGTGTTTCTTTGCCACTTCACATGTAATTTGTGGCTTGTAACTGTGGTTGATTCATGGGGTTTCTTAGGCACTTCAACCCGTAAACTGTGGTTAAACACATTTGTCTTTGCTACTTCAAACCAGCTACTCTGGAGATTTTTTTCCATAAGTGTTTTTCTCTTGTTTAATTGTTGAACAACTAATCCACTAGATTGCTCAACTTGGGCCAAAAACTGGCTGCAAAACTTGGACACGTATATCTGATTTGTGAAGCTAGGACATTGAGTAAACATCCAGACTGACTGAGGTAAAAGCTAAAGTTATGGGCATCACTTCCTCCATGCCCATAAGTTATCAGGAACCAGGTACACTAATCATCTATAACTCTGTAGACTCATGGTGATGATCAGGAGTTACGGCCTAATTCACTTGTAACGAGTTTTATGGCCTATTCCAATTTCCTGTGTGGGAACTAATTAAGAGCTCATTGTCAAATGAGTACAGCATTATGAGCCATGGGCAATCTTTCACCACTCGGCACTAACTCCCTACCCCTTTTGGGATAGAGCTGGGCAGGGCATCAGAAAAAACCATACTTGTTCATGGGTCCAGTTCGAAAACCTTTCTAGGTGGTTCATGGGTGGTTTGGAGGGTTCATAGGGGTTCAAAGGGTTCATAGTTGGTTGAGAGGTGGTACATAGGTTGTTCAAATGAAACATTGCCCCCCCTTTGCATTGCCATAAAAAATGGGCACAAGAACCCCTCTTTTACAAGGGATGGCTTTTGCTGCTACCCCGTCTGGCACTATCCCAAAAGGGGTTGGGAGTTGGTGCGGAGGCTCGACTACACTATTAACATATTTAATCTATGTAATTAGTGGATGGGTCATATCCCACATATTTTTTAAATGATGTTTATTATATCAACTATCGGACCATCTACAGATCAAATCAGCAAGAGAAGCTCTAATGTGGGCTGCCCACCACATTTTCACAACCCAACATGCTTGACTTCAAAGTTTATGTGGAATAAATTACAGTTTGATTGCATAGTGATTCAGGTGTCTAAACTCACTTGCATATGTATAATTACATTGACCATGTATGGCAGAATTTTTGTTATTGTAATCTGGAGTCCCCCACTAGTCGCATGTTATTGTGAACCAACGCACCATCAGAGTGTACATATGAACCTAGGTGCAAGTGATATTTTTTATAGAAGAATATTTTCCCCTTTGAAGTCTAACCCAAAAAGATTATAATTAAAGTTTTGAGTTCTTTAAATTCATGAAATAACCAGCTGGATCTGAAGACGTAGGCCGTCCAAAGACTGCAATTAGTGGAGTTCTTCTTTTCCACATTACGTTCAGAAAAGCATCCAGAATAGTACTAGTAGATTTCAAACTTGATGGGATACCTTGCACTGTGCTCCAGTCTACTTAAGGTTACACCTAACAGTACTTAATTTGTCTCTAGTGATCTGCTTTAATTCAAACCAAGTGGACAACATTACTTCTCTTTCACAAACAGAATCATCAAGGTTTGAGCTCAGAAAATATGTTGAGATCATTTGCCTCATTTCAATTCTTGTTGAACAAGCAATCCAATTGAAAAAAAATGCACCTGGCCCCCAAACCCCTGGACTATATGGTGGACATGCCGCTTCAGTTTGAGCCAATTAACTGGATTCAATATCAAAACCAATACTTCTATAGAGGATTTTGGGTGGATGCATATGAGGTGCAAAAAGAATTCAATTTAATCTATTCATCTTATATGTATACTCAGCCAACTCTGTCAGTCCCCAAATTGGTAAGGTTGAAACACTTTTCTTGTTTATTTTTTCCTGTTTAGCTTTAATTTTCTTCTGTAGCAGCTAGGGTAATTAAAGGACCTATCATTGTTATTCCCTTATTATCACACCCCAATTCCCTAATACTATAGACTGTTGTTCTCTATCCATGCACACAAAAACCCTACTGTCTTACACCAGTGTCTCCTATCTTTGCACAAGAGCACTTGGGTTGATCTTGTAACTAAAATAGCAATCTTGCATATAATGTGTGCACAATGGTAGGTTCTTGATGTGCATGGCAAAATGCATGCCATAAGGTTTTTCTGCATAATGAGATATGCAATGAAGTGTGCAATCGTGGGGGGCGGGGAGGATGAAAAATGGTGAACTCAAATTACATCGGTGACTCAGTTGTAGGCTACAAATTTTCACATACTTACCGTATTTGCACATTCTGAAAATTGGGTTTCATGGCCAACATGGGATAGGTGCTACATGTATGCCAAATTTCAGCTAGAAATATTTTTGGTATCAGGAGAACTTTTTAAAATGTGTTCTTAAATGTGCAACAATAGGGTTAGCTACCCTAGTAATGAGCCAGGACTCCTGGGAGATATTAATAAGAATTCCCAAATTTCCTGAAATCTTTAGAGACTATATTTGTCATGTGAGACCTTTGAATATGCCTTTGGAATGGCATCCTAATTATATTTTAATTTCAAAGAAGCTTTGATTCAAAAGTGTTCTTAGGCAGGTTATAATGTCACATATTTGCAGAAGAATGATCCTCAACATATATCATCCATGGGGACAACCATGCATAGGCCATTTTCATTCATCCTCTAAGGGGGCAACCATGGATAGGTCATTTTTATTCTTCCTCCAAGGGGGACAACCATGGGTAGGCCATTTTAATTTTTCCTCCAAAGACTTGGAACCTTGAAATCCTAGAAGTTTGAGTCTCAACATTATACAAATGATCCTCCCACGACCACAAATGCTCAGTGTTATACGTCCCAATCAGAGCAAGGACTTAGGTCTTGTATAGGTTGTGATACAATTTTTCTTAAGTTTTCTTTTCGAAAGGTAATTAGGCCACTACCAAAAACGCCCTTGAAAAAACACAAGAAATTTCTTGAAGAACTATATGAGTGATTCTTTGGGATTGCTTCGTTTGGGCACTTTTGTATGTAGAAATATCATGCAGAAGTACTTCGAATGCGGTTAGACCACCATACGAAAATGACGATTGCAGCTGCATGCATTATTACGGCTTTTTCTCAAACTGGAAGAACCGGTTTAGATCGTTCTGAATCTGAATGAAGTTAGTATAGGTGCACAGGTACTCACAGGGAGCGAGGGGCCAGCCTTCTCCCATTCTCCTCAGGACAGTCTTTTCTCACCTTCAGATGAGTCAGAGCTGGGAAGAGTTTATAGTTATGCCCACTGCACCAACGGTAGTGCATAGTGCGGACTCCGGACGCTTACTCATGATGAGTACTGTAGCTGCAGCGTGAGTCGTTGGTCTTCTCTCATCTCCTCTAGTCAGCGGCCGCTGCCTGTAGTTACTAGTTAGTCCCACTGCACCATCGCTAGTGCGTGATCCGGACTACTTCTGGAGCACCAGTGCTAGTGCGTGATACGGACTAGTGGCCAAGCTGTACTGACCATAGATGTCTTTAGTACCCTTGAGTATCCTGTTGCGTAATCGACAAGGTTTCTTACTATGGCTGCATCTAACATGACAGTTTTCGTGCAAAAAAACTCTTTGTCATGTCTTTCAGCGTATAAGGGTTTGAATGTGTTTATGAGCTCCGGGTCTAGGATGTACAGTCGATCAAAATGATGGAAAATATATATGAGCTGCTTGCAGCTTCAAGTATTCTTCTCCTCCAGAATGACTGCAGTACAAGCTGAAGAATTCTAGAGAGTTCTCGTGGTCAGGAAGCCGACTAATTACATCTTTAATTTATTATTTCAAGTCCCCCATCACATTTTATAATTCAAAACTTTAACCGTGCAATTTCGAGCTACAAAAGACAGTTTGTGAAACAGAAAGAAAGCAGCTTCGTAGCTATGGTAACGTCGAAACAGAACTTACTGCAGCTCATCTCTTCATCGCTCTAATTACGTCGATGAGAACTCCAAACATCACAAACAGAACTTGCAGCTCTTTCATGGCTCTCTAACGTTGATGAGAATTCCAATCATCACAATTTCGCATCACGTATAAATTCATGATCCGTATCCAACGGTGTGAACGGTTTTTCTTCGCGCATGGGAAAGTCATAACTACATGTACATGTATGGGTACACCTTATGATAGGCTCCAGGGACTAGTAGTAATGATATTCAAAACAATTCATTCAAAGCTCGGCGTTGCTATATACATAATTTGGTGGAATTACTTGAACTTATTAATGTTTGGGTTGGAAGTACCTGCACTATGATCAAGCTTTTTAATACTACTAATTTTGAATTAATTGCTCCAAGAATATATTAACTGTACTCAAAGAACGGAAATAAATAATATTGTTCATCCATACGGTCCCGTATATTGGTTTACATATTTTTATACTTTTTCCATTGGTACATATTTTTCTGCTTGTCCATATATATCTATATATATCTTTCCACTAAAGGTGTGTTCACACTTGATGTTAGGGACTCTAGTGTTGTATCCCTTAACACCATAATAGTCATTTAGACTTAAACTTACTTATCATGAAGATTTTATGTTAAACTAGCATTCACTTAAGATTAACGTATCGGCCTATTAACATTGGGTGCCACCTAGGATGCCACCTAGATTTTATTTAACATTGATTTAACATCAAGTGTGAATGCACCGTAAGTTGGGTAGAAATTGCCAATAGTTGATGACAATTCTAAAATTTGAACCAATAAGGATGGTCCCATCCAGTGCCTGGCATCCAGAGTTGTTGCCTTAATCCCCCAAATATGTTCCTTTAGCTTCTAGACCAGTGTTGGGGCGGTTCTTAGAACGAGGGACAGATATCACCGGTTCTTTGCCAGTTCTTTCATGAAAACTGCTGGATCTTTAAGGTTTTCGGAAGAACTGGAACCGGCAGTTCTTTGATTCTGAAGTTTTCTCAAAGAAATCAGCGAGCTGTTCTCAGCTGATTCTGGAATATTTCAAGAACCAACACAGGTGGTTCTTTAAAAATTCAAAGAACCGCACAACGCTGTTTTAGACCATTCCCAAAAGGTTTTGTGATGTAGATATTTGTTTGGTTGCAACATGTTACTAGTAGGTTTTGTCACAGCACATGACGTTGAGGGATTTTTTTTTTGGTGCTCATATGTGGTTTTGTACTAGTCAAGTTTCTATGCCTTAACCAACATGAAATGTCCAGGGAGCTTGCACGGTATATTAAGGAAACTTGATTGGACACCACATGGGACAGAAACAACAGTACACTATTTTCTTTTCACATATAATTCTCGAAATGAAACTCTAAGAATCCAATGTATCCAAAAAGGGGTACTAGTAGTGTTCAGCATACTCAAATAAGTTTTTGGTTGCTCTTAACTCTGGTTAATGTAGTTATAATAACCATATCTATGGCTGTAGTTGTAGAGCTAGTTTTCATAATGTTCTCAACTTGGTGCAAGACAGAAAATAACCCCTAGTGTTCTATAAGGAACAGAAGGGAATGCAGCATCCAGTTTCATACAGTTTCTTTGCATATACAAATTCTCCCCATTGCAAAGGGCTCCAATATATAATGTCATGATATCCGTGACCAAGTGGCCATTTTTCAAGGGCCTTTAAGAATTAGAAAGAAATGCTAAGGTTGGTATCATTTGTTTTAGCAAATTATATATTTTGATCTCCATTCATTTCATGTAGCTGAGTTCTAGAATTACAATCCACAAGTCATTGAACCTTGGAGCTAATTTTCTTTCCCTTAACCAGCTTAGCCAGAACTCATTCAGGTTGAATATAAGGTATAGGTGTGACCTTCCTGTGAGATCTCCTTGGGATGAACACCTTAGTTTTGGGCTTGACCTTAGGGACTTTATATCAGTACAAGACTTGCTGGATACTCTTAAAGACAAAATGCTTTTAACAAATGCAATACATGATGAATAAGGAGAGCTTAGTAAGCTCTTAACTTATTAGTGAAATTGCAAGTTCTTGAGCTTAAACCCAAAAAAGAGTTTATGGGGGGTAATTCTTAACTCATGGCAGCTCGCCCAAAAAAGAACTCTGGGTAATTCTCAACTCATCACCCCTGGCCCAAAAGAGAATTGTGGTTCTCAACTCTTGGCCCCTGTCGCAGGGACGGTGATTCCAAATTTTTGAGCCGTATACGTCCACACTCTCCGTAGTCTTAATGCGTTTTGTCGTGTTCTTAGATCATGTCTTGATGCGTTTTGTCGTGTTCTGATTAGCTCAAATCAAAGTCGCTGCATTATTGTGGTAAATGCTTGTAACAGCAAGCAAGGCAAGGCAAGGCACGGTACCTCCCTGCATGGTACCCACCCCGCGTCTCTTTCCTTTGTACCACTCCAACATAGCGCCGCTAAAATTATTCAACGACCTAATATCACACTGACACTCCGGCCCTTCTATCATTCCGGCCTTTCGATCTTCCAGGCCAGCAACGGTCAGCAGCAGTTGCCGCGTCGCTTAGAATCATTACGCACTATAGAAGAAGATCATAACTGCATGTCCTCGATCTGATGATTCTGGTGTAGAATTTTATCATAACTGCATGTTCTCTAACGACTCGATGAACTAGCTATAGAAAAAAGAACAATATGTATAGAGACATTTTCCATGCTGGAAAAGGATGGAAGAGTTGCCGTTGGAGGGCCTTGGAAGGCCAGTCTATAGGTGTGAAAAAAAAACCATCCTCTTGGCCAACATTTGAGCGTGTTGGAGTTGATTGCTTGAATTAATTGCAGGAGTTAGGGAGGAGTTCTTGAGTGAACTAACGCCAAATTAATGTTACATAATACCATAGTAACTAGGCTGGTTAATTAGGCACTAATTAAGTATATTTTGGAATTGCCAAAAATTGTGAAAAATAACATGCTTGTCATGCCAAAAATCTAAATGAAATTCTCAAATTCACAATAGCTTCATTATTTAGTATAATGCTGGATTGTATATTATTATTATTATTACTTTTACTCCCAAATATAACTAACGAAATATAGTTTAATTATTAGGCACCTTGTTGCCAAACCGGCCTAGCTACTACAGTAAGCTTTCATAGGCTTGTGCCTAGGTGTAGGAATCTGATCTTTCGGCCTATTGGATTGTGGGAATTGGGTTTTTTTTTTTCTCCTTTTTTTTTTGTTTGAGGAATTCATGTCTCTAAGAATTAGCAATTTGATACATAGTGGTTGACTTGAGAGAGAGTTTATTAAAATAATGTCGACATGTCTTTTGCAAGTGACACATAATTTTTGAATGCAAAAGACAATAGGTATGCAAAGTGAAGTACTTGCAAGGTGTTGTGATTGCATGAAGGAACTCTTAGTGACATGAAGTGAACTCTACAGTAATCTACTTGCATATTCTATATTTGCATGTTCAACTTTGCAAGTCCTCCTCATACTATACCTACAGGCCAGGGTTCTGGCACACTCCTTGTGCAACTTCGTATGTGCTCTGCTTACCATTTCAGTTTTCACACTGTTAATGAATTTTGGTTTTGTGCTCTGGACAGAAATGGGCAGAAAGGAAGCAACTGACCAACTTGAAATTACCTTCACCATGGAAGTAGTTGGCTGATTAAGACTCCTGTAGTTGAGTGATTCTAGTTTTCCACAATTGCTGTGAACCTATCCAACTTTATAGCAAAAGAAGATCCAACAAGAAGGAAATGGGAAAAAAATAAAAGAATAGACCTAAGTCCTGCCAAATTTTATTTCAAGAGAACATAAGAATTACCAAAAGAGAAAGGACTTCAGGTAAGTAGATTAAGTAGGTGGGTAGCCTATATGAGTAGGTACCATACCTGTAGATGGGTAGGTAGGTAGGTAGGTAGGTAGGTAGTCCTACTTCAATTAGCAACTTGTAACTAATCGGATTTGAGAGTAAGAGGTGGTGCTCATAAGGATTGGAAGTTGGGTGGCCACTAACTCCGAGAATTTCTACCTTCTTCTCTACAAGATGGCCATTAACTATAGACAATGTGTGACCCACATATGTAAAAGAAGTAATTTGGTAGTTTCTAAATAGGGGTGTATTTCAATGCAGGTTGCAACGCCCTTCAATTTGTAAACTGTTCCTATATATGAATGGGGAAGAAAGAATTAAAACCCTTCAAAAGAATGGCAGCTAAAGTACTGAACCTTTCATCATCATGAAGGGTCATGTAAAAACTCAATTGGCAAATGAAAGTGCTACATACAAAATGAAAGGCAACTTTTTATGAATGGAATCTAAAAGTCATGGGCCATGTAGGGTCTATGCCCATAAACAAATTAGAATGTGGCATTCAATCCTTAGGCTTGTACATCTTAGCCCTCTTCTGTGACTTAAGGCCAAACAGACTGAGTGGTCATGAGAGACACGCAATGCACAATGAAGAACATCAATGGCGAACTTTTTTAAGTTTGTGGAGACATTGTGGAAAGCATGTGAGTGAAAGTCTACATTAGTTGGCCTTTGGGAAAGGGTGATGATAAATCCATCAAGCTCAACTATTTGTGAGCATGGCTTCTAAAAGCTGAACTGGGTGAAAAGTGATCAGAAGAACATACATTGAAGCTTTTAGATCTTTCCAGATGCAATTATGAGGGTGTCAAAGTTATGTTAAAAGGAGGTGCAAGCTTATGGGTTGGCCTAATATCTTTGATCTTTTGAGTGACATGAGGCCACAAAGAAGTAAGTGAATTGGATATAGATTTATATAACTGATGTTTGAAGTTTTCACCATATTTTGACATCTGATTTATTGGGTTTCAATTCAAAACTTTATTCCATGTTTTTTCAATTTATTTTATTTATTTTTTGATTTCTTAAAAGCATCCTACACATGTTTACAACACATCCACCAAAAACATGAAGAAATATTAATAATTTAACAGTCCTTCAACATGAAGGCAAAATAATTAGGCCTTTGTTATGAAAGGTCGACCCACCCTTCAAAATTTAACACTGTTTCTAATGGCAGGGGGGGGGAGGGATGGGAAGGGGGGAAGGGTTTTTTTGGTTTTTTTTTTCTTTGACATTATGAACTTTTATTATTTAAGGTTTGGTTTTGCTTAAAATAGTTTCAGGAGATATAACGTCTGGTGTATGGAGCATGCATGGATAAATCAACACCTCAAGAGACCAAGTATTAGTTAATTATCCATTGGGTCTAGAACCTTTCAACATAGGTGTAGCAAAGAGCTCCTCAAGATATTTTGAGGACCACTTGATTTGATTTGTATCTTCTTCTTTTATGGTCCATTTGTACCATTGTTGTATGATGCATAGTTGAAATTGTAATGAACCTCTTTTAAGATGTGTTCTAATCCTGCATTCCATGTTGTCATGTCCATACATATAAGGTGGACATCTTTAGTGGCAGGGTCTTGTAGCAAATGTGACTTCTTGTAGAATATTTTGTGGATTTTTTGAGCTACTACTAGTTAAAGGATTGGGAGTTGGGAGCAGGAACATGTGAGTAGTGAACTGTAATCTCCACCTTCGATGCAATTTGCATATGGCCAGAGCCATTGTTGAATCTTCTTCTAGTGTGGTAAATGATGTAGCAACTGGAGAAGTATGAAAAGAGTGAAAGCAAGTAGCTCATCACATAATGGCTTTGGCCCCTTATGGGCACTTGTTCAAACCCCCAACAGTTAAAATATGGAAATGTCTTATGATATTCTCAAAAAATGAACTCAGAGTTTACAATAACATCTGCTGAACTTTCCTCAAAATGGAATGGGTTTAAGTGACCCATCACCCATCAGTGCAGCATCCATTGGAAACCAGTTATGATTCAGTTATGGTTCATCCACAACTGAGTTAACAAGGTAACCAATCCTCTAAACCCTCCTTCCCCTATTTAGATAACTAACTACCAACATAAGAGGGTGTAAGTACCAGTCTTGTATCAATCTATAAGGGTGCACAACCCTGGTATATGGTATTGGTATGAGTACTGGTGTTGAAGAACATACCAGACTTGGAGTATGACCTGAGACAATACCAACCTTATACCAGTACCAGTCTGGTATGGGACCACCTTATGTATTATGAGGTACATTCCTGCCTTATACCAGTACCAATACCAGGTTTCTACCTGCTGTACACTAGGCAAAAGTCAGCATTTGACATAGCACTAGGACCTGTCAACTGGTATGAAAGTTTGTAAAAAGAACCCAAAAAAATCTCTCAACCTGGACTAGTCTGGTATGTTCAAAAAAGTATGTTCAATACCAGTCCAACACTGGTGCCAAACTCAAACAACACCCACCAATGCACCATGCAAGATGGATTATGTGTGAACAAGAAACATTTTTTCATTGTATTTTCATCCAGTAGCTAACCACAATGGTAAGCTATGTAGTAACCAGTCTTGGCCAGTTATTGAATTTTCTTTTCATAATTGTCAGATAGGTTTTTTTTTATTTTTAAATGGGTGCCAGTTAGGTCATGAATATTTTTTGGTAATAAACAATCGATTGTAGGTTTTCAAATGCCTGGTTGATAAGCACTGGTTAACATGCCGACTATATGTTGACTACAAGGGTTTTAGAAATTTGTGGTTAAAAAAAAAATTCTATTTTTTCAATATCATAAAAAAAATTAATGCTTTAGGATTGATAACCTACCTTGATGATAACTAAGTCAACAAGGTAGGTTATTGTATTTTTAAAATTCAATACCAAGTGATTAGGTTATTAACCAATTATAATAAAATCAATAACCAGCTGGTACGTTATTAATAAGTGGCCAAAGCTAGTACTAACCATCTCCAGGCCTACCTAATAGACCAATTTACCAACCTACATAGTAACCCCTTACATTCCCTTGCCTACTTTTTTACCAGTGTTAGGAAAACACCCTAGGTAGTGTATTTTCCTACCTATCTACCTATATGAGAGACCTATTTCCTACAGTATTGGTTACCAAGGTGAAACCAAATATTAACTCAGTCAAGGTTGATGCACAACTGAGTAATAAGGGGCATCTAGTGGATGGTGAGCTGGTGGGTGCTGGTTCAAAGTGGCCCTTTCATGATGTTAGTAGTTGAATGATGATTTCTAATTTCTAATTCGGTTCTCAGTTGAGCCAAAATTTGGAACTTGGCAAAATAAATCAGCATCACTTTCCTTTTCTTCATCAATTCCTTCTTTCTTTCTTCTTTTGTTGTTTTGATTTTTTTTTGTAATAATATTTTGGCAGGTCTTCTTCAATCACAAGATTGTAGATTGTGGGTTTGCCGCATCCTTGAATTAGCACCTAGTTAAAAGACTATTCAGCGTCATGATTTATTTGTTGTGTTTGCTCAGCCTCCATGAGGACCAGTGTTTTTTTTGCAGCAAATTTTCACCACTTTTCGACCAAAAAAACAATCCAGTGTGACTCACAAAAAGAATTTTTGTCAAAAAAAAAATACCAAAAGTCACCAGATTTTGAAAAAAAAACAAAGAATTTTGAAGTCATCATATTTAGAAAATAGGTTCAAGAAGGTCACCAAAATATAGCAGGATTCTAAAAGAAGTTCAACTTTCCTCTCTTCCCTGTAGCCAAATTTGGCTGCTTCTGCTTGTTGATAATTGCCAGTGTGCTACATCGCAAAATTGAAAAAACACAAAAAAGAAAAACCTGATGAGGACATTGTGAATTACAAGCACCACCATTGAATGTTTCTAATATGCCAACTTGAAGAGAATGATGACAAGAATATGTGCAAAGCAAAAGTAGCATTGACTTGACATTTTAAGACCAAGCTCACCAGATGTTAGTGTAGTCTGTAATCCTTTGGCTAGTCCAAAGGTCTTCCACACACAGCCAGCAGTTTTTAGTGAAAGGCTACTTCTTATCATTCACCATTTGACTTGAATTCAAACAAATTGGAATGGCATCTAGATGACATGTCAAGTCCATGTTTGAGGCAATTTCACAATGGATCCCATCATTCTTTAACCAGTGACAACCAACAAGCTAAAAGAAATCAAATGAAAATGGTGCCGTCGGCAGGCTTTGGTGTCTTGAATTGTGTATAAGACCTTGTCTTGAGAGAACTAGCAGTTTAATGTTATGATTGAAGCCAGAGTTTATTGGCTCTGGCCTTCAAGTGTAGAGACATTGTGATGCACTGAAAAACAGGCCAAAGTTTGGTATCCCTAAGTCCTACCAGGGCCATTTGGAGTCCACCATAGAAACATTTCTGGCAAAACTCCACTTGGGATTCATCATGCTAACCACCATGTACTTCCAATTTCGTTCTCATGATGTGATTTAAAGGGCAGAGCCATTAGGCCACAAGCCATTTGATTTTAACTTTTGCCTTTGTTTTGCTCATGGCTGATAGTTTGATCTCTTGACCATGTAAACTTCATCCTTTGCTTAAATTATGATCATTGTAATGCAATCACAAGAGCACTAAATGCTAAGAATGGTACTGCCAATGATTTATAACCCATATAAATGTGGGAACCAAACAACTCCCAGCTTAAGACAGTAGAAGCATATAACATAAAATTTATGTAATATTTCAAGGGCAAAACTGCACAGCAACAGTTGTCCACAAAAAAAACAATGTCAAGCGATTAAAACGTGCAGTCTTGGATCTCCATTTCATACCTACTACTCTCTGTACAGCTCAAATTGGGCTATAAAGAATGTAACCATAAAGCCACTAGCTGAACCTGTTCTATGCTCTCTGCATGCATGCACTCTCTGCCTCAGCTCTCGGAAAAATTTCTACCCTAAAACTGTGCACTTTATCGTGTGCACAAAAATTCAACTGCACATGAGGTTGCCACCCCATTTCACCAAAAAGGGGGAAAAACTCTGAAAAGTCACAAAAATACCACAAACCTCTGCAATTCTTGCAGAAGTCTGTAAAAAACCAATTGGGTACCTTGCACTGGTTGTACAAACAGTAGGCCACTACAACAACGTACTCATATCACACAATCTATTTTGAGTGTCCTTGTCAATGTGAACTTTCAGAATGTAGAAATCTCACCATAAGTATTGATGGGTCATTCATTCCTTGGTTCATCATCTCTTGACCTCTGCAAATCACTGCAAAAAATATCAAACAGGCACACCCAAAGTAGGCTTAAATGGGAAACTAGCAATTGGAAGAGTGTAATAGGGGTGGTAGTTGTGTAGTGAACTCCACACCCCTCTCTTTATGCTATACACAACGATCTCACGGCATGGGTTGTTTCCAGGAAAATGCAGGATGGAATCCCGAGTCGCCACACATTTGCATGGAAACATCTCGCCTGAACAGCCTGCCAAGACTTGTTGTGGCATCTTTGCCACTGTCTGCCAGGTCTGCGTCGCTGGTTGAAGCTCAAGAATCAAGTTACTATTGACAACGATGAAAACCTTCTCGTCACAGTCTACCACCTGCAAACATTGAGGTCCCGGGGTCCTGTACACAAAATCATTAAAGACACCTGACTTTATGTTGTACGATATCACACCTGCCCCTTTGTTTCCTAAGTCCCATGCAACACAGTAGAGAATACCATCACAAACCGCACTGCTATACCGCTGGCACGTAGCCAATTCTGTGTTGGGTGGTAGTCTACTATCCTCACTTCTCCATGAATTGGACACTGAATCATAAATCTCTGAAATTGTGTCACTCACACCGTGCTGCACCCCTGCCAAAATGATCTGGTACACCTTTGTGTGCTCATCAAGAACCATATGGGCTACATGGATCTCATCAAATTTGTTCTTGGTTGGTGGCAGAACCTTCCAGGATTTTGTTAATGGGTTGCAGACAACAATCGAATCTTCTTCTTCTTCCTCATCCTCATCAGATGAGTCTGACGAGGAAGCATCATCATATATGTGTCTCTTTATCAAACAAAGCAATCCCCCTGCCCCAGCACGGATGCGGGTATACTTAGAGCCACCACCACAGAAAGCCACAGAAGGCAATCGTTTCCAGCAGTTCAACTCAGGTTCAAAGGCAGCAACGATGTCACCACCACTGTATGACAAAACCAAAGGGCAGGGAGATACTCTGCTCAAAACTTCATCAAAGGTTTTCTGGAACTTAGGGCAAAGGATTTTGGCATTCCATCGCTTGCATACCACACGACAACGGAAGAGATCCCGTAGTGGAAGCCGAGCAAGGACGCAGTCCTGTAGAGTGTCTGGTAGGTCTTCCCACAGTGTTTCTTGTTGAGGGGAGCTACACTCTGACGAATTTTCTGTTGATGATGGTGATGTGGCTCTGCATTGAGCTTTGCCTCGAAAGGCTACTGTAGTGGTGCCCATAACAGCCAAATCAAAAGCTGCACAGACAAACCATACGCAAAAGAGAAAATCAAGTTAAAACAGAATTCTCACACACTGCCCTTATACAGGAGACAGAAACATATTAACTTCATGGAACAGCTCCAAACATGAAAAACCAATACATGTATGCCCAAATGTGGGATGATTCAAGATAAGAACTGTGAATATGGTGGTCTAGTGCAACAACATGGTCCAAGGGATATGAAAAATAACAAGATGGTTGCAGAGAGAAACTCTACAACATGCAAGATGACGAACAGATGTTGTGTCATTTAAAACCAAAGAAAACCTGATGAGAACAAATACAGTCAAAACTCTTTTGAAGGTCAGTCACAAACTACTGTAGACATCACCTTGACTTTTATCAACTCCCAACAGTGGTTGCAGATAAGTAGACAATCAGCTCAAACTTAGGGCAAGCCCTTTGTTTACACAAATACTTGTGTCCTGACTTCCTGGTGCATTTCTATGAGCATCCAGAAGACATAGTCATGGTGTTAACTACAACTCGAGATGCACAAATGATCAAAAATCATGCAGAGTGAAATGAGAACTTTTGTCACAAAGGGCAACCCTATGGGATTCAGCAATTATCTTAAAAGGATGCTCTAAAGGCATGACCAACAGGCAACAGGTATAGGAGACATTGCAACTAAGGTTTGGAACTTACAGGATTCAAAGCAAGCAGTCCATCTACATGGCTGGATAAACTGACAGAAGATGGGTCCCCCACAAGCAATGCTACAAAACACATAGCATAAACCTGACAAGTACAAGACAAAAAAGCAAAGCAGAAAAGCAAGCTCAGCCAACAAAGAGTACAAGCAGATATGACTTATCTCCAGCAGGTAACCACAAAACCACACTGACCCATTGTTTGGCAAAATAGCATATTCCAAAGAACGACAGAGCAGAACTCAAAAAAGAAACCAAAAAGTTTTCTGGTGATCAAAAAGTTCCAATCAGGATGCATCAGAATTGAGCACAAAACCCATGAATTCAAGCACATCTTGGCCTTCCTGTGAAGAAACAAAAAGAGAAAAAGCAGAGTTGAAGAGTACACATTACAGCAAGAAACTTAGGTCATCTGTTTTTAATAAAAAGCTGGACAAGAAAGAGCAAGAACTAGAAATACATCTGCGAAATTGTAGAGAAATCTCCACAATTGGACAAGGAAGAACCAGTAGTCAACCATGATTCTTGGTGCTGCAGTCACTGACTGGAAATAATAGGGCTTGGAGATGGACAGGAAATCCAAAGCAAGAAACAAGAGGAACCTAGTGACAAAGCAAAGCATGAGCCAGCCTGTTTTGCTCAAATGGTCTTGTGCACCTTGGTGAGGATCGTGAATAGAACAAGCCCTTTGTATGTATGCAATCACGCAGTTGCAATCTCAGCATCTGCCGGGATGGGATATATGATTTGATTGCTTCTAAAACAACAGCATCCTCTAGGTGTCAAAAATCAGATGAGGAAACTCTTCTTGCAAGCCTTGTTTATCTTCTTCTGTATTCAAAAGAAAAAGGAACCACACAAAGATTACAATACCTGGAAAACCAGTGATGTATTGCTGTTATCTGTGTGCAGGTAATCTGTGTGAAGGAAGGACGCTCCCGCTGAGAGTTTCTCCCCGCAGAACAACAACTCAGTAGATGATGTGCAGTTGCTGGTAATGATGATGATGCGCATCTTTCAGCTCAAACGGCGACTGAGAGGCAACCCAAAAGAAGGATAACCGCTGAAGCTCACTAGGCACACACCACAAAACCAACTTTCGCCGCAGCAGCAGCCACCCATGTCTCTCTCTACCTATGTCTGTCTTCCCCAAAACCACCCAACTGCATCAGACATGAAATCTCACCACTAGACCTTCAAAGTTGAATCTATCAACCAGACCTTCAGAACCCCAAAAACACATCATCATCTCACCCACCCGCCCCTTGAAACTTCTGAAGGCACTCAAATCACCCCCGAGCGAGAGGGAGAGAGAGAGAGAAAAAAAAAAAACACAAAAGAAACACCATCACCCACAAAATGAGACAAAAGTTTGAACCTTTACCATCTCGTCAAAAGACAAGCAAAAAGCAAACAAGACACAATCCAAGGAGAAAAAAACAAAGGCAAGATCCGAATCAAAAAACCAACAACAGCAAGATGATGATCAGCCATCATCAGCATGCTCAGTTCATCATCACCACCTTCATCATCATCATCATTATGATCATCATCTCCTTCCTGGTCCTTCTTGTCCTCGGCCACTTGGGTCCAAGAGAACGTGACCTCTGGACACAAGACACTAGTAGCACCGCCTCTAGCACACACCATCGCCTTCAGGAGCAGAAGCAGCAACGAAGAAAAAGAAGGAATTAGGAAGTTCTTCTCGAAATGGGATTATTTTTTTTTTTGGGTTTTGATTGATTCACCCAATTTTTTATTTTGCAATTTTAAACTTTTGGACCTTTTGGGTTTTGGGAAGGCAACAACAACCCCAACTCTTAGAACTAGGTTAGGTCTACTATTCATGTGATTGGGTGTTGGGGGTTTGTGGTGGGTGGGGTGTTCTTAGGTGATTGCTGTTCATGTAATTGGGTGTTGTGGGTTTGTGGGTGGGTGTTGTTAGGTGATTGCTATTCATGTAATTGCGTGTTGTTGGTTTGTGGGTGGGTGTTTTTGGGTGATCGCTATTATTCATGTGATTGGGTATATTGTGGGTGAGTGGGTGGGTGTTCCTGTTGTTGTTGTTGCGGGGTAAAGTGAGATTAGTATTGTCCTTTGAGGAGGTTCCAAGAGCCACTTACTTAATAACAAACCCACTTTTAATGCCAATTCTTTTCCTCCCGCCCTCTCTCCTCTTCTTCAATATCTTCTTTATTTCATTTTCACTTCTTCATCACCCACTTGAACCTGCCCCCATTAAAACCTTCCTCAAAAACCTTCCTCAACATGAGAAAGAAAGAAAGAAAGAAAGAAAGTCGGTCATCCAAGAACGTGCTTTTAAAAAACATGATTTGTAGGGTAAGGCCCCCCAAGGTGAAGGCATTCATTGCCATTTGGTAACAAACCATTTTTAGTGCTTTTTTTCTTTTTCATTTTGTCTTGACCCCACTTCTTCCTTGTCTTCTTTGTTTGATTTTCCCAACTCCATTGACATCCCCCATTACAACTCTTCTCAAAGAAAGAAAGTCATCAAGGAAAGTCATCATCATGTTATTATAAAAACTGGATGTTTACAGGCCCCAAGGAAAGTGCATTCAGGAAACATGGTGCCCTAAGTACAGCATTGCAGGTTTCGGGTATGAGGCAGACGTAGGTCTGGTTATTAGGAATTTAGAGAAGAGGTTCAAAATTTTGTTGAAACCAGGTTTGGATTATGAACTTGCCTCTTGTTGAAATCAGAACTCAAACCTGAATTGGGCTATTGAGAATTGTTATTTTGAAATGCATATCACAATAGGTGGAGCCATGGCAAATCAAGTGAAAGTTTTGTTAGATTTTTTTGGTTTGCTTAACAAGGTAAAATTCACATATCTCAATAATGAGAAAGGTCAAATATAAGTACATTAAGTTATGTGATTTTGTATTTTATCATTCAATTAGCATGCTCGTTCGTAAGGTCATGTTTTGGCAATCCCATGTCAAAGATAACTTAATAAATTACTAATGATATTAAAGTTTGTGATGGATTTTTAGAGGTCAATTTGAAAGAAGCTCAATCATCATTGCAAAATATCACTACTTGAATACAAAATTTTGGAAGTGGAGTCAAGAGTGAAAAGAATCTTGTATTATCACAAGATTGCTCACTTAAGATGTTGAGAACTTCAATGAAAACATGATTTTTTTCTCAAGTCATCATGTTCTAAAAAATATTGAAATATCAAAATTTTATTTCCATTTGCTATGGATAGTAACAAATTGTTCATTTATCTTTCAAAATACCAATATTTTATACTTGGGCTATGACTCAAGCCATTACAAATACGCTACTCCTTAAACTTCGTGGTTTAAATAAAAGTCAAGGCCATTGATTGTTGTCAAAAAAAAAAAAAAACATTTTATGCATTTCCATGAAAGTTGATTTGGCTAAAATTCAAACTTCAATCAATTGTTGATTAGTTAGGATTGATTTTGAATTACAAGAATTCAATTTGAAAATGATGACATAAGTCATTTATATTATGTTTCCATCATTGGCATTTCTTGAACTTACAATCCTACCAAGGCTCATGACATGTTGGTTATCATGTTCAACCCCCATTTCAAAAATATGAAGGTTATACAAGATTTGTGGGCAATGCATTTGCCATTCAAATTGTGGCAAAGTAGGACACTAACATTGCGGGTAAATCTACAATATAATGAACCATTGCAAGTGTAACCATTCTTGAATACACACACTTGTCAATTTTTAACTTCATTTAAAATTAAATGTTTTTCATGTAATCTACATAGTGTGATGTAATATACATTCAAGAATGACATATAAAAATATGAATCAATTATATTAACATTTGAGGGTGAAAAAGGACTAATTAAACACTTGTAACTAATCCTGAGGTCCTAAGTAAATCACATAAGAATGATTAAAATTTATCTAAATTTGTTTGGAAAATTTTCATATTCATGTGGATTGAATAAGTATTAAAATTTACATTGTTTCAAATCATCATTGGGATTGATATATGAATAAATTATAAAATTCAGAATTTGCAATTTTCTTTCCAATAGTTCTTGGATAAATATAAAGTTAAGTTGTAACATGCAAAAAAATATAACTTTATTATCAAAATACATTTTACAATTCAGATATGTGATTAAACCATAAATTTTGTGCAATGGTTGCATGCCATTTCAATTTCCAATTTCAAGTCCATGCCCTTTTGAAAGGAACAAATGAATTGAGTGTGGCTCATTTTAACTATGGATGCACCCTTGTGTGCTTTCTTTTATTGCAAGTGTTCTTAATTTCATTTCAACCTTGTTAGGGTAGTAATAAAGTTGGTGGCAATTGAAGATGATGATTTTTTTTGGGGTAGATAATATCAAATGATGATGTAATCATGTTCATTTTGAAAAATAAATTTCAATTGTTTCAATAGTTGTCTATGTGATTAACAAAATTTGAACTTGCATGTGGCTCGTCCATGATGACTTCTTCATCAAATTATTGAATTTCAGCTTTGTTTTTGGTTTTCAATTGAGTGGGCAAATCATGTAATGCAATTTTCTAATTTCTCTATAAAATCTAATTTCTCTATAAAAATCATGGACTTATTAGTTGCAAATCCATTTTCAAAAAAGGTCTACCTAATAAAACCAAAAAAAACATGAAAACCAAAGTTCTAAAAGGTTTCCAAGGGGAAGACAATCCTATACCTTCCAAATAAATAATCAAGAAAATTTTTAAATAAACAAATAGGAATTTCCAACAAGTTTAAGGAAGGAAGGAAAGTAGCTTCCATCCTACCCTTATACTTTTGAAGTTATTAATCCAAAACTTACCAACCATCCTACAACCTGCTTAAGTGAAAGCAAGGTAAAGTGTACAATTCAATTACCTTGGTAGTCTACTTGTCAAGCTAACAAGAAGTAGGACCAAAACCTATCATAAAATTGAAGTGTAATCATACTAACATGTACCATTAATAGTTGTAACCATTACTTAATTTTTTGAATTTTGGATTGTAAATATAATTTTTTTATAAAATTTTATTGTGAATAAATTATGTACATATCATAAAAATTTGGAATCAATTTAATAAGTAAAAAATATTTAATTTACATTTTAAAGGACTTGTAACCACCGCTTAAAAGCAATTTTGACACTAAAAGAACAATTTGAAAATATTTTCATGACATATTTTGGGATTTTTTTAATATACACCTAAACAAAATAGTATCAAATTCCTTAGTCAATTTGTACTACCTCCAACCATGAATTGTAACTATGACTATCCCCATTTGCCAAAAGGAATATAGATCCTATCTTGTGACAAGGCAACAAGTTACTTACCAAAAGGTCAACAATTTATATTCATTTCTATTTGTTCATAACTTAAATTATCTTGGTTTGTATTAGTTTCCATTTTCCCTCTTTCTTAAATTAATGGATTTCATTGGGACATTTTTTTTTCTATTTCAAGGTCAAATGCATAGTATTGTCTCTTCTATGATGTCCAAGACAATAATTCATTTGACCATATTTTTTTAAATGTAACTTTTATTAAACTAACTTCATTTCAAGTTTTTAACATTTTCAAGTTTTTTCCAAAAACATTATGTAATGTTTTTCTTAATTTGGTACTAATTATCTTTATACATGTTGATAACTTTTGAGAAATTATACATATAGTACTCTCATATAACTTTTATATTCATACCATAACACTAATGTGTTGGTACATTTGTAAATAACACTATTCCATCTTAAGCCTTTGGAAAACCTTCATATTCATTTCTATTTATTTTACAAATTCAAAAAGCTTTCAAAGAACCATGTAACACATGGCAAGGTCCTTGAAATTAAAAAACCATCTCATGTAACCATTTTTTTTGAAGTTTTGACATTATCAACTAGCTCATTAAAAACTATTAGGTTTTTTTTAAAAAATAGGTGACATGATTGTGAACATGTTGAACTAGGTTATCCACCTTTTGAGATTGTTTAAGGATGGAATTCGCTACATAATTTTTAGTTACATAAATATTTGATTTGTTTTTGAAAAGATGTTGAGTTCAATTTCGCAATTGTATTTTCTCCAACTTGGCCACAATTTGGCTATAAAAGCTCAAGAATCCTACAAGTGTTTTGTTACTTACAATTCCTTTGTTGAATTAAAGCCAAAGAATTGATCATCCTCCACACTCCCAAGGACTTGTTTCATGGCAATATTTGCCAATATGAAGTCTTATTAAAAAAAAAACAACAAATCATTTCTGGGTAAAAACACATTACAGGTGGGCTACTTTAGGCAACATCATTAATATATTATTAATATATGATAGTAGTAAATTTGAATCTTGCTTGCAATCTTTTAACAATTTTAAATTAAAGTAAAAAACTTAGGAATATGCATGACAAGTTTTTTAAACTCAAAGTTTTGTTTAAATATAAAATAATCTTGATCCAAAGGTTAGATAAAGATGATCAAATCAACGTACAATAATATATAACATACATTTTTATTTTGAATTTTGATAACCATTCATGGGGTCTCATGCTTGTGGTTTAAGAATATCAACAAGTGAAAACAAAAATGCAAAAGAAACACCATGCTCAACTCAATAATGTTTTATTCTTTCATTTTCAATGCATGTTTGATGAAAATGTTTAAAATTGAAATTTGTATGACTTGTGAACCAAAAAATATGGATATAATGATGAAAGTGTTCTAGGAAAATGTAATAATATTTTCACTAAAAGGAATTTGCAAATATACAACTAGATCCACAACTCAGTTTTAGTCGTAATTACCACATGCGACTTGTTACAATGTTTAGTCACCTTGGACAAGTCGCATAAAATTATAGTCACAAAAGACAATACATGGCACCAAGTTGTAAAGATAGTTGTATAAAAATGTGATTTACATGAACTTTTCATCCATCCAAACCAACTTACGTGGCATTGTCGTTTTGCGACTAATTTTACTACTCAAAAATGTAGTTGCATTATTTATATTTGTTTAAATATTTATTATTTAAATAATAAAATATTATTATTATATATTTATATTATTGTTAATTTCATTAAATTCAACATGTACCATGTTGACACATGTCATTACATAGGTTAGGATTAAAAAACAAGTTTAGGTTGTTAAAAAGGCCAGCTATTGTGCTTACTTAAAATCACTTAATAAGCACTTAACCTATGTTGGCTATGTAGGTAGGGAACATTCAGTTAACATTCTAACGATGACCACAACCCATGACATTCGTGAAGATTCATCCTTGAACCCCAAGGATGGAGATCAACTCCCTCACCATTAAACCAAGCAATTTTTTGTGGAAAAAAACTAACATGCATTTTATTTAACTTATTTGATTTCAAACATTACACAAAACATCATCTTTGAACTTTGGCATCTTATTACGATTTTGTCAAAATGACAAGATTAAAATTTAAGCTTAAATTTTTTCCAATAATGTACACAAACATATTTTTTCCTTTTAAAAATATAAATCAATTTGAAATGAAAAAAAATGAATTTCATTATTCAATATAATTTCAAAGACCATTTCGCGGAGAAAATAATTCACATGATTTATAAATGGATAATATAATAACAAATACATTTTAAAAATTCATATTTTAAACCTTCATTTGATTCTAAAAATTATATTATATAATTTTTCTTTTGAAATATCATAATTTTACCAATAAAATTTACTTAAAATGTGTGATATATAATTTATTCACATATAATGTTTATAAATGAATCATAAATACATTATAATAAAAATATAATATATTTTACTTTATTATCTGTATTTTTATTTAAAAGATTAATCTAGATAATCAATTTTAATTTTTAAATATTGATTAATGCCATATAATTAATTGATTTTATGGAACTATAAATTTTATTATGTTTACACATATAATGTATTAAGTTTTATTTAAAATTATGATAAAAAAAAATGTAAAACAGAATTATATTTTTTCACATCTCACACATCTATTTGATCTAGTAAAAAAGGACTAGTCATAGAATGCCATTTTTGGTGTGGTGACATTTCCATAACACAATTTAATAGGTAAAGGACAACATAATTAGATTACATGACTTCACATTATTTAGGATCCAAAAAGGCCAAACACATTTCCATGATCTTGGCAAACTTTGAGAATTCCAAATGTTATAGGTCTCTTGGTAATATAATTGTAAAATGTTGATAGCAAGATTTCAAAAATATTAACCATTAGAAATGCAATCACATATTTATCATCTAACCCTTGACTTAATGCTTTGGAAAATACATACCTACCCCAAATGTCATTAGCCTACTACTAATCAAACTTTGGTAAGCTTTTAGGATTCATCAAAGTTTGCATAAGCACATAAATGATATTATCATCACTTGATCCAACCACCACACATTCAAGGGAAAGAAGAATTTATATTTGTATCCAATTTTAAATTACGTAAGCATGAAGTAACAACTAGTTATGGTTTTCAATATTATTCATTTCATTACAAGCTAAAAAGATGTATTGGGTTGCTACAAGAGTTGATCCAATGACCTCGAACATAAGATATACATGTCTTGGGCCAAAACCCACCCTTGTGATTGTTGAATGCATTTTTGAATTTTCTTCTAAGTTTGAAAATTAAAATAGTGCCCTACATGAGCTTCATACTCAAGCATCAAAGTGTTGGATGCTCCAAGCTGTGGAACATCAATGGGGCAAATTGAATTTGAACTTTTTACAATCCTCCCCAATGTACTACAACAATGATTCCTACTTTGGTAGGTGTAAACAACTTCATTTTTACTATGTTTACATAATCCTTACTTGTGTACCACTCCCCCTTCTTCTTCTTTCTCATAAATCTCATAGTATATTCTTAATCACCTTGTTTTTGGAGATACTCCCACTTAGGGGGCTAACAACTTATCTTTCTATTTTATCTTAGAACATACCTTTACATGATTTCAAAATGTGCACCTCATCATTAATACCCACTTGCAATCCAACCCAAGGTAACTTGGTTGGCCATGAACATTGAAATTTACAAGTTCACAAAAAGGTGAAAGCATGAAAAAAAAGAGCCAATTGCGCCAAGGTTAAAATCCTTTCCAAAGACTACATTTTTCACATGGCAATTTTCTATTGGTTTATACTACATTTTTCACACAGTTTTTCAAACTGAATATCAAATTTGAGGCCAAATATGACATATAACATAATAAAAATTCAAATTTTTTGCATCAAGCCTTATATTATAGTCAAATCTATAACTTTACTTTGAACCATGATTACAAATTCAAAACTATAATAGTGTAAAAGGACATTCGAGTATTGAACTCTAAAAAGATATATGTATTTTTATTTTTTGAATGTTTTGAACACATAGATCCTTTCTTGTGGAATATATTAAAGATCACAAAAAAATTGAAACAATTTGGTGAACATTTAATAAGGGAAAAGGACTTTTGATACAAAAAAACCATTTGTCCACATGCTTTTCTTGAGTGTTTTAAACATATGAAAGGACTTTTGAAACATGGTGAATTTTAATGGAATTTTATAGTTGCAACTTTAAAAGGATAAGAATTTATTTAAAAATTCAACAATTTTTTTGACATATATGTTGTCATGCCGATTTTTCAAATTTTCAAAATTGTTTTTTTAAGGATTTTCCACACATTGCTTGGCTTATTTTTCCTACTTTCACCCATTCATAAAAATATTTTTTACTTATGAGGTGTCAAGTTGCCTTTAAGAATAATGGTTAATTGTTTTAATATGACAAAGGAATTTATAAATGAAACTAAAAGAATAACTTATGTATCCCTTAAATTTATTGAAATGCATCAAATGTTTTATAGTCATTAAGGTTATTCAATGATGTATATTTAAGTATTCTTATTTAAAACAACAACACTCGAAAAATAGGTCAAAAATCACAAAGATTTTATGAAATGCAAAAATATTTAAAATTGAAGTTTGGGGTGGCACCTTGCTACCATAAAGTCTTCATAAAACAAAAACCTAGCAAAAAAAACCTAAACTTAGTGACAATCCAATGTGCAATAATGAAATTTCATTTGCAATGAACAAGCTACAAAATGTTCGTTCAAACACATTCTCCCAAAAAAAACATGATAAATTTGCAATTGATGGTGAATTTCATAATGTGTAATGAACAATGTGTTAAAGACTTAAAAACCTAATGACATGTAAACTCCTCACATCAAAGGAACTCAACAATGAGCACAATGCATGATGAACAATGAACATATTTATTGTTTCAATCCTAATATTTACATTGCAACAATGTCCTAAAAAGAAAATTTTGAATCCAACAACAACAACAACAAAACCAAGAACCTATTATTTGTAGAAAATATCTAAGATGAGCAAGATGATGAAAAAGATCAACAATAAAAGTGTTATAAATAATGCATCATCAAAATCAAGATATACATGATGTGGTGCAAGAAATATTTGTGCTAAGCTAATAAGCATAAACATTCTAATTTTAGTGCATGTTGTTAGACCTTTTGAAATCTCATGGCAAATTTAGCAAATTCAAGTACCTTGATCTTAATGCCCATAACATTTTTCAACAGCCCAACCTCATTCAATGTTAACTTCAATTCCATGAACTCACAACCCCTTCGGACCTAGGGAATGACGTAGACTTAGGCTTTGGCAATAAACAATTGTAAGTAAGAGATTGAAGTTGATGAAGGGTATGTAGGAAAGAAGGGATTACTTTAACAAATAACAAAGATGGTTGGGCTAAAATTGATGACAATTTTATAACCATGATGTGTAAAATGAAAACACACATCATTATTATAATGAGATCTAACAAATCATCGTTGTTGATTTATTCATATTGAAACAACAACCCATCCTTTTCAATAGGAGTTATGACATTGATTCCTTTCAATAGGGTTGATTTTAAGTGAAAAATGAAAAATTCCACCCATGAAATCCAATACTACATTTGGTTAATCTTAAAACTTAAGAAAAAATTGGTGATTTTTCACCAAGAAAAATGGAAACTATGATGCAATTAGAAAATGATTTAAAATACATTTAATGTGATCTATTACATGGATAGGTTAGATAGGTCAATGTCCAAACACTTAAACTCCTAGAGAGCCAAAAATCCTTGTATATAACTCAGTTGCCTTTGGAGTTCAAATAGATATTGTGGACCTCCACTTGGCACACCCATTGTCAAGAAGATTCCTCAAAATGGACAAAACATGAAAAATATATGAAAACCTTTGAAAATAATTGTAGGTTGGCACGATTGATAAGTGTTTTACTTTGGTAGGGAAAGAATTTGGAGGTTAAAGTCTTTGGACTTAGCTCAATTTCCCTTAAAGTTGAAAAAGGGATTGAAAAGTTCAAGTTAGCGTGCTTATAATTTTCGTAATTATTTAAAATGGACAAGAAATGAAAAAATATATGGGGGTCTAAAGTAAGGGGGTTCTAACTTTTTTTTTCCAAGGATTTTGCTCTTTAGACATATTTGTTTTCTTCTTGCTTCGTCATTGTTGAGTTGCCTACGAAAGCTCAAAGAAATACTGTAGAATAAATTTTGTTTCTCCCATAATTTATAGTGTTTAAATAATTTTGTTTCAAAACTAAGTTGTGTTGCCAAAATTAAGCTCAAAGAAATATAGTTTTGGCAATTTCCCATAGAGGTGGGTCATAAGAAATGAAATTCAAATTTCAATGGCTTCCTGTTGAAGAAGGAAAGTTTCCAGTTTCCAGCTTTTGTATTTCCAAACACATTTGTATGTAAATTTCATTCCTTTTAAATTTTACTCTTATTTGAGCAACTTGTGGAATATTTACATTGGGCCTATTGGACCTCATTTCTTTCAATATTGTAGTAATGTCATGTGCACATTGCCCAACATAACACCATGCTGGTTTTATTGATTTATTTATCTATTTATTCTTAATTTTTTTCTCATGATACTCGATGAATATTTGGTGGGTACCTGTTGGGTATTAAAAAAAAAAAAATTGAGGAAAAAAGATGGGGCATTACAGAAAATGGAATGCTCTTCGTAACATTTGATGAAAGGCATTCCGGTTTTTTGAAATGCCCTGCTGTCATATTCTACTTTATAATATAGCCTCAAAATACACTTTTAAAAAAAAATTGGCAGGGCTTTACGATCGCTTATGGTAATAACACATGCTATTGAACATGACCACACCAAACTAATAAGCCACTTATCCCCAATTGCACTAAACCCTAACATTAAGAACTTGGAGAAATTCCCTAGTGCATTTGAAGGCCGACTAATAATGTCCATGAAATTCCTTGTGGAAGAATGAGCTTATGTCTACTCATTAAGAGAGGGAGGAAAATTGTGCCTACTATATGTATAGGTGTAAGATCCTTCCCACTCTTAAGAAGTAGACATAAGAACCTTATGCCTGTTTATTTGTGTCTGTTTAAGCACTAGGTAAGGCTTGTGGGTGAGGGCCAGGAACCCGTAGTCGGTCCTTATTTACATATAGTCGTAGTTGTAACTATCTATCCTCTAACCCATAGATAGTCGACTACTCTGGCCTTGAATTAGTCAACTGTAGACTATTGTCGTTTACTCATTGCGAGCCCTCTTCTGAGCGATGGCAGACCCATTCGCATTGTGTTGTTGTTGGATGTCACAAGCTGTTGATTTCAACATCGCTACTATCTCCATGCCTTCGTCTGTTTCGTCATCTTCGACATCACCATCAAGATCAAAGTATTTGATGATGTTTGGAGCCGCCTTAGTTGCATCTGTTGCTGACTTCAATGACGTAATCAAGTTGTCGACCGTGAATAGGTCTTTGCTTTCCATGTCTTTGATAAATGCCTTGTTGAATGCTAACATCAACAACATCTCAAACTTGGCGTTGCCCAGGTTCTGCTGAAGCGCATTGTCAATGTGCTTACAGACCGAGAACATGCGTTCCTGCAAGCCGTTGGAATCAGGTGCGCCAAGGTGTCGCACTATGATGCGCTCTGCGAACCGGTGATGCACACCGTTTTTGCGCCACCACTATGACACATCGACGACCTCGCTAACGTAGATCCAGTTGCCTGAGCGGACCTTGCTCTTGTCGATCTCATCTAACTTTTGTTCGTTCAAAAGCCATGCTAACCAATCCACCTTTAACAAGATCCACTCCTTGAAGGCTTCGTTCGCCAAATCACTTGGAGTCGTTGTGTTGAGAGCAGCACTTGCTCTACTTTCAATGTCCTGGCTAGGTGAAGCAACATTGACCATGCCGAACACATCGTCATCGTCACAAACTTGTACATCAATGTCATCATTGTCGAGCGGTACATATCGCGTCGGGCTCGGGTGGTCGGAATGAGCGTGTGGCCTCATCAACAAGAGCAGACTTGACAAGCTCCTTGGCATTGTCAACATTGTCCTTGTACCCGGTTGCACATAGCCATGGCAAGGCCAGTGTTAGCATGACCGGGTCGCATATCATGGCCACCAGTTGCTAATCGCTAAGGAATGGGAAATATGAGTCCAACTCTTTCTGGATGCGATCCCGCAGCTTGCTGCCGATCACACCCAATTGTTCAACTCTGACCTTGACCTTGGACAAGTGGTCCCATCGTGTTTTGCCATCCCATCGGCCATCGCCACCGTAGCCGTCCTCCTCGTCTGACTGCTCACCAGAACGGGATGATGGCATGATGTTGACGACCGAGTAAGTCATTTGCCTAACGGCAGTCTTGGTCTTAACAATATTGGGCCAGCTAGCACTAGCAACTAGTCGCGAGTTGATCTGTGTCGTGAATGATAGGGTGCAAACTGATCGTATGATGGCTCCGACCTCAGCCACGGACTGCCAACGTTCGTCTGATAGCTCGTAGGCATTGCACACCAACGACTTCTCGTGAGCAAAATATTGGTGCAGTGTCCACTTGCATCGTAACGCCTATTAGTACATGCGCTCGTAGCCTGAAATGCGTGTGTCATTATCGATGCCAACCTTAATCACATTGTAGCCGATCTGTTCGTTGCGTTTTTCATAGTTGATTTTGTGCGACTTGACCTTTTTGTTCCAAACGTACCCGATCATTCGACGCACGGCCAGGTGCAGGTCCTCGCATTCTTTGAATGAGTCGACAATCTCCTTGTTAACTGTCCTTTTTCGCTTCCCAGTCGCATGGTCGCAACCAAGTTTGCCAAATGCATGTTGCAAGTGCCATCTGTGCTGACAATTAGTCGATTGGTTGCGAGGGACGTGTTCGTTGTGTCGTTGATCGACAAGATGATGTCGCTATGGCGGATGCCGTAGCGCTTCAGGACAGCCATGGCCGCATCGTTGCAGGCTTGGGCATTGTGCCCGTCTGGCATAGCCAGGCCGAACGCCAGTTTGTACCGGATCCACGACTATAGGTCGATCCAGTACACTGAGATGTTGAAGAACTGCTTGATCATGGAGTCCCAGCCATCATGGCAGACCACAAGCCAGCCATAGCTGGAACCAGCATACTCGTCGACAAGCTCGTCATAGCCGGTTGGCATGTACATTGCGCACGCCTTGACAATAAGCGCCTTAACACACACAGTGAACTTGGAAAACATGGAGATGAGCGCGCGATTGATCTTACCGGGTGTCATCGAAACATATGACCCTGGCTTTAGGTATGACGCTGCCTGGATGACCTCATTCAGGTTGACATCAGTGGCAAGCGATAGCGGCGCCTTGCAGTTGACGACCAGCCATGCAACAAGTGCATGAACGCGCTCGATGACAGCATCATTGCCATTCTTGATGAAGGCGCGAATGTTGTTGGTGCTCACGGATGTAGAAGTTGAAATTGATATCAGTTGTTTGGGTTCAAGCGACTGGTGCTTGCGGGCCAGATGCAAGCTCGGGTGCTTAGAAGCGATGTGTTTGTGAGCATTGCCAGTTGTGTCATTGTAGATGGCAACCAAGCTGTCCAGGAACTTGTGTGGGCACTTCTTCAGGCACAATAAGCAACAATAAACATATTGGATCTTGTTGCGCATGATCGGCCCGTCCTTGACCATGGTGAAGTACTGCCACACCGGCAATGTTTTGTTAGCGTTGATCGGCACAAGCCGCGAGTCAAGCGGTTCATGAGGCGCCTCGTCGACCTCTCCATCATTGGCCGAAGCTGAGATGTTGATCGATGGGGCAGGGGACTCCATCATCCATGATAAATTAGTGACAACAATTGTGTAGTGTAGTAGACAACAGTCTGTAGTGTGTTGCGCTCATGAGTCGCAACAGTCTGTAGTGTGTTGCGTTCACGAGTCGCAACAGTCTGTAGTGTGTTGCGCTCACGAGTAGCAAGTTACGTTTATTTTGAGTTTTTATTGACCCGATTACAACTGAGTAATAGTCGATTATGATCGTTGCTCGGTAGCCTAGTTGATTATGACTGTTGCTCTGTAGTCTAGTCTAATATGACCGTTGCTCAGTAGTCTAGTTGACTATCTACGTTGCTTAGTAGTCTAGTCGACTATCTACGTAGATAGTTGGAGAATATACTCAGTACATCGACTAAAAGCTGCATCGACTACGGGTCCCTGGTGAGGGCATTAGTGTCTGTAATCATGGTTTTGTCACCTATTTTGATGTGAAGGAAAAAAAACCCTAAAGCCTAAAAACCCTAAACTTATACCCAAAAAAAATAAATGTAAGATCCTACCTAGAAATTCTAAGATGACCTTCTCTGCTACAAAGGAATCTTAGGGATTTAAGATGGCCTCCTAATACATTATAAAATCCCAACAAGGTCATTACCATCATGATAATGCTGAACTTGTGCTTCATCATGAAAAAAAAACCCTTTTGTACAAAAATCAAGGATGAGAACAAGGTAAATGAGAGCACAAGTAAACACAACCCAAAGAAAAAAACAAAAGCAAACAAACAACGAAAATAAAGTTAAAACCCTATGCAAATAGGTCCCAAAGTCACAAAATGACGATCGTCAACGATAACAAAGAAACCTTAGGATGAAAAAAATTATTGTATGACACAAATCAACTACTGATGAAGGTGCACTAGTTATGTATGATGTGTGGAAGAGAAAAAGAACCTCAACCAGGTGCAGCAGCCCGCTATGGCTTTTAAGCACACACTGCCAAGACTATACAAATGTGCTTCAAGACGGGTAGTAAGAAGTCCAATCTACAAAGGCCAAGTTTTGACACTTTAACAACGATGAATCTTCAACTTCATTTGCCCAATCCATGCAATGAAATGATAGTTACAAGGGGAAAGTGCCATTTGACATTCCGAGTAGGCTAAAACATAGAGCCTCAAACTAGAAAAATAACACTCCCCTCCCCACCCTTTAAAAAAACCAATACTTGCTGAAAACCTCCGCAGTTCAATGGCCTTTGAGCTTAAATTGGAAAACCCTTCACACACGTAACCTAAAAGCATTGTTACTAACTTGTAAGGACCTCCCTTGTATTTTATAATCAAGAATTCAGTGTTCATTTTCCGACATGTTCCCTCATATTGTGGTCAGCAAGACACCTCTATTTTCTTGACATGGTTTCACTTTTTAAGCATTCTAAAATAGAAATCACAACAATGGTTTTTTTTTTTTTTTTT
>Ga0209611_10000631_pt1 | contig 54404 bp, 40 predicted proteins | sample S1TSphgellanicum_3_FD_187693 | JGI IMG/M metagenome (GOLD analysis project Ga0209611, IMG submission 187693) | Host-associated microbial communities from peat moss isolated from Minnesota, USA - S1T2_Fc - Sphagnum magellanicum MG (SPAdes) (version 2) | ecosystem: Host-associated > Plants > Peat... | reverse complement strand
GGGGTCCCACTGAACTCTTTTGTTTTTGCTCCTTTGGAGGAAGTGGTAGATAATAAATGCACTAGCTTTTTGTCTATAATATTTTGCTAAGAGGGTAACTTAAATGACCGAGCTACCTAGCCTAGCCTGTTTGTGGTCATCCAAACAAAGAGTTTTTGGGGAGTTTGGGAGGGGGGGAACTTTGGGGGAACTTTGGGGGAACTTTCTTGAGGAAAAAAAAAAGCGAAGTAGCTTTATGTTGTTCAGAAAGTGTTCACATTAGGCTAGGTCCTAGTCCCATCTTGATCATACCAACTTCAGGTGGCGAGTCAAAAAGTTTCCCAACCTTACCTCACATCTCTTCTTCTAATAATAGGCCCAAAAGCAGAACCTGGAACTGACCAACCGACCAGTCTTTACCCAGCAGCCCTGCCCCTAACAACGGTATTGTGCTTCTTCTCGTTCTTCTCAAAAGAACAACCATTCTTACCCAGCTTTTTAAGGTGATCTTTTTGGCCATCTTTTTGGGTCTGCTGCATACCTGAACTTTTTCTACTCACCCTAAAGATAGACAGACACTGGCTGGTTAGCCAGGATTCACTTTTACTTTGTCATCTTCCTTTCTTATAAAACCCAGAGGACTTCACTCTCTCTCTTAGTCACATCACCTTCAGGGTAGATAGAGATTCAAAAGTTTTTTCAAAGCCTTATTATAACTAGAATCTGCAACCTTCTGGCTTGATTTGGCCCGGAAAAGAGATTTGCTGACCCGGCCAGTGTTAACAGTAGTCCCCAGTGGTGGTGGTGGTGGTAGCTGCATCACGCTTGGTATTCCTCTGGTCCTTCTAAACCCCAACTGGGTAAACCACCACTCACACTCATACCATGGTACAATCTAATCCCCTGATATCCCCCAGTCATCCCCCAAAAAAAATTGGTTGCTTCTAAACATTATACATATCCCATCATTGACCCATATTTAGGCCCCAGATGGGCAAACCAGTACCCTCCTCACTTGCACTACTTCGTTGTTAGAGTAGATCATGACCCACTATCTACACTTGTACCACAGTAAAAACTACAAACTCCCCAAAGTACTTTAGTTGCTTACATACATTATAAGAAATCCTGCCATTAGAGTAAATCAGGATGGGTAAACCACTATCCACAATCATGCCTAGTAAAAAACTAAGAACGCCAAGAAAATTTGGTTGCATCTAGGTTGCAAACATTATAAGACATCTAGTCGACCCAGTAAATCAGGGCCCAGGAGGGTGAAGGACCACTCCACCCACACTGAAGCTATGCTAAAATAACCCCAAAACAAAAAATTTGTTGATTCCACTAGGCTGGAACTAAGGTTTTTTTTTCCCTTTGTTCTTTTTTCTCTGCCCACCCCCTCCCCCCTCCCCAACCCGCCCCCAAGGGCGTGACCGGATTCCAGCGCAGCCAACAAGGTGTGCGTGCCGTGTGGCTCTCAACGCCGTCCTTTGCCGGTAACCTTTTCACCGGTGAGCAACAAGCAACCGGCGCATGACGCCTACACGTGGCCTGTGGGCACATAGGCCGCGCCGGACGTCACCGATCGCCCTCTGCTGCTGTCGGGCCTCGATGTCGCCTTCTTCGCTGCTGCAACCGTTACGGGAGATGTTAGTTGAAAAGTAATAATAAGGACTCTGTTGTGAAAACTCAACAACACAAAGATTATAAAAATACATACACAAATTGCACAAGTATCGAGAAGAAAAATTATATCAAGGAAAGAAATTATATTCTGTTAAGCGTGGGTTACTTTTTAATCTGAAATTATGATCAATAGCCGTTTCTGAATACGCGCTGTCTCTGATCTCTACACTCAATTTTGTACAGAGGAAAAGACGGACAAATAGGTCAAGGAACATTCTACTCAGTACCTGGACAGATGCCGTAGTAGGTACACAAGGGACAGATGGAGGTTATGCAAATGACTTGAGGGAGTTCTTCGTGGGCCTGACTTACAACCTGCAGGGAAAGAAAGACTCGTGGGTTGGTAGTCTCAATCTGACGTCGTCTCCATAGACTACGTAACCTGCAAGAGCACGCAGGTTACCAGACATAACCTAAAGTGTAGAGGTTTGAGAGCTACCCAGCCTGTAACCATCTTGTTTGTGGATGAAAAGCATTGTAACCAGCTTGTCAATGCAAGAAAGAATGTGTAATTTTGCTCTTAATGGATGAAAAATCGTGACCTATGTCTGTCTGGATGAAGTATGCAAGAAGAAAAAAGAAGAGGTAGATGCATGAAAGAATGTGTAATTTTCCTCTCAATGGATGAAAAATCGTGACCTCTGTCTGTCCGGATGATGTATGCAAGAAGAAAAAAGAAGAGGAAGATGTTATGCATAGTGAGCAACTAGAGGAGCGTGCCAATCAGAAACCTCGACACTGTAGGTTAGGTTACCCTGCCATCTGCTTTTCCTAGAGGATTTTTAGTGTCTGGTCAAAGAGATTCCACTCTGCAAATCACTCTTCAAGACCAGAAGGTAACGACTGATGGCCAGTGAATGAGTAAGATTTCCAGTGCAGGACCACACAGCCTACTGGGCTTTCTATAAAATATTTTTAGTGCAGCGCCCAAATACTGGGTACCAGTCGAGTTGATCTTAAATATTTCCAGTGAAGGGCCGCACACTAGGCACCGGTGGAGTTGCTCTAAGTAGGTAGGTACGTTCTTCATAAATTACATGCGCCTACAACAACAACCTCAGTGAGCTTAGAAATAAGAAGAGCCCTTTTACGCACTGTGATGGTGGATCATGCTGATACCGGGTTTGCACACACATGAGTGGAAGTGTGACCGTCCCCCGAGGCACTGGGATGTGGTTTTTCGCCCCAGCCAGTGCCGTTGGGTACTCTACCCTGACGGCACCAATTCCACGAGCCCCGCCCGCCTGCAATGCCGGAGTTGGAGGTCAGGAACCAGATCAGCCTCCACATGTCGACTCCGCGTATGTAGACTGCGCGCGGACAGCTAATGATCACATGGCAGTCTGCTAATGTTCGTTCCCCCTAACCCCCCCAGATCGGCAGATTTTATTTTCTGGGACAACACCGCACTAGCTTCTTCTAATCACGAGAACTCTCTCTATACATGTAGTCTTTGTTTTGCTACTGTACCATAATCAACAGGAAGGCAAATCTCACAGACATGTCCAATTGTGATTTGTCCTTGAGACGAGTAACTGCTATTTCTCATTACCTTCAACCTTCTTGAAGAAGGGAAATGAAGTAATCTATGTTTCATCCATGACGAGCCCATTCTGTCCGTGAAGAGGGCTGGTTACAAGAAATAGCGCTTGATTATAGGTCAGCTCAATTTCATTGCCTTCCTTGTTGATTATGGGCTAAGGCCACTGGCTACCGCATATATAGTCTAGGGTTCTGATTCATCCAACGCAGCACTATTTCTCGTTACCTACAACCTTCTAGAAGGTAGATCAAGTAATCTACTTTTTCATTCATGAAGAGCCCTTTTTGTCTTTCAAGAGAGCTGGTTACAAGAAATAGTGCTCCATTATAGGTCAGCTCGGTCCTCCCACACTTCGACTATATCTGGTAGCTGGCGTCATCTCAGTGGTTACCTAGTATTTTCTTCCTTCACCCCTTCTAGGCGGCTCTACCTTGTCCCCCGTTCCCACTTTCCCCCACACTCCTCTAGCCTCTCTGATGACGAACAAGAAGGAGAAGAAGCGTTGAGGGACCTGGGATTTGGGGGATTCAATGGGTACCTACCTAATCATGGATTATATGTTGTGCCACGATTCAATATTATTCCACAGTCCTGCGAGTTTTGCAACAACGGGAGTATGCTGCCAACAGTCGGTGAACCTAGAGGTGAAAGGTCACAGCTAGGGATCAACACTAGGCACTATAGACATTTGATCAGCTTCTTGCCGCAGTTTACTCATCTCTACTCACTGCCTAGATCACTTCCAATTAACTGCCGATCTATCTCGCCAGAAAGCACTTTTAATTTTGTGATCACTTTTTTCTCGTAAAAGGCAATCTCAAGATTAAAAATAATAATACCACTACCCTAAATTTGAGCTTGTGATTTGATAGAGGAGCCAGAAACAAACTGGCTGCACTGGCTACCGCTGTCTTCCCATTATTCTCCTTATCATTTCTCTAGGTTGCTTAATTACTTCCTTTGATGCTTTAGTATTTATAGGGTGATCAGATCTACTTTGCCATTAATAGACCTGAGGATTGATTTCACATTTGAGTAAGTTTCGGCATGTGTGATCATTTTATTTTCAGTTCAAATATTAATGGATAGCCAATTTTTTCTCTCCTCTTTACACTCTTGGGAGCCACCTTGGTTGTTTTTTGTTATTTTTTTTAAAGTCACAAAGAAAAAAAAACACTGCAAGCTCCAAGTTCGAACCTGCAGAAACAGTTGCAGAAACAGAAAGTAGATTAATTGCTCGCGGGGTGGGGACTGGAGTCATTAAGGCTACTCGGAAGTACTCTGACACTCTCAGTCTCAGACAACTAGTCATTAGTCAGGCCCCTGGCGGACATGGCCCTTGCTGGGGAATGGAATCTGGATGCGATGATGCATGGGCCCGCCGCCCACATGATAGGCGCACGGGACCCACAAATTAGATGTTTATTTCTGACATCTACCGACAGCCTTGCCATTCGTTTGTGATGAAGAGAATGATGCCACCAGCACCAGCTATTCGCACATTTAATAAGACTGTTGTTGTGTTTCTTTATACATATATATATTATATTCATGAATGGTATTGTTGTCAGCTCGACATCCACATCAAGGGCATTGAATCTCTCAGCTCACAACCACGGTGTTTTTTTAAAGGATTTTATGATATAGCCAATGTTACTGTCATCCAGAAAATAATTTACTCAAATTTTGGCGAAATTCCCTGCGAACAACAGTCTCCTCACAACCCACCTAGTTGCCCACAGTTTGATGGCAAACAATGCACTAGTGTACCACCATGATGTATTGTGCAAGTGGTCAAACAAGACTAAAATGTATTCATGGGTCTCTTGTCTTACCATTCACATCTAGGCATCAATTGCTCACATGAGCCAGCCCAGTTGTCCACAGCTTAGTGCCTAAATGCAATGGTGTACCACCATGATGGTAGTGGTGCAAGTGCAAGGCATCAAACAAGACTAAAATGTATATATATTCATTGGTCTCTTCTCTTCCCATCCACATCCCAGCCAGGCATCCAAGCATCCGGCCCAGTTGTCTGTAGCTTATTACTGCCTAAACGAGGTGGTGTACCACCATGATGCGGTGTAAGTAGAAGTGGTCAAACAAGACTAAAATGTATTCATGGGTCTCTTGTCTTCCCATCCACATCCAGACCAAGCATCCAAGCTCTTACAACCGGCCCAGTTTGTCTACAGCTTTGCCTAAACGTAGTGATGTGTACCACCATGATGTGGTGCAACTAGTGTAAGTGGTCAAACCAGACTAAAATGTTAATTCATTGGTCCATTGCCCCAGTTGTCCACATCTTAGTGCTGATCACTGGCCTAGACACTGTGGTGTACAACCATGATATATGTGATGCAAGTGCAAGTGGTCAAACAAGACTAAAATGTATTCATTCATTACCTGTGAGAGGAGCGAGGCCTTGGGTCCATCAGCACCTACGCAGGTACCATGGTAAAAATCCATGGTAGCTTCTACTACACATGGTAGATATATAATTCTTGGACACAATCAGAGAAGGAGGGAGGTGGTTGTGATAGTAATGATTAGGGTTTTTTAAGGAATTTCCATATGTACCCTAAGTGACAATAAGAAGATTTAGCCAAATCTGGCTATAAACCAGATGGGGAGTACAGTTCTTTAATCAAGCTTTCTATATTCATGACCACACACTGAAAACAAGTATTAAAGAAATCTGGTGATTTTCATTTTTTTTCATTTTTTTCACTTTTGATGATGGAAGAAACCAGTGTTGCACAGGTATCAGAAAAAATGTGAGAACCGGACAGGGTTCTCAGTTTGAAACTCTCAAGGTAGCAGATTGAGTGATGTCTTTTATGAAACTCGACTGTAGGGTTTTATATAATGTGAGAATCAGGCCTTGGAAACCTTGATCAAATGTATATTTAAAATTTATTGAAACTATTAATGAGGTTTTTAATTCCCATTAAGATTAATTCATCTCTAGATTTTTCAGTAATAGGTTCCTAGACTAACAACAGGATCATACAACACACAAAATAAAACTTAAACTATTACAAATTTTAAATTAACATGTACACAAATTGTTCAAGGTTGTAAGAAATAGGCTGAAAAAAAATGATTCATGTTTCATAATTCAAAAGTGAAAACACATAATCATGAATGAGATCCAAAAGTCTTTCAACAGGTCTATCCTCCTATTCTTATCCTAGCCAATTCAAAATACAACAATCATTATTGACCATTATAAACAATCATTAGCAAATATCTATACTAACAATCCAATTTTTTTGAAAATACACCCTACTTAACTACTTGTCCAACTACTAGTTCCATTAAATATAGGTTCTACAAATTACTTGTTGACTAACCTATCAACCTATCTTCTTAACCCAATCATTACCTACCAGGTTTAGTAATTAGTTAGGTTAATATTACATGTTAGGTTAAATAATAGGTTAAGACACCTATTAAGTTTAACAACCTACATACACAATCAACCTATTAAGTCACATGTTACCAAATCTAGGTAACAGAAACCTTGGAAAGGTATTAAAAAAATCAAGATCAAGGTTTAGAATTAACTACTTAGTTAGTAGTCAATAGGGTTTAATGTTTAGTCAATAGTTAGTAGTTAATTTAGGGTTTGATTAGGTTTTAAGTTCAACAAGTAAATGGCACCACTTGCTTGTTTTATATAAAACAAGTGCTTCAAAACATTTTTCTCACAATGTGTGAGTTTTTTTTTCTCTTCTTTGTTTGTTGCTTGGATTAATTTGCTTGATTAGTTGGTTTGCTTAATAATTACTTTGCTTTAGTCTTTGCTTGGTGCTTCTTACTTGAACTTTTGTTGCTCCTTTTGTTTGTTGCTCAATATTATTGTTTTGTTGCTCTTTTTGCTTGACATTGTTGTTCTGCTATTCCTCTTGCTTAATGTTGTTGTTCTGCTGCTCCTTTTGCTCAATGTTGTTGCTTTTCTTGCTCAACACTATTGTTCTATTGCTCTTCTTGTTCAACATTGTTGTTCTTTTTGTTCGACATTGTTGTTCTTCTTGTTCGACATTGTTACTTTACAGCTCCTCTTGCTCAACACTACTATTGCTCCTTGCTCAAGACAACTACTCTTCTTGTTCAACGTTGCTAATCCTTGCTCACTCAAATACCTCTCTGCTACACACATGTTATTGTTGTTCCTTGCTCCTTGTTTGATGTTGTTGCTCTTGTTCCTTTTGTTTCAAATTGGTACTCTCGCTTTAGTTTTTTTTGCAGGTGTGGGATGAGTTGTCCAAATTGACATTCTTCATGCTAAATTTGGAAGGTGAGATTTTTTTTTTCAAATCTTTATTTGTTGACTAATTTTTGTAACTATCCATATTTTTGAGAAATATTGTTCGACAATGTGTTTGTTTGTTGTGTGCAAGAATTGCACATTGTACATTTAATTATACACATTGCATCTCACTTTTACACATTGCATTCAATCCGCACAATTACATTGTGTATTATTTCAGTATGGTGCATCTTTTTTTTAATGGACACATAAAATGTTGAAAAGAAATTTAAGAAATTTAACTTTTTGGTGCAATTTTTTAATTTTTAAACATTAAAAATTAATATTTGAGATAATAAAATTATAATAACCGGTGTGTGAAAACTGGCTTTGAAAATCAATTCGTATAAAATGTCTATGAATTGGCACTTTGAAACCCGGTTGAAATTAGATTTTCCAAATTTTTGAAACCCTGCCCAGGTCTTTAAAAGATGAATTTATTTTTAAAAAAAAGAACCGGGGCAGGTCTTCCAAAATATTCTAATACCCGGACCCAGTGGTTCTCAGAAAAACTAGAGAACCGCCCAACACTGGAAGAAACCTTCTAAAATCACTTCATTTTTTATTTCTTTTGCGCTTTTCTGCTACATTTCGCCAGTATGAAAAAGGCTGGTAGGAATCTGGGCAACAAGTAACAAGAGCACAATGACTGTTGACCAAGATCAGCACTAGCAGGACCTAAATTGTCATATCCAGATGCCACAAACAGACAATTTCATGAAGCTGCTGACAAAATTGGTGTGGGTGCATCAGAACAATCTGCTATGTCGGAACACAGAGAAGCACAAAAATGAGCTTTTATCACCACATGGAAGTTGGAACATGCCAAAGAATTATGTGAGGAAATTGAAGGCCACATTTTGGTTTGTTTGCCTAAGCATGTTTGCAAGAGCATGTTCACCCAGAGTAGTAAAATGACCTGTACTCCATATTTTAGACGTTCTATAGGAAACAAGGGGTGTCTGACACTGTGGCCTTGCCATTTACATTAAAAAGTATCTTAAGAAAAAAACAAGAATTATGGAAACTCAAATATTTCAAAATGCAAAAATATAATCTTCCAAAAATCCTCGAAAAGAAAACCAAAATCCTTCAAGATATTATAACTCTGTAACTAATCTCAAGTTTCAACACAAGCCAAAATATCATCTTTCAAAAATCTGCATATAAAAATAGACCTATTATTATCTAGGGGCCAAAATCCATTAAGCTACTATACTCTATAATGAATCTAAACACAATACCCTTGCCTTGGTAGGCAAGACCAACAAATATTGTGAAACTTAGTTAATGCCTGTAAATATGCTCAGAATATACTGCCCTGCAAGAGGGCCAGCATAAGGAAATGACTGTTTTTATTGGCCAGCCATAAATATTGGGCCAGGTGGTGACATTACATAGACTTGACTCACTGCACTTTTCATGTTTTCTAGTGAGAATGGGGAACTAATTAATCTGTGTTGGATGTGATAAACACTGGTAGAGGCTGGCCAGAGTGAACCATGGCCAACCAGCGGAGAGTGATGATTTGGATAGTAAGTGGTCAGGAAACAGTTCTTTCTTTTGTTGGGTTACGGTCCCCAAGCTAACCATGGTGTTTAGCTCAGTTGCTTTTCTTTACTACCTACTTGTTAGTAGCTAGATAGTTAAATCAGCCCTTACGAATTTATAATCTATAAAACAATGTGGTGCATGTATATGATTTTTTATATACACTTTGGGTAAGTGTTATCATATATATATATATATATACATTTCAAAATAAGTGTATAATTGTGTAAGGCTATTTCACTCCATTTCAAGTAGGATAGGTGTAAGTGTTGTTTTTTTGAAAAAAACACATTTAGCTATATAATTTAACACATTTTATAAGACAATTTGTAAGCAAATAAATAAACACAACACACAATGATATATGCAATATTTTATTTTTCTCTGAAAACAACAATTTTTAAAGTGGAGTTGATTTCACCAAAAAAAAGAAAAAAAAGGGGAGAGGGGGGGAGGCCAAATGATAAGTGTGAAGAAAGAAAAGAAAAAAAAATGAGAAAAGAGAGGATTAGGGATGGAGGAATGATATCATGCCAAATTTCATTCACTATGGTGTTATGAACCATGTGTTGTTCCCTTTTTATTGCAAGTTAGTTGGTGGTGTTGTTATTTTACATCTCTTTTCATTGTTGAAAGCTTCAACAACAAGATGTTTTAAGTGAGATTTTGATTAGTTACTTTTAACCTGTTGTTATGTTGCACTCCTCTTTCTTGTGTTATGTTGCAACTTCCTTCATTTTGATCTTGTAAAATATTAAAGTTTAACATTTAGGATGAACTTTACCATATTGTTTCTTTTTTACAATTTTTGCAAGTTTAAGTGATGACATCATGATCATTTTGTAATTCCTAACATTGCTACATGTTTCATTAGTAACTTTTTTCAAGTAAATTTTCATTCTCATATTACTTTTGTTGTGATCTTGCCTCATTTTGAAAACTCGCAATTGCTAATGAAAAGTTTGACTTGCAATATCTTCAGATTTTTGCAAATTATAATCTCCAAAAACAATGGATAATGCAATATCCTCATAAAAGCATAATAATTTACATGTACACAACAAAAAATTTACATATTGTCATGTAAAGATATTTTTAACATATATACACACATGTCGTGCAAGTGTAAATTACAAAATATGCACAATATGAAGTGTAAGTGTAAAAAAATTATGTGTAAATGTAAATGATTTACACTTACACATCTACATATCTAATACCTCATAGCTTATTTTCCTAATAATCTACCTACAAGCTGGTAAGAACTACTTGTAAGTAGACTACTATCTAAATATAAGTAGCACCTACTTCTCATAGAATTGGTTACCCAGGTGAAACCAGATATTAACTCAGTTGAGCTCATCTATAGTTGAGCATCAGCTACAATTGATGCTTTCAATGTGACAGGCAACACCTGATAGGAGGCATACCTTACCCTAAGGAAAAAAGGTCAGTTTCGTCATTAAATAATCCTCAAAATAGTGAAATGAATTTTTGTGAAAATATGAACTTGACATGTTGAAAATCGTCATAATTATCATAGGCTACACTCTGAATAATTTCATTACTCATGTGACAATATCATAATAGATCATGGAAAATTCAATAATTTCAATTTTTAAAAACGAATTAACTTTTTGGAAAAAAAAATTATTCATTTTGACAATGTGGAAGCTGACCATAGGCTACTTACAGTATATACTTTTGGTTAAATATGAATGATTGTCTTATACTTATCTGTATTAGAAACGGTTCATCACCATTTTTGGCTTGTGCTAATACCCGTTTCTAAATATCCCTTGGGTACCCATTCAGGGGCTATAATATGATATACAGGGGAGGGATATAATCTGCAAGTATCCAAATAAATTGGCTGTTGCCCAGCGTTTTTATGTAATACCCTAGTACAGGGGCTGCTTCAGCACATGTATGCCAAATAAATAATTAATTAATTTTGAAGATTCCATTTCAAAAATAAAATAATCTCAAACATTTCAAAAATAAAATAATCTCAAACATTTCAAAAGATTCTTCATCCACCTTCATAAGAATTTGTTCTTTGTCACAAGCATTTTTTAAAAATTCAGCATTTCTAATTTGTACCCTCAAGCCACACTATCAAATAAAGTGATTTATTTAGAGCAAAAATTCCAAACTTTGATGAACCCAGATTACCTTCACATTTTTTTGGTCAAATCCTGCCAAATACCAGACACAAAACTATGAGAAAATGTAAGCAAACAAAATGTAATTTGAAAGTCACACTGAAAATATGCCAAGAGCTTGTCACTTGGACTTGGTCCTTCATGTTCCCCTATATATGTTAGGCTAAGTGGCATGATGAAGGTTAATATCTGCCAATGATATCTACATCAATGGATCAAGAGTTGTCATGTTCAAGTTACATTGAAAATTACTTTAGATCGTATTCTGCCTTAAGATTCCTGCCTAACTTCACAGTAGTGCTGGCAGGAAGTAGGACACCTCCTCTTGGAGTCACTTTAGACTCAAGGGCTTTTCGTTTTAGGTTTCTGGTTCCGAGTTCTAGGGTTAAGGGTTTATGTTCATAGACTTTCAATATTAGGACATGAAATAGGCAACAACCATGTGAAACAAAGTAATGTGCAAAGACCCTGTCTGTAAACACATTGAATTGTTAAGTTCACTCAAGATAACTGAGAAAACTTTATTTAGACCACCAAATCCAGCAATCCCATTGGCCTGGAAAAAAACCTCTTCAGCCCTACAAACAACACTATTCTACTAAACATTGAAAATAATGATCCCTTTCTACCATTTCCATTGGTCCATCAAAATTCTCACAAACCTACAAAACCCTATTTTAACTTTTACTTAACTCAAGCTAACTAAGGAAAAATAAAACTCAAATCACCATATCCAGCAATTTCAATGGCCATAACATTTTTTTAGTCACACCTAAACACAAGCCTATTAAACACCCTCCGTATATTAGTAAACTAATATTATAACCCTTGATTGTATAGAAACAAGTTTTGAAACTAACAAGGGGGTGACCAAAAAGAAGGGGAGGTGATTTTGAGATGAAAATCCTTAACATTTTGAATGCAAGTTTAACAAGATTTATTAGAAATTTCCAAGGAGCGGAAGGAAGGTTACAACACATATTAATTCTAAACCTAAATCCTTCCAACCGAACAAACTTTGTAATTCTAGCTCTATGGACCTCGAGGGATTAGACCTCGCTTGATTTCCTCTTAAGGAGTCAACTAGTTGTTGATGAATGTGACAACTCATCATTCAACAACAAAAACCCCACAAATGCTACCCCAACATCATTATGTAATTTCATTCAAAAGTTAAATAAAGACTAAGAACAGAGCAGGTAGTTGTGATTGTCTAAACCTCACAATATCCTCTTGTTCCAAAATCCCCAAAGTTCCCACTATATGACAAGTACTCTCTTCTCAAAATAAAGCACATTACACATTCACATCAAAAATCCCCAAAAATTTAACAAAGATGATGACTGCCACTACAATTGCTCCTAAAATCGTTAAATTCTTTCATCATTTCCCTTGATCTAGTCCCTACAAATGCAAATGTTAGACCTCTTATTCCCTTCCTAACACTCTTAGCACAACAAAAAATCAAATGTCAGGTTCAAGAGAAGAAAAAGTCCAGAAGGACTTCCATCCCCAACTAATTAGTATCCAAATCCAAACAAACTCCACACTTCCTAACTAGAGGAATTGAAACTTAGCTTCTCCCACACTCCCAAAAAAAACTTGTCCCTTTTCCTCTTCTTCAGCTAGCTTCATATAATTTTTCTTTGTCCACATCCCTTCGCTACTTTGAAAGTTCAGCACCAATCGTTTCCAAAAATTGTGACTCACACACCCCATAAAGATTATCAATTGAATAGCAAGGATTTTGCTCCATCACCAAAACCAACTCACCAAAACCACTCCACAATAACTTGTAAAACAAACAAAGCCAAAAATAAAAAATAAGTAATTGGACTTTCGGCATCCTTGAAGCACAACAATTGTGACATCATTTGCCACATAGCTGAATTAGAGTTCATGCTTTCATTCATCCACAAAAAATGTTGGACATTGTTTTTAAGTCACAGGGGCTTCACCCAAAACAAAAGACCTATTACAAGTGATCGGTTTTTGACATGGAGAAATACAACCAACCTACTAAAGGGAGTCATTTTTTTTGACATAGAGAGATTTTTAAATCTAGTTTGAGCTAATTTAACATCCTATAATTTTACATATTCCAAATCTAAGGTGTGTTTATAAATAAAGTTTTGTAGGGTTATAACCAATGTTGGCCAAATTCTTGGATTTTAATGGATTCGAAAGGTTTGGATCTAATTTCTTTCCAATATGAAAGACTCTTTGGTTCCAAGTCTAGAGTATATTTTCAAAATCTAAAACTCGTTGGTCCCAAATTCGATTCCAAAGTTTTAGACTACTAGTTTTGGGTCTAACGGGTATAGCTTTTTATAAGGTCCTTTAATTCTAGGTTGAACTCGAACCTAGTTCTAGTGTAAATAATTCACCAATAAAACAAAACATTTTCATTAATTGCTTCCACATCCAAAAGTGAGAGCTTGTTTAAGGTATGTATATAATTATACTTGAGCTATGTTTCAATACAACTATTTGCAAAATTGTTGAATATTGAACTCCAACTATGTTTCATTATAACTACCACATTTCTCAAATGTCAATTGCAATTTTTTTTTGCACCAATCCAAGGAAAAAAACTACAAAAATTCTAAGTACATGAAGCAAATAAGGTGAAAAAAGCCTTGAAACCAACAACATTTATTCATCTATGCAATTAGAGCTCAAATACAAACAGTAAATCAATTATTTTCTTCTTGAAAAAAAGCAACAATCAGAGATGAGTTTTTCATTTTCTTCTAACAACACATCCTCAACTTCAATGAAGTCACTCAAAGATGAAACTTTCCCACTTGGACCAATCAAACTATCTACCCAATTAGAATCAAAGACCAGTCATGAAAATACAATTTGACTATGTTTATCAAACTAGTTCTAGGCCTCATCCTAGGCTCCGAAAGTTGTGGTCATTTGCACAATCCCAATAGTCTTCCACTAGATTCATTGGATTCATTCTAATTCCTATTTAAACTAGGACCCTAACCCCTATGACCCATACCCAACCAAACATTCTTAAGATCCTATGGGTTTGGGTCTTAAATAGATCTTGTTCCATCTAGACTTATAGGGTCTGGTTCTATGGTGGGTCTAGTTCAATTTAGATTCGACAAGTCCGATTTCATGGTGAGTCTTGCTCCATCTAAACCCACTAGCTCTAGTTCATAAACCCAGACTTGAACCCAACCCACATTAGTTACAACCAAAAACAAAGGAACTTTGTTCCACAAATGCTTACAAAGCTTCTCCTCAGGAATGAACTCCAGTCCATATGCAATACACCATTACAACATGACAACACCTACATTTTGCTTGTTATTCCCATCATGGCACATGTATTACTAGATGGGTAAATGGATGTGTTCCAACAAGCTTTCTCCACAAGTGATGCATTTCTTCCACTTGATTACAAACTTATTCATATGTATACTCCCAACATACTGACATATCCTTCAAATGTCCTTTGCATGCTTTGATTTTCAAAAATCTTGTGTGGAGTTTGTGAACTAACCAAACCACATCTACCTTCTTACATCCCCCTTTTCCCCTTTTTGATGTGCTTATGTTCATAAATATATCATGCCTTTCATTTAGTTTAGTAGTTGGTTTTAGGATGTGCAAAAAGTTGGGATTCATGGGTATAACGAAGAACTTTGAAAACCATTTTGGATGGCTGAACATATCAACTTTGAAGGATATCCATTTCTCAATATTCCCTGGTGGTCGGAGTTGATACAATCTTTCTATATAATGGCTATGTTTACATTGTTTTGAACTAGGGTAAGATGTAATCTAGTATGCTAGTTTCCTCATGTCTTCAAATGGATCATTTGTATTAGGTCTTTCACCATTTGAGTTTAAGGTTTCATCACTTGCTAACTCAAGTTCAATATCGAGATTTTTTATATATTAGTGAAAATGAAGAGGTCAAAAAATTTGGTTGGACAAATATTGTTTCTCCACACAAACCTTGCCTCACCTGAAAAATATCTTGTGGACTCAACATGATAATATGGCTTCAATAGCATGCCAAACTCATTTAAACTATAACACAATTGAACTTTTTTATGAACATCAATAACAACATTGAATAAATAAATGGCTTTTAATTCACCTAAAATTGAAACTTGGAAACATTTTAGGTACAAGCATATTATAAATGTTTGCCAAATGGACCTTACATTTTGAAAAGTATAAGATGAATCTATGTTTGAAAGTATATGAGTAAAGCCTACAAAATGTACAATTCACACAAAGTTGAGGTAGATAAATCCTCCAAAAGTAGTGATGTATTGACCCATGTGGATGACTTGAATATCTTCAAAGGCCACTTATATGACATATTTTTTATGTATCACAAAATTGTGACCGTAATTGAAATTTATTTAATATCTCAATTTTCAAGTGTCATTCCACTAATTTTAGTCCTTAGTTTGAACATTGGATTTCCAGTTTCAATTTGTCAAACTTTGTTGTTTTTTGAAATATTGTTTACAATTCTTCCCAATGCAACAATGATCACCAAGCCATTAAAAATTCAGATTTGGTAATCTAGAAAAAAAATTAAAATTAAATCAACATTCATCTGAACACTTTTGAACATCATCATGGGTTCTATTTCTCTAACCCTTTGTTGAAAAACTTAGGTTCAAGTTTTTAGCCAGCCCAAGAACCAAATTTGATGGATCCAAATGAACCCAAACTCATCCCAGTTTACCACCCCATCAAAAGGAATTAGAGTTTTGGGAATTCCATTGGGCATTTCATCATTCACATCATCCTTCATCAAAGATGCCTTTTTAAAAGACATTCAAAATGTCAATCTTCTCCTTAAAATGGGTGACGTTCAAGTAGCCTTTGGAATTCTAACTCATTGTTTCATGCAACAATCTTCATATCATTTACAATGCACACCTCCTTCTTCCATTTTCATAGAATTCCTCACTTCTTTTGACTCTTCCCTTTTTAAAGTTCATTATGCCCAAATTCTATCATGTTTTAGCCTAAGGGTGAATGTTTAATTTATAGTTCGACTAATCTTCCCAAACTTTTACCTAACTTTTTCGGACTTTTCCACAATGTTTCGAATACAACTTGGATTAGCCCATCCCTCAATTGTAAGTATCCTTCAATGTGTGTGCACACATTCCATCAACCCTATGGGTATCCATCTTTTACATTGTACTCATGGCAATGAATACATAAAAACCCATGATGCAATTCGTGACACTTTTATTGCCATTATTCGGGATGCTGACTTCCACATGGGGTGAAAATAATTACATATGCTTCCTTCAAACACATTCAACTCCTTCCATTGACGAATCGACATTGTGCTCACCAAAGATAGCATTTGCACTTTAGTTGACGTTGTCATTGCTGACCCAACATGAATAGATTTACTTCCCCGATCTTGCACCACCCAAGGATTTACTACTTTCAATGCGACTCAAGCCAAAGAAGAAAGCTATCACAACTAACACCTTGCTAATCAATTCCTCCTTTTAGTAGTGGAGGTGTTTAGATGTTTACATAAACAGGCAAATGTGTTTTTACACAATTGTGCCAATGCCCTTTGGAGTTTGAAAGGACAAAAAGGCCCTCCTCTTTCTATCTTGGTTACTTTTCTTCGGCAAAAAATTTCGATCACATTGCAAAGGTTGCAAGCATCTTCCATCTTAAGTTGAGTGGTAATTATAGGTTTAGGTATTTCTTGACTTCCACCCCTTTAGGACACATTTCCCATCTCCATGACCGACTTATTACAAACGACCAATTTTTGATATGGAAAAATACAATGAACCTACTACAAGCAATCAATTTTTAACATGGACAGGTTTTGACTTTTAGTTTGAACTAACTTGACATCCTATACATTCTTGCTTTTCTTTTTTTTCTTATCACTTTGTACATTTTCCTAATCTATGGGGTGTCTATCAATAAACTTTTCTAAGGTTGCATCATCAAACCCAACTTAGAATTGGACTTGATGAATCTCAAGGAACCCAAAACCCACCTTAGAATCAGACCCATTAGGCCTATATGGACATTGGCCTTAGAATAAGGTATATATGAACCTAGACCTACCTTAGAACTAGACTTGATGAGTTTTTAAAAGCTTTTTTATTATAGGGGTTGAGTCATAACTTTAAGTAGGGGTTAAGGTCCGACCTTCAGATAGAGTATAAGGTTTCTCGGTTTTTTGTTTCTAGGTCCCTAAAGATTGTCCACCAAATCTTGAAATTGTTTTAGATATGAGAAATATAAAGCGCCTATAGCTTATGATTATTTTATTGGGAACCATCCCCTTGGTAGACCTTGTGATTTATGTATGTTTAGGTTCATGATAACCTTTGCCTCATGCTTTACAATGGGTAAAGACCTTTTTGGGGGACATGAATCCCAAGATGCAATGTGGGGTCATATTTTCTTCCACTTTTGCAAGGCTCCTTATTTTAAGGGTGCCTTGGCTTAGTGCTAGCCAAAGTGAATCAATAGCCACCAACATATCATCCATTCAATGTTTGTTATGACTGAATTGTAGTTGAGCCTCAGCTGAGTTAATAGAAACTGCTCATAAAGTATTTTACACTCAAGATTTGAAGCCTAAGTCCGTGGAATAGGATTTTGCTGAACACAAAAATCACATAACCAAACTCAAATTTGCTCTAAAACCCAAGGTGATGAGAGTTTGGTTCTCTATATTAGACCATGCGACCTTGTGAGCTAGAGAAGATCATGAACTCAGCAGAAAACTGTTTCATCACCACTTACCATCCATCCTCCATGGTGCACTGGTGGGTGCTCTTGGTTCACTCTGGTGGCCTGGGGATTTACCAGCCTAATTTCAGTGTTTTTTTCCCTCAATTTTGTGCTGTGACCACACTGGCATCCATCCACAAGGAAATTTAGCCATGTCTGGCTATAGACCAGATATGAAAGTATACACTTATTAAAATTCTTTTTTGTCCTGGCTACTTGCTTGAACAACTTGGAAAATGTGTAAAAATATGACGATTTTTTAGAATTTCTTTTTCGATATTCTATTGGGAAAAAAGGAATATTTGACATAATAGTTTTTTTAATAAAAAGATTCGCCACAAAAAACCTGGCAGCAAGCACCATAACCAAGTGGCTTCCAGAGGTAATAAAGGAGAAGTCCAGTAAAAACTGGCTGGCATCCAGATTCCAGACATGACTTTGGAGGCCTGTCAAATAACATACAACCAGACCCACACCTCTTGGCCACTCTGCAATAATATACAACCGGATCAGCCGCTCAGCCACTCTGCACAGCTCCGGTAACTTCACCAATAAGGGTCTCTTTCCATTAGGTTGTTGTGATCACAGGTAGAGAGAGAGAGAGAACTGTCTCATCATCAGTAACTAATGTAGTAATATTTTAACTGTCTAATTTCTGGCTGGCTTTTAGGTACCCATGATTCCTTCTTCCTCTAGATTTTTATATGGAATCATGTGGGACACTGGACTGTGTGCTGCGCCCCTGACCCACTGGCAGATTGCACCATCTGCTCGAGCTTTCGCAAAGCTAACAACCCTAGTTGAATAGCTGGTTCAGTAAAAAACAAAATTATTTTTAGACATACTAAACCTTTCCAAAAATATTTTTTCTGAAAGAAAATTTTTTGTATGAAGGAAAATGAAGCATCTTTTGAAGTATTTGAGAATAAATTTTGTTTGTCGAAATGGAATTTTCAAAATTGAATGAATAATTGTTCAACAGAGACCCACTGAACGTGCTATTTAACAATGATATTTTCTTTGTTTTTAAACTGCCAGGGATTTTGTACTCTCAACTTAAGCATAATGAGCTACTGGTTTTTTCAACCTTTGGGGTGTGAATGCCCCATATCTGGAATGGAAAATTATTAGCACGACTACTCTCTGCTGGACAATCTTGCTTGAACATGCACTGCCCAGGGACAAACACTAGAATGCCTCAAGCATGTGCCCTGTTCGTGTCTATGATCACCCACACAAGATTAGAGTTTGCCAGACCTTTGTTGGCCTTGCCTACCAAGGCCAACAAAGGCCTTGTGCTTAGATCCAATATAGAGTATAGTAGCTAAAGGGATTTTGGCCCCTTGGTAATATGTCTACCTGCCATAAAGCATAAGGCAAATCTTATCGTGAACCTTAGCATACATAGATCACAAGGTGTAGGAGGGGGAGGTTTCTTATGCTTACACCTTAAGATGGTAGGAATCTTACAAGTATAAGTAGGCATAATCTCTATGCACTCTTCAGCAGTAGGTGTAAGATCCCTCCTCTTTTCTAAAAAGGATATATATATATATATATATATATGTGGTGCCCTCCAAATACACTAGGCAATTTCTCCCAGTGCTATATGGCTTCATAATTATGCCTTTCTTACCTCATGTCTCAAGGAAAAACAATTTTGAAGCAATCATTTGCATGTGGCGTGGAAAATAATAAGTTGCCTTTTATTTATAGCAAAAAGAAACATCTTAAATGAGGCTAGTATTTTGCACATCCATTGATCCAAATCCTTATAAACTTAAAAACAATTTAGGCTAAATCTTATCTTGTCAATAAATGCTTCTAAATTTCCAAAGAGTTTAACTTAGACTTCTTGGAAGATTTAACATCATTAATTTACCTATATGGGGGCTTTTGATTCTTCCCTTTCAGAGAACCAGTTCTAAAAATCATTGTCCTGCGCCAGCAATTTTCAGAAAAACAGTCATGCAAAATGCCTTTATTTTTTGTGACAGCAATGATTTTAGGGTTAACAGGCCTACTAGGTAGTGAATTACACAATATAGAGAAGAAACCACCCACCCAAAGGTTTTGTTCTTGCTGCTTGGATGTCCCCATTTTAGAATATGAAAACTCAGGCTTGAAGGTCACTAGCCAATTTGTGGCAGATGACAGCTCTTTTGTCTTAGGTCTTTTTTGTTATTGTTGATTGTCATTTAGTAGTCATGAGTCCTCTTGCATAGAGGGTCTTTACCTGATTTTCATAACCATGAGTCCTCTTTGCATGCATAGAATCTTTACCTGATTTTTGTCGATTGTTTGCTTTTGTTTTCTTTGGGGTTGTGTCTACTTGTGTTCTCATTTGCCTTGTACCTTTGATGGATGGGTTCCCATCCTTGATTCTTATTTACATGTTAGCCTAGTTGTGGAGGCAGAAAGACAGAGGTACAAAAGTGAACTTAAGCACGTGAGTAAAGTATGGGTCTTATATCAGATACAGTGTTCAGTACACTATGTACTTTCCTTCTACAGTACAATTATTACTAAACCATTTTGCACTGAAAAGGGACACGCAACATACCCAAAGAATTTAACTTGGAAGTATGCTATAGAATGCTTATGACAATTGTCTACTTATCTTGTGAGCACATTCGCCAAGGAGGATTTATATTCCTAAGAGCATCTCCAGCGGTGCCCAGTATGTGATCCTCCACAGTAAAATTGGATGAAGAAAAGTCAAAACATGCCGGTTTGGATCAGGACAATGGTTGTGGCTCACCATAATTGCACACTTTGGAGTGGATGGTAAAAGGCACAGCAACATTGTGCACATGCAGAAAAGAGTGTTATACATATGATCTGATTGAAAAAGTTTACGAGGTGACATACTAAGCACCACTAGAGATGCTCTAACCGTTGGTCACTCTACCGCATTTTTGCCTAGACTACTGTCCCCTCTCTGATCATGGTTACCTATTGAGTAGCTATTGGGAACATATTAAGGAACACGTTGAGAACTTAGAACATGTTGGGAATTTCATGGAACAATAAAAATCCAACACTTTGACCCTCCCCAAAATACATGCTGGCTCACCTCATTGGCTGCAAGAAATGTTTTTGTCTACTTGTGTTCTTTGCCATTTTCTTGCCTATGCTATTGAATTAATTAGCGAGAACAATCAGGCCTGAGTGACTGTGCGTAAATTTTTTAATGGAGATGCCAGAGTTCTCTCTATGAAATTTGGATCTGGTTAGTAGAACACTTCAAGGTCGGAGAATATTTTTCCCCCAAAATTGCCAGGTGATTCAAAAGGGCCAAAGGGAACCAGAAGTCACTAGCATAGCATGCAGGATGAATGATACATATGGACAGCAAAATGCTTTTGAATTATGCCTGTCTCAAAACTAACCATGGTGGTTAGCTATGTATTATCCATCCAAATGTTTATACCTACCCAGTATCCACCAAGTGTATTCCCTACATATACATATGGAGTAACCACTTACATTATCTACCTATGTACTTATGATACTTGCAAGGTGAAAGTAGGAGGGTTCACATGATAAATTAATGGGTTTCCAAAAGATGGTGAACTGATGGATTTGGTTGAATTTACAATTTAAAAACAACAATTTCCAATTTTATTTTTGGCCACCAAGTACCAAAAGTTCACCCTTAAAAAGATCGTTTGCCCACAGTGAGTCCAGCAGTTGTTTTTTAATGAATTTTGTGATGAAACCAAAGTGATGATTCATTCATGAATGGATGCAGCATATGTGACGATCATCCATAGGACAATTTAGTCAAATCTCTCTAGAAACCGTTAAAGAATTAAATAATAATGAATCCTTTTATATTTCTGGCTACTTTAGTAGCTTTCTGGCCCCTCCATCCAATCCCAGGGAAAATTTGGCAAATAAATTTGTTTTTTTTTCTCTTAGGATTTCCTTTAACAAAAGAGAAGGAAAATATGAGTGCTTTTTGGTGAAATTTAGTCAGCCAAAAATAAACTGAAGTCCAGACTCCAGACCTCAGACTCAAGGGAAAACCTAAAATCCAGTGTTGGCCAGTTTTTGCTTTCTATTTCTTAACAGTGGGGCCAGGGTCTATGTGGAACAAGACTTTGTGTACCACAAAGGGTATCAAATAACCAGGTTCTGGAAATAAACCAGAATTGCCTATTATCAATTTGCCTATGTAAGCAAATTATATAGTTATCAATTTTTTAACCCTGGTAAAAACTAAAAACATGGTCAAGTAGACAATAACCCTACCTAAACCCTAAACTTAACCCTAAACCCTGCAGCAGAATGATGCGATTTTGTGCAACGTGTTGGACTGATGCTCACATGGACAGTTCTTGTTAATAATAAAGCCTTTGCACAAATTCTAGTACCGTTCTAAGGGATGAAATTTTATTGGGCCCTGCCCCCACAGGGACAGGGACTATTGCATTGGCTCCAACTTTTGGAAGTTTTACGTCATTAGAACCGTTTTCACATTAGGTGAACCGGTTTCTTCGGTGAAAGTGTTTAGACTGTTTAGATCGGAATGGGTTGTTTTGGTGTTCAGAGTGTGAACACAGCACAGGTACAACATATTGTCTATTGGCAGGGCCGGCCTGTTTGTGATGCATTGTCTTGGGGCAATGTTTGGTTGTTGCCCACCAGATTTGAACCCACAACTTCAAGGTAGTAGGACTTTAGTCAACACCAGCAACCTACTTCCAAACATCTATGGCAATAGCATTTACTACGGAATCTGTTTAATTATTTATTTAAGCCCATGATCCTTTGGGCACTCCTAAATAGAAATATTGTAGTCTCCTCCTTTTGGCATACCTATATAAGATACAGGAGGAGAACCTTGGGGAAAGGATATTGGAGGAACATAAAAAAAAATCCTTTTGCAAGGATCACAATTGAACACATTAGGAACACCAAATTCCAAATACAATCCTGTACCACCTCCACCCTCAAAAGGGTGAAAAAACTGACCCTATTGGGTGCATCATATCCGCAGCTCTATCCCATGAAAACTACTCATGTTCCATAAACCTCGATTGTACCTGTTCAATAGTCAAGAAATAAGGGCAACTTTAGAAGAGGATCCAAGGTCCAGGGACGAATGAATTCAAGCAATCTTATTGGTTGAAAGCTTTAAATTAATCCCAAGGCCTTTTGATGAGGGTCCAAGACCAAAAAGTGGCAAATTGAGGCTAAACCTACATGGCACCTGTTTTGGAGGGAAAATCAATTGGTTTGGACCAAAAAACAGTGCTAAAAGGAGAGCTCCTGATTTGGAGACCCAAGAATCAGGTTAGGTTCCTAGGTACAGTCCAACTCAGCAATTCAATTTGCTTTAAATCAGTTCAAATTGGTTCTTAGGAAAGTGGACTTTGGACCCTCGTCTAAAGTGGGCCAAAGTATGCATTTAATACATGGTTGTGCATTTTGTAATAGTAACCCATTGGTTTTCAATTTTCAATGATTTCAACAAATATCAATAAAATTTTCTCAGTGTTTTTCAGCTAGACTTTTTTGTGCACAAATTATTTTGCAACAAAAACATCAGTCATAGGTACGATATTTCTGTTTTGCATAAAAGAGCCTTCAATTTCCTCTCCAGAAGTTTCTCCTCATCATCATCACTGGTTCTGCAATATTCCTTTAGTACCTATTCCTACTAAAGACTGTTATGATTTCTAGGCTTTATATTTTGCAGGCAGGGCTCACTGCAGGTCCGACCAAAATTAAGGAACTTTTTATACATCTGCAAAAATTATTATTATTATTATTGCAGGCAAATATCATGCCCCAGCTTTTACATGCTATATTAATGAGTTCATGATTGTTTTAGTCTAGACATCTAGCCATCTAATAAAACAACAAAAGAGAGACCAAATGAGGGGTTCAGTCTGTCTTGATATTTTTATGGAATTTGGTACTTCTTTCTTCCTTCACTGCATAAACATATTGTTGAAACTTGTTTTTATCTATATTTCCTTGGAGTTTCATGCCAGGTTAGTATTAAAGGATCAAAGTCATTTTGTCCGAAGAAGGATGCAAAATGAACATGCAACTCATTGTTTACTTCCATGGTACTCATCTCTGGCCCCACTCCCAATTGGAGAGATGAACAAAAGATGATGATGATCTATTGTCATTTGTTAATATTCATCTCTCCTAAAACTCCAATCCTTATTTATTAGTGTTGGTTTGGTATTAACTTTTTGCACTTAGCAACCTAGTCCTGGTATTGGGTACTGGATCCTTTTTAAAACTTTCATACCAACTTAGTCCTCACATTGGGTCAAAGACTGATTTGTAGCTGGTATGAGGCAGGATTATGTGCGGTATTGAAACTGATATAAAAGTGGTCAGTTTTTATACTCCAGATATAAAGGTGCACTCAGAGCAGGTGGTATAAAAGTGCTCTGAGTGCACCAGGGTATCTGGTTTCCAGTGTTAAAACCAGTGATATACAGTTCTCACTTTTTTCAATTATAGCAAAAAGCTAGTTTCATAGGTAATTTTTTATTTCAATTCCAAAAGAGTGCCAATTCAAGTCTAGGTCACAATAACCTGAAGTCCTAAACCCTTCATATTTAACACTCCAAACAAGGGAACATGCTATCATTCGTTTAAACCAATGCTAGTTTAATATTAACATTTGAATACACCAACTTATCCTAACATTTGGGTGTTTATTTTTCCCATGCCAAGCTTGTATTGGTTTTTTTAAAACTTTCATACTAATTTGGTCCTAGTTTTGGGTATTGTATACAAATTTTAAATTAGTAGAAGGCATGTGTATATTATACATCTATAAAAAACTTAGTATTCCTTTAGCTCATATTGGACTAGTAGTTCATATTGGATTGGTAGGTCCTTGCTACTAGTGTTGATCCCAATGTTGACAATTGATATTAAACGCAAACTTATATCTTAGTTCAACATTAGTTTGAATTAATGAACATATTTTTATTTTTCTTACAACTAATGACAGCCAATGGATTAAAGAACCAACCAAAGAGACCAACACAAAACCTAGGGGTAGATAACTAGACCCTTGGGGTGGAAGAGGCACAATAGCACAAACCATTTAAGTAATGATGTTCATTGGCACTCATAACACTGATGGATCACATTGCTTGGTAGGTAGGATCAATTCCCATATGTATTTTAGCTCACAAAAGGTTAAGAACAATCGCCTTGCGCCCTTATGACCCACAAGAAACTTACTTCCTTCTTAGTTGTATTGTTTTTTCAGTCTAGTGAATGAAAGGTGGGCCATGTTTTTCAAATTGTCTTGGACAACATAAGTTTTTGATGAAGTAATTGACATCATTTCATCGAGTGGGCCATGTTTTTCAAATTGTCTTGGACAACATAAATTTTTGATGGAGTAATGGACATCATCTCATCAATGAGTAATTCATCAAGCTATTCCTATTGCTCCATTGCCACTAATTAAAATCCAAACTAAAGTTGCTCAACTTTTTATAAAACAGAAGGGAAGTGATTTTCTATGGGCCTCTCTCTTCACAAGTATGACTATCACTTTCTTAAAGAATCCCACCACCTCACCTTTTGTGTTCCCAATTTGCATTAATGTAATAAAATTACTACTGACTAAATAAAATTGAATATCCATCCATGCAACCAAGGGTCCAAACTAGACTAAACAAAATACTTTGAAGTCCTTGGCACAAACAACTAAGGCTAGAAACTTGTTATCTAGGCAAGTGTGCAGGGATTCATTCCTTTTTTGTTGTATGTAAAATGGAGCTTGGAGCTTTACTACCCATATTCATGGCAACTGGAAAAAAAAAAGGTTCCTAAAAACATTTTTCCCTTTCGCCCAAGTTGAACTTCTCTTTGGTTGTTTGCCATGGTAGAAACTCCTTGTTCCTTCATCTCGCCAATTCCTAATCCTACAAAAACGCCTTTTTTTGCAGCTCTTTTGCTTTTTGAGCAAAGCAAGCAAAGTCATCCCCACAGAACCTCTAGGACCACCATAAATTTAAGTTACAAATATATTCGACTATCATTGGTGGATTGGGTACCAATGATTTGAGTGTTAACTTCCGTGCTAGCAATTCTACACCATAATTTGGAGCATGCAGTTGAAACATGGTTAATAACAAAGGTCCATTGGATTTCAGGGATCCAAGTTTTGTGTTTAGATGGATGGGCCTTGTAGTTTTATTGTGAGATCAAAGCCTTCAAGTTGTTAGTGCCAAGGTCTAATGCCATGGGATCCCCCGTACACATTATTGTGTCTAGTGTGTATTCTAGATTTACAAGATTGAGTCCTCCAACTTTTCCCCTAGTGTAAGAGTTATTGTAGCAAACCTAGCACAAGAGTCGTCCTAGCAAACTCTTGCCCTAGTGGAGTGTTTTTGTCCACTCCACAAGAAGTTCCTCAAAAGGGTCTAACATCTCCATCCCACAATGTAATGAAGAACCAATTTAGAGAGGCTGCTAGAATTGCATTTTAGGATTGGAGCTCAGTCCATCTCCTTCTAGCTAGCCATGGAATCATAGTCAAGGCAATTCTAGTATCCTCTCTTTGGTTCTTCATCCTCTTAAGATGTTCTTCATCAACATCCTTAACATCTAGATTTAAACCAAAGGGGCTTCCTAACAACTTTGATAATTCTCCTTCACTAGCCAATTTCCAAAACAAAAAAAAAGAAAGGTCTCATGGTTGTTGGAAAGGTGCCCTGGCTATTGGGGGAGGGACAGCAACTGCCATGGCTATTGTGACCAGCACATTACCCAGTGATCACTAAAACTACGTTTGCCATTTGAATCTGCCATAAAGGGCAGAGTCATCAAGAAATGAGCTGTTTGTTGGCCTTGCCTACTAAGGCATGGATATTGTGTTTAGATTCATTATAGAGTATAGTAGCTTAAGCGATTTTGGCCCCTAGGTAATAATAGGTCTATTTTTATATGTGGATTTTTGAAAGATGATATTTTGACTTGTGTTGAAACTTGAGATTAGTTATAGAGTTATCATATCTTGAAGGATTTTGGTTTCTGATAGAGGATGTTTTTGAAGATTATATTTTTGCATTTGAAAATATTTGAGTTTCCACAATTCTTTTTTGCCTTGAGATACTTCTTAATGTAAATGGCAAGGCCACAATGTGACACACCCCTTGTTGAGATGTGTATGAGCTTGTTGCTGTAAACTTTGAGAACATTCTATTGTCAAATCTTCATAATAACTTTTTTGGTTGTTTTTTATGAAGCTGAACTCTACCAAAGCCAATAACTCTACCAAATACTCTTAGGGACTGGCGGCATGCCTATCAATGTAGGTGGCCCATCTTGAATAATACTCATTGACTCCATTTTCCTACCTCAATGATGAGGATTGGATGTGAAGCATGGAATTGTTTGAGAATGGATTGGAGATATGATGATTTTGGTGCACATATATCCTTTAATCCTATGCCTTTCTGCTAAATTTTTGTTTTTTTGACACTGGTGAAAGTTGGTGTGATCAAAAGATTCTTGTTTATAATATAGTTGCAAAGAGATATCAAGGTCATATGGTATAGGCTGAACTTGGCTTTGAAGTACCATAAAGCACCCAGAGAAATTTCCTAGTGTGTTTGGAGGGCATCTTATATATCTTCAAATTTTCATCTTATACTTACTCCTTAAAAGTGGGCAGGATCTTACGGCTACTACACCTCACAATCTTTATATATTTAGGACCATGATAATGTTCACCTTGTACTCAATTTGCAATGGCTAAAGCCCATGGGTGGGAGACATTCTCATGATGTGGGGCTAGACTTGGGTTTTGCCTACCCCTGGGCCCCTTATTTTGGGAATGCCCTGACCCTCGGGCTTTTACCCTACACTTTATCTTCATTTATTCTAAGAATACATTCAGTTTAGTCCATCCTAAGGCCCGCTTTACACTGGGAGTCAGGGCTGAAAAAACTTGAGGCCAACTTTTAGCATTTTTGGCTTGTTATTTGGCCCCAAGTTACTAATAAATGCTAGAACATTGACGTCAGCATATTAATAAATGCTCAAACATTGGCCCCAAGGGTTGCAAATTGGCTTCCCAAAGTTGATGGTATCCTTTTTTTTAGCCTTGGGGCCAATACAAGGCCATAAAGTTCAGCATTTATTTGCAACTTGGGGCAGATTGAAAAGATTTTTTTTTCTATTTCAGCCTTGACTCCTAGTGTAAAGCCCTTGGGGGGTGATTTCAACTTTTGCACCAATAGGAATGCTTGATTTGAGTTGAACATTGGCCTTGACTCCTAGTGTAAAGTGGGCCTAAGACTAGTTTCAGCCTAGTGGATTAACATTGCAGGGACTTCATGTATCCACTATCCACCCTAGGTACACTCTATCTTGTCACAAAACAGGTGTCATTTTGGTGGATTCTTGTTGGAAATTGGTTTGAACTGGCGTGAGAGTCAGAAATGAGATTTTTTTCATTATGTTTGGAAGATTTTACAGATATGGAATGTACATAGATTGCAAAGCATTTGTTCAATTACTGTAAGGTAATTAGTTGGTGGTCCCTAATCCCTACCCGTGTTGAGGCCAGGTTCGGTTCCAGCTTATTCTTGACGCTGATTTTAAACAATTTTGATTTTTTTGGATTTTGATGTTCCCAAAGTGTTCCCAACAAATTCCTAAAAGGTTCTTGTGTGTTCCCTTAAGTTCGCAAAGTGTGTCTCAACATGATCTCAAGAGGAATATTACAGAACAACATAGAAAATAGCTAGCCAAGATTCTTCTCCACCCACATGGGCCTTATTTGGGCCTTTATCAAACATAGGCAACAACCTAAAGACTATCACAACATATTTGTGTAAAGGTCATTTAATGCAACCATTGGAAATGTCCTTATGTATTAAAGTTAAAAATAGGACTTATGACTTTAAAATCCTAGAATCTAGACATAAGACTCTAAAATCGGAAAATCTTAAACATTATCTAAACCTAAAACCCTGCTTTTACCTAACCTCAAGAATCAAACCATGTAAAAACCATAAGATAACCAGTGGAAATTTAAATAACACCCCATGTTGTCACAAAATTGATACATGATCAAAATTGGTTTTTCATGAACATTGATATGTTACGGACAAGATTTTAAGTATATATCTTTTGTGAACTTGATTTGGAAAGAAGTAACCTCAATTAAGGATAATTAAGACATTATACGTTAATGTCTTGTACCACCAATGATCACTACCTATTAACTAATGTGAGATGAAGGCCAAAATACCAATCTGTTCTTTTGTGAAGATCAAATTTCCCATACTTTTTGGAACATGAAATTGCTTCCATATTCTTCACTTTTGGAAATCCATTCAATAATTAGAAAAGAGAAGGCATATTATACCTACTCTTTAAGAGTGGAAGGAATCTTGTGCCTGTATAAGTAGGTGTAAGAACCCTTCCCCACCTATGCCTCATCATTTACATGTATTTAGGTTCACAATACAGCCCTTTACTGAGGGACATTCCCAAAAATGCAATGTGAGAATTGACTATTGCCTGATCATAGACCCCTGATTACGGGTGGAAAGTCCCCATCCTAGAGCTGTACCCTACACATATAGCCTATCTCTCAGAGGGAGTGCTTTAACCCTTTTACAAACCATCAACAATTGTGTGTGGTATAATTTATTTTGTGGCTTAGGTTACCCCACACGCTGAATGCATGTTTTACCCTAGGTGTCATGACTAAAGGCTTGGTTTTCAGCTTCAAAAATGGAACAGTAAAATTCCCGGGTGAACCACTAGACATGCCTAAACATAATTTATAAGGGGGGGGGGGCCACAAAATTGTAGTGAGAAGCAAACTTGCCCCAAGAAGACGTGAAATTGATCAATGCAATTTCTACACGTACCAAAAGCTTGTAGGAATGTGGGACTTGTGCATTTTTTGTGTGGAGAAACTCACTAAGGAATGGAATACCTGAGTTAAGGAAGCAATGAAAATATGTGAAGGTGGTGGTGGTGAATGCAATTTTGACACGTGCAAAAGTTTGTAGGAAATTTGAGACTTGTGTGCTTGTGTTCTATGGAGAAACTCACTATGGAATGCAAATATGAGAATGACATGTGGCCTGTTCGAATGCATGGCTGATGATATGCATTTGTCATCTGCAATGAAGTCACATGTGCTGCCATCCAGAACCTTCTTGCATCTTCCTCTTCTAAAATCATGCACATTAGAGTTATCCATAAAGTCACCCTGTCTTTGGGCATGCTTTCACCCCATATCCCCTCTTTCAGTGGTGTCTGCAAAGTAATGAAATTTTATTAAATCTCAGTATAAAATGCTGAAACTCAGCATTTGTGCACAAGGTTCGAGAGTAATTATACTAGTTGCACACATAGGAGCAATCAAAATATATGTAGCAGCAGTGGAGGCGCTGAGCAAAAAGAAAAGACAGGATGAAACTCAGTTCACCACCAAAATTGATGGAAAAACTAGTTTGGGTCCCAGTTATTTCGTTTTGTAAAATTTTCATTCCCAGTTACACATTTCATGGCCTATTATGCCGAAACTGGCCGTTCTCGCCCCCTAATCGCGTGACTTTATGTATAACTTTATTGATTTCTTGACTTGTTTTCACCCCAGGTTTTCAGCATTCTCTTTCAAGTTCTGAAGGTCTTCAAATCTCTCTGATAGGTAAGGCCCTAGGGGGAGGGTTTTACCAGAATAAGTAAGGGGCTTACCACTAGGTGGTGCCAAGGGCCAGCTGCCTGTCCCCTAAGGGCCTTACTTTATGTAATAATCAATCCATATTTCTTCTTTTTTTTCTCTTGATGCCCTGTGGATACTGGTTGGGTATCACAGGGAAAAGTGAGACAGGGTATTTTGAAAACCATACTGCTGGCCATGGAAATAGTAGGGTAAATCGGCCGGTGACTAAACATTTAAGCACTCAGGGCAGGCCAGATCCAAAGGGAGGGCTCCATAGTTCTTTGTGTTCAAACAAAACTTCAACCCCTCCTATTGGTCCACCTGATGCACTAAAAATCATCAAAAAATGGATTAGATTTGAGAAAGTCATGGCCCCCAAAGTAGAGGGGTCAAGAACTCAAAAAACAAACCACCGAATGTTACAAAGCTAGTTCTTAAACACCCAAAAAATTCCTCATATGTCATTCTGTTGATATTAAAGTTCAAAGATGATTTGTAAAACTCAAGGCGATGTTTTTTTAGAATTTTAAATCATTTTAAATGAACAAAGTTATAAGCTTTGAAAGTAACAGGGGTTCAAAGAGAAGAAAAATGAAAAACCACATGTTTTGTAAGTTGAAAAGCTTATGTTTCTTGCTATTTTTTCATTATTCCTTTTCCTTCACACTTCAAAGATGATTTTTAAAGCCTGAGGTAGCACTCCCATAGTATTTTTAATTGTTCAAAATGAAACACATATGATGAAGGTATAAATATATAAGTATTCAGTCATAGGCATGTGATCGATGATAGGCCAGTCTACCCTAGTGAGCATTTTTGATTTTTGGAATGCCTTGCCTTCAGTGTAGCACTGTTGCTGAACAAATGTATGCACCAACACATGTCCAATAAGAAATTTGTGCAGGTTATTAACCATTGGTAGGAACTGTGCTTAGCAATTTTTTTGCAAAATTTTGAACTTAAGAAAATAATAATATTCTGTTGTAAATCCCATGTTTTAAGAAGATCATGTAATGCTTTTAGGGAATTTTTCTTTGGGGAATTTTTTTCAAAAGATTTCAACACAGTTTTTAGTGTGGGGGCAGTGTTCTGTTTGTATTTTTTGAAATTTTGGCAATTAAAAACAACAACACCGGGGCTCAAGTTTGAATTCTTAGGGCCAGACACTTCCCCCAAAAGTGCAACAAAATTTAGCTCCAGAAATCACAGCAACTGAAGATTAACTGGCAACAAACTGCTTTTTCATGTCATCTCATGAAACTGTGCTTGCCTTCAACAAGGTGGTAAAACAAAGATGTGTTTTCTTGTTTCCAACTCAGCTATCAATTGAAGGCGCTCTAACAATGCCATCTTTAGAAACACCATTCAACTTCAGAACCAACAGTTGGCAATCCAAGTCTGTGAAGAAAATGAAGCAGATTTGATCTATTATCTACTTCAGGACATTGAAAGTCCCAAGAAAATTCATCTCCTGAAAATAAGAAAAGTGCTCCAGAGTTTGAAAAAGAAAACTCATGTTTTGAGACAAAAGTTAGTTATCACTTTTGCTGCCTCTCCCCAACCCCCCTATAATGAATCTAAACACGATATCCTTGCCTTGGTAGGCAAGGCCAACAAACACATAACCAACATGTGTAACAATTGCAGTTACCCAGCAAATGGCAACCCCAAACCTCTTTTGCCAGAAGATGTTTCATCATGGACAAGGGCTAATCACCTTCTTAAACACTCCAGCCCACCTCAACCTCCTTTTTGCCCACCCGTACCCCCTCCCCTATAAATTGATATGGCAATTGCTGTTATGCAGGGAAAGTTTGTGTAAGCACATTTAGGCCCTCGACCATTATGCAAGGGAAGAAGCTGTTATTCCCCTATACGTAAACATCTTCTTAGCCAGGCTAATCTAAACTAATTTAGATACATGATGATACTATAGTGCGTGGGCTGGTTCGAGAGCAGGGCCTAATAATTCTTTTTTTGGGTCATTTACTTTTGATAGTAAAAGTAATAATATTTAACAATTAGGCACTTCCACTAAATAATGAAGCTAGTGTGCTTTAAAGTTTCTCTTAGACTTTTTCCGTGGAAGGTACACATTTTTCAGAATTTTTGGCAAATCTTAAAATAGTGAATTAGTGCCTAACCAGCCTAGGTACTAGGGTAGCTGTGGGCCTTCTACTGTGCACCCTTATACCCACTTGACTTCTTTCACTAACTCTTAGTTGTTGGTTTAAGGTCACTTTAGACCTAGCTCCAAGGTTCAAGGTCCAATGAAATAGAGCAATGGTATTGGATGAGAGTCATAAATTGCACCCATAGCCTTTAGATGAGGGTCCCCAAGACCAAAAAGCGGAAAACCAAGGCTAAACCTACATGTCACCATTTTGAAGGGAAAATCAATTGATTTAGACAAGAAAAAAAAGAGCAACAAAGGAGAGCTCATGATTTGAAGAAATGAGATGCAAGCTAATGTCTAAGGCAGGGTTCAACTCAACAAGTTGAAATTCATTCCTAAGAATTTGGACCCTGGACCCCCATCTAAAGTGGGTCTTCATAGGCAAGTTTTTCACATCAGCCTTACTTATTAGATTTTTAGCAAAAGATTACATAACAAGTTATATGCATCCAATTATGCAATTTTGTTAATTTCTTGAAGGGAATATCCAATCCATTGAAGACTTGCATATTCCAAAATGTCCCAAGAAACCTTGCCTATATCCATTTCCAACACCATTTTCTACTATGCTTGTTATCATACATTTATTCAAGTTATGAAATCCATAACATAGATGATGAAATAATTATGTAGTAAGCTTTCTTATATGAAGGGTTTTTTAATATCACCAAATTTGGCTAAATATATTACACTAAGTCATCAGCTATAGCAAGAATCCTTTAAAAGTGTTTATATAGTTCATTATCTTACTAGAGAAGACCTATTACAACCCACAGATCAAGAATTGAGCAATTGGACCCCATGTTCAAATCCAAGGTTCAAGAGTTTGAAAGAGTTGCTTGCCTTGTAATTCAAGTCCCAATAATCAAATAAGGAACCCTTTTGTTAAGAAGGGTGGACAAAAACTAGGCTTCTTCCTCTTCCTCCATTTTACAAAATTTGTTTTAAAGCAATGTAGTCTCATTTGCGTCCCCATTTGGAGGAAGGAACATTTACTATGAGAAGTGACTAGTAGTTCATTTTTTGGGAACTTCCAGGAGCATTTCGTATGTAAACAGATGGATGGTGGTTCAAAGCTCAACCAACCTTCCAAGAACATTACATATAGGAGAATGGTAGGGCCCTTCAGTTGTTCCTAGTTTTCAGGTGCCCATCCATTGAACAGGCTACGGTCCTCATGCATAGGCACCTCAAAACAAGGAAGGGCCTATGACCCTAGGACATGTGCTTCTTCCATCACCAAGAAGATTTCTTCCATTTTGGAAGATCCTGGACGATCGTCACTCCAAATACACTACAAAAATTAAGTTAAGTTTTTACACAATCAATTAATACTTTTTTGCTGGTCTTGCCTACCAAGGCAAGGACATTGTGTGTAGATTCATTATAGAGTATAATAGCTAAAGGGATTTCTGCCCCTAGGTGGTAATAGGTCTATTTTTATATGAGTATTTTTGAAAGATGATATTTTGGCTTGAGTTGAAACTTGAGATTAGTTGTAGAGTTATAATATCTTGGAGGATTTTGGTTTCTTTTAGAGGAACCTTTGAGGATTATTTTTTTGCTTGGTGTAATATTTGAGTTTCCATTAATTCTTCCTTTGCCTTAAGATACTTTTAAATGTAAATGGCAAGGCCACAGTGGCAAGGCCTTGTTTTATTTGTAAAGCTTTGCTGTTCCCACACTTTTTCCACACCACACGTGTCCCTTGTGAATGGATGGATGAGGTCATGAGCCTGGGCCCCTCTGGACAGACATCTTGTTTTTGTTGAAAACAGAGTGGGTTTTTTTTCTTTGGCCTTTTTTTGGAAGGGGGCTTTTTTGGGTTTGCAGTGTGGCCGCTATTTATTTCCTGATTTAAGCAAACGGACAACTTTCTAATGTTTCTATCTGGCCTTCGAGGTGTCTGGGCCATTATTTACCCACATGGAGTCCCTTAACACCATATTTATCATTTGAGACTTAAACTTACTTATTGTGAAGATTTTGTGTTAAACTAACATTTATTTAACATTAAGCTAAAGGAAGGTAGTTTGTTTTGTTTTATTTTGTAGTTAGGAGATCCACCAAATTGGGATGCTCCAGATTATTCTTGGTGTCTTTGGAAAGCCCTCGATGAGGAGGGGTATGTAGGCTTGGTTCCATGAGATTTGGAATTGTGGTGCAAAAGTTCTTGAATATTGAATGATTTCTTCACTGAAAATTAAATTAAATCAAAGCTGAAAATTTCGGAGGAATTGGAAAGTGCCTTAAGGTGTTCTTGGAAAGATCTTGATGAGCAGGATTTAATGCAATTTATTTGGTAAGATTTGGATTCAGAATGTGGGAGATACTGATTTTTAAGTGATTTCTGCAACTGAAAATTCAAATAAATTCCAGAGAACCAGGTTTTGGAAGGAAAAATCAGTTGAGGACGTGGTAACACTTGGGCCAACGGCACAGGCCACACTAGCTTTGTGTAAATCAAAAAAAATGAGAGGGAAACTGGAGGATTCTTGAATGGGAGGATTATGTGCTGTTGTAGCAAACTTGGAATGATCAATTTCAGTAGAACCATTTCAAACGGTTGAGAAATTTCCATGCCATTAAAGTAGACAAGAGAGTGGGATTCAGATTCAACTCTGATGGATTAATCAAGTAGCAGAATTTTCTTTTTCCCTTCTCTTAGTGATTGACCATGTAGAGAACAAGGAGGTTACATTCACATATAAGGGCCAAGGGTGTAACTTAGTGTTTTTCATTATTTTTTGTGAAGATTTTCATTACCAAGGATTGAATTCCAAATGGTAGAAAAAACAAAATCTCATTTTTGTCTCCTTTCTTCAATAGTAAATTGGGAGCCACCCACTGTGCATCCTTCCAACATAGATGAATCAATTCAAGGCCAAAATTTTGGAACTTGGTTACACATAGTTGAGCATCATATCCAATCTAAGTTTGCATGTGCAAAATGGTATTTAAACATCTTGTGGAGTGCATTAACTTTTTGTTAAAGTACTCAGAGTTTGTAAATAATCAAGCTCTTCAAAGCTTGTTATCTATAATCTAAATTTGTTATGTAGCAATCTATAAACACATCATTTCATGCAATTGAACCAAGAAGCATAAATAGAAAGCTTAACAAGCTTCTTTGAGCATGCACACTTTCATTCCTATCCAACACACACCCAATGTACACATGAAAACAAACAAAACAAATATTATGTGCAAGAGCTCGATGTGTTAGACTTATGAGGAGGAGGTCAAGTAGAAGTTGAAATTGTATACAGAAATGTTATGATTTGTGCATTTTCAATAAATGCAACAAGAGAGGCATGTGTTTAAAAAACTTCAAATTCTTGTCAAAAGGTTTTTGCAATTTGCATGTCCTTTGGCATGTCAAGCAACATGCAAAAGACATGCAAGAAAAACTAAATTAAAGTACTAATTCAGTAACACAACTCTTTAAAAACAATTGGAGGCATCGATTTGAACAATCTCATTGCCCACCATCTTTTTTAATCTTCCCACCTAGACACAACATTGACATGTTAGTTTCTTGAAGAGAACTCCTTAAACAATTCAAATGTTCCCATTCTAACAACCTAACTAGTCACATGTATCCTTTGAAAATAAATCAAAGTGGAATGGTTCTTGATTTCCTTGGATTTAAACGATCGAGAAGAACCTAACTAACCACACATATGCTTGGAAAGTAAATCAAAGTGAAATGGTTCTTGATTGCTATCTCTTTGGCTTTGTGGATGCTTCTTGATGGTTGCATTAACACATCCTACCACAATTTACTCAATGATATGTAGGCAATCATAAGGTAAATTTTTCATTAGATATAGTTATTATATTTTCCTATATATTTAATCTCCAGTATTTTGGCTAAATGTGATAATATGATTAATGTAGGTATTTTCACTTAAAATTTTCATAATTTTAGTCACGTTTATTTCTAAATTTGCATATTTTTGCTCACATGTATTATATTTTTTGTCACATGTAATGTTTCTTCACTTGAAAATGTACTTATATCCCCATGGCCAAGGAAAAAGTTTTGGATTCATGAAATGTGCTTAAGTAATTACATAAAAAAATTTAATTTTAATTGAACCTACCTTTTGAAAATATGAAAAAGAGTAAGAATAATGGCAAAGGAAATGAACGTTTATCGATTTAATGATATCCCCTCTCCTTCCCTCTTTTTTATTTCTTTCATATATTTTCATATGGTTTTCAATAGTTCATCAATATTTATGTCAATCTCAAATTTGATTTTACTATATAACATGGACATGAAAAAACACATTTTATTATGCCTTTTCATGATTTTTTGGAAAATTATTGAAATAATAATTATTTTAAATAATTCCAACAACAATGATAATTGAAATTGGTTTAACTAAACTAGGTATAAGGTCCAATAGTGGTTGTCACTCTGACAATTCTAGACATCATCCACTTGACATTTTTGTTGAATAGAATGGAACAATGTTTTTTGTAATCTTTGTGTAATCTTAATTTCATATAGGAATGAATTAGTGTTTCGCACTTCAAAAATATTTTTTATCTTGGTGCAAATGAGAAGGATTTATTACATATTCCACATTACATCATGTCATTATTACTTTTTAGTTGAAATTCATTTATATCAAAGTTATCTTAACATGTCATGTCATTGAAATATGAAGGTGTGTTGTCTAGTTAGGCTTCATGTGGATATGCAAAGATTGTTTAAGAAATCATTAACAAAGGAATAAATGACAATGGAAAAAGTGGGAATGGATAAATGCATTTGTATTTAACATGCTAAACAACCATGATGGAGTCATTTCAATAATATTCATGGTATTCAATACCCTTTTTCCTTCTCCCATCTCATTTTTTACTTTCATAAATCATGAATTGTACAAATTTGTGTGAATTCTTACAATTCTGTAAATATTATGTGGGAGTTGTATGTATAAAAGGCAAGAGAAATCAATTGTGAAAATGTGTGGTTAATTTGGTAATGATCTAATGAAAATTTGTTTTGAACACAAAACAAGAATGAAGGTTGATTATAAAATTAAAGTTGTTCGAATTGGATTTTTATCATATAAATTGTGACTTATTATGGAGCATTTGTTGTAATGAATTTTTTTATGTTCGGGCATGCACACATTTTCTTTCTATTTGCATTCACATAAGGTGTTACACAACAAGTGATATTCACCTCATTATGTGAAACAAAACAATTGAAAGAATTAATGAACCAAAAAAGGAAGGATGTAATATCCTCCTCAATGTTCTTCCTAACTTTTTTTTTTAATGAAAAAAATATTTCATAATTTGATTCAGCTTTATACATTACATCATTACTATATAACACAAGCCATATGATATCAACCCGTTTACATCTTTACTTAAGCATGTTTTAAGTGATATGGATATTTATTTTTCAAAGAAAAAAAAAATTGAACACTTAAAATTCTCACTTAAATTATTTAAACAAAATGGTACAAAAGAAGAAAAAATCTAAAGATTCAATAATACAAAAACAAGTTATCAAACAATAATTTCATAAATATAGTTGCAAATAGTATTATCTTAACTTTGAACCCAATTTGGCATTTTTTTTGTCATATAAAATAAATTTTAAAATAAAATTCAATAAGGATTTATGAATATTTAAAAGACATTATACATGCAAAATGTTGTTTGATCATTATTATAATATTGTGTACATAATATGAACAAATGAAATAAAATAATTTCATACATGTCTTTTAACAAAATCAATGGTTACTAACAATATATTGGGATAATGACATGTTTGGCTATCCAATTTTTTGTATCATAAATGTATAGAAACATGTTTGCATGAATATTTTATTAAATAAAAATGATCCTTCTATAAATTCATGATGGATCATATTTGTGATCTTATTAATGTTTTGAAGATTCATTAGTTAAAAATTCAATTTGGAACATCATTAATTATATAGGTAGATGGATCAAAGCACATTAATAGGAGCCAACATGATTATTTTATAAAACATTTATGAGTTTTTTCTAATCCTTTTCATTTTTTCATATGAAGGAATTTTTAATAAAATATTTTGTTGCTTGTTATTAAAACTACATATAGTTTTCAAAATATATCACATGTTTTATGTTAATCACTGTTGAATAAATATGAATTTTCAAAGTGATTTTGCCAAATTTTGCATTTCATCTTGAAAAATTATCATAATTTCAATTCATACCAAAATGCAATTTAAATTGCATAAGATGCCATGTGGTGTTTAATGGCCCATGAATCATATCATGAGTCACAAAAACAACTACATTTTCATCTATTTTTGGATGCCATAAATGCATTTTTATCTTCATTTTCATCCAAATTGATATTAGTCACAAGTCATAATTGCATATGCAACTTCAAATCACTTTTGTTAACCCAACTTTTTTAGTATGTATATAGTAACTAGTTAAACCAACTAGTAACCAGTGAAGTAGTATGACTTCAGGATATTTTAGTTTTTAATCAATAGGTCTTGAGTTAACCAGTTTGTTATAAGAACTAATAACCGATCTATTACAGTAATTGGTTGATTAACAAAATAGGTTGATTGAACTTGTGACTAATAACTTGTTATATTGATTTTGAAGTTGTATTGGCTAGTGTTGTTTAAACTAAAACATCACTATGAGTTGGTATACTAGGAGATAGAAAAGGATCTTTTCATGTTTTGTAACTCTTGGAAAGTTTTTGGATTTTTGAATCAAATTTACTTTGATTTTCTTGTGAAGCATTTTTTTTCTATTTTTAAAATGCAAGATTTAAAATTGTTGTTCTTGATGTATAAGCAAGAAACCACTATGCTTCTTGTGTTTTTAATGTTCACATTTGGAGCAACTTGTTGATAATCTTAATAAACCAAAATTAGAAATTAAAAGAGAAAAGGTGAAACTAAAAAGGATAGAATACACCCTTAACATTTGGCAACCAGTGGAAGAAATTGTAAGCAAAAACACTTATGCTTTCTAGTTTTAATATTTTAAGTTTACATTTGTATTAAGCTTTAGAAGGTTTTTAAGATTATCTTTCTTGCTCAAACTTTTTGTTTTTCTTTACAAACTAGTAATCAATAATTTCCTTGGATTTGCATTTTGATTTCTAATCATTTTATTAACAACTTGTTGACCAAAAGAAAATTTGAATTAATGATTTTTGTGAGATATCAAAAGTGGTCACATGGGGCTTTAAAAGGCAATTAGAATTAGATGCGCCACAACAACCTATTCGTGAGGTGGTTTAGCCACAAGAACAACCACATTCTCAAGCCAAAGGAGAACAACCAGTTGAAGCTCCAAGCAATGAACCTCAACAACTTGTTATGACAAATGTACCTTTTCATCAAATACCTATAGAATAAAAGGAAAGAAGGGAAACCACAAGTACCTTCAACTAGTCGATTTTTGACACCCCAACATTTGTCCCAACAACAAAAGTTGAATGTATAACCAAGTGAACAAAACACCGAACCTGTTTGACATGCATATCCTGGTGAGGTAACCTCTACAAGATAGAGATGGTAGTTTATGACACCCAATTATTACATTCCCAGAACAACGGTGCTTTATCAATTAGCATTGGTTGTTCATTACTATACATTTGAACCAGTTCCTATCTTGAATCCAACCACATTAGATTTAGAATTAAAGTGCAACCAATTCTTAACATGGTTAGAACAATTACATAACTTGGAGCGAAGACCTTCACATAGATATGGTTCTCAACAACCTAAAGAACTAGTGGAAGTAGTCATGACCCCTATTGCTATTTGTTAATGGGGATTTCTATTCCCATTAAGGTTGTTCAACTTCTGATTTTTCCAACAACAGGTTCCTAAAACAATAACAAGTACATACAATACTCTAATAAAACTTGAACTAACTACAATCCTAAACTAACGTGTACACAAATTGCTCAAAACTTAAAGGAAATTCGTTGAAATCATAATGATTCATGTTCCATAATTGAAAATTGAAACACATAATCAAAAGATGAAATCAAAAGCTCTTCAACAAGTTTGTCCTCCTAGTCTTATACTAGCTATTTCAAAATACAACAGTCATAATTGACCATTATAAACAGTCATTAACCAATACCTAGATTAATAATACAAAATTTCAAAAAATTACACCCTATTTAACTACCTGTCTAACTATTGGTTCTTACAAATATAGGTTATACAGATTACTTGTTGACTAACTTGTCAACCTATCTTTTTAACCCAGTCATTATTTACCAAGTTTAGTAATTGGTGAAGTTAATATTATAGGTTAGGTTAAATAACAAGTTAAAATACCTATTAGGTTTAACAACCTACTTACACTATCAACTTATCAAGTCACCTATTACCAAATCTAGGTAACATTATCCCCCTTTGAAACCTACATTTCATCCTCAAAATGTTAGCTCAAAGTCCTAGGTTAAATTATTTTTTTTGTAACCGGTTGACTAATGACTTCTTCAACAAATTCAACACTTGTTGCTTCCACAAGTTCAACTTGACTCAAAATTTGAAGATCGGTTAGTGCTGAAGTCTTCTATCGATCAAGTGTGTCTTCAAAGGTTATTATAAGTGTTGTGAATACCTTCGAGGCATGTAGGGTATTTGATATCAAAATAACCTCCTGACCTATACCTATCTGGTGGTGGGTTAAAGGTACACTAGTAGATAAAAATTCTAAAGATTATAATCTATTGTCTAGTATAATGAATGAAGGATTAACAAGTTCAACCTGTTTCTTGTCAAATCTCTCACTACCTTCCATACGTTGACTGATAACAATGGTCACTGGAACAAGTGAAAGTATGATTCTTAAACATGTTCCACCTCTTAGTGGACTAACTAGTTTAATAATAAGTTGTACCACATATGGCATAGTTGGAATTCTATTATTAGTTCCAATTTCCATAAATACAAAATCTGGGGGTTCATATTTGAAATTAAAGAAAGCAATTTGATAGGCTTGCAGCTCAAGTTGATAACTATGTTCATTAGAGTAGGCCAACTCCATATTGTCTTGAATCTGCTCCTTTGTGAACTCCTGAATAGTTTGCTACCACTCCTTCCACTTGGGGTTTCTATCTCCCAAGGCTTGGTTCTGCACTTTGAATAAGGTATTGTCCAACAATAACTCTTCAAACTCCTTTAACCTATTGTTCATTCTAACAGGTAGAATGGGGCTAGGTTTGTTCAATTGTACCTTGGTTGTTTCATATTGATCCTTCTAGTCTTGGATTTGAACATTAACACTTTGATTCTCCCTATCAAATTCTATGTGGCCAACTACATGTTGTTCTTTGAAATCTTGATAGGTCTATTCCAAACCTGTTATGATACCCTATTGTTCCAAACTAAACTCCTCCATTTTGGCATAGTTTCGCGTCATTTGCTCCAAATCAACTTGGAGACAAGTCAAATCATTATGGGTCTACTAATTGAGTTGGTTAAGCTCAACATACTTTTGCTGGAGGTTTTCAGTTTTCCTAGCAGCCTATTCTACCTCATTCAACTTATTAAACAAGTTTTAATTTTCATGTTGGACCCTTTTCAATTGCCTTTTGACTATGACCAATTCTTTGACATGGTTCTTCAAAAGTCCTTTGCACTATTTTTAGCTTTAAACTACAAGTTTGCAAGCGGTTGTGGGTCTTAGACAAGTTTTCTTTAACTTGCTCAAACTCAATTCTAAGGTTTGAAAGTTCTTGTAATGTCCTTGACCAGGTTGTGGCATTTTGAACAACTTGTTCTAAAAACGTGCTAATCTGTCTCAAAATTTCTATGGAATGACTACAAACTAGGACAAGTTGAAATCCAAAAAATTGTGGGTTTTCCAATTGTACAGGTTCAATTACAAGTTGAACAAGTTATAATGATTATGTAATTACAACTATAGGTTCAATTGACATAACATGTTCAACTTGGATGTTGTCAATTACTTGATCTAAGTTGGGTTCAAGTTTTTCCTCAATGCTACATTGCATAGCTATTGCATCAAGCTTTTCTCCTCCCTACCTCTAGTCTCATCTGAATAGGTTCTCTCCTCATCTTCTTCTGAATCATTAACTAATGATCCAAAAGTAGTCCTGGACTTCTTTCTTAATGGTGAGGTAACAGGTTCAATGCTTAACTTGTCCTTTAATATAAACGGTTTTGTATGCGTCTTCAATCGATGGGACTGACATGTTGGTAAAAGTGATGTGGTAGTCGAACATGTTGCTCTTCTTTCTTTCAAGAATTGCTCCCTGGTAACAAGTTCAAGTGAAACTTATCGCTGTTGTGCAACCTAGTGCTTTTAGCCGGTTGGTGATACAAGTTTTTCTAGATTTAAAGTTCTTCGTGAAGGCACATTAGATCTAGGGAACCACTTCCTAAACATAATGTTTACAATAAGCCTTGAATGACAATTATCTGCTTTGGTTTTGTTAGAAATTAGGTTAGCTACTGCCTTTTTCTAACATTCAATCCGTCGAGTTAATTCAACTAGTAATTGGGTCAACACTATAGAACACCAGTTAACAAGTTGCCTCTATTGGCTAGGTCAAAAATAATTACAATCTGGTTGCTAAAATAAACTAACCTCTCTCTCTGATTAAATATTTATAAAATAGTTACAAATCTTACATGAAATTCATCTTTCATGCACACCACACTCCACTATTCATCTCAACAAAAGCATGTGGACCTACAATTCTTTTTGAGGTAATTTTAACTTCTTCAAAAGTTGCATTAACCGCATTTACTATTCCTTCCTTGGAAATTCCAATCCTTCCTTGGAAATTCCAAGTTGCTCATGAATTGGTACTTGATCAATGAAAATCTCTTGACCATGTACTCGCCCTAGAATTCTTCCATCCTCCATTGCTTTTCAGGTTTGTAAGAAGTCTTGTAACAGGTCTTTTCTTGGCATTGTCCATTGCAAGTTGAACAAGCCTTCCAAACCGACTCATCTAGCCCATTTGAGTTTGTTGGAATCCATCTTCATCCAATACAACATCTTTTGACTTTCCTTTGCCTTGGACACTTGTTTCTTTTTAATAGATTTCTCAACATGTTTTTTTACATGTGCTTTACCTTTTTGCTTCATCATGGTTCTTGTTCTTGATCTTGGGTGTTGAAGAATAATGTTGGAAACAGGTCCCTCTTCAAAGAGTTCTTGGAGAAACTCTTCTCCACTACTCACAGGTTGCTACAATTTCTTCTCCTCCACAAATCCTGATATAATAACTAGTTGTGGTTATTCTTCAACAACAGGTTGCTGCAATTCCTCTTCTTCCATGGGTTTTAACATAGAAACTGGTTGTAACTGTTCTTCAACAACATGTTGTTGCAGTTCCTCCTCTTCCACACGTCTTGATGCAAAGATTGATTGTAATTGTTCCTCAACAACATGTTGAGGTCTAATCTCCACTTCTTCCTTTGAATATGAAATAACAATAACCTATGGTACTAGTTTTGTTATAGAAACAATGGTTCTCCTTTAAAAGTTTTGTGCTATTTCTAATTCCTCTTCAAACTCCTTACTTATCTATTCTTGTTCAAAAACCTTAATCTCTTATGTTGTAGGTGCGCATGAAGCAAGCGGTTCTACTTAAATTGCCCTAGTTAATCAAACATGTTCCTCTCTTTCTTTCTCAATTTGTTCCCTTCTAAGAACTTCAGTTTTTCTTTCAACTTCCTTCTTTCTTGCTTCTTGTCTTAGCTTCTGTAAAGCATTTTCATTCATGGCCCCTATTAATATGAAGGAGTAAATGAAAACGAAGAGATAGAATAAAGAACATCATGATTCTTTATATTGTTTCAAACAAAAATGATTTTGTGGCTATGAATGGACACACCCTTTAGGGGTAAAAACTCCTAAAAGGTAGACATCAATAAGTGCCTTTCTAAACATGTCATTTTAATCATTACTCATCGTTATATTATTGTCCTGAACAGGAAAATTATGATAATGATGAACATGCACATATGTTCCTTTAATGCTGCCATGTGTCAAATGACTACTAATTGGTTCAAACTCAACATGTTGAAAATCTTCAAGTTCAACCGGTAGTGGTATAAGTTCTCTAGCTTGAACAAGTTCATTAGTGACCAAGCCACCAAGTTTAACCAATACAGGTTGTAAAATTTTATCTTCAATGAACTTGTATGGATTCAATTTGTTGATGTTGACAAACACTAGGTTAGGATCAAACTTATCAATGGTGACAAATAAAATGATATTATTAGGCAAACAATATTGTATTCGATAGGGTCCAAACCATCATCTCTGAAATTTTAAAGCATGTTTAGAAATAGCTCCTAGAAACCATAACACATAGTCTCCAAATTGAAACTTGATTTCAATGAATCGGTTCTGTGACCACAATGATCTGTTCCATTGGTTAAAAACAACTAGATCTTGCGCAATCAACCTATTTTCCTATAATTTTTCTAATTCAGATAGTCAACTAGTTAGGACTTTAATAGGTTGTGGATCTTTGTTTTCACCAGGTCTAAATGGTAACATGTATTTTGTAGGTAGTAATGGATGTAACCCATACACAAGTTGAAATGGGGTATGACCGGTTCCAACTTTGTAAGCGGTTCAATATGAGAAAAAGACTATGGACATGTGTTCATCCTAATCAATTTTGTTCTCATTAACTAGTTTGGTTAGTAAGGTTCCAAAAACCTTGTTTGTAGATTCAACCTATCCATTTCCTTGTGGATAATAAATAATAGAATTGGTATATCTAAAAATGAAATGGTCAATAAGGTGTCTGATTGCATCATTGATAAAATGGGTACCTTGATTGGTCACAATGGTTAATGGACATCCAAATCTCGTAAGAATGTGTTCATATAAAAACTTGGTGGTTATTGTAGTAGTGTTGGTGTGGAGTGTTTGGGCTTCCACCCACTTTGTTACATAATCAATGGCTACCATAATGTATCAGTTGCTTGACAATTTACTTGTAGGTTTAATAAGTCAAATAAAATCTAATCCCCATTTTTGAAATGGTTTTTTGGGTAATGTGGTAACCAATTTGGCTAAATTTTGGGTCAACAAATTACCTCTTCTTTGACATTAGTCACAAGTTAGGTAGTATTCATAAACATTTCGATTCATCATTGGCCACCAATAACTAGCATCCATGATCTTTTGCATAATGATATCAAAAGAGAAATGCACTCCTACAATTCTTCCATGTAATTCTTGCAAAATTGTGGATACTTGTTTTGGTTGCAATACTTGTTAAAACTTGTTATCTTGTCCAAATCTATACATTACTCCTTCTTGAAACACAAATAGTTTAGTTTTTTGGGCTAAATACTGAATTTAAGATGTTGTAAATCTTTTTGGCATCACTCCCTCTAATAAATAATCATACACATTTTATAACCACTTAGGTTGTAAGGTAAACATGTGAACATCATAGGTTTGATCAGTTACTCTAATAGGTTTAATTTGATTAGGTAATCTACTCAATGCATTTGCCATTGGATGGGATCTATAGGTTTGTAAACAATTTTCAAGCCATACTCTAGAAATAATAAGAGTCATTTAGCTAACCTGCCAGAAACATGTGGCTTATTGATTAAATATATTAAAGCCATATGGTCCACATAAAATGTAAACATGTTCTTTAACATGCAATGCTTAAATTTGTGTAAGGCATAAACCATAGCTAAAGCCTCTCTTTCTATAGTAATATAGTTTTTCTTAGCAAAATAAAACAGTCTTGATGAATACATAACAAGTTGATATATTTTACCTACTAGGTTTTAGGCTAATATTGCCCCTATTGCTAGTTGAGACACATTAGTGTGAACATGAAATTCTAGTTTCTAGTTAGGATTGATAAGTATAGGAACTTGAATGTAGCGGTTCTTAATATCTTCCCAAGCGGTTTGACATTTAGCAATCCATTCAGCCACTTTAGTTTTTTTGAGTAACTTAATGATTGATGCCAAATCAAAAGCGAAATTTCTAATGAAGCATTTGTAAAACTAGGCCATTCCATTGAAAACTTGAATCTCCTGAGGTGTTTTGGGCATTGGCATTTTGATTAAAGCTTTTATCTTCTTAGGATCAAGTGTCTTCCCCTCTTTGGAGACTATGAATTTTAAAATAGTTCCAGAGCATACCATAAATGCACATTTTTCTAGATTCAAACTAATGCCATATTCTTTGCATTTTATAAAACACTTTTTGAGTTTTTCCAAATGAGTGGATAGGCCACTACAAACAATAAAATCATCTAGAAAGATCTTCATGAACACATCAACGTATTCATAGAAAACTTTGGTGACTGTCCTTTGATAGGTAGGTGGTCCATTTTTGACCCCAAAAGGCATTACAACCCATACAAAAGCCCCCCAATTAATAACAAAGGTGGTTTTGTCCTTGGTCTTCTAGTGTTATGGAAATCTAATGGTATCCAGAACAACCATTTAAAAATGTATAAACTTCATGTCCAACTACAGTGTTAATAACTTCATTAATAAAAGGTAATGAGTATGGGTCCTTCTTAGTAGTTGCATTAAATTTTTTGAAGTTCACATAAATTCTAAATTTCTCATTTTTCTTGGGCACTACAATTATAGGTGATAGCCAAGTAACCTCTTCAATAAATTTAATAAAACCTGCAATAAGCAATTTGTCAATATCTTGTTTGACAATGGTTGCATAGTTAGGATTTAACTGATATCTTGTTTAATGAGCAGGTGGTATTGATGTGTCTAACTCAATCTGGTGTTGAGCAACGTCAAGTGGTATCCCTTTCAAATCTTTGTAAGTCCAAGCAAAGATGTCCATGAATTCCTTTAGCAATTCAATTAGTTAATAATTGACAACAAGTTCCAAATATACATTGATTTTAACCTGTTGATTTTAACCTGTTAATCTTCAAAATCCAAATTGATCTTGGTCAATTGTTCTTCTTCAATGACAATCCATCCTGTAATGCGCAAGTTTTGAATTTTGATTCGAGCAAGCATTTCATCAATCCCCATTTCTCCTACTTCAAGTTGGAAAAACATTTCTGGTAGATGTTGTTGGAAAATATCAGGGGGTATAACTATCTTAACAAGTTGTACAAGTACTGGTTTAATAGGTATATCAGATGAAACAGGTGATTTACACATAGGTTTAATAGGTTCAATAACTTGTTCAACTATATTTAAACCCGGTAATGTAATCAATTTAACAGTATGGTCTTAATTGTACCGGTTGCTTGTACAGTGATGGTATTGTTGCCCCAATCATGAAACATTTTAGCATCCCTTAATTAAGGATGACCTAACAACATAAAGTAGCTGGAGTCTAACACATTACTATATATCACAATAAAAGTCACTGCATAGGGTATTCCATGAACAAGAATTTTAAGGTGCTTAATCAAACCTAAAGGTTTGGCAATAGTTTGATTAGCCATACGTAGATTATAAGGTGTAGGTTTTTGTTTTAATAGACCTAATTATACCCTTAGTTTCTCCACAATAATATTAACTCCATAACCACCATTTAGAAGAACATCTTCAATAAAATTCTTCCCTACTTGAACATGTATTACTACCATTTGATGATCAATGGTAATTAATGCAAATGCTAGCTCTGATACAACAAGTTTTGATGGTATTGGGTTAAAAATGTAGCATTTGATATCAAGAATTACCCACAATAGTTATCCCAAGTTCAATGTATATTTGGTTTCCAAGACTTGTTTACTAATAACCTTTAGAATTTCTTCTAAAGTCTTTTTCATCATAACTTGTTCTAAAATGACAAGTTGTTAATTCACTTCACTAGTTTGATTGCTTTCAACTAGTTGAATCATGGTCAGATTTTCAAGCAATCCAACCCAATTACTCTACCATGAACCCTCATTGATAATAGTAGTTTGTTTTTAACCCCATGATGTTGTAACTATCTAATAGTTTTGATGAACGAATCTCGTAGACACTCCTTTTGTTGCCAATCTTTAGCTCCTTTGACTTTAACAAGCTCCTTTTCCTTGAACACCTATTGTTCTAACTTGCTAGTTGTGAGTGGTAACAACAACTATTACACTAACTAGCACATTGTCGATTTTAGGTGGTTTAGGTGTTATTGTGGGATTAGAACATTAGAACTAGCAAGTTTAATTCTAAACATATTTTCATTAATAAAAATTGGTCAAAATGTAACCACTATATTTGTAACTACATGCAACTATTAATTATTTGCAATTACATTTGGACATTTTTGCAACTATTTTTTGTGTTGGTTATATTTGCAACTACATTACAATTAGTTTACGACTATTTTGGTGTTCATCCTTCCTTGTGAACAACATTTAGTTTAGTATTCATGTAAGAAAAATAATTTATGTCCTATTAGTTGCAAATGTGACCAATTTAGTTGCAACCTTATGAGTATACAAAGGTGTATTTTGTGAATTTGAAGGAATATAGTTGGGTGTATTAAGATTTATAAATGTATATTTTGAATGTATATGAACAACCATATTACATGTGTATTCAAGTATTATTATTAGCATAAATGGCCCCGATATTACGGTTATAAAAATTAGTATATATTTTGAATATATTGAAATTTTATGTAAGTTATTTACTAAATATATTGTGCCCATATTACAATTTATCCAAACCATTTTATTATAGTTTTTAAAATTTTACAAATGACATTTATTATTATTATTATTATATTACATGTACTTAAAAAAATTAATTTGATAATATCTTTGACCAAATTTTTAAAATAATAATATTTTATTACATAATGATCATAATGATGATGATATTAGATTAATAGGAAAAATAGTTATTTAATTACAGAAATAATTACTAAAATTTTAATTTAATTTATATTATTATAAAATTCTTTTCAAACGACTAATGTATTCCTTAAGAATTAATTGACTACTAAATTAAAAAATCAAAAAAATAGTAAATCATAATAGCTTTAAAAATTGATAGAAAATTATAATAGTAATATTTTTTTAAGAAAATAGTTAATTGAAACTACCTACAAATTACATTATTATTATTATTATTATTATTATTATTAGTAATCAATTATGTAGTATTACTATATTATAATAGTTACTAGGAAATATTATAACATAGCTTTATGTTTTTATATTTCAAATTTCAAATTTATTTTCATTAATTAGTCAATGATTATAATCAATTCTTGATATATTATTTTTATTTTTTTATTATTTTATAATATTTATTGTAATAGTTCATAAGTAACTATAATGAGTGAAGTAATAATATGAATAATAAAAATAAAAGATTTAAACTTGGCTACCAACAAGTTATAATAATAATTGAATTAATGTTATTATTATTATTAAATATTTATATATATATTTATTATTAAGTATAAAATGAAAATAATTATGGGTATAATTATTATAATAATTTTAATTACTTAATTTAAAAAATTATTAATTTATTAATCAGTTAATTAGTGAGCTAATTAATTGTCATTTACATACTTAATTATATACTTTTCAAGATGAGAATGAAAGCCAAAACATATGAAATAAACTTTTTAGTCACAAACGATTTGCAATTAAAAAGTTTATCTCATATGTTTTGGCTTTCATTCTCATCTTGAAAAATATATAAACAAAATGTTTTGTCTTACATTTTCATATTTAAAAACATGGGCATATGGGATGAATCAATAAAAACGACTTAACCCAAAATAAAATATAAATATTCATGTATTTACACCTAATTACTTACTTCCCTAACTTACCTACCTACCTAAGTAAATCTTTAGACTAAATAGATAAATAGGTCTTATTTAGATAAGTGTTTAGCCTAGATGAATAGGTAGGTATATAGGTAGGTAGGTACCTAGTTCAACCTACATACCTAAATATTGATTTTAATTTAATTTCAAAAAATTCAATTAATATGCCATGTGGCAAATTTATATTGCACCACATGTCACAATTTAAACCATCAAAACATAAAAATTAAACATTCTAAATTATTTCAAAATAATAAAAAAATATTTTTAATTATTAAGAGTTGGGACACATGGCAACACATAACTTGTTCCCATTGTTCACCAAAAAAATCACATCTTAGTTATAAGCAATAATACGTATATGCTTAATCAAAGGATGAAGGCATATTTCATTGACTTTTTTTTCCATCCAAAATTCATTGTCATTTGCGATTAGTGTCAATGCAATTTGTCCAACACGACTATTAAGATTTTAGTTGCAAATGTCGCTTGCAACTAAAAATTAGTCACAAAGACCATTTGCAAAATGGCCATTTTCTATTAATGTTTGTATTTCAATATTCCTGGGGCATTCTCCAAATGTATGTTCTATGCTAAAACATATTATACAAGGATAACAAACATGTACTTTTCCTGATTTAACAGGTTGGTTTTAGTTCCTACTACAAGTTCTATGGATTTAACTGTAGCAATTGGCACAACTTGTACCTCTCTTTTCCTATTATGATAGGTTTTCATTAAATGACTGATTTTACCACAATTGGTATAAGTTAATGTTGATTTAGTTGTAACAATAGGTACTACATGTTTAACTACTACATTAGCCTCTAGTGTGGTTTGTAGAGCATTGTAACTCAAACTAACAAGTCCACTTTCCTCACATACTATAACAACTTCTTTGTGCTCAATTAAGGTATTTTTCTTCATTCCTGTAGTTGCTAATCTTAGGTAAGGTAATAAACCTGCCCTAAAAACAGTGGTGAGAAAAACATTTGTTGTTCTAACCTGTAGACAGTTAGTTAATTTCAACAAGCTTTCATAGTAAACCTCAACACGTTCGATGGTTTGTTGTTGAATGTTTCGCAATTGCATATAGACCTCTTCATCGTTCTTCACCATTCTGAATCACTTGCAAAATGCTTGCTCCAACTTTTCAAAAGTGTAGTTTGGATGGTCTTGAATATTTTTCTCCCCATTCAGAAATGTTATCTTTAAAAGTAAAACCAAACAAGTTGATGATGTCAACTTCCACTATTTCACCATTAGCTTTAGAGACCTTCTTGAATACTTTAATGTGAGTACCTAGATCAGTGTCTTTGACATAAGTTGGGTATTGTAACTTCCTGTATGGCAGTTTTGTTGCTGGTTCTGACACAAGTTGCACAATAGGTGGTTGATACCATGGTGGTATAAACATGTGTGGGTTAGGTGTTAGCCATCCATAAAATCCAACAAGTGGATCGAAAGGTGGCTCTTTTGGTGGATTTCCTCTAGGTGAATTTCTTATAGGTGAATCTCTAGGTTGTCCTCCATCTAATGGTTGGTGATCGAACCTATGGGTATATGAGTTGGTAAACTAGTAGTAACTTGTACAATGGTTGGCACCAATGTAGTAACAGGTTGTTGAACATGTTGTTTATCTTTGCTAGTCACTGGTTGAACCACTATAGGAAACTGATTTCCAATAAATAATGGTATATATGTTGGTGGTACAATAGGTTGTTCAAGTATTAGGTAAACATTCCTAGGTACATAACTTGTATAATTCTTGAAAAGCAAGGAATCAAGTCCTTTTGTTCTAGTTGGATATGTTAAATACAAACTAGGATCTAAAGGCACAAAAAGGGGTATGACATTATACCACATTGGGTATGTTGAAGTAAGTAACATATTGGTTTTACCTAATACAATTGGTGTAATAGGTTGGGACCAAGTTGTCTGATAGTTAACAAGTACTGCCATATGACCTATATTAGGATTTATGGCTTGAGTTCCTAATATAAACACATTGGGTATTACTATTGTAGTGGTTGGAAGAACAGGTTGATGAATATTCATCACCTCTTGCCTAAATAATTGCCTTAACCTATCACCAACAAATGTGCAACGATTGAATAGATGTCCCATTTGATGACAGTATGAGTAGGTCACAGTTCCAGCACCTTGGTTTCCTCCTAAAACTGGATGTGATACTTGCAATTGTTCACTTAGACCAAGTATTGATCTCGTTGGCCAAGTGCCTTATTAATAAATGACTCCTTGTCAAACAACTGTGGGTGTTGTTTTATGACGCACTCCCAACCTCCTCAATAGATTCAAATGTGAGTCTAAGATGAAAACAGCGGAAGAGTAGGAAGTTGGGACATGTTCCCTGGCTCTTAGCACTTCGAGGGTAGAAAGGCGTGCTGGAGCTTCAAGATGGGACTAGGAAGATTGACAAACACTTCAATCACTCACTCAAACCTACATAAACCAAGCAACAAATTGGTTAATGCATAGTTTGAACACTTTTGGTGTTAGGACGAGCCACGAGCAAACTCGGACTCATAAGACTTAGCATGGCCCAGACTTGGGGGAAACCACCACCTTCCCCCTTATATTATATTTTGTGCCTCTTCACGAAGCCCACATCCAAATGACATTTTGTCCCAAGACTCCCAAATGGGAGTTCCGAAATTCCCAAAATTGGGACTCCTGTGACTTTGGGGCCCCATAACTTTGTGTGCAAACCTTCGATTAAGATGAGGTCTAAAGCAAAGTTGTAGCCCTTGTTGAGAGCTTTCCAACGGTATGTCTCACGCCACCTGCACATAAGGAAATCAGGTCGATTCCTGACTTTTAGTGGTTGGGAATCAAACTGTCAATTTGACGCACTCCCAACTCCTCAAAGGGCTCAAATGTGAGCCCAAATAGAAAGCAGCGAAAAAGGGAGGAGTCAAAGCACGCTCCCTAGCTCACAACACTTTGAGGGGTAGAGGGGCGTGTTGAAGCTGCGGGATGGGACTAGGAAGAGTTGACAAGCTTTACTCACTCACATAAGCCTGCACACAACCCACACAAGGTGGTTAGTGCATAGTTGGAACACCCTTGGTGCTAGGATGAGCCATGGGCAACACGGACACACAAGACTCACCACGGCCCGGACTTGGGGGAAGCCATCACCTTCCCCCTTATAGTATACTCTACAGCTCTCCACGGAGGCTACATCCAAATGGTTATTTTTCCCGGGACTCCCGAGTGGGAGTCCCGAAATCGCGCCAAATGGGACTCCCGCGACTTTGGAGCCCCATAACTTTGCGAGCAGACCTCGGATCGCAATGCAGTCTGAAGCAAAGTTGTAACTCTCGTCGAGAGCTTTCCAACGATATGTGGCACGCCCCCTGCAGCTAAGTAAATCGGGTCGATTCTAGACTTTTTGTGGTCGGGAGTCAAATTGGCAGTTCGACTCCCGACCCTTCTTTTGGCCATAACTTGTGTTTCAAATGTCCAAATGAGCAATGCGAGCCCATTTTAGACATCTACGCTTCAAGAGCTTTTCAATGATATAAAGAACGCCATAAGACATTGAGGTTTGACCCCTGCAATCGCTCTCTGAAGTTTCGGGAGTCCACCAGGACTCCATCTCCCAAAGTGGGAGTTGCCTTGGGAGTGTGAGTGTTCACTCCCTCACACTCCCTAGCACTTTCTTGCACTCCCGGGAGTATGTGATGTGACTCCCGGGCTTCCTT
>Ga0209611_10000630_pt1 | contig 54484 bp, 45 predicted proteins | sample S1TSphgellanicum_3_FD_187693 | JGI IMG/M metagenome (GOLD analysis project Ga0209611, IMG submission 187693) | Host-associated microbial communities from peat moss isolated from Minnesota, USA - S1T2_Fc - Sphagnum magellanicum MG (SPAdes) (version 2) | ecosystem: Host-associated > Plants > Peat... | reverse complement strand
ACAGTGGTCAGCAGCAAAAAGAAATCGACTGTGATGAGCCCCATCCGGCGCCGAATGAAAAAACGCAACCCATCCAGTGGACAGAACGGCCAACTGGTGCATTGGTGGCTGTTAATTCACTCTGGCCAAACATTGGGATCAGAAGTGGGTTCTCTGTTCTATTGATGCATGGAACCAGAAATGGAACTGGAACCAAGATTGTTGAAAAAAGAGAAACTAGAACCAAAGGGCTGATCAACATTCAACAGTGGGTTTCAGTCGGGGTTAGCCAAAGCTAGACCAGAATTGGGTCTGATTTTCAGAACTGGAACTGGAATTCTTGTGGGGTAGAACTCGACCCAGAACTGGATTCCCAGTTCCATTTATGCACTGGAACTGTTCTACTTAATTTTTTAGAACGGGAACCGAAGGATCTTGATAAAAATAAAGAAGGGCCAGCACACACTGGTTCTAACTCCTAACCTATCTCTGATGAGTTTTGCAAAGGAGTGATACAAAGGGTTTAGGTTGCAAAAGGAATGACCCAACAGGGTTTACAGTTTAGGTTACAAAGGAGTGACCTAAAAGGGTTTAGGTTTAGGTTGCAAAATGAGTGCCCTGACAGCCCGAAAGGGTTTAGGGTTTTGGTTGCAAAAGGAGTGCCCCAATGGGGTTTTGGGTTTAGGTTGCAAAAGGAGTGCCCCAATGGCATTTTGGGTTTAGGTTGCAAAAGGAGTGCCCGCCCCAAAAGGGTTTAGGGTTTAGGATGAACGGGGAGCTATGGGGGAAAATCGGCCGAAATACAGACTACAAGAGAGGCAGTAGTAATGGAACGGCGCGCCTTGAATGGCACGTTGGCTAAATCGTGGGTGCTTTGATGGGGTTTCTTGCATTTAGGATGTGCGACCGGCGGCAGCAGCTATCTATTAATCGCCACCATTGTCGTCGACGACGACCGTTAATGAATTCCAAAGACGTGGGTCCGAATCCCAGGAAACGTGAGTGTCCTAATAACAGTCTACTTGATGAGAAACCCGGTCCCCACGCACCTTCAATTTCCCGGTTGCTTGTTCATTTGGCTTTTCCAGAGTGCAGACTGTGGAATTAGATATTATTCCCTTCCTTAAATTACACATCTCTTGGCCTTTGTGTCAGAACGCCTGCCAAAACGGGATTGGCATTCGCAACATGGAATGAATTATGCCGTTTCTACTTAATTTTTTTGTATAGACACTCCGACTGACCTCCAATGAGTCAGCAGCTTCTACAGTTGATATCGTTCAACTGATCATTGATTGGCTTTAATGTCATGTGGAGTGCCACCAGCTCCGATCACCAGCTACTCAGCTGCGCTTCAACGGATCTAGCTACTTGAGCTTCGTGGTGGGTAGGGTAGTTGTTGAGGGCTTAGTATGTAGCTCACATACTAAGACGTTTTTAGACATTAAGTCGGAGTTCAGACAACTGCTCCAACCCTAGCCATTGCTGCAAAGTTTAGATCGAGAATTGTTTGGCTTCTCCAAGCTGATGCTCAAAGTAATTCAAGTAATTGGGCGATTCTTCTTCTTTTTCTTCTTTTTTCAATTAAGCACAACGGCAGACCAGACCCGACAAGATCCCAAGTCAAGCTCATTGACAGAGAGCAACAGGAGTTCCACCCGCACTCCACTGGGTTTGAAACCCAGGACCTTTTTTGAAATCTCAGGGTCCCAGAATGGGCTATTCCAGTGAGCCATCACCCCTGGTGTTGAGTCTGTCGCATTTGTTTGCGACAAATCTATTCATTACCTTTTCAAGCCAGCTGCACAACTCTATTACTACTGTATCCATTTTGTTAAGTCATCAGCAGTGTTTTTATTTAGGAACTTCTGTTTGTAGCTAAAGTGGCGACCATTCATTGGAAGATGTAGAAAAAAGTGACGATCTTTCCTCAGAAGATTTAGCCAAATCTGGCTGTGTATCAGAAATAAAGTATAAATTGTTAATCATTTTTCTTTTTTCTTTTTTCTTTTTGCTACACAATGAAAACCACACATCTGAATTTGGGTATGTTTACTCTTTTTTCCCTCACTTCTGGCGACTGAAAACCTCCAAAATCATCTTTACAAATTTTGTTTTAACAAATTTTTTGTGATATATCGCCAGAAAAACAAAAAGGCTGGGGCTCTAACTCACCGGGTGATGATGATCCATGAAACACTTGCTGCTGCACACTCGCACAGATACTTGCATGCATGCATGCAATTGGGTTGTGGAAGAAGGGCCAGCTGCCATTGCATTTCAAGTATTTCAATCAATAATGGCTAGCAAGCCAAACGATATTTTCAAATCTTGGGGGAAATCTTTGGCAAAAGAGAAGAGGAAAGGATGTCAGTGCCTTGGAGACTGACCAAATTTCTTGTAACGCACCCACAGATATTTCTCAGTGTGATTGGAGGGCACTTTAGATATGTGAATATCCCTCCTACAAAACAGGTTTTGGTTCTTTAAGAAGATTTGCATGGTTTGGGTTCTTTTAAAAAATAAATTTGATTTCAGTTCTAGCTCCAGGTTTTCCAAATAACCCTAAACCCCACCAAAAACTATGCTTCCAGTTCTTAAACCAGTTCCAAAAATCAAACCTCATTTTGGTTTGGTTTTCACTAATCAAAAGTTGGAACCCTCCAAACCATGTACCTACCATTGTCATCTGGTTCTTGATTTCAAAAGGAACCTTTGGTCTTGATTCTAACTTCTAACTTATGGAACCTCCAATCCAATCTTAGACCAATTCTTTGGATTTCAAAAATCTCTAGTTCCAATCATTTTCACAAAACATTTAGAGTTGGTCTAGTTTGAGACAATGTCCAATTTCATTTTCATTAGATCAACTAAACCAAAAAAAAATTGTGTAATATTAATTTGTTCAACTAGTATACATAATTCCAGATAAAGATTATATAATATTAATTATGTATGATTAATCAAATGCAATAACTTCTTTAAAATGTAAGGCCAATTTCATATTTTTAAAATAAAATAATATTTATGTACTTAGAGAATCTGAACCTTTTTTAAATGGGTAACACTCTTGGTTTAGGTTTTAATTCAATTTTCAAACAAGGTTGATTTTCCTATGGCAATTCTTTAAAAAAATAAAACCTCCAATCTGGAGACCCTAGAACTTCAGCTATAACCTAAACTTGACCCTCCTAAAATCCAAGATTCTATAAACATTGGTACCTACCAATCTTGGGCGGTTCTTTGAGTTTTTAAAGAATCATTGGTTTCAATTCTTTAAATATTTCAAATTCAATGAATTGTTACTTTTGATTCTTTTAAAAAATTAAAATCAAATAATACTCCCTTCTAGTTATTTCAGAAATCTTAAAGAAGTTATGATTTCCATTTTTTAAATGATGGTTTTCATGAAAGAATCAATAATTTTTTAACCAATTATTTAACCTTTTCATGTTTTTTGAAAAGCAAAATTACATATCAAAACTAGGTTTGATGACTGCAGGTTTTAATTTTAATTTTTTGAAAATTTTAAGCCTTGTAACTAAACAACAATTTTTTTAAAAATAATTTCAAAATCCAATTTGGAATTAATTGAGATTTTCTTAATTCATATTTCTTAAATTCAGAGTTGGATTAGAATGTCATATTATGTGCCATTGAATTCTTGGAAAAGAGGTCTACAAGTGCAAATTTTCAACCTCTTTGGAAATAGAATTTTATGGAGGTTTTTTAATAGGCATGGGAAAACATTGTGTGCAAAGTTAGTTGTCAATAGATTACTTTGGGGGGATTACAATTAGGTCCAACTAATGATGGGGCACACATTTGCACCTAACTTATTAGTCCTCTCACCTTAAACCAAGGTGTGCATTCATGGTGGATTTCATAGCACATGTTTCCTACACTATAGTTTTCTATTGGTTCAAAGGGACTTTAACCCTAAACAAGGACATGATTTAGGTATGATGTGCAAGCTATGGTGTTTTTATGTTATTTTGTGTGATGTGTGGACAACAATAGGTGTAGGCATTAATGTGGTAACACACAATAGCTATCAAGAATATTAGTTTAAGATGTTTAGTTAAATCATAATTAAGTTAGTGATAAATTAAATTAACATAGTCAATTTTATTTTAACTAAGAACTAGTTCATGTGTGAATGGTGTTTAAACTATTTACTATTTGGGATATAATCTCAAGTTGAATCACTTTTGTGAAAACTCAGAACTTGTGTTTTTATGTGAGTTTTATTTGTGCACCTTGTGGGATTGTATTGTGTGTCTTGGGCTTTGATTCCAATGGGTTTTACAAGTCAATCATATTATGGTTTAGGTATGATATACCAATTATGGTGTTTTTATGTTTTTTTTGGTGGTGTGTGGATAGTAATAGGTGTGGGTGCCAACATGGTAATAAATAATAGTGCCATATTAAGGTTGGCAAATTTGGATTGTTTACACATGTTCAAGAAAATTTTAAACATTCTACATAAAATTTTAAATGATTTTGGGTATTTTACATTTATTTTATTTGTTCCAAATTTACCCAAATGTTGTGATGATATATATTATTGACATTGTTGTGTACATACATCACATATTTATAACATTAACAAAGGGGGGTAGAGGAGGCTCATAGATAGGTTGATGTTTCTTTTTCAAAAACAAATTGCAACCTTATTATGAATAATTCTCTTGTCATATTGTGGCACCTTTTGAGGCTTGGTGGTAATCAAATTAATTTTTTAATGTCAAAATTTATTAAAAATACTTGGTTGAAATGCCAAAATTTAGAGAAATTATTACCTTAAACGTCAATTTCTTTGGAAGTAAGTTAGTCTTATGTGGTGCCTAGATTATCAATTATATTGCATCACTTAGCTTTATTTTCCTTCATAATGATTAGGGTTTGGGGATTGTAAATGTGATGTTTTACATGATTTCATGAGTTAAATGTGGGCAAGGCTCTATAAAAGGTAGTTACAAAAACGGCTATAGAAGTAGAGCTTGAGAAAAGAGTTTTAAATTTCTAAGAAAAAAGAAAAAGTTGGAAATGCAGGTGTTTCAAATAGAAATAACTAAATCCATTGTTGAAATAAAGGTGAAGAAAGTAGGTAACCTTTGAATCCAAATGGACAATATTTAGAAAGAAACCAAATGATAAACAACAAGCCATGCATGCATAACAAAATCATGGAGGTTAAAATACAAGCATTGGTGGAAACCCAAGAACTTATTGTTTTAGGCTAGTCCACCATTGTAAAGAAAGTATTCAATGATTGACGCTTGATCTATCTATCCTATAATTTGATGTAACATGTGGTCTCCCCATTTTTGCAAAAAGAAGCAATAGAAAATGTTGTAAAATGCCTCATTGTGTTAACAGTTGAAAATTTAGAAAATCTATCAAAGAAATTTCCTATGTTTACTACCAAACTTCCATAAACTTTTTTTTTATTGTCAAGGTGAAATTTGAAAAATTAAATAACTATTAGACGCTCAAGTGCCAAACCTAAAAATGTATTACAATACAATGTTGAATGTTCTTGTGCAAAGAAAAGATATTAACATGGTTTTATTTAATTTTTGCAACGCACATCAAATAAATTATTCCCATGCACAAAAGCCTATAATTACATTTTTGAACCATTCAATGATGGTGATGACTTTAATTGACGGTGCATATTGATTGTGATTTGGAGTCCAACTTGGGCTTGGGCAAGGTCATCTTAGCTATGAAGACATAATGAAATGTTATGCACTTCCAAATTTCAAATATGCACACGGCCAAACTTTTATGGAAGGTTGATTCAAAGTTTCTTAATGAAATTTTTGTAATAGGAACAAATCCCAATGGCAGTGAAACTTGATTTTTTAAAAGATATTCATTACATTCATCAAGATATTTTTTCACATTGCATAACACCATATATATTTTTATTCTACGGAAATAAATTAACAAGGGTCAAAGAGACAATATGTTTAGGCTTTATCATGAATCTAATCAAATCATTGTGGGCATGAAAACTATGGTAAATAAGAAAAGCATAATGTAAGCAAATATTATAATGGCACATTAAAAAATTATGTGACAAAAAAATAAAACCAAAAAGAGGGCATGATTTAATGAATAAGCCCCATTCCATCTTTGTAAAATTACATATAAATTTATTACCAAGTCAAAGACCATATGTTCCATGTCCTTATATTGATCCTTTACAAACACCTAGGATTGACAAAAAGAGAAACTACAACCATTGGGACTAAAATCATTGTTTTGAAGTCTAGAGAAAAGCCTTTAAATTCTACCAAGATTATATGACCCCTCTTGGAAAACTATCCCCTCCCCCCCCGCCAAATTGTGAAAATAATACACATTTCCATTGATTAGAGTTGCTTGCTTTTTGAGTGAAATTAATAAATGCCAAATCCCATCTTTTCTAGCTAGCTTATGCCATGCATTATGTTAAACGAAAGTAAACTATTGGCCATATCTATTGATCTTTTCATCACTTAGAGATGCTAGGCCATAAGAGATATTTATTTCTCAAGATACGGTAACACCTTCTTTAAAGTGATATTTCCAGCTTCAACCTTTTGATGTTCTAGTTCAATTCCAAATCTTCAAATGTTGCATATCAATTGTGTAACATGTCAATATAATTATTTGAAACACCTTGTAAATGGCATAAACTTTGATTGTTAATATGTTAGTTTTACATGGACGAGCAAGATTAAGCATCTCTTCCCTTGGAATTGCCAAATTGATTACATTTGGAGATGGGTCAAGCATCATATATATCATCATTAAATAAGGTAGAAAATTCAGCAAAAGACAATGGATAATACTTTAAATTCCAACTACTGAAAATAGATTAAAATCATAAAATGAATACCCAATCAAATCATCTAAAAAATCATTGTAAGTTATTAGAACCTTAACTTTGAGTTCAAGAGCAAAGAATTGACCAAATGCAAAGGAATCAAATACACATTTAAGACAAAGAGACAAAGTGTGAGGTCCACATGGATACGATCCTACAAGTTTCAAGGCACCAAGTGTCTTGAGGAATTTGAGTTTCAGCAATTTCAATGAGCATTGTGAGCACAATTTGCCCTTATCATGTCCAAATTGTGCAATTCTTATGTTGGAAATCACATAAGACAATGAATTATTATGCCCCTAATCAAAAAAATAAAAATCAATGATTCTCACATGTGTTGAGTTTATGATGACTTTTACCTCCAAGTTGGGTTCTTTTTCCTTTGTTATACGTAGGTGAAGGTTTTAAGATTTGAAATGGAATAACTTTCAGATCACAACTACAAAAAAGTTAACACAATTCAAAATGAACAATGGGGCCTTCATTTTGCCCTAATAAAACAATATAAAATTTTGCAAAAAAGGGTTGCTTGATGACATCACAAACAATAATTTTGATCTCATTTGTATTTCATTTTGATGGGAGCATAAGTGATGAGTAGGGGTTTTGGCCACAAATTGTAAGTATTATGTTTCATTTGCAATTAGAAAATGGTTGTGTGAAGTTTTATAAGGCTACAATTTTTTTTAATAACATTGGAAATAAACCCCATTTTATAAAAATATTTTGTTGGAAAAAATGTGGGTTAAATTTGGTTGGCTTGTCCCTCCCCATTTGTAAAAACAATTGTTATAAGGCAAATGTATTGTTCATCATTTGTTTAGTAAATCATATTTATTAATAGCATGGAGGAGTGATTGAAATGCCACTATTTCCATTGTTTCAAAAGGTACATGGAAATACATCAACTATTTCAAAAAAATATGTAGTGATTTTTTTTAGAAGCGCTAGTGGTTGAAATAATGTCATTGAAATAGGGTTTAAGTTAAATTGGAATTTCCTTTAGGAAATAGGTGAATGAATGACGACTTCCATAGGAAGAAATGGGAGGCTCGTTGAACCTATGTAAGGGGTTGGATTTTTTTAGTGTTGAATGTGCTTTGATAATATAGAGCATTGTTTTGAGGGTGTGTGAATGTGAAAAAACATATTAGTGTTATGTTTAAATTAGTTTTGATATTGGTATATAGGAGTGTAATGGAGTAGGGGTAGCATCTAAAGGCAAGAGGAAACAAGTTGGGAAACTTATATTCCTTGTTTCCTAGTTCCATATTCACATGTGTTGGGAGATGGACTCAGAAAATCTAAAATATAATCATGTATTTGTGGTTTTGGTAGAAAAATCTAACAAACATTTCTTGTGTGTTTCTTTTTATTTAGAAAGGAGGTGTGCAATAACAATACATGGAGGAAATTATTTGTTCACATAGGTTTGGTTTTCTCTTTTCTTTTCCTAAATTAAAAAAGTTGAAAAAGTTTTTTTTAGATCTCGAATAGTAACCATGGAGGCAATTACCAACCTCTAGAGGCTTAGTTTTTTTATTCTTTTTTATTGTTTTGTTAATTAAAAAATATCAAACTAAAAAAATATTGTTTCTTTCATTTAGTTTTATTACATGGCAATTATCATTTGAAGTTTAACTTATAATTGTTGAGTCCCCCAATAAGAAATTTCAATAGTGACTTTAGGGAACATTTGACAATCCACTCATTTCAATTGTTAAACCATGAAAAAGTAAGAAACATATATTTGTGCAATTTCCAAAAGGATGATTAACATTTGCATTCATCTAGTATAATTAATTTTGGTAGTGTCTTGTTCACAATTTGTCTCACCTTAAAAACAACAAAAGCAAATGACAATCTAATCTACATATCCAACAAAATACATGTTTCCTTCAATCACATCAACCTTGGAATTTGATATGGCATCATGGACTTGATTTTTGCTCAAACTCTTTGCATCCAAATGTATCAATAAAAAGGCTAACCCTACGATCCTCCAATTGGCACCTCCCATTTTCACTTTTGATATGTCAATTTTGCCATTTGTAGTTGATTAAAATTTGTATGGAGTTTGCTAGCAAATCTAAGGCTTTACAAACCTCTAAATGTTTGATAAGTCAAAAAATGGTTTGTTTTGTTTTTTTTTTTTTTTTTTTTTTTTTTTTGGAGATTTGTTTTTGTTTCATGTGCAATGTGGTCATAGGCTCACTTAGGCACATTTTTGTTGAGACATACATATATTTTCATTTTCCTTCTTTGCAGGCATAGTGTATGTTCTTTTGGGGGTGGCAAAACTTCAATAGTTTGTGTGAATTTATTTATTTTAATCCAAAAAAATGTTTTTCCAGTTTTCTAATTTTCAGATATGTAAAAAAATAAATTTTATAAAATCCAATAGATTCCAAATTGGATTCAAGTACATCTCCAATCTATCTATGAAGGAAGGTAATTTGTTTGTTTTGTTTTGCACTAATGAGATCCATCGAACTAGGATGCTTTAGATCACATTCTTGGTTTCTTTGGAAAGCTCTAAAGGAGTAGGGGCGCATTGGCTTGGTTTCATGGCATTTGGACTTGTGATGCAAAAGTCTTGAATATTGAATGATTTTTTCATTTAAAATTAAATTAAATCGTAGCTGAAAATTTTGAAGGAGTTGGAATGTGCCTTTGGTGTTGTTGGAGAGATGTTCATGAGTAGGAATTAATGGAATTTATTTAGTAAGATTTGGATTTAGAATGTGGGAAATATTGATTTTAAAGTGATTTTTACTATTGAAAATTCAAATAAATTCCAAAAAACTAGGTTTTGGAAGGAAAAATCAGTTGAAAACGTGGTGAAACTTGGGCCAACGACACAAGCCACACTAGTCTATCTATGAAGGAAAATAGTTTGTTGGGCCTTGCCCCCCCAAGGACAAGGACTGCCACATTGGATCCAACTTTTGCACCTCTTACCTTATTAAAACCGGTTTCACATTAAATGAACCGATTTATTTGATGAAAATGTTTAAATTTCTTAGATTGAAATGGGTTTTTTTCCTTATTCCGAATGTGGACACAATAGTTGGATTAAGTGGGAAAATTCAGGGCATTTATTTTTTAAGGAGAGAGGGCTAGTGGCGGCTTTTTGGGTTTTGAAATTAACCGTTGATGGCTAATGAACACTTTGTTTGTCTAGATGTGCTCGAACATCGCTAGTGGTGATCACAAAGCTAAGATCACCAACCCCATGAACCATTGAATCTTTCATCTTTCTCCATTTACATGCAACAATTTGGGGGTGATTTCCTTATGAATGAGGTGACATGGCCTGAACTTGTTCATCGGTACTTGATCACTCTTATTGAGGTTAAAAAAAGTGGCAATCGTAATGGATTGAAACTAGAGGAGCGCATGAGGCTCATTGGATGTCTTCAAGGAGACGGTGGTGTGCTAGTTGGGGCAATTGCTATAGTTGTTGTTGTAGAAAATGATACATAGGTATGAAATGCATCCAATGGAGTGTGGTGGTTTGGTTGTCTTGTGATAAATTGTCTCAAGACATAAGTTTTGTGTTTTTGGTACTTTTATCTATCAAAATGACTTTTTGACTATTATCCCACGAAGTTGAGCTAAAGAGTTGGTGGGCAAATCAGATGGCCATCTTGTTGGAACAATTGTAGTTTCAAAAAGCTTTTTAGATTCTTTAGTTTTTTTTGTTGGTTCTGGCAATTAGGAGCTAAAAGCTTAGATTGAGTTCAAACTGTTAAATAGTTCCAAGAAGTTTAGAATTCTTTTTTAGTCGATTTTTTTAGATATGGACTACCAATCGTTGCATTGTTTGAGTTTGCCTATATGTTTCAGGTACTAGCAAAAGCAAAAATGGAACTCTCCTTGTGGTTGCCAAATGCATAAAAGAAAAACAAATAGGAAGCTCTGGCAAATGGTGAAAAGAACAAACATTATCAATCTAATGAAATCCCCCCGGGTGAAGGCTTCAAAACCTATGCACACAATGCCAACAAATGTCAATGCCAAGATCAAGGCCAAGGTGTGGGAGGCCTTGGACTTGCACCTTGTTAAATGGGTAGTTGACATTTTGGAATGGTTAATAAGTAGGGACATCTTCAAGGGCAATGCATTAGGCCCAACCAAGGTACATTTAGTCAGATTTAGCCTAGATGCTTGGATTATTTTTAAGCATTTTAAGCTCAAAAATTTGTGAATCAAATGGTTGTTGTATGCATGCTAATCTTCCCCACAATATTATTTGACGACATTTGGGATTCAAAGGTCATGATGAGGTTATACTGTGCCTTATATTTTATATGCAGTATGGTTACTATCATTGGATAAAGGAATGGTGTAGAATAAAGCTAGTGTAGATGTTGCTTTGGATACCAATTGCTTGTTGAATCATGAAGTTGCTTTCATGGTTGCAAAGTCTAGACCTTGTTATTATGCTCATAGGTGGAATTTTGATTTCCTTTACATAGAGTTGTAATGCAAGTTCGAGCAAATTTTTATGGTGGTTCTCCAGCAAAAGCTCAAAGGTGCAAAACAAGGAAACTAGTGGCTTCCTTTGATTACTTCATGTAATGCTACTGAATTGTCCTGTGACAGATGCTGACAAAGGAAAAGTTGTTTCTACTTTGATTGGTGGTATAAAGGGCCATGGGATTGGTAAGGTGCGTGGTATGGTAGTTCAGCCCCTTGATTTTCAAATCATTGACGCTCACCTTGCTGCTAGTGCTTATGGAGGGTTACCAAAAGCATTTGCAGCAAATGTGCAACATGTGTGGTTCCTATGTAATGACAACCTTTGTTTCAATATTGGGTTTGTTATGTTTCTTCTTTTTCCATTTTTATAAAAAATTGTTACCAACAAACTTGGGCACATTATTGAATTGGAAGGTCCCTCACATATCTTCAATTTTGCAAATATGGAAGAATGTGGAAGAAGTTCATGGGAATGGCAATGATATGGTGGAGCTTGCCAACTCCTTGTTTCAGCTTTTTGAGAGTCTTTACCAAAAACAAGTATGATTATTTAATTATTGTGCATAAAGTTGCAACCCCATGCATATGCCTCTTAAATGCTAGCCAATGTTATGTCCAAGTCTTCATATTGCTTCTAGAAATGTGATAGAAACATTGGATGCAGATTTTGTACATGGTTTACTTAAAATTTTGGGTAGATCATTATATGCTTATTTACACCCAACATCAAGAGTAGATGAAGTTGGTAGCCATGGTAGTTTATCATTGCTATATGTGATGAAGGTGATGGTATGACAATTTTGTGAACTACTCTCATAAAGTTACAACTATATTCATTGTAGTGTTACCTTCATAATATTTTTGCAGAGATTTCTCCCCGATCTCGTAAATAGATATAGATTTGGAACCCTCTATGTGTCTAGTCACTTTTATGTGAAGCTAATGAGAAGAACCAATACCATATCTAACATCTTCAAGTATTTCAACATCTAGTAATTGTCATGTTGTTCTTTGTAAGATTAGGAGAATTGTTTGCCATCACATTTGGTGAGGTGATGACACCAAACTCATTGGTGGTAAATGTGTGGTTATATATTGTTACTAGAAAATTTGTTGGAACATGGTTTATTTGCTGTGGACAATTTCTATCTTTATTGTGTGCAACAAATGCATTTGGAAGTTCACTTGTAATGCACTAATATTCATCATGGTTGGTGTGTAGGATATCAAGTTTGTTGTTCATGCACATCCAACATTGTCTGAAATCCTAGATGAGCTTTTTAAATTTGCTAAGGTACAGTCTATTTAATTTAAAATCTTGATTCCGAAATACCAAATTCTTTTGTGATATTCTATTGGTTAAAGGGATGGCTCCACTTGTTTCCAATATTCAATTTTAAATGGTATCCAAAACTAACCTATCTTGAAACCAGCCCAAATTACTTATGTATGAGCTTTTGATTATCTAAAATGTTTAGTGACATGAAAGGAAATTTGATTCAAACTTCAATTTGTCCAAATAAATGTTTGAAACATGTTAAATTGCCATCTATAATGTGTTTAATTGTTCTGGTTGGCATATTAATGAAACCTTTGAATTGTCAAGTTTGCTAGATTTATGTAAAAATGACTATGAAGCAATTTTTAGTTAAGCTAAGTGGATGTCATGGTGATACAAGTTGGAGAGCATGAGGCAGTGGTGTTGTGGTCAAAATAAAACATTGTTATTAGAACGTGAAGGAGGCTATAAAGCTAATATTTGGTTTTTTTTCAAAACCAGCAAGACTCCATTTTGTAGCAGAATGAGTGACAAATTTCATGTTTGCCTTCCTTCCATACCTTGTCAAAACAACCATAATCATATGTTTAGAAGCAATCTCCTAGGAAGGAAGGACAATATTAATTATGGGTGGGTGCTAATGTCAATAAGACAATCACAAACAATGAAAATCATTTAACTAAATTGTATGTGATTCACAAGATAAAGGACCCATTATCGAAGAATCAAAGGAGGCAATGCAAAGGCTTCATGAACAACACGCCAATGTTTTGTTGGAGAGACATGTTGCTAATAATGCCGATGAATTGATTGAAGTAGAAGCTGCTATAAGTGCTGCCAAAGTGGTGTTGGCTAGGGGGCATGCACTATTACTATAACAACTGCAGTTGTAAATTTGTTTAGTGATGGCCTCTTCCTCTTACTGTTGAAAATGGTGGATGGATTTCTTGGAAGGGTATGCATCTTTTGGTTTTTCTTTTTCTAGTATGATTTTGATCTATAACAAAGGATGATGAATTTTGGTTTTTGGTGTTAATAGCGGTTCAAAGGGTGGTAATGAATTAGGTGCTGCACCTACTAGGAGTAGGAGCCATGTGAAACATGAACTTGCCTTCTTTAACATGGAATGGTCAACTACTTCATCATAGTAGTAAAACTTTGTCCTTGATGGAATGGATGTTATTCATGTGGTGTTTTGGTAGTTGTTCCTTGTCTATCTTTTGCAATTTAACAATGTTTTTTCTCTTGGCCTACAAGTTTAAAGTACATCTAGTGGAAAAGAACAAGATCGAAATAAATACACTTTTCCAAGGTTTTACTCTTTCAATTTTGTTTCCATGTTATTTTTAAAACTTTTGAATTGGTATTTTATGTTGACATTCTATTTGTGCCACAACTTGAGCTCTTTTGTTGCCTTTCATGAATGTTTTTATTGGGCCCTATCATCACAAGGACAGGGATTATCACATTGGATCCAAATTTTGCAAGTTTTCCTTATTAAAACCTTGTTTACCTTATTAGTGATAAGTTAGCCAATTGAAATGGAATTCGTGTTTTGTGTTTGTAGGACACACTTGAACTATGAGCTATAGTTTTTCAATTGACTCACCTTCATGGCAAACTTTTGTGGTACAACCTCATTTTCATACCCTACATATGTCATTGCCCAAGTATGGTTAATTGTAGTTATGAAAATGTAGGTATGACATTTCAGGGTATGTCATTTGCCCTCATTCAATTTGTCAAACATACCCTATAATGTCATACCCTAGAATTCCCATATAATCCCACTATGCATTCTATATACATTAGGAAAATTGAACATCTATATGTACTTTCATTTTTATTGTATTAACCTTTAATTTGAATTATTCTAAGTATCTAATTATGTGTCAAATGTAGCCCATGCCCCCTATTTTTTATATCCATGCAATTATTTAATAGGTCTTTAATTAACCATAATTTGTTGTTAGGTCTAAGTTTAGGTTGTTGCTAGTCTATAGTATTTTAAGGTTTAGTAGAAGGACAAGTGGCAAGGAACCTTGAAAAGTGTACTCTAAACCCTAATCTACTACATACTTATATCTAAACCTTAATCCATTACAGACCTAGATGTAGTTGTGAACCTTTATAACCCTAATCCATTATAGCCCTAAATTTAACACAAACTTAACTTAAATCTAAACCCAAATTTTGTACACCTCATCACATTTATTTTAAAGGTGATGAGTTATCATGACTATTATATAATCTTATTCGGTTTTGTTCTTGAAGCACTTTCTTTTAGTATATTGTTTTTTTTATAATCTATGAGTTTTGTGAGATTTGAAGCACCTAATTTGAGCTATGTTTGCAATTTTCTTTTTATTTGCTCACTTGTGGGAAGTTTATTCTAAGTTGTTGAAGTTGTTTTAAAGGTTTTTGTTTGTGCTTCAGTACATCACAACACACCACAAATCTGTAAGTGTTCCATGATTACATTGGATTTTAATTTCGTAAGGTTTGTAGTTTTTTGTCTTTTGTGTATATTATAATGCAGAAGATAAACACATTTTCTATCTGCCATAGATATCCAAGTGTTCCATAACTACATTAGGTTTTGGTTTCATAAAGCTTTTAGTTTTTAATTTTTGTGTATATTACAGTGCAAAATATTTTTAAAAAATTTATTTATTGTGCATATTATAGTGAGGAGTGTATAAACAATTTTTTAAATTTGTATTCAAGTTGTTTTTGGGAATTTCAATTTTTTTGTCTCTTGTGTATATTATAGTGCAGAAGACAAACACATTTTTTGTCAACCATAGATATCTAAGTGTTCCACAACTACATTGCGTTTTGGTTTCATAAAACTTTTAGTTTTCAATTTTTTGTGTATGTTATAGTGCAAAATATAAGCAAACTTTCTATCTATTGTGCATATTACTGCAAGGAGTGTATAAGCAATTTGTTTTGTTTGTATTCAAGTTGTTTTTGGGAACTTTGTCAATTGTGTTGTATGGCTCAATTGGTACTTAACCCAAGCAAGAAAAAAACTCCACCTGTGAATGTTGGCATCACTGACATGCAACAAAAAATGCTTAGTGCTTATTTTGAAGGTTGCATTGTTAGCAGGTATGGGTCTGTTGTAGATGTCCCTGGAAGTGGGTTCAAATATATCTATTGTGACTTAATAGATCCATTTGGATACTTGATAATAACTTTGACTCTAGGGTCCAACTTTGTTTCTACCTTTTCCTTTCACCTAAATGTGGGGTCCTCCATATGGGTGCTAAATTTCAGGGTCAATTTCAAAAACACATTTGAAAGAGGAGATTGGGAATTTATATTAAGAGTTGGGGCTACTACTATTATTGAACAAATTGACCCTTTTCTTGTCTACTTGCAGTTTGTCCCCACACATTCAATCTGGATTTTATGCAAAGGGAAAATTTGGAGGAGTTAGGAACCATGGAGTTAATGGTCACTGGGATATATGGGCGATATGCCAAGGCTTTTATCTTGGTAGTTGTAGATGGAATTGTCATTTTATCATGAGTTCTTTGCACAATACATGTAGTTGGTTAAGATTTATAATATTGGCACCCCTACAACAATGTTGGTCAAAAACATTGGAAGCTCTTGGTTCGGTGAACAACAACTAGTAACTAATTATGTTACCATTTTTATGTTTCATGTTCGTGATGCTACAATTGTTAAAAAGGTTGACAAAAATCCACAAGAAGAAGACATATATAGGGTCAAAATTTTGCAATCAACTTTGAAGTATGTTCAAATTTGAAATACTTGTGTGTTGAAAAATTTCTTATTAAAAAATAAAAACAACGAAATGAGTTACGAATGTTGATTCCATGGCTTTTAATGTTGTGATTATAGGTTGTGGGGACATTGTAATCCCAATGGTGTAGCTTGCTTCGAAAACGTTTGTGAAAAATGTCATCTCCCATCTCTCGCAAATAGAAATGTTGGTTACTTGCTAGGGCTGTAAGTGTATGGTTTCTCCTTAATCTCAACCTTGCATTGCTTGTAAAATCAAGTAGGTCAATAGTGATGAATTTGATTGCACGTTGTGTGACCCATGGATTGAACCATTATTTGGACACAAGCTCATTAGTCCTACAAATTTTAGATCCAAACAAGGTTTTTTCCTTCACCTATTTAGAAAAAAGAAACATGAAGGAAAATTTGTCTTAAATCCCATAACAGAAGTTGTGGGTTACTCTAACTTGAAAAAAAATACAACAAGGAAAAGTGCAAAAACAATAGAAGAGTAGGAAAAAAATTCCAAAAGGAAAAGTGTAGAGGTGGTAGAAGAAGTTTGTTGTTCAAATTAGTACGTATAAATGATAACATAATCAGAGGATCACATTTTGAAACTTCACTTGTACAATTTGACATATTGTTCTTTTTGTGGACAAGAATTTATTGTACATATTTTGTATGTACATAATATACTGATTTTTGAAAATTACAACTTGAACTTACAATTGAAACTTGAATATGTATTTATTATAACTTGTTTTGAAGTTGGAACTTTGTCTAAATCAAAGCTTGGATTCAAAAACTTATTTGAAAAACTTGCAACTTGATTTGAATTTGATTTGAACTTTTTTTTTGCACTTGCATAATGGGCATGCTTTTTGGCCAAGACTAATTGAGGGTTTATTGGGATTTATTTATGCGACTTAATCAAATATAAATCAAACCTTGTCATTAATAGAGAAAATTCAAACAATTCATGTTTAAGTATTAATATTTTTAAATATCAAAATTTCTAATTTTGAAGTTTGAACTTTGTTTAAATCTATAACTTTTTTGTGGAAAATTTTGATTGAATATGTAATTTGATGATTCAAAAACTTGTTTTGAAAAACTTGAAGCTTCATTTGAAAGTCAAACCTTGTCATTGATAGTGAAATTTCAAAGTATTAATAATTTTCAATATCAAAATATCTTGAAAATTCAAAAAACTTGACAAACAAATAATCTATAGAACTAAACTTCTAAAGATAATATTTGAATTCTTTAGATGACATTAAAAGAAAAAAATTGAACTAAAATTGGAAAAAAATATTTTCCATAAATAAATAAATAAATGAGTAATCTAATTACTTTAACTGAAAATAAAATAAAATATTAAGAAAAATAGTTTATAAAAAATAATTAAAATTTAAATTGATTTGACATACATAAAATAAAAATAAAAATATTCTTAAAGTTCAAGTGAATATTTTAATATTCTGAGCTTAATTCAAAAATTTAGATTAATTTCAATTTTCATTTGGTTTTATATCAATTTGCAAATATAAATTTCACATAATTTTCAAAACTCAAAATTAAAGATAATCAATTTGAAATTTGAAAATAACACGTAATGAACATAGATATTGAATTAGCCAAACATGGTTTGCAACAAGTTCAAAATTTTGAATACAAAGTAGGATATTTTTTACTTTATTCAATAGCAAATTTATTAAACTATTCAATAAGTTCGGAATTAATCCAAAAAAATAGAATGTGTTATTTACAAGAATGTCTAACAATTAGTATGTTTCAAGCATTGGAGTGTTGTCAATGTGAATTAAATCCATAATTTTTGCATGATTTACATTGTGGAAAAACAATAGATGAAATTAATTATATACAAAAAATGTCATTACCTGCTTTGAATGGAGGATTGTGGGGTGATTTCACTATGATATATTAAATATCAGAATATTTACAACTTGTAATTCACATTTGGAACAAAAATAATTGTTGAATTATGATGAAAGTAGGAAATGAAAATGCAAACCATATGTTGAACATATTATATGTAAACAACCATTTCAAACATGCTATAACATCTGATCCCATGATAAAATTTTCAAATATTCACACGTGATGCATATGACACAAAAATTTTAAATCATAATATCAATAATGAAATTAATGAAGTTCAACATTAATGAAAAATGTTTAATTGGAATTTTGAATTAAATAATTTTTTATAAATAATAGAAATTCATCTTAAATGGTTGCCACAAGATACTGCATTATCTTTCATTCAAAAAAACCATATTTGGGTTAAACACATCACAAATTAAACTCATATTAAACATCTAAAATTCACATCCCAAGAAAATAATGATCATGAAATTCATCTTTTTCAACCAAGAAAAAAAAAATTGAAAATATTATGGATCCAAATGTTTCATTTAATTCAATAATTGTTCCACCTACTATTCAACATGTGAAATTAGAAAAAAATGTTAAAACAAATTTAAAATGATGTCAATCAAATGATGCCAATCAAATGCGATGTCAAATGTGATAATATTGTTAAAGACAATCTTATTGATTTAACAAGTAAAAATCATATATTAATTAAAGAAAAAATAACTCCAATTGAAAACATACAAAATAACAACAATATTAAATATAATGTCATTGGTCCTTCAAGTAAAAATATTCCACATCATGTTTTCAATGAAAAAGAAACAAATATGGGTTGTGATTTTCCTAACAAAGATGTTTTTAAACCATTCAATGAGAATAATAGAAATGAAGAACATCTTAGTAATTATGTGCAATTAACAAATGAAAATCCAACTTCAACAAAAAAAAAAGAAAAAAAAACCCTTGACCAAAAGAATGACGACAAAAATATTATTACATATAAGAAAGATATTGAAGACATTGCTAAACATGCATGTTATTATTGTAAAACGTTTCACATTTCAAATTTGTCTTGTTTCCAAATTATATTTTAACAATTTGCCTAATGAATTTTTAAATGAAAATTAAAAAACCCTATATTTATATGTAATTATTATCGAAAGAAAATTGATTGTGGCAAACAATTGAACATGACTTTATGTGAACATATTACAAATAATTAATCAAACTTAAAATTTGTTCCAATTTAAATAAAATTGAAGAACATTTGATTACACCACATCTTGCATTTGCACAAATATTCCAACTAAAAGGGTATGGACAATATGAAATGCATGGAAGCATTGTTAATATTCCAAAAAAATTAGATATGGTACAAATTATATTGCCTCGATTGCTGTACGATGATAGTTCAAATTTAGTATTTTTGAAAATAAAATTAGAATACAAAACCATATACATTATAGGTTATGTTTATCTTAACATAGTGATAAAAGCTTTACCATAATTTTGCCAAACTCCATTATATCAAAAGTGCAAAATTTTCAATTAAACCAAACTAGCAAGATTTAGTGGAATTAACATATACAAATGAAGCTACATAGTTAGAAGAATACACGATTTATGCAATTTTAGAAATAAAAAACTAGACACATTTGAAGAAGTAGTTGATGAAGATTGCATAGACAAATTAGTGCAAAATATTTTAAGTCATGAACATGTTATTGAGAACAATGAAAAATCGCTAACAATAGTTCCTGGAGAAGGTTCTCAACCTTTTGGATTATTTCATGATGCACATTTTGAAGAATATAATTTTTCAACATTATTTTATGGGCAACCAAAACCATAATTTGCATGTTCTTATCAGAAGATTATGCAAGAAAAATTGATTAATATAAATAGAAAATTTGCATATCATATAAATAATATATATTTTAAAACAATCAAAGTTCTAATTCATTTTATATTATCTTGTGCATGGATTCGTATTCATAAAATAAAATTCTTAGATCATGTTTTAAAAGCTAGTTGTGTTTCAACTAATGTAAATTTTGGATAAAATATTGAAATTAAATTTAAAAAATAAAGAATTAAGTTGCATAAGAAAATCTCCAAATTATTTGGATCGTCTTTATAAATATGTGTTTACAATGATTAAGCAACTTGGCTCACCAACATTCTTTGTGACATTCACAATAGGTGTAAACAATTGGTCGACTTTTATAAAAACATTAAAAGAATTATACGATTAATACATTGGTGAAAATTTGGGAATAAAAAATGATGATTCATTAAATATTAAAGAACTTGTCAAAAATGATCCTATCACTTGTGCACATTATTATGAACATAAAATGAATAGTTTTTATAAACTTATCTGAAATACTAATTTGATATTTGGTAAAGTGAAAGATTATTTTTTCATAATCTAATTTCAATCAAGAGGTTTACCTCATGAACATGGATTATTATGGGTACAAAATGTTCTTACATATGGTGTTTCAAAAGATGAAAAAAATGAATGTTTTGTAGATAAATATTTAACAATTGATCAAACAATGCTTCCAATTAAAATTCATAATATGAAAATACAACAACATAAAATAAAATACAAAAAAAAACGTCAACAAAATTTTCAACTTCAATATCCAAAACCACCAATGAAACATACAAAAATATTATTGCCTTTAGATGAAAAGATCATATGCCAAACCATGGGGAAATTAATATTCAAATTTATAAAAAAACTTATCAACATGGGATTAGGTGAAGATATTTCTTTTGAACAATTTTTATTAGATTTAAAAATAGACGAAAAAACATATATTCTTGGATTATGTTACACAATTTAAAAACCAACTTTTTAAAAAATTGAAAACCAAATGATATGTACAAATGTATTTGGCATACATGTAGGACTTTTGTTGGGGAGCAAATACAGATGCACAATATATCTTAAATCCATATGCAACAACATTGTATTAAATTTCTTATTTGACAAAAATAAATAATTTGTAACTCAAGAAAGGAAAATTGTATTAAACAAGTTTAAGCATGAACAAACAAAAACATCTGAACACATTAAAAAGCTAGGAAATATATTTTTAAATGCACAACAAATGTTTGTACAACAAGTTGTACATATAATCCATACCATTATACCATTCAACAAGATCATTTCAATTTATAATCACATGTCAACAACAAGATTAAACATTTGTATTATTACCACAAAAATAATACAAGGCTTATTTCCAAATTCTACAAAATCCATTATAAATCATTAGTTGGTAAATATATCAATCGAAATGAAAAATCAAATGATTTGTGTTTAGTAAAATTTGTAGCTAATTATGATACAAAAATAAATAAAAGATGTAGTAAAAGTAAAATAATCATTGGGTTTCATTCAATCAACATAAAAATCTAAAAAATCATTATAAAGAATTATTACTTTTATTGAAACCATTTCAAAAATTGGAGCTCAATTTGCAAAATAATTGTGATTCATGGAAATATGCTTATATGGAAGAAAAAAACGATATATAAAAATGCAAAAAAAAATTTTAAAAATTTAATCATCCAACAATTCTAATATTGAATGGGACAATTTAGAATCACAAGTTAAAGAATACACAAAAATTCATCAAACAAATGGATGGGAAATTTTATTTTCGAATGAAATAATTGATAATGCAAATAATCCACATAAAAATATATTATTCACTAATACCAAAGAAATTGAACCATATGATGTATCATATGAAAATTTTGCACAATCAAAAAATAAAAATGTTTAAAATAAATTGTTAATGTATAATGTATTTCAACGAATAGACAAATTCATGACATACAAAGAATTTTCCTCACATATGAAACAATTGAATAATGAACAAATAGTTATTGTTGATGACATCTCATACCAAAAAATCAAAAACCTTACAAAACCATTTCATATTTTTCTAATAGGTGGTGCACGGGCAAGGAAAACTTTCACCTTCATGTGTATTATACAAAACATGTTATGATATTATACTAAACAAATTACAAATGCTGATCCCTTAAAACCAAAAATCATGAAATTGGCATACACAAGAAAAACAAGATTTAGCAAATTGGCACAACTATACATTTTGCACTTGCAATTCCATTGAATAAAAATCTAACAGAAGTTGATGCATTAAGTGATGAAATTTGGGACATTTTTATAAAAACATATGATCAATTTTGTTTGTTTGTTATAGATGAAGTATTTTTGGTAATAGAATGTTATCTTTCATTGATCATAGACGACGTATTATAAAAACAAATCCATAATGAATTTATGGGTGGATTAAATGTAATAATGATTAGTGACTTCTATCGAACACCCCCTATTTGAAATTTCATGGATTTTCAAACCAACCCTAAACCCTAAACCTTTGAAACACATTAGGTGAAACATTCACATTCATAGCATGTGATGCTCATACTAAAACATGCCCTTCTCATTTTTAATTACCAAATTTACCATCTCAAATGACTAGTTTACATTACAAAATTTTGGTTAAGAATAAAATGTTAGTGGAATTATGAAACATTTGATGGTCTTATGAATGTTGCTGATGGGATTTTTGAAGATTTTCCAAAAACTATTTCAAAATCTTTTGTTTGGATACATTTTCATAATCCTCATATTAGACATAATACACGAATTAAAAATTTACAAATCTATGATGAATTCCCAAGGCTTGACAAACAATGGACACCAATTAAACGTAAAATTGCCAAAATACAAATAGGTAGTAATCTTTCCCACACTATCACGAGAATTCAATTCCCAATTCAATTAGTTGTAGCATGAATTATACATTGTTCACAAGGGTGACTCTTGATTGTTTAACATTTGATCTAGCTGGTGTGATAAAACATGGTCTAACATATATTACATTATCGAGAGTTCGTTCAAAAAAAAAATTGTATTTATTTTCTATGTTATTGAATAATTTTTTTCAAGTGGATCATCTTGTTCAAGAATAAATGTTTCGATTAAAAACAAATGCACAATACAAACTTGCTATTGTTTGTTTAAAGTCCTATCGTTCAAAAATTTTAATTGTAGAATTTTTTAATACTTGTTATTTAACATTAGATTTTGAAAATGTCCTTACAAATCCAAATTTATTAGCATCACATATTCTTTGTTTAAATGAAACAAGAATAAGAAATGTTCATTTAAACTCAAAATTTTATAATGTTTTATCACAAAAGTTCCATATATTATCATGTTATGATGAACATGGTACTATGGTACTTTATGATGACAATGTGTCATTGACAAAAATCACAACAATCACAAATTATGGTGTTGAATTTATCACCGCATTTTTTTATGACAACACCGGACAAGCATTATACATAATTGCAATATATAAACCTCTCCAAATGCAAATGTCACATTTTAATTCTATTTTAGAAAACATTGTACAAAAAATGCTTTCACATTGTCCAACTAAAATAATTGGAGATCTCAATATAGACTTTTTAAACAAAAATAAATCAATCATCAACATTATAAGCATTTATGAATAAATATAATTAGAAACTCACTTTTATAGAAATCACCACTATTAATGATACACAAATAGATCACATATTGACAAATGCACCAATACGACAATGTCATTCTAAAATGACACAAGCAAATTGGACAGATCATAAACCCATTTATTTTGCTTTCAAATTACCCGATTATGTTCCCCAATTTGTATTACCACACAATACCACAAAATGATTTGATAACACATAAATGCACATACACACAAACACATACAAATAAATCACAAAATAATATATGTACTTTCATACATACATAAATGCACGTGTACAACATCTTATCTATTGGCAGGGCTAGCGTGTTTGTGATGCCTTGTTTTGTTTTGTCTTGTTTTGCAGTTTTGAGATCCACCGAACTGGGATGCTTCCGATCGTGTTCTTGGTGTCTTTGGAAAGCTCTTGATGAGCAGGGGTGCATGGGCTTGGTTCCATGAGATTTGGACTTGTGGTGCAAAAGTTTTTGAATATTGAATGATTTCTTCACTGAAAGTTAAATTAAATCATAGCTGAAAAGTTTGGAGGAATCGGAATGTGCCTTTGGTGTTGTTGGAAAGATCTTGATGAGCAGGATTTAATAATGGTATTTATTTGGTATGATTTAGATTCAGAATGTGAGAGATATCGATTTTTAAGTGATTTCTGACGCTGAAAATTCAAATAAATTCCAAAAAACCCAGGTTTTGGAAGGAAAAATCAGTTGAGGATGTGATAACACTTGGGCCAATGGCACAGGCCACACTCATAGTATAGAAGGATGCTTAAATTTTTTTCCATAAAGAGTAAAGACTTGGAGAATTTTTCCTAGTGTATTTGGAGGCCATGTTGTAAACTCTAATTTATCATCTCCTAATGGAAGGAAGGGGTTGTTTATTTCAGTCTTGACGGGGGTTCTTCCATTTTCTACAAATCTTGAACTTTTTCTAGAGCATCTTTGTGCAACGTATTGGCCTCAAAGGAGGGTATTACTAGACTTGTGCTGAGTCTCGGCCATCATCTCATGCAGGTCCTCCTCCCAGTAATACCCTTATCCTGGCCTGAAAGATATGATTTCAACCTATACAAAGGATTTTTTCATTTTAAAAATGGCAAAACTTTGCCATTTTTTTCAAAGAAAAAATAATTATGATAAGTTCCAGTACGTAGCAAAGAATACAGAAGGATTCTTGTTTCTCCTACTTTCATATCTAATATCTAGCCAAATTTGGCTAAACTATTTTCTGGATGGTAGCCACCTTTGCTACATCACAAAATTCCTTTCAAAAAAACACTGCTCAGACCATAGCACAAGATTGAACATTAAACAAGAAATTTCGAATTTCAAATTTCTGATGTTTTGTCAGTAGCAAGCATCCCAAGAGAGATTTAGCAACAAATGGGGATATGTTCCTATAACTTGTCCAAACATTTTATTATTATTATTTTTTAAAATGCTACCAACCAAAATCTGAGTCCAAAATGTGGCGAATTTTTTTCAAAATATTTAATTAAAAAAGAGGGAATATGTGATTTTAAAATTTTTATTTTATTATTTCACTTTAGTGCGAGATTTCGCACCCAAAAAAAGAAAAAAGATGTGCACAATATAATAAGCCCACAAGAAAAATAATTAATTAAATAAGAGATGGGTTTCAGGCAGCAGTCAGTCAGAAAGCAGCCAAACAAAGACAGAGTTTTTGAGGCATAAATGAGTTTTTGAGGCATCTCTTGAATAACCACATTTGTCTTCATGTTCTTGTTGAGAGAGGGCTGTCAAATTTGTCATGCTGGAATCCGGGGATAGTAGATGCCATGCAATCTTCCACTCCATTCTGCTCTGCACAGATTGATTGATTGATTGATTGATTTCCTTCAAAGTTGCAACTGGGTGGATTGGATTGATTGATGGCCTGCTTCTAGCATGATGCAAATTTCACAAATTCAGGCAGCCTGTTTTTCCTCTTCAATTAAACAACCCTACAAATGTTGAATGCAATAGGGAGACCTGTGCACTTGTGTCTGCACTGTATACGGATAATGGGTTGGGAGGAGGAGGAGGAGGAGGAGGAGGAGGGTGTTGGTGAGGGAGATTTGGGTATAAACACATATTGTTGAGCACTTTTACAAAGTATATAAGTTTGTGTGAAAATCCAATATTTTCCTTAATGAACTGGATTTTTTTTTCCGAATTATTGAATTTCCAATGACAGAGAATACTATACCTATGACTGATTTTCAGCACAAAATAATTTGCAAAAGGTGTAGCTGAGAAAAGAGAGAATTTTATTGATATTTATCAAAAATGTTGAGAGTTGAAAACCAATGGATTATTATTACTAATGCACAACACAAGATGTATTTTGCATACTCATCCTCAAACTTTTGAAATTGTGGAAAATTAAGTTTGAAATTGCCAAACCTCCTTTTCTGAAATAAATAAATATTCAGCTAAGAAGTGCCAAACATCAATCCTAAATACCTATACTCAAAATTCAATAATTCTTGCATGGCATTGCAGGTCGAAAGTCTAAACAGTAAGGAATCACCTGGATGCACACCTTGTCATAAAAGGCTTTCCAGCAGTACCAAGAAAACAGAGGGGCCATGGTTAGGGAGATCTCAACATGAGAAAACGAACAGGCTACCTTGCTTAATAGGCAGTAGTATAATTTGGTCCTAAGACTGAATTTGGTCCCAAGACTGAATCCTTTAGTGGGGGAAGTGGGGGTTGAGTTCAATTACTCACTGACAGAGTCATCTAGTGAATTTGTATTATCAGCTGGGCTGTGTGCTGGACAGAACATTTTTATTCTAATTTTTAAAGAATGGGCTGGACAATTGTTATTCAGTGTCAACTTTAGAGTAAATAGGCACAACATGACAGAATTTGACAAGATACCGTTTCAAAGTGATCAAGCACTAAAGATGCCCTAATGAATTCAATGCAACACCAGACCCCTTGCTATTGCAAGACAAGGGTCCCTTGTGATGAAAAACTAGTGGATGATACCCTATGTGGATGAATCAATATCATCAACCGTCAAAAGCAGAGTGCGACATGGCTTAAAGCAGTTGATGGTGATCAAAAGAAGGATATGGGTCTGTTGTTTTTGCTCTTTATTTGTTTTCTTGCAGGTTATGAGCACAATGGGTTTTTATTATTGACAATGCTCACTATGTTTGTGGTTTGTTGTTTTTGCATTGTGTTTTCGTTGGACGTCAATCAAGGAGGGAGCTGAAGTGAAGGATAAGTACTACTAACTTCTGAGATGGACACAATTAAGTTTATTCAGAGCTTTCAGTAGTGAAAGTTTTTTTGGGTGGAATTGTTTTCTTTTCTTTAGCTAAGGTTGTGTGTGATGAAAGAGATGAATGCCCTGTTATGAGAAAAACATTTCTTTGGTGAAGGCTATGTAAATTTTGCTTCCCCATGAGCCTCTTTAGGAGAGATGCAATTTAGAAACAAAACTAAGGGTCGATGATTAGGGAGATGATGAAATGCTTTAGGGATTTCATCAACAATCACTTTGGCAAATCAATCGTGTTGTATGGGGATTGTGGGGTGATCTGATTTGGAGAGGTGGTGTTGAGGAAAAGAGTAACCAATTTCTTTGGGGCTTTCAAATTCATGTCTTGTTCTTGTAGTCTAGGTTTTTATCGGGAGTCTAGTGCAAAAAACAATTTAATTGTTTTTATCAAACTTTCTAAACTAAATTGTGTAAAGAGTTGAATTCGGCATTCTTCGGTTTAGGAGTCATCATCATCAATTGTTGGGAATGGTTAGTGTTATGGAGTTTTTGGGGTTTGTGAAATCAACAAAGTTTTAAACTCTTGCTATTGGAGAATGCCACAGGTGGTCAGTTGAATTCATGAGAGTGAAATTGGAGCAATTTGATCTCCAGAGACCCATAGATTGAACTACATCATGGACTAATAGACTTTCATATAGAAGCTTTGTGTATATCATCTTGTTTCCAAGGAATTACTTTTGTGGAATGTGTGCAGTTGTTTTTTCATCTTTGATAACTCATGTTAAAGGGGAATTTGTTACCCCGGTCTTGTCATTACACTCTATTCAATGTGAAAGTATTTTTTAAAAGATCTTTGGGCACTAGAAGAAAAACCTTAAATTGTGACTGGGCTATGCAATTATTTTTCAGTTGCAAGTCACATTTTGTAATTAAAAAGAAAAAAGTTGCCTAAAACTAATCATAAGTGTAAATTAATTGTAGATAGTGGTGACATCATGATAACATCATCAATCCATGGATGCACATGGAAAATATTTGTATGGCTTCATCCAACATATAAAATATTTCATGGTATGGCCATTTGTGATTAATTTGCAACTATTTCTGTGGCAATCAATGATTTGCCATATGAAGCTCCTTAATATTGACACATGTTGACATTTGAATCCATTTAATTTTTTTCTTTTGTAATTGAAAAAAAAAGAAGACCCGATCTAAGCCATTAGATTCATATGTTTAGATGGTATTAGATTGTGACATGTGGCACAATATATCTACAAGAAATCATGGTTCATTTGACTAGAAATCTAGATTAAAAAAAAAGTCATTTTGACATTTGGTTTTGATTTGATCACTTAATCATACTTAACACGTCCAATTTGATTGGTGGTTTTTTTTATTGTCCATAAATTGGTTTTTTAACTAATCAAATTGGAGAAAAAAAATTGGCTAGCGAAAAAAAATTCAATTTTAAAATATAAAAATGTAATAAATAAATAAATAATAGGCAATTACTTACCTACCCACCCATTACTTACCAACTAACCATGGCCTCCTACCTACCTATACACAACTCACCTAAGTACTATACATTTACACACGTACAAGGTATATATACAAATATACATACTTCACATAGTATATGTTGGTAATGGGGATTAAGAACCTTGGTCTCTTTGACATCACATCAATGTTTTGGCCAACAAACCATCGCATCACTTTGCAAAACAATATGATACCAAATTCATTTAACATGTTTATTTGAACTTCAATGATTTTTTTTGTCAATAAGTATAACAACATTTGAACTTCAATTTTTTTCATAAGTAGGTAAAAAGAAACACTTGAGTAGATTTAACCAATTTTGGAAAAGGGGGAAAAGAAAGATAAAAGATTGTGGAGGATGAAACAAAGAAGGTGATAAGACAGGGACAAATTTTGGAACGAAACAAATACCAAAGATATTAAACACCTCATAATGAACATTGTCCGACACAAAAAATGGCCAACAATGTTTGAACGTTTGGTTTTTGCTACATGGTTTAACTATTTTGATCATGCCACATATGTTAATTTTTTAAAAAACATGTTCCTTCTTGGTGGTTGAATGTATACTACTAGTTGGTAGTTTTTCTCCTATGAAAAAGGTGTTGGGTCTGAATTAAGCTTGCAATGATAGAACATGTAAAATAATGAAATAATGGCATGTTTTGGCATAGAACCATGCATGGCGCAAAAAGACAAATTCAAAGTGTGTTGGATAGAGCTCATGGGGGGTGTATTTGTTATTTTGTAGCAAATATTTTATGAGGGAGGAGATCCAATTCATAAAAAAAAAATCCAAAGTTTTTTCAAGGAGTTTCTTTTGTTTAAAATCTTTTTTTTAATAAAAAACCCTTGTATAATATTTTGATGGCTAAGAATAAAATAAAAGGGTAATTGTGGGTATGAGAAATTTAAAAGAGTTAAAATTGGGGGCGATGATAAATAGGTTGATTGTGGTGTTGAATCATGTTAAAGAACTTAAATAGGGGGTCGAAGCATGATAAAGTATCCCAAAAAATTAGTCTTAAGATAATTTTTAAAACAATATCTTTTCAACATTAACATTCACAAATATATTTAAAACTTATTTAAGTTGCATTTTGAAATCATTAAGCATTTCATTGAGTTTATTATAAGTTGAACATACAGCTTGAGGAAATTTTATATAGGAAAAGTGGATGAAAAGTGTGTTCAAAATTCATTGGTTGTTCAAATTTTCTAAAATACTTTTATACTAAAAATTTGATAGATTATGACTATAATATGAAAAGTTGAAACTATATATATACCACTAGGCCTTTATCAACTTGAAAGTATAATAATTATAATTGATGCCTTAATTTCATGTACTTGTAACTCTATTTTGAAAAATCATGACATATTTTCTAATACTTGCATCTCAAAAAAAATGTACTTAAAATGCATATTAAAACATGTGGTTATTCAATATTATGTAATGAAGTCAAAGAACTTATTTGTCGATCATTGACTTAAATAATATTCATGGATTTAATATATTAAGATATATTTTATGGATATTTTCCAAAAAAATAGCAAGTGTCTTCAATTGTCATATTTTACCATGCTTATGCTCTACGTAAAGTAAATAAGAGGTTGGAAAGAGGGTGTCATTTTAACATTGTAGGATTGCAAGGGTAAACTTGTGAATGCATATAAGTAAGTTTGAACCAAGAGAAAGTTCATTTGCAAATTAAATTAAAAATATGTTGAAGTTGCAAAGAAGCAGAAATCAAGACATAAATCTTTGAATGTTAATGTTTTTAAATTACATGAGTTGGGTAAACCCATCCTTGGGTTGCTACCACTAGGAATGTTACCCCCCAAAATTTGGGGACCCCCCCCAACTTCATAACAACATAGGATTCATTTAAGAAAAGCTTTTCATTTTAAATTATATGTCAAAAGATTACCCAAGTCGTGTAGAATTTGAAACTTCAATTAGATTGACAAAAAATAATAACATTTCAAATGAATGGTCAAGGAAAAAACTTCATGAAAATAACACTTAAGGCTAATTTGTTTGAAAACACAAAAATCACTCTTTTTTTTTCATTTTTGAATGCTTTTAATTTCTAGAAGGGCTTCAAAAAAGTCCTATATTTATTTTGTTGAATAGATAGTGAATTAAGACAACCACAAATTTTTGAGCAATTTTCAAACGTTGAAACTAGGAGGTTTTGAAGGGCCATTGCATTCATGTCTATAAATTTGTAATAATTCTCATTCTTTTGTTTCAATAAAAAATTTGGGTCATATCGTAATGACTATAATTGAAAACCAAAAAGAATGACTTATAATGGTGCAATGTGACGCTTAATGATAAAAGGTTAGGAAATTCAAGAACACATCTTATGAACATTTTTGAAATACAAATTTCTTACTTGTGTAACCTAGGTAGGTGTTTACAAATTTTCCATATTATATACATAGGTGGGGAACACAAAGCCCATGTGGTGCAAATCAATAGTAAAAAGGAAAATTAATTATAATAAATTAAATTGGTTCCACCTTTCCTTGAATTTTGGTGAGGTGGTTCTTAGTGATACCACCCAAGGATGGGTTTTCCCGATTCAAAATATTTATTAGTTGAAGAAAAAATTAAGTTAAAGCTTGAATGTAAAGGAGAGGAAAATAAAAGAATAGGAAGGTTTTGGGTTCATGCATTAATAAATAATTATGTATTATAAAGGGAAGTGGACTTAAAAACCAATCAAGTTTCTTAGAAAGGTTGAAAATATAATGTAGTCAATAAATAAGGATTATGAAGGAGTTAATTTGAATTCAATTTCCATTGTTGAGATGATTTTAAAAGTAATGAATGAAATCATTGCATATGGAACAAGGGGGAAAAAAAACTTATAACTTCGGTTGAGATAAAAGATTGAATTCCTAATATAAATTAAAGAAACAATACGAAGTCAAGCAACTCACTGAACTTTTACCATATCAAGGGATGATAATTAGTTCTAACATCTAGGTGCCATGACAAGGATCTCATGGCTATAAATCAAAAGGTTAAAAAAACACCACCAATGTAAGTGCCACCTTTGTTGTCACAACCTTAAGTTGAGCTTGCAATTGATTTTTAGGAATGGATGTTTTTCACATGATGGAATTGAAACAAAGGCTTGATAAGAAGTGGGCCAAGAGTAAGTTTGAAACATATATAGTGTAGGCCAAGAAGAATGAAACATTCATTCATACAAAGTGAATGAGTTTTGTCAACTCCTAAAACCCCCAACAAGAATTTTCATTTTGGGAATTTAGAGTCCTTGATACTCCCAAATGTTCAAAGGCTTGAGTGATCAAAATTGAACGTTGTTTTCTCATTGGAAAGGTAATCAAAATTTCTACAACAAATTGGGCCCACAATTCCAAAATCGAGTTTTGAAAAAATTATATTTTCATTTGAAAGTTGGGACACAAATTGCCAAAACAAATTTCAACCACTTAGATATTCAATTGGAGAGGCAAATGAAGTTCAAATGACAAGTTTGACATGGCTTTAGAAATAATCTGAAAAGAGTTACAAGAATGTGTACTTGAATGTTTAATTTGGTTAAGTTTGTAAAAGTTAGAAGCTAAAAAATCATAAGAGACCAAAATGTCCAATTCCAAGAAGGGGATTTGGGGCTTGTGGAAATCTTGTCATTACATGTGCTCCCCATTGACACACATATAATATATTATAAGGAGAATATTGTCTCCCATAGTGCTTTGAATCATAATGACATATATGTGTCAATCCACAATAAATTTGTGACACAATTTTTGCTTCAATTGCACTTAACACCTTATTTATGTATTATGTGCAATTGTTGTGAACAAGAGTTGTTAAAAAAGAATGTCAATTTATGCTAGTAAACTTTAAGTTTTCATTCTTTTGTTTTGTTTGTGAAAATATAGGGAACATGCTTTCAATTTCAAATTTGTTGTTGTAGAATTGAAAATTATCATTCATATCACTTGATCGGCCTTGCAATCCATCATTTGACCAAGGTGTGTATATGCAATTTAAGCATAATGGGTGCAAACATTTGTGATAAAAATAGAGACATTTGCCACATAGAGTGATAGCTTTAAAAAACAATGATTTTGCTTATCATAATGATGTGGTATACTAGATTTAGCTACAAAGGGTATGATTTAGAAATTCATGATTTTTACAATGATTAAAAATGCTTGTAACAAAGAAAATTTCAGATTATCCTATTGTATAAAGGCGTGAATAATTATTGTTCATTATTATATCATTTTAAATGCATTTAAAGTTATTCAAAATTTGAACAAATAGTTACAATGTTTTATAAATTTTTTTGAATACTATATAATTAATATATTCATTCCAAAATGTCTCATGTGTTTTTATAATAATATATTTAAAATATTGTCCCATAAACACATTAGAAAATTTGTAACATTATTACAAATATTTACGTTTCAAACATGAAAATTCCAACATTGGTTACAATTATTGTGGCTCTTATTAATGTGACCACATTAATTACAAGGATAGAATGCATTGATCAATACCACCAAGAATTTTGAATTTAAGATGTGAATAATGTTGTAGGATATTTGGTATCAATGTTTTTTTTGGTGGCAAAATTCCACCATTTGACATTTTTTTTCAAAAAAAGTCTTTCAAATATTCCTTTATTTCAAAACAAAAAACAGAATGCCATGTTTGTCCACATTATTCAAGCAAGTCACCAAGATATAAAAATAATTTAATAAATTTTTATTTTCATAGCTAGCTTATAACCAAACATGAATAAATCTCCTCGTGGATGCTTGTTAGTGTGGCAACATCACAAAATTGAAACAAAATTGTTTGGCTTACACTTAAAGTTAAATTATGATTGATGAAAAACACAAATGTTATGAAAGGAAAATATTAATCAACCAAATATTCAAATTGGAAATCACTTTTCGGTTCCAATAATGTGTACAAGAATGATTCAAAACCTTGAAATCAGTAATGTTATTTAATTCATTTGGATCACTTGTTATTATCAATTTGACATTTAAATTCAATTATCCAAATTGAATAAATTGCATTTTTCTTTTATGTTTCCTTGTTGGAATTTTATTAGGTAGCAATGATGTTAATATAAACTATGGAATCAACAATGCTAAATGTAATCAATGGTAAACAAAAATACAAAGTCAATTGGTTTTTTAATTATAAGATTTTATACTGCCAAGTATAATATCTAATTCATTTGTGTCAATTACAAGGCTATTCAATATATAATGTAGCACCTATTAAATGTTTTCAAAAAGGGTTTGTGATCATGAAATCAATCAATAATATCAAAACAAACCTTCAAATGTTTTTGATGGAAATCATTGTCACGGGGGCAAGTCACAACATCAATCACATCCATGTTCATGTCCAAAGACCATTCATTTACATTAAAGGAGGACATAAGCCTTTTTCATCTATAAATTTTAATGTTGGAACATTGCTTACTTGCTTCCAAAAGAAAAAAATACATTGCGAAGTTTGCCAATTAAGCTTGCACAATAGTCTTTTCATGTGTAAGGCATATAATCCTTCAAAGATGGAAAGAGTGGCAAGTCTAAAAAATGTAAGATAATTCCATGTTCAAAATCATTGTTTTGTAATGTATAATTGATTACTTTTGAAACAAAATATTTTACTTGTTAGATTACCTTATGCCACTTTAAATTATATTTCAATAAATCTAAGTTAATTCCATGTTTAAAATCATTATTTATTAAAAAATTAGGGCATGAAAAAACGCCATCATTTTTTCATCATGGGGAAGGTTTCCATGTGGATCCCTAGGTTTTGGGGCAAAGGAATTCAAATTCCCATTCTTGTTCCATGTAAAATGGATGGTGTGTCCATTAAAAACATTTAAAAAAAATATTCTTGTTCCATAGCTAACCACAATGGTTAGATGTGTACTAACCATCCACATGTGCATATATCTACCTAGAAGTCACCAAATCTTTTTAAACATTTCAAATGGTAACCACAAAAGTGGTTGTCATGCCATTTTTTAGATGAATTTTACACGATAGTTTAAATGAAAACTAGTTTGTTCTACCAAAGATGAGCTAGATGGTGGAGGTTTGAAAATCCTTGCAAAAAGGAATTGATGTCTTTGGTTGGCCATCCACATTGAATTGACTAGAAGATGAATGTTCATGATTGGCCAACCACTCTTATTAACCCATGTTTGTAACTTTTAACTAATAATTACATATGTAGCATGGAAGTTTTAATGTTCATGGGTGGGGGAGGAACAAAAATTTATAATTTACACTAGATGTTAAAACTTGTGATACGTGGATTGTATTCTTCCTATTGGTGGAGATACTTTCACTTGTTACACAACTACATCATAAATAGTAACCACATACATTGCCTATCTATTTGCCTTTGGGATTTATTCATATGTATATAATGGTAATTATTTAGATAATTGTGAAACAAAAGTACTAGGGTTTACATGATAGCCTAGGGTAAACGAATACAAGGGTGGATAGAAATGGCAAATCACAATCCCTTTTGGAGGTCCATAATTTTTTTTAAAAATAGTCATTAAATTGGGCTATAAATTAGGATTGTTAAATGTTTTTGGCTAGACCTTACATGTAGCTATGTGGGATGACAAAAAGATAGTGTGGGAAATTCCAAATTTATGTCGCACATACTTTGTGTTGAACTCTCCAGAAGGACATTTAAGGTTTGAAGATTAAAACTTCTTACGCCAAGTCTTTGCCACGTGGGTCCTAACTATGTCCATCATTTGTTGATCATCACGAGTTGTTGATGAATGTGAGAAATTCATGTGGGAAAAATGGCACACATAACTTCTTATAGCAATAACAAGTCAAGTTACTTAGGTAGAAAGGTAAAAGTTGAGCATGAACCCAACAATTTGAAGGGTAATTTTTTGAAGCCCACAAGGTTTACATGTCCTTTATATGCTAAGGTTCTAGAAATAGGTGATGTTAGTCTTATCTTTCATAAAGAGTTTGTGAAGATATATGGGTTTTCTACAAAGGGCATGAACCCAAAGAGGATTAGGATCCTTAGAAATCTAACAATTGAAAAGGTTTTTTACAAAAATAATCCAATATAGAACAAGAATGGTCATAGTTATGTGCATATTAAAAATCATGTCTTGATAGCAAAAGTTGAAAGGTTATGGATGTTTATTCATTATTGAGCTTGTGTTCTTACTACAAGGATTGTGTCTTTGGGCTTTGCCAAAGAGATGGTGATGGAGCTTAAAGGTAAAAGGATGAATTGGGTGTTGTACACCAAATGGACAAACCAAGAGTAACAACGGTGAAAGAAGGGTATTCTAGAAGTGTTGAATGATGAAGAGGGTGACATAGAACCAACACATGAGCATCAAAGAAACTAGCGTCCAAACAACACTTGCACATAAGCAATGCTTGACAAATTGTTATGTTATTTGGAGTTTTCGGACAAGTTGGTGGCTAATCTTGAAGAGAGTGAATGTTTGAATATGCAAACAAAAGAAGACATCAAGACCATGAGCATGAAAGCCCAGGGCTTGATGGAAGGGTTCATGAACAACCTTGTGGCTGGGAAGGACAAGCTTTCATTGTTGATCTTGAAGTTGGAGGGGTTGGAGGCTTCTACCACTAGAAGAAAAACACGTATTTTCAACTGGCCTTTACAACTAAATTTTAGTTGCAAACAACATTTGTGATTAAAATCCCCTTAGTCACCTTGGACAAGTCGCATGTGATATTAATCGCAAATACAAAAGGTATTGGATGAACAAAAAATCAACAAATACAAGTTAATCCTTTGATTCCATTGTATATGTATTGTCACATGTGACTAAGATGCGACTATTTTGGTCATTATTGAGGGAAAAATGATGTCTTACCATGTGTCCCAATATTTAATTATTTGAAATAAATAATAATAATATTTTGAAATAATATGGCACGTTCAAATCACATGCTTGGATGGTTTATATTATGGCACGTGGCCCAATGTAAATATGCTACATGACATTTAAAAATAAATTTAATACAAAATACTAATATTAGGTTGGTAGGCACTTAAGTAAGTACATAAGTAAATGCTTACAAACTTAGGCTAAATACCTACCTACCTACCTACTTATTTAGGTAAAAAGGTAGGTAGGTAAGTCTTACCTTTTTAAGCAAAATACCCATTCATATAGGTAGGTATTTAAGTAGGTAAGTACATGGGTCAATTTAGGTGGGTAGGTCAAACTAAACACTTATTTAGCTAGGTAGATAAGTAGGTTGGGGAAGTAGGTATTTTAAAATTGTGCATAATTTTATTTTATTTATGGGTTAAACCTTCTGAATGATTCATCTCATGTGCACACATTTTTAATGTGGAATTGGATGACCACACTTCTTGTTTATATAGTGATCAAACTAGGAATGGAAAACAAACAATGTGAGATAAGTTTTGAAGTTGTAACTTCTTCACAAACTAAGTTGCAACTTCAAAGCTTTCTTCATGCCTTTTTCCTTAGTTTTTAAATTTCCAAGCAATCCAAGAACATGGCTCACTAGATAATTAGATAATCATTTAATTAATATTGATTAAATTTAACATATGTTTAAAATATAAACTATGCATTACAAATATTACTAACTAATTCATTATCAACTATTTAAACAAGTAATAACGTCTTAATATTTAACTAACTAGTTCTCTAGTTATTCACAACTTGTCAATACATAACTCATACATAAATAAATAATTAAAATATTTTTTCACTTTTAAAAATCTGGTCGAATTATAGATAATATAATTAATGAATGTTTTAAAATTATTATACTTAAAAATAACTATTATAAATATTTATTTTCAAATTTAAAATAATGAACTAATAATTGCTATTAGAAAATAAATTCTTACGCAAATTACTTATTTAAAATGTAACATTAAACTAATTATTGTAATTATTATATAATTACATTTATTATTGTAAAAATTGTTATCGATCAAGTAAATGTTTTTTCCCATTGGTAATTAATAAGTATGAATACAATAATCTACTTAACATATATTAATATTTTATAATTATTTTAATATTACTAAAAATATATTTATCATAAATAAGTAATTAAATTAAAATTTAGTTAAATAAATAATTGTATAATAATTCTTACAATTATAGTCATTACAATAATTACTTTAACTACATTATTAAAAAAATCAAAATTTTAATTCAGATTTAAAGTTAAAAATTACAGATTTTGAATAATTATGTTCAATTAGAAAATAATTATGAAATTAATATAATTAATTATTATCTGAAATAATCACAATGATTTAAAAGTAATTAAACATCAGTTACAGCAATTGATTTATTTTACTATAAGAATATAAATTATATAATATAAAAACTTATGTTGTAACAATAATTATTAAGTGTAACTTATAATTGATAAATATAAGCATATATAAATATTTATAAAAGTGATATATTATGAATAAGTAGTTACAAGAAATAAGTACTTTAGTTTATTATATTAAATTCCATGTAGTTATGGTCATCACATTAGTTATTTTAATTAAATTATGATTATTCTATAAACTTTAATAAGAATTACATTTATAAATTATAATATTAAATTAAATATTCAAGTATTATCATTCTAACTTACAAATAAATGAAGTAGTTACAATGATTTTATGTCACCATAGAATTATTATTATTATTATTTTGAAATATTAAAAAATTCTATAAATAATTAAATAATGAGTAATACATACAATTATTTTAGTGTATATATTTTAAAATAAAATTATTATAACAACTTTGCTCATTATTTTAATATTATTATAAAAATCTTAAATAAAAATCTTAATTATAGGACATAACTTTTCGATTAGGATACAAAATATTATTATTATTAAAACATAAATGTCTTAAATAAAATAGTTATTTTCTATGATTTGGAACTATCATTTTAATTAATGTGAAGATTTATGTTGTAATATCATTTATTCATTTTACATAAATCGTAATAAATATTAAGTAAAGTAATTTATTGTAATTATTTTAAAAAATTCAGTAAAATTATTTAAAATTTTTATGACATAATAACAATTATATATTGTAAGTACATAAATAAATATTATAGTGTAATGGAATGTAATTTTTACATTTATAAAAATTTAATTAATTAATTAAATTATAGTGGGAATATTTTAATTTAAAAAATTATTTAAAAATAAAATTATGAGCAATTAAGCTTAATTATAAATTATGTGTCTATTATAATTAATGTAAACATAAAATAATTATTATGATTTTTAAAATAATTATATAATTAAAATAATTCTATGGTTACTAAAAAATTTAATATAATAGTCTATGTTGGAATATATTTAAGTTATTTGAAATTATAAGTAGTTTAATGTAATGAAATTAGTATAATTATAATAATCATATGAAAGATTTTAATTACAATAAAAATACTATGAATTATAAGTTTAATCATAAATCAAATCATTATTATAATTGATGTATATATACATATGTTAATTATGACTAAACACCACTTCACTTACAACTAATGAGATTTTAGATGGTTACTTTTGGATGAGAAATCCAACCCATATATAAATGTAAACCAATTTAGTCACAAGCTAGTCGTAGGTGATTCAATTGATGTTAACATGATGTCGCACTAGTTGTAGAGGGCAAAGATTTAATTGCAAATACCAAATAGTTGTAAATGCATTGGTCACATATTGGCCTTTTTCTTATAATGTGCTAAGACAACAGATGAGTCACGGGAGGCTTTGTAGATGCAAGTTGAATCCTAGAAGGCTTTGGTTAATGCTTTTCCAACTTTTGCTAATGATGGGGTTAAAGAATGTGAGAGAGTTTATGAAGATTCTAAGCGGATTGGTAGTAGATTGTTTTCTTTAAATTATAAAATCATTATTACAAAAAGGAACCAGGATGGTGCAAGGTCCTTGTTTTCCTCAATCCAAAGTGGTTTAGGTTGGAGAAATGTATGTTTGCCATTACCTACTAATTTGGTTGAGAAAAATGGTGTTAGGTTTCAGGAATGTCTCATGGTTGAACATTGCCCTTACTGTGGGCTCTGATTTGCTCCTATGTGGGTAGGCAAACTAACTTATTGCAAGCATACTTATCATTGTTGGTGTGCAACCATTCATTTTGTTATTCTTCAAAGTGCATAAAGGTGGGGTGTGAGGAGGAAATGCATGAAATGTGGTGGAGTTTCGTAGGAAATTTAGGACTTCTCCAATTTTTTACATTAGTTTCAAGCTTCTGGTTCAAAACCAAAGTTCCCACCAAAGGTCAAGTTTTCTCCTAGAGGTAAAGTTTATGCCATAAGCATTTCAATATTGGTTGTATGTGCAATAGTAAGTACATCAAACATGTGTGAAGTTCTTAGCGATATATGTTTATAATTGTTTTCCCAAATCATCCATTTTAGTTGCAGAACTTCATAAAATGGATTTTTTTCAATAACAATTCATTTGAGTCCTTAGAATTGGCCTTATGCATCCATAATTATTTTCACTAATTCATGTCAGTCCTTGGTGTTAATCATGTGCATCCATAAAATTCCATGGAAACTCGATAATTTGTGTTTATAGAAGTCCCCAATAATCAATAGATGTCAATAGATGTCCCTAACATTGTCACATTTGTGTATTTGTCTCCATAGAAGTCCACAAATAGTAACCCTAAAGTCCTCGGTGTTAACCATTTGCAACCATAAAAGTCCATTGAAACTCCATAGTTTGTGTTTATAAAAGTTTCCAATAGTCAATATATGTCAGTAGATGTCCTTAACATTGCTACATTTGTTTATTGGACTTCCATAGAAGTCCAAAAACAATAACCTTAAAGTACTTGGATATTTCCAAATGTCCATTTGTGTCTGTATTTAAGTATGTAATAGTCAACGTGTGTCAATCAATTTGCTTATTATGTCCACAAAAGTCCATTATAGTAATCCTAAAGTCTTCAAATCTTTTTAATGTCCATTGAACTAACTTAGAATGACAAATTTGTCCCTATAAGTCCTTCATATTGTTCACAATTCTTCGTCATTCCTTGGTTGTACATAAAAGTCCAAAAGAAAAAAATGACTGCCATTTGGTGTGCATTGAAGTTCTCTAAAAGTTACTATTTGATTAGAAGTTGCCTACATGGTTGTAAATGATATTTTAACCATTGCAATGATTGAGTTGGCCTTTGATACATTGTAGAAACTCATTTCATGAACCAACCAAAAAGGGCATCAATGTCCTTTTTAGAAGTTCAACGCCCCATTCTACTAGCTCCAAGTACGGCAAATTGTTATCACAATATCATTCCACACATTGGCAATTTCCATGTGAATCCCAAACCTATACATGACAATGAGCTTGTAGAAGTTTCAATTCCCAAGAAGTCTAAAGCTTTATCAATTCAACCCTCGAATTCTAAACTAGCAAGGGTGACAATTGTTGACAACAACCTAAAGCTGAAATGTTCAAGTCCAAGCAAGTTGGAAAATCTGGATGTTGTTATTAAATATCATAGTTTGAGTGATGTAAGATTATAGCACATTGATGATGAATTGGTAAAAAACCATGATGAATAGGAGGAGCTTGAAAAGCTTATTGCTAAGAAAACAAAGGCCCTTGGCAATATTGGTAAAAATGCCCATAATCCAAAAGGTTCGTCACCTTCAAAAAAAGGTAGGAAGAAAAAAAAAAAGGCTAGTTGTAAAAAAGGTTAGTGCTGTAACAAACATTTGATGGGTAGTGACTGCAAAGATTAATAGGCAAGCTAAGGCTTAAACACCCATGTAGTAATATTGGGTTGACAATTTTGTTCTTGTGTAGATGTTTTTGCTTTAAAAGTATGACCCTATTTTGTAATCGTGGCTAGATGAATGTTTGTTGTAAACAACATTGCAATTTTGGTCTATAATGTATGGACAATTGAACACAACATCTGGACTTTGTTTCATGATGTTATATTTTGTTTACCTTGATGACTCAAGCTCTTTTTATAGATTCATGGGCAAAATTTGCAATTTTGCATTCTTTTAGGTTTTTTGTATATATAAAAGAGTTGAAATGAGGAAGAACCATAATTTCAGCAAGCTTGGCATGAACATGAACTTGATAGGAGATGTGTTCACTTATTTACGTTCAATTTCTTTTACATTATTTATTTATCTTTCTCAATCTCATGCTAAAGTTGAATTGTCTATAACTAACTATGCAATGTATGAATTTTGTAATAATTAAAAGTGTGTGGTAGGATGACCTGGTGTTGGTGTACATATTTGAATTATGACATGCTTATGCTTCTTCAAGCACATAATTTGTGGATTCACACCCTTTACTACAAACTCAAGTGATTATGATAATGTGAAAGTGTTTATATATATATATATATATATATATATATATTATGTTCTTTAAATATAAAGTAAGCTATTAATTCACAAATACCAGTTCAAGACCTCCTTGTTGCTATCAGATCCTTGAACTATTTTTATTTTTAGCTCTTCAAGTGTTGCTTTTAATGGGAATTTCTAAGGTGGAGTGGTTTGATGTGCAAAGAGGACAAGCAAAATACCATTATGTATGCACATGTGTTTAGGTCTTAGAACATGTAATTGGCGATTCCTTTGCAACATTTTTCAAGTGGAATTTATGCCATGGAAACTATTAAAGTAATGTGAACTATGGAGATCCAAGAACCTTTCAAAAGAAATGACTATCAATTATTTGTAGTTTTCATTTCATTGTACAATATGGTGGGGTCTCAATGTTCTTGCAATCATCTTAAACAAGTGGATCTTCCAAGTTTGTATTTTTGTCTCATACTCTTTCTCCCATTTAGAAGCCCCTTGAATGATTTTTTGGTGTTTAACCAATTTCAATGTTTGTGCTAAGCATGTAATGTTGTGTGAATGGATGGATGCAAATTGAAACTAGGCTTCAAGTTTCCTAAATGATAATGTTGACTATGCCTTTTATTTGTTTTGCAATTGGTGCCCACATAACTAAACGTGCTGAAATTGAAGCTACTGATTGAAATCAATATAGTTGATCATTAGAATTGCATTGTTCTAATGTCATTTATTTTCTGCTTCAATAACTTGTTAGGAAATGTAAGCTTGAGATGCATCCTTGTATCCTCCGTGCAAACCATCAAATCCTTCACACCTACCAATAGATGTGCACTACTTGCTTCTTCCCCCTCACCTCCTTTTTTTTTTTGTTGTATTTCAATTCATGAAGGTATGGTTAACATCTGCAATACAAATAAATTCACATATTAATAATGGTTAGGAACATGACATTTTTTTCTATTCATGTGATGATTTTATTCTCCCTTTTTTTTAGTGTTGATGGAATATGCAATTATGTGAAATGAAGGTGGTAAAAGTAATGAAGACATGTAAATACTTGGATCATTGGAAGAATCTGCATTTTTATCACTTGTGCACCTTGCTCTAGGTATGTAGTAGTGACAATGATAGTTGGAAGCTTTGGTCTTTTAATATGTTTATAGTGACAATGCAAGTTAGAAGCTTATAGACTTCAAAAAAATGATTAGTGCAAGAGAGTCTGGGTTATCCTTAAGAAGTTGATTTTGAACTTTGCAAAAGATATATTTAGTGTATTTTAATCTTTAATTAGTTTGATTGTTGTAAATAAAATAGTGGGGTTTGATAGACACATTAAAAAAATATACAACATTTAGAATTATACCTGTGGGAAGGGTGTTGTTAGAAATTGTAAGATTTTTATGAAAGGAGATTTAATAAAGGGAGTTCCTCAAATATTCAAGCCTTTGATCATTGGAAGAATTTGCAATTTTATCACTTGCACCTTGTTTTGGGTATGTACCCTACATCCTTTAATGATGTTGTTTGAACATGTAGAACATTTTACAAATGACAATGACAATGGGAAGCTTTGGTCTTTTAAGATGTTTGTAATGATAGTGAAAGTTGGAAACAATATCCTTTATTGTCAACTTGAAAAAGTGAATGCCTTTGTAAGTATGTGTTGATGTACTACATCAGATCATTGTGCTGATCATTGACTATTTTCATTACATAATTCACAATTAAACTTAGTATCACAAGTGTTACACTACTATTGTTATAGTCATAAGCATGTAGCTCAATCCTAATGACTAAATTGGAAACAACAAGTATAAAAATGAAATAGTTGACAATGTGTTCAAACTATTTTAATTAGTATTTGAAAGAAAATGTAGACCAGGTCCACCCATATGTAGCATCAAATTCATCAAATGGATTGATAGTCTGAGATAGTCCATCTATGTCCAATATTACACTCAATAGTCCATCAATGTCAATTTTCACATTTGCAAAAACTTAAATAGTCCATTAATGTCCATTTTGCACATTTGCAAAAAGTTCAACATTCATCAATGTCCATTTCCCACACTTGCAAGAACTTCAATGATCCATCAATGTCCATTTTCCACATTTGCAAGAACTTCCATACTCCATCAATGTTGATTTTTCACATTTGCAAAAACTTCAAAGGATATACAAATTAAACTTGTGATCCCTTTAGGAAACACAATTATCTTTATCTCTTTACATCATAGGCCCCAACATAACAAGATTTGGCTACATCTCAAGCCCCACTTCAACATATTTTGTCCAACCAATCGATACATGGTTTATTCAATCTTGCAACTGTATGACACATGAGCCTTGAAACATAACTTGATGAGAAAGTGGGAGAAGGGTATGTCTTTGAAAATTGATTAAGATTTTTAAAAAACTACATAGATTGGTGGAGAAAATAATAGATCATTTTGAACAAGTTAGTGAACTTGTCATGTAATTATAACATGCTTCTTCTGGAAAGGCTAACATCAGCTTAAACACTTGAGATCTATGTAACAAAGGATGCACTAGAACATTCATTAACATCAAATCATGAAAGCATTGTTGATCATACATGGAGTTGCAAGTTGACACATGACAAAATTGTCATAGCAAAGTTATTGCCATTGAATGATTGTCATTGACCTCTATTGGTTTTGTAGAAAGTAGCATCACATGTAGTTTCAAAACTACTACTGATGTTGATGAGTCTTATGATAATGACAACTCTAGAAAAAAGGAGAGTTTAATCTAACACTACCCCCACATGATTTGATGTGAAGTTGTGCCACAAAACCCTAGATAGGAGGTGCAAGTCTTTATTTGTGTTCCTCTAGGTAGTGGCAAAATAAATCACTTAACCTATGTTTTCAAGGCCAGAATATGAGGACATACCAATGGTGTAATATAAGATGGCTTGGCCAGAGAACTTTTAGTTTGTTTTAACAATGAAGGTTGATGCAAATGTCTTACGTCTTCACATGTTGCCAATGGATGGTAGAGAAGGCATGAGCCATTAGTGGTAGTGGGTGATGTCACATGATGAATCTACATCTTCCTAGCGCGTCGAGACTTACTTTCAAACTATGCCACAAGGTCAATCAAGCCTATCACTATGATGTTTTCCTTCACACTATTGCAATTAAAAAGAAACCCTAGTTAGAACTTGTCATATGAGTCCATATTTTGGGAGCATCACACACATACACATATTGCTAACATATTTGTTTGTCAACAACTTTCTTTCTATTCATCAAAAACATATATATTGACTACAATTTGATACAAGATTTTCACTCAAAACAAGCCTTCAAAAAGTGTTTTGACAACTAAAAAATATTATTTCTTTGAGCTTACATGGAAATATGACCATCCCCAAGCACCATTTTAAGTTTTTCTTGCAACTTGTATAGACAACTCTTCCACAATCTCCATATGATGCAAGTCTATGGTTTTTGTAAACCCATTTTGAAAAATCTTATATGAGATTGCAAAGTTCAACAAACCGGTTCAAATTAACATGAAGCTATTGGTTGGACCCCCCAATTAGAACATTTTCAGTTTCCATCTAACATCAATAAGCTTTTAATAATTGCATAAAATAGATTTTGGTTTCTTCAAGGCTTTTTTTTCCTTTGTTGCCTCCACTAATTTGAACAATTGGGCTCCTTTGCAACATTGTTCTACAACCTTGGTCCAAGCAAGTAGTTGGAGTAACTAACTAGACCTATTTTTTATGCTCAAACCTATCCACAAATATTACACAATAACAATTGAACATGAATAGTTCATAGACGATCAATATTTCTACAACTTGCATTGTATTTACAAAAAGTCTTTAGATGAATTCATCATTTTCAATATCTATTGCAAAGTTGGAGCTCATAATATCAAGATTGTAACAATCAACAAGGAGCTACCATATGCAAGAGACAACTATTAAAAAGCAAAGGGTATGTATGGTAAATTTGAGAACCTGATTTATACACCATAGTTCCAATTGATAGTAAGCTTGGGGAAACATTGATGAAGGGGGATCCAGATATCCATTCATCATCAAATTATACTCTTGAACATGCGGTTCACACGTACATGCAACACATGGATAAGTAGACTATCAAGGTCACAAATTGGACAGTGAACCCAAGTCCAAATCACATCTAATAAGGATTATAAAATGAAATTTTTTAACATGTATAACTTGCTCATACAAATGATTGATTGTTTTGAAGTTTACTATACTACTTCCAAAGAAGCTATGACCTTAGTGATGTTTTGCATAATCTCTTTTAACAATTCATAAACATGATCATTCCCACTCATTCGATGATTCCTAGGTGGCATAAAAAATTTAATAGCCTTAACCAGGTGAGAGAAAATGTAAACTTGCTAGGAATCCTTTAACAAAACATAGGAAGTATCACTATGCCCGCATTTTTGGTCATAATACCTCCTACAACATCATCACCTTCCTCAAAACTAGTCCCCCAATTGTCTGTAAAAGCTTTGGTTACCTTGTGCAATGGCTCAATGCATAGAATCAACCAAAAAGACACACCTTCATCATTGCCTTCTTTAATGTTGATTGTCAAGTTATCACCAATCTCTAATGCAATAGCCAATTCATCACCTAAATCACACATGATGTAACAAGCCTTTGTGAGATTGAATTAAATAGTGAATACTTACTTGGCAGAAAGAAATCAAGCAACCCAAAACACAAAAAACAATAGATGTGGAAACCCCACCTTATAGTCCAAATTAGTAGTCTCGATCCCAACTTTCATACATTGTTTCCCACACATATCGAGTATCATGTGGTTGAACTTGCCTTGGCACCCATGGGCCTATCCATTGAATGTTTTGGCAATCTGTCCAACAACTATCCCAACAAAACTCACAAAAACATGCCAAATTCTTAACAAGTAATTGAAGGAGGTTGTTTTTGTTAGTAGCACAAATTGAATGGATTTTCATTGTCCCTTTAATAGGATCGCAAATGAACAAAGGTGATACCTGATCAACATCTTCAGTTTTAACATGCCAAAAAGTTTTGTGGAGAGGTTTGAAAAAACCAGAATGTGATGATTCATGCCTATGAAACATTTGTTCTTGTAATAATACAACCACCTTTTTAGCATTCTACAACTTTCTGCATTGGGCAATAAATTGTTATCTTTGAAGAAATTGTTTGATCACAACCCCTGCCCCATCATTGGGTCCCTTTCCATGACCGCTATCGAAGAAGCTCCATAACATTTTGCAACCTCCAATCATATTTGGATATCAAGACACAAAGCACCGTGGTTTGCTACTTTTGAATTGGGATGCAGATCCATCACTCCAAACCCAATGCCATTAAGGAACATATCCTTGCTCCACCATATAGCCCCAATGAAGCTTAAAACAATGTTGCACAAACTTTGAATTGTGCTTATGATCATTTGAAATATAAAAGTGGTATTTTGTCAAAGTTTTAGAATCCTCATCATATGGATCTGGGGTAAGGTTGTGACAAAAACTAATATGCACTAATATAGAAATTTGGTAACTATGCCAATGCATACTTTGCACTTCATTTTGGACTTCAAAAGTATAATTCTCAGCAAAGTCCACAATAGACACAACTTTGTTGGTAGGGAAAGATTTAATGGATTTTTTAAATTGCTTATCTTCCCACCATGCAACAAAATTGTGTTTAACAAAATGTTGCAATTTTGGTTTAAGATAGTCAATGAACTCATTTGATGTTGTGGTCTTGTACACCAATGTGAGTTTTTCCAATGATTGGTCATTCTTGGACATCATGGTTTCTAAAGGAAAACAATGCGATTAGATTACATCAAAGAGAAATCTTGCAAGTTCTTTGGGACATAAGGATAAATTTTGTATTCCACACATTGGGTAATTGCCAAACAAGCATTTGCGACTGTGCCATTCCTCAAGTTCACCTTTTGGGCACACAACATCCATCCACAAATGAGTAATTCCTTTATAAACAATAGAAGAAGCTTGACATGGTTGCCCATGTTGATCACACACATTGTCCCAGTGATAGCCACATTTCTTTGTGTCATGGATAATGTTATTGGTTTTCATTAGATTTAAAGCAAGTCTCAATTCATTAAGCTCGACAGGATGCATGCAACAAGTATTCCAATCCTTGACATGTTTGAAAAAAAATGGCTTCAAAGATTCAAAACACCTTTGCTCTATTCTCAAATATGGAAGGGCAATTTGAAATTTTAGAAAAAAATCAGTTTGCATAATTTCAATGAATAATAGTGAGTTCATAAAACCAATTATAGTATAATTAAATCTTGGACAAGTGTTGAAAGTTGATTAACCATAATAAATAGTTGGCTTAAGGTTGTAGGAATTACATTTTGGCTGTTGAATTGAATTCTTTTATAACCACACTAAAGAAGTTCAAACATAAACAATAGGTTAGAAACTAATTGATTACAGACTAGAACAATAACTAATTATATTGAACATTCCTATGATCTTTAGGTTTGTCTAAGCTCATTGACCATAATCAACAATTAACATAAGGCTACAAGAATTAATTAGCTTACTTCAAATTCATTTTAATAAACAATTAGAATTGTATAAATTGTTATAATTGCACAACAAAAAATTGTAGAGCATAAATACCACTAGAAGTTAGTTAATTGTAGACCAATCAAAATTAATGAACATTCTGAACCTTTTAGGCATAGAAAGTTCCTCAATATTTTTTTATATAAAACTATACAATCATGTCCACAAGTTAATTTGAGTACCACATTTGAATGTGAACGCATTGCCAACACAACAACATTGGAAATTGTCATAGAATTATATATAGTAAATTGAGTTGAATGGAATATTATATGATTCAACTTTAGATAATGTGCAATGGGTTATACAATCTATAACTATGATTATCAATTTTTTAAACCAAGACCATGTCAAATGAACCCTAACATACAAGCCTAATATATCATAGTACATGCAAAATTTAAGTTCTTGAGAATCCACTGTCTTTCAATTTAACTCATAACTAGCACTATAACATACTACATATAAGTAAATGCCCTTTTATACAAGCCCTAGGCACTTCTAGTTAGATTATAAGGGACTACTAAATCATAATTACATCAACCTTGTGGACTATTACAATTTGATGAACTATAAGAAATATTATTATAAGACAAACTCTGGAATATGTCATGAATCAAATAGGGACATATTAGGGATTCTATTATAATTTCACAATTCCAAAAGGAAAATTTTAGACTATGTGTGCAAACCCTAGTGACCGTATGGACTTCATGTGGATTTTGTTAAAAAATTTAAAAAACTTTATGGACTATGTTATACTTTATCCAACTCAAATAGACAAATGTAGGACTCAAATGTACAAACTATAAGGATTTTATGGACTTTGTTATAGTTTGTCCAACTCAAATGGACAAATAGAGGATTTGACATGTACAAACTATAAGGACTTTGTTATAGTCTAAGTAACACAAATGGGCTTATTTAGGATTATATATAAATTATAGGGACTCAAAAGGCAACTATATTCACAATATTCCATGTCATTCAAAATAAACCAATGACAAATTTCCATGGACCTTCACAACAATACACAAAAGTCCATCATGACCACATAATGAAATTCAAATTATGGACTTATCTCAATGAACTTGAATCAAAACTTCAAAACATTGATAATCCATCCACATTCATTTTAAAATTACAACCAAGTATTAATTAAGGATTTCATGCACACTTCTATCTATTAGAAATTCATTGAACTTTAACAAAATAAGCCCAATGAAAGTCAACAAATTTGAATTCAGAAACATATTTGTGTTTTTGTGAGGAAGTGAATAGGCTTCGTTGTATATGCATGGCTCAAGTCTCTTTATAGTCACCTCAGTCTTATTTGGGCTAACACGAGTTTCTTGTGCCCACCATCTGAGAACTGAATTTCTTATTTTAGGCATAATTCTATCATACCTTTTTTTTTTATGACCCAAAGTCTCTAAAGGGTTGCCCCACTTTCACACAATCGAAATTGTCACATCAATGTTATAGAGACATTACGGTGGTTTACCCCAAGGATCCTAACCATGCCCCTTCACTAACTGCTATTGTCAAGATGCAATGTTTGGCAACAAGTTTACCATTAGAATGGATTGTTTAGTCTCTTGTAAAGAAGCACACATCCCAACTACTACTTCTTTTGTTGCCATAGCCACTTTTGGAGGCAAAAAATAATTAGGCATGTTAAAAAACAGTGTAGGGTTTGCAAAAACCTTTTCCATTACAAGTTTTCTGCTTTGTGGTCCTAGGCAAATGAACAAGGACTTGTGCCAAGGCTTCATATGTCCACATGCCTCTTCTAGTTGTTGAAAGCACTCGATTCACATGTGTTGATATCTTGTTTTGTGGCTCTGGAGCAAATGGAAAATTTTCTTTGTTTGTTACATGGGGTAGATTATCCTTGTTTGTTGTTTGCAAATCCAGAATGCTACTTTGTCACCTATAAGGGATTTCAAGTTCACGATTGCTTTGAACTTCTTGGTCCTAGCCTCTAGCAACTTGGTGGAATGCATTATGGCCCAACCAAGGGTATCCTTTTCTCTTCCCTGTAAACAACCCAAGAATCCAAAAAATGCAATAAATTTGGGAATCTTGTTATGGCATGTTCTAGGAGTGCTACACTAAAGTAACTTAGATTATAAAACTCTAAAAAATCATCCCATATTAAATCAATGTCTTGTGCTGATGTGCATGTAGTTGGAAAAAATATGTAAACGCAATTGATATGACTTAATTGATCCTTAGCTCTCTTGAAGCTTCTTGATGCAACATTTTGAATTATGGATTTTAGGATCCAATGGTAATCCAAATACTTCTTGAAATTTTAATTATAAATTTGATCTACAATTTCTATCTAATTTTTTTGATGTTGATGCTTTTTTTACAAATTCTACTTTGACATTGAGATCTACTTTTGAACCTTGGTTTTGCTCATTTACTTGGCATTCTATTTTCACTCGCAAATTTGTCTATTTCATATTTACTTTTGAAATTAGTTTTTATTTTTCTTATTTTTTCATACTTAGTTTATGTAAGTAAACCTTCAAACTTGAACTTTCATTCTCTAATTTCATTGGTAGATTTGCATTTCCTACAATTGTAGCACTAGGACCTAAGAGTTTTAAGCAAAGTTGGAATTGCTTTTCTATTTTGGGTGGTAGAGAAGACATACTTAGAGGGAGACTATTTGGTAGAAAATGATGTAAGCTTTGGTTAAGTTTAAACTTTGATTTGTGTTAAGTTGTTTTTTGAAAGAATGCAAAGTGCTTTTGCATAGTAGGAATCTTCAAGGACTTTCCATTAGGGGACTAATAGATGTGCCTTTTTAGATTCCTCAAAGATCTTATGTCCTTTGTTGATCCTTGTGCATTATATTTTTGTTGAGGTTTATGGTTGATTGATGAGTAGTTTGTTGTCCTTTAATGTGAACCTAAACTCCCATAACCAAACATTAAATTTTATTATTATTTTATTTCCTTTGTTTTGTTTTGTGAAATTTTATGGATCCCACCCCAAAGTCGAACATTACAACCTTAGTATTGTTTTATTTTGTACATGAGAAAGTGTTGATCCCACCCTTTAACTAAACAATCTTTTTCCTTCTTTGAGTTTGGTTTTGTGAAAATGAAGTGAACCACCCCTACAAAAAACATTATCAACACATTCCAATGTGCTAGTCTTCTCCCATCACCACACAATGTTACACAAAACAATGTGACATTTGAAAAAATAATGTACTTACATAGACCCAAAACTACACACAACTTTTTTAAAAGTGTACTTTCCCATGCTCAAAACTGTGCATTAAAATCAATTGTCCGTGTGTAAAATGTAAAAAAGTTGAACACATTTTTTTTGAGATTGGACATGGGGTCATTTTAAATGTTTTTGAAAATGAGTGCATTCGTTCATTGGCATTGATATGCACAAGAAGTGTGTTCAGTCATCGGGTGATGTTTGATGGGCATGTTTATCCTATAGGAAAAAATGGTTTTTTTTTTTTGATGGGCATATAACTTGATGTAAATAATTATTTATTTATGTAATTATTTAAAGGTTAAGTTTGGTAATTTATTTGGTGATTATGCTTTATAATGTAATAATGGTTTGGTGAGTCATCATTAATCAGTCATGGTTTTAATTAATGTGCATGACTCGCACATGATAATCCATTAGGAAAATCTTTCTTCACATTAATGTGCATGGTTCAAAGATGGTGTCTCATAAAATAAGTTTTTGCACAAATTAATGTGCATGATTCAAACGTGGTGATTCACAAAGTAATGTGTATGATTCAAAATTGGTGATTCATTAGAAAAGTCATGTTATAAATTAATGTGCATGTTACATCACATGGCGAGTTAAATCATATGGTGAGTCATGTGATGTGTATAATTTTAGAAATTTTCTTGTTTAATTTTTTTTTGGTTAATATATAAGTGAGTGTTTGGAATCTTTAGAAACACCTTCACTTGATGAGAACAAGTTGTTGTATGAATCCAAAATTTCATAGTATAGATTTGTGAAGAGGATTGAAAGTTTAGTTTTCAAAGGTTTTGACATAGTTTATAAGTGTGAAATCCATAATAAAAAAATGGTGTGGCATAATAGTTATACATTGAAAATAGGAAGGTGAATGTTTATTTGTGCAAAAGAGAACATTGATTTTCATAGTTATGTAATAAACATATATAATTTCAACCTTATACTCACTTGTGGTCTATAAGCATTGTTTTGCAATTGCATTGAACTTGATGTCACATTTAATTAACGCTTATTAAGATAGATGGGTTGTTACTAAGTAGGCACTAAAAAATAGCCCTTACCTATGTATAAATTGTTAACATCTAGTTGCCTAGTAATAATCTATTTTCTTACCTTTTCTTTTATATATAAAACCTACTTTATACAGAATGGGCTACCAAGTTAGGACAAGAAATAAAACAACAGGTGTGTCACATTGTGGCCTTGCCTTTAACATTAAAATGTATCAAAAGAAGAATTATGGAAACTCAAATATTTCACCATCCAAAAATATAATCTTCCAAAAATCCTCTAAAAGTAACCGAAATTCTTCAAGATATTATAACTCTATAATTGATCTGAAAACTCAACACAAGCCAAAACATCATCTTTCAAAAATCCCCATACAAAAATAGACCTATTATTACCTAGGGGCCAGAATCCATTAAGCTACTATACTCTATAATGAATCTAAACACAATATCCTTCCCAAAAAAAATTTTCTGGTGCAGGGCATTCCAACCGAACAGAAGCACCTCAAGTTAGCTCAATTGGCTACTTAGTTAGAGCACACCCCACTCCCCTGGCGTCACATCGAGCTTCGAAACAAATCTCTTACTTACTGCCTCTTCTTAGGTCTCTTTGATTTTTGAATAGCTTCACTCTAGGGCTTCGCACCACAGATACCTACTGGACTGCCCACTGTCAGCAGTCAAGTGAAGAAGAAATAACGTTGTTCTTTCTTGTCCGTATTGCTTGCTGCCATTGCCCAGTGAAAGCCAAATTTAACGGCCATAGTGAACCAGCACACACACACACACACCAGTGCACCATGAAGGATGGATGATAAGTGGTCAGGAGACAGTTTTCTGTTGGGTTCCAGTAGCTAGCTAACCAGCAGTTGCTTTTTTTATTTTTACTACCTACTTACTAACAACCCACTAGCAGGTTGTTAGTAGGTAGGTAATAGAAACAGCCATTACCTATGTATAAACTATCCACTTATCTAGTAGGTATCTGTTTTCCTACCTATCTACCTATTATATATGAGACCTATTTCTTACAAGATTGATTACCAAGGTGAAACCATATACTAACTCATTTGAGGTTCATCCATAACTGAGTGATGACAGGCATCCAATGGATGGTGCGCTGGTGGGTGCTGGTTCAGTGTGGCCAAAATTTTAATAACTAACCCAACTAAGTACACTGTAGATCCTGTGTTACAAGTCAGTTGCAAACGTGCGATTTGAGGTAGAAATGTGCGACAATTAGAGGCATAAATGTATGTGCAGCAGGTAGGTCCTTCCAGGCTTACGTGCTTTGTCCCATCAATGCACCGAAATGTTAAAGCAAGCAGGCAGTCAGAAACAAGCAGCAGCAGAGTCATATGATTAATTAATTACCATTAACGTCCCTCATTGTGCTACAATGGACCCACGTCTCCCACGTCTCAGGCAGCCAAAAAAAACACAGGATCATGGATCTGACATCATCAGTTCACATGGCGGAAATTTCACCTTTTCTGCTTCTTCATTT
>Ga0209611_10000629_pt1 | contig 54660 bp, 39 predicted proteins | sample S1TSphgellanicum_3_FD_187693 | JGI IMG/M metagenome (GOLD analysis project Ga0209611, IMG submission 187693) | Host-associated microbial communities from peat moss isolated from Minnesota, USA - S1T2_Fc - Sphagnum magellanicum MG (SPAdes) (version 2) | ecosystem: Host-associated > Plants > Peat... | reverse complement strand
ACAAACTTTGTTTCGTTTTGTTTCCATGGATTCTTTTAGTAAAAGAAAACACATTTTGTTTCATTTCCATTTGATGGTAGCAGTTGAATTTGTTTTTCAGAAAACCGAGAAAAAACCTGAAAATTTGACAATTTTGAGGTTTTTTTTCACCATTTCTTTCAAATTTTTTTCCTAGTCAAAACTAGACCTATGCACTCCCTAACTCGCCAGTTATAGCTCCACTTCTGAAAGAATGCTACAGTCACCATTTCATGCTAAATCTATTTTGGGATCCTCAGGAGAAAATTTGAACAAAAAAAAAAAAACTGTAGATGTAGTCTGTAAGAAGAACAAGCTTTTAGATTTCCTCCATAATCTGAAAAACCCACGTAGTTTGAACTTTGACTGCCATCCTGAATACACTTTACCCCCTAAATGCTTGGTCAATTTTGGGGGCATTTTGAGAGTACAATTGGTCAGACTGAGACAAATTATTACATGTAGTTACTACATACCAATGCAATAGACAAGTAAATCAGCCAATCATAAGTACAAAACGAGTGAAAAGGTCAACTAGAAAAATGTATTGTACTACCAAGAAATTAATTGAAAAAAAATTACCAAATTAAATTACCTCTTCCTTCACATGTTGGAAGGTAGATAAGGCAATAAGCCTATCATCGAACATCCATTTCATAGCGAATGAGCCATAATATGAGCTGCCCACTTGCCTCCTAAATATAATTTAAAAACTTGCTCCACAGTGCCTTTGTGAAATAAACCTCCTCTCCCCTTGAGGACGTTACTCCACTCCTTACTTTAATCAAAGGCCGCCTCCTAAATTGACCTGGACTTCTCCTTGGAGATGCCATTTGGAGCCTATGACCACAATCCACATGACACAAAAAAGAGTAAAAAATTTCTCCTAGCTGCATAGTCCTACATTGATATCCTGGTTTTTTTAAAGCCATTTTTTTACTTATCAGGCATTTAGCAGCTAATGATACACTGCCTTGTATATGCTTCACAATTGTTATTTACTGGTATTGGCAAATAAGATGTCTGCATAGTCCCTTGTGTTGTGGTGTCTGCAAGCACTGACAACACGAGTCTATAACACGAGTGCGAGTTAGTGGAGATTCACAGACTGTTGGATGCAGTATTTAAATGGTTTCCAGCTCTTGGATATAGCCATCGAGCTGCCATACTTGGCTCCAAATAAAAGGGCGAGATAGTAAACAAAACATTCAAGGCCCGCAGGCTAAAGTTTAAACAATCTCACATACTTATTTAAGCTCGTTTACTCATACCTTGGCACAAGCCTATTCCACAAACCTTGTATATTTTGTGTATATTATATTTTGTACAGTAAAATTACTATAAAGCAAACAAACAACATATTTTTCTTTCTTACTTTGCCGCCTTCATGTGTGTGTTTTGTGGTCGTTGCGTGTTTTGGTGGTGTTGTTGTGGTTGTTGTTGTTGTTGTGAGATCATGTGCTTCACTTGGTCATCAACAACACTGTCCTTGTTGTCTTTCTTCTGATCCTGGACTTTCCTTTCACTTTTGTCCCTCCTTTGCACTTGACACCCATCATCAAGCCAGGCTATGATCGAGGCTTCTCTCAGGATTTGAGTGTTCCCGATTGAATTCCATCACTCATCGCTGTTCGCCTTTTTGTTTTGTCTCCAGAGTTTGTGTCTGCATTGGAGTATGTTTCGTGACGGAGCTCCTGCACTCCCGGGAGCAAGTTTTCAATATTGACAAGTTTGCTACAACTACTCTTCTCTCCAAGGATTGTAGACTGCCATGTGTCTGCAAGATTAATGTTGCTGTAATCATATGTTACTGTAAGTTGCATTCAGAGTCTTAGGAGCCACATAAGGGGGTGAACACTTGCATGCATTCAGAGTCTTAGGAATCACACAAGGGGATGGATGGACACTGCTTGAAACGCGATTTTGAAACTTTGAAAAATCACAAGGAGGGCACAATAATTTGAATTGTCAAATTTTCTTTTACAATAGGATCCATTACTTGCAAAGTTTGAATGTTCAAAATTTGATGCACTATTCCTGTCTATGAGCTTCTTGCCTTCAATTCCTACTTGAGAGAGGGAGAGGGAGAGGGAGAGGGAGAGCAGTGCAAAACATTCTCCTTGTTTCATTTCATGGAGCGCGAGGCAAGAATTATTTGTTGTGTTCACCAGCTGCTTGGAGGTGGCGTGTCTCTAGAATCACCTAGACTTTGAAGAAGATCAGCTTCGTGCAGGATTCATTCATTGCCTGCAGTGTGTCAGTCGAGTGGAAGCTACAAGTAAATATTTCTGGATATGGCAATAGAAAGGCAGCAGCAGCAGCAGCAACGAGAGCGAAGAAGGCACGCATCAGTGGACATGACGGGATGGTTACAAACCCCACGGTCCGGCTCTTTTCGACTGGGTCGCTCGTCCTCGACGCGCGTACAAAGCTTTGGTCGCGATGTCGTCATCCCGGCGCTCAAGCGACAAGGGAGTGCGATTGCGAGCACCACCAAGAGCTTGTACAAGGAGAGTCTCACGAGTTACCGGAGCTGCTTCGGTCCCTGGAGACGGACGTCGACAACAAGCGCCGAGTCTCCAATCTCCAGCCTCTTGAAGCACACCGATGGAGCAGCTACCGAAGCCTCTACTGGTCCAGGATCCCTAGCTGATAATCTAGCTCTAAACACCGGATCAGCTGCTCTCGATGAAGCTCGACAATATGGGGCTGCTTTCTCGGGGCAGCTGAGAAGCCGCCACCGGCCGAAGTCGAGATCCATGTCTTTTGTACAATCCAACTCTGTAGCAGCTTGGGGTAAGATCAATTCTGAGCTAGAAATTCATTTCTTCATCTCATAGATAGGGTTCTGAAATCCGTGACGAGAAATTGCAGATCTCGATTCTCCATGTAGCTATGTCATCTTGAGGTTACCCAGGAGATTCTAAGAATGAAAAAGAACTCATGATCATAGCAGAATTCTCGAAGAATAGAGGAGAGACAATGTTAGGTTTACAGACAATTGCATGGCAGTAGTGCTGAGTAAGAGTGCTTGATAGTAGCAGGAACATCAGAATGGGATGTCAAGGAACCAAGGAGAGATCCAGCTCCTGGACAATGGCCAGGGACAAGTGAGATTGAAAATGAGCTATTCAAGCCTGCACCCATGTGGAAGCAGTTGCTTAAGAAGCTGCGTGCACAGGCTAAGCAGCATGTGCATCCTGTACCAGCTCGTGAATGGACCAACTATGATGTACAGAGTTATGCAAAGAATTTCGACAATGGCAGTTGGCGTGACTCCAATTTCTCCTCACTGTATTTCGATGAAGATGAGGAGCAGCAGCGCATGAAGCTTGCCTTGCGTGAGACAGCACTTCACACTGCACTGCTCCAGAAGTTCCATTCAACTCGATATGATAGCTCAGCTGTTGCTGCAGCACTTGTCCGAGCTGACTCTGTCCCTGTGAATCCCATCCAACCATACCACCCAAAGAAAGACTTTGTTCCCCTCTGGCAAAGAAGGCATGTCCAGCCTCCCTCCAAGCTCGAGCTCACTAGGTCTATATGAATTCCAACAAGTTCATGGATCATCATGGAATCCAGAAGATCATATCTTGCTGGGCAGTACTGGATGTCTCAACTTCACAAAACACCAGGTAACTGCTGGTCTGTTCTTCTCCCTTAAGCTTCTGAAGCCATGCTACCCACTTCATTCTTGTTAAACTTCTTCCTCAAGTATAATTTCTTCCTCCACAGCCCAACTAAAATTGGAATCACAAGTTGCAAGCCATCTGATCTGCAGGAACTGAGGTGCTTCCCAAGACTTCCTTGAAAGAAGAATTGAGGAACTCATGGAGCACCTCTCTTCACAGATGCAAGAAAGTCAGTTTCTCTGAAGGTGAACAGCCATGAGTCAGTTGAGGCATGGGTTTTCTGCTTCTTCTTCCTCTTCTAGTTCACATGGGCAACAATTTTGTGTAGGCCAGGGTTCAACTCAGGGCCATCAAAAGGTGCAGGATTTGCAATAAAATAGAAAATCAATTTTTTCTACCTGTTCCAAGGCCTTGGTGGAAGCTTTGAGGAACTGCAATTCCTTGGCTGTTAGAAATGTCCACAGTCCTGAAACAGTAGTAATGAAGGCGAAGAAGGCACATTCTTTCAGAAAAAATTGTAGGCAGATATGTGCCTATTTAGTACTTTCACAGTCTCCTGCTCATCTGACCTCTTATGCAACAAATTGCAAAGGGGATTCCTGGATTGGCATCACGCTGATAGGCTTGTGATCAAGACATTAGGACTCACACCCACCCACCTTGGACACTGTTTGTGCAGTAACACTCATCCTAGACAATGTTATACATAGTAGTCAACCCAGCTATATTGGACTTGTACCCCCAGGGCTCTCAATTGATAGCAGAGGATTTGGATAACCAGGAAGTTACATCATCATCAGTTGCAGCCTTTCAGGAGCATTCACAACTGACTAGGGAGTTTGAAGAGAGACAATCCACACTCTGAGGTTTCAGACCAGAGAGATTGCGGGGGTCTATAACTTTATCACAAGTGTACATAGTGCAGCTTCATGATCGCATGTGCAATGACAGGTGATGATAAACCATGGCATGGCTCGACACTTTCTCGTCAAGTTATGCAACCAAATTACCAATGAAGCAAAATTGTTAGAGAAATGTGACCAATGCTCCTGACTATCCATATTCAAGTCACTGTATCACCTTATGGAAGGAGATGGTTGTTAAACATTGCGAGAGAGTCTGGTATTCTTGCCATCTAAGTGAAGTTTAAACACCTGAATAATCACTTCAGCCTGAAAAGCTTTTGATATCCTTCCCTGCAGTTGTCCAAAGTGAAAGGTTGCCATCAATGTCATGGTCCTAGCACAGCTTTACAAGTATTCTTTGCATATACAAACCAAGATGCCACCTTCAACCATTGCATTACTCCTGCTGTGGATATCACAATACCCAGACTGCAACATAGTAAGCTCTACTAGTCTCTTGCAGCCACTAGCATCAGCAGCAAGGAAACTTTGGTAACTTGCAGTTTCAGTGACTGAAGCCACTTAATAGAAACATGAGAGCAAAGTTCAGAGTGTGTCATGGCCAGTAGATAGAAGCTTGAACTTGCTGCATGGGGCAGAGAGCCATACAGAGCCATTATGCAATGACCTGCTTGTTTACTCTTGTACCTTCTCATGTTGCATCCTTGTCCTTGTTTATACAAGCCATAAGTGTGTTGTAGTTTTTGTGCTCACACCCTGTTCATTGTGAGAAACCATCTCCTACGCTTTTTAAAGGGTACACATTACACTGACCCTATGTTTGGGGCCTCAACATCTCATGACCAAATGTTAATTGGTCAACAATTGTATCTTTTGAAACTAGCTTCAATTAGTCAATACGATTGTTCAACCTTGGCAAATCTACTTCAATTCCTCAAAACCTTCAATTTTCTCCATCAAATCCAGTACACAACATCAATAATTGCTACTGTTTGTGTTGCAATATGAAATTACAGTAGCAAAGTAGCTACCTCATCCACAGAGACTCTGTAGACCTTCACTCCCTCTTAAAACATTCACATTTGAACATTTCAAGAGCTGTCCTCTGTACCCACAAAAAATTTAAAGAATTTGCTTCGTTAATCATCAAATCAAAAACTCTACTAGCTGTAAGTGCATTGTAGTTTTCAGTTTTGGTAGGTTAATCCCTGTCCAAAGAGTTGAGAAAACAAACAGAGGACTGCAAGAAGAGGGAAGAAATATTTGTTAGTACTAGATCTCGAGCATTAGATCTTGAGACATTCAAGAACTTGAAGTCTTCAATCGCTCAGTTTTTTTTGAGGATTCAACAGTTCTGAGAGTGGATAATCTCTTCTGTGCAACTTGGTGACCCTATTGTTATTAATCATGAGCTGAATAGCTTTATAGAAAGAGCTTTGCCTCTTACACAAACTTCTCATGAAGAGACATAGCACTGGATGCATTAACAAAACTGAAGCTTTATGGGGTTTTGTTCCAACCCACAAAAAGAAAATCACTGAATGTTTCATAAATCCACAGAGGTGATTGTGTGAAAAAGAATTGTCATTCAGACAAAAATATGGTGCTGAGTTAGAGTATTAAGAGGCCTTAGATTCACTTGCTGGCTCTGAATCAACTACGGCCTTCTTGCCAGCAACATATGTGATATAAATTGTCCAGAGAAAAGAGCAGCAATTGCTGAAGAAAGGCTGCATCCAAATCACCCACAATAACCAGCAAAAAGTTTACTAACCACTGGTTTTTGCAAGGTACAAGAGTACTGCAACAACACTCGTTGCATGAATTGAAGGCTTGAGAGTCAAGACCATAAACATACCTGCAGGTGCACAGGTATATAGCGATAGGTCATAAAGTCACAGACAGGCCAGTACATGAGACCAGTCTTCAATGTGGGAATGAGATCTCTTTGCAATCTATGTGTTATCTGTGAACCTCTTTCACCTGCAATCAAATGGCACCAAAGTCTTTAGATTTCACCAATATAGGTGGTTCTTTGGAACTATCGCCTATTCTCCCACAGATCATAAAAACACATTACAATTTGCTCAGATCATTTGCAACTGGGGCATCAGAATTGATGGAGAAGAAAGCTGTAGATCTACAGAAAACACATTCTAGAATCACTGGGATTGTTGCACCTTGTGCAAAGGCATTGATGGAGAAGAAAGCAGCACAAAACAAGGGCCCAAAAATCACTTGGCCAAGAACCAGCTTCTTCAAAGTGCTGTATAAATCGCGGTTAGGGTACAATTTTGCCACAGATCCAAACCACAAATGTAGTGAAGGTCCTGACATGAACAACCCTACTGCTAGCATTCGCAATGTTCTGATTGCATCCCACTGCACCACCTCACCCTCCTTTGCTGTTGCTGCTGTAATCCCCTGATCCACACCCCAACAGACAAAACTATGATCCCTGATTCTGGGTCCAACAAACACTCTATGCTTGCCCATACTGGAGAATTCTCGTGCAATTCTCTATTGCAGTTGATCAAACAAAAGTTTGCTGCCCAAATTTCTTCAACCAAAACCCTCTCCAGTGTTGCAAGAATCACAAAAAAAGAAAAAGTCCAACTGCAACCCTAAGTTGGAAAGGAGAAAAAAAACAGAGAGACAGAATCAAAACAATCACAATGATCTATTGCCTCCAGAAGATGGTATTCTCTCTACCTGGGATGTGAGGTCAGAGACTGTGTAAATGGTGCCGGCTGTCAAGGCTTTGGTGCGAAGCGGGTACTGCTCAAGCTTTCTGAGGTACCAGACCACGAACTTGATATTGGAAGCAGGAGCCGCCGGAATGGAGGCCGCCTCCGCTGTGGTGCCCCCAGCATTGCTCGAGCCCGTAATCGACCTTTGGCCCCCCACCTGATGTCTTCTTGCCCAAAGCGCCATCATGTTATGTCCATCTCCTGGTGTTGTAGTAGTAGTAGCAGCAGTTTCTGAAACTCTTGCAGCAAAAAAATGGGGGCGAATTGCTTGCATATGTGGGTTGGACGATGAGTTGTTTTCCTTCTTGTACAAGTCGGTGAGGAGAGATGTGCGGTTCTTACGGTAGTTGCGGCCAGTCCGCGAGGCGAAGCGCAGCATCATACTGTCTTCTACTCCTTGAAACAACTCGTACAGTTTCTTACTCCTCCGACATCCAATTCCGCCCCTGCAACACCGATCAGCAGCAACAATCTGATTTCGGAAACAGCGGACTGCGGTGATGATCGATGATGCCCTAGCAGAATCGGCGTCTGATGTAGCACTTTCGTGAAACCCTAAATTTCTGTTGCTTCAAGAATGGGTGGTTGGTTCCTTGGAGGACAAGATGTCGAATGGCATTTCAAAACTTTTACGAAAGCTGTTTTCAGATGAACATGCCAGAATTCCACTCACACCAATGTTGACCCGTCTGTTCAAACGATCACTGACATCGAGAAAGGATTGCAGATTCTTGTGAAACCCTAAATTTCCGCAGCTGCAATGGGTGGTTTCTTGGAGAAGAACATGTCGAATGGCCCTTCAAAACTTGACGAAATCCGTTTTCACATGGACATGCCAGAATTCCACGCACACACCGTTCACCCATCTGTTCACAACGATCAATGACATCTAGAAAGGATTGCGGACAGGATCTCTTGGAGAGACAATCTCTAGCGGAATTTGTTCTCAGATATTTCACTTGTGGGAGGGAGGGATCCTAGGGTCAGAGAACGTAAATGAAACTGTTTGCTGTCAGTTTTCTTGCGATGCATTCTGTCATTTCTTTGCAAGGTTTCCTGGTTTTATTCCCAAGAAGATACAGCAAGCACTGTGGCTCGAGAGCAGAATCCAACCACCTGGGGTGGAAGCAGAATTGGCAGCAATGGGCACCACTAGGGCCTTTCCAATCAAGCATTCTTTGACTGGAATGCAAATCTCATAAGACAAGTCTTGGTAACCCTAGAAGACAATGCAAGGTTTTCAAACAAATGCACCAAGAGGGTGTGATTACAGGTTGGGGTACTTACTTTTGTTCAAGTCCAGAATGCATGTGCAAGATCAGGAGCACTTGAAAGAGGGAGTCACAAACAGATATCTCCACAAGGTTTTGAACTCTGATAAATTTTGTGGGTAGTAATCTCCTTGGCAAGTATGTTAAATGTGGGAGCATCAAAGTTGCTTTGAGTGTTGCAGAGCGTTCAACACTATGTTCAAATGGGGAAATGTTCACCTGGAATTCCATCATTGAGGGCTGCCAGCGCATGTGAAATGCTGACTATGTTAGAATGGCCATTACAACTCTTTTGGAAAATGCAACAGAAAGAGTTGCAGCACCCCCTGTCACCTTTGTTGTGTTGCTGAATGCATAATGCTAGTGCAGTGTGGGATGTTTTGATAGAACAAATGAATCAAAGTGGTTATCAGTCTGCTACTACTGTTCAAAGGTACCGCAAGTGTGGGAGCAATTTAGGAAGCTTGGAGGGTGTCAATGGAATTGCCACACATGATGTGGTCACTTGGAATGCAATGATTCAGTGAAATGTGAGGAGGGTTGAAAGCTGCTGAAACTATCTCAACAAATGAAACATGGCAGTTGTGCAGGTGGTGCCTGTCAAATTTTTCCTCTGGTGTAGTAGCCTCATTGACTACAATGAGGAAACTGGAAGCACCTAGATGCTTTGAACTGTTGGATAGGGATGTGCTCTCTTGAAGTGCCATGATTCACGAAACTGTTAAATCTGGGAAGGTCAAACATTATTGGACTTTTCTGAACAAATGCAACATAAAGGTGTGCAGTCTGATCCATGTTACCTTTGTGGGATTGCTGAATGCATGCGCAAATGTAGCAGGAGGCAGGTGTGTTAATTGAAAGCAGTTTTGAGTGTGATGCTTTTGTTTGTAGTGGCCTTGTCAACATGTATGCTGAATGTGGAAGAATTGATGAAGCTTGGTGAGTCTTCAAGAGGATGCCCAAACACAACATGGTATCTTGGAATGCCTCATTGACATTTATGCAAAATGTGGGAGATCGGACTGTGGTTTGCAAGTGTTGAACAGGATGTCCACACACATATCCGTGGAATTAGAGAGAAGTCTCCACAACAACAATTTGAGGTAACATGGCAGTGAGTGCAGTCATTACCTTATGAGGGTCACTCACAAAAGTGTCAGAATGTCACCTTAATACCAGCACAAGGTAGTATCTTTGACTACCATGATCAAAGGACATGTGCAATATCAACATCACAAGGTATTGGAAATTGCAACATGATGGCTTGCAGCCAGACTCTGTCACCTTTGTGGACTTGCCAAAACCAATGTGCCAGTGTAGCAATACTAGGAGAAGGTAGGTGTATCCATGGACAGATCTCACAGAATGGCTGTCAGTCAAATGCCCACATGCATAGTTGCCTCATGGACATGTATGCCAAATGTAGGAGCCTAGTTCCTGCACAGGCAGTCTTTCTGTATGGTGTTGTTAATACATATCTCCAATCTCATGTTCGAAGAGGGTGATTCTAGGAGCTGAAGAAAACATGAGTTTGAAGCAGGTTGCCAAGGCTGGAGGACAAAATGGAGGCTCAGAGTTTGACATTTGAAGTCACTTGAAACCACAATCTGGAAGGCCAGGTAATTAAGCATCTCTCTACTTTGTTGTTTATTCTTGAGTTACATCAGGTGGAGCCAATGGGATTCCCATGCCTGCAAACAATGGAATCTCCAGTGTGACCTGCCCTTCCTGAATGCAAAAACCTAAACTAAAATTTGAACAAATGGACCTTACACCAACCTTTCAACCTTACAAATCCGTATAATGCCTAGGAGTCTAGTAGACCCTAAACCCTAAGCCTTTTGTGAAGTTAGCTCAATATAGAGAGAAAATGTAGGTTAGGTTACTAAGAAATTGGCAGGGAAAAATGTAGGTTGGGTTATTAAGAGATTGCAAGATGAGACACATAACTTCATGGGGTAGTCTAGCATAGTTGAGTAGGCACAACTAATGGACATGGACACAGAAGGAGCAATTGACTCACTTAGTATATCAAAACATATAAAGGAGCTAGGATCTAAAAGTTGCTTTAGATGAGGAGCCAACACCTTTGTGAAACTAATGATACGGAGATAATAAGGAGAAGAAAATTGAAAGTGATTTTGCACATTTGTGCACAACTTAGCTCAAATCAATCATTGTTAATGCGGAAGACAACCCCTTCATTACTTGGAATAAGATATTCTTTGTGCTACCCATTTCATTAAGGATGCACTTGTAAATGGGAAGAATATAATGTCAAAATTGCCACTCTTGGAAAATTTGAAGAGTTTCACTATTAAAGCCCCCAACCCCACTCTTCAAAAATAAACAAATTTTGAGGAGAAAGTAACAAATAAAACCATTACAATCTTCATAGTGTTCTTTCTTGATGATTGTGTATTAAAATTTGGAATTACAAGGAAATTTTAAGTCTAGTGATGATGTTAATCAAAGCTAATATTAATGAAGCAAATGTGGGGTCCAAGAGATGTGATTGTCCACTTGATAATTCCAATTTTAGAATATTAGAATTTCTTTTTGAATAGTTTTACATTCTCATTGTTTAAAAACAATTCAATTCTCAAGTTGGAATTGTTTTGAAGCAACCAAGAAACCACCAAAATCTCCTTCAAAAAGTCAGAGAGGGAATCCAAAACTAGTTAGCATCAAAAAACATTTTCATATGCATGTGCAAAAGAAATTTGGTTGAGATTCAATAAGCATTGGGCCTTATAGGCCAAACTTTTTTTTCCATTTCCTTCTTTGACAAGATGAATCCACACAAGAAGGTTTTGAGCTCATTTTTTTACTTTCAAATACATTATGCCCAAGGCTCTCCAAATGTTTTTTGGACTGACATTTTTGTAGTACCAAGAATGCAAATTATTGGGACTCTCACATGGGCATGAATATTGTGTAAGGTGAGGTACGATGACATTTTGGGAACCCTAGGAATGTAAATTTTTAGGACTCTCACATGGGCATATATTTTTGGCTAAGTGAATTAAATTGTCTTTTTAGGAGACTCAGAATGCAAAATTCCTGAAACTTTCACATAGGCATGCATTTTGGGCAAAATATCAAGAATGCAAATTTTTGAAACTTTTGCACATGCATGCATTTTAGGCAAGGTGAATTTGGATGACTTTTTGAGAATCCCGAAAATGCAAGATTTTCAAGATTTTCACACATGCATGTATTTTGGGCTAGATCAGTTGGATGTCTTTTTATGAGTCCATGGAATGCAAATTCCCCAGACTCCTACATGGGGCTTCAATTTTGGGCAAGGCAAGCTAGGATGTCCTTTCACGACTTTCAAGAATGCAAATTCTCAAAACTTTCACATGTGGCATCAATTTTGGGTTAGGCAAAATAGAATGCCTTTTTGAGATTTTCGAGAATACAAGTTCCTAGTAGGACTACCACACGTGCATGCATTTTGGGCTAGGCAAGTTGGGTGTCTTTTTACGAATCTATAAAATGTAAATTCCTCGAACTCCCACATGGGGTGTCAATTTTGAGCAAGGTGAATTGTGATGTCCTTTTGCAACTTTCAAAAATGCAAATTTTCAAAACTCCCAAATGAGGCGTGTAACAAATTCCAAGGTGAATTCCATTACCCAAGGCTCTTAGGAGTTTAACTTTGGCATCTAATACACTCTAAGGTGAATTCAATTGCCTCATCCCTTTGATTCGTTTGTTGTGCCCATAACACATATACAACATCATAATAAACATGAATACAACATTGATTCACTATTGAATATCCAATTTGCAATTGTGTTGTTACAACATTACATCACCTACTTTCAACAACACACAAGCAATACAAATACAATGTTGAGAAAATATGATTATAACATATATACAATAACATAAACAATAAGAATACAACATTGAGTCAATATTGAATATCTAGTTTGTAGCTATGTTGTTGCAACATTACATCCCCTATGTTCAACAATGCACATGCAATATAAATACGATGTTAAAAAAATATGAGTATAACATAAATACAAAATATAGACAACATGAATACAATATAGAATCAATACAATAATAGAGTTTGTAACCATATTGTAACAAGATTGTATCATTTATAGTTAAAAGTGCATATCCAATACAATCACAATACTAATGCAATATCAATACAATATGGACATAATGTGAGTACAACATGTCAAACAACATAAATATAATGCAAATATGGTGCTACATCAATTATCATTGAAACAATACCAAAATCAAGTCAATACAATCTAAATTGTTTCAATGCCTATTTTACATGAACAGAACACTAAACCTTGGACATCTTGTAAAAGTATTGTGAAAGTATTTAAATAGCACTAATACAAAGGGGTCCCCACTTTGTGATGGAATTTCGTTTTGCATTTCAAAATTGTAAGTTTTTGTAAATTCAATATGAGACAATATTGTATTTGAAGGCAAATTATCCATGGACATTCTACATTACATATCTTCCCACCTTGCAATGACTAAATTGTGTTGGACAAGCTTTTGTAAATTTGGTCATCTTTGGTTTAAATAAATTAAATGTTAAGACATATGTAATAAAGTTCATGAATTTTTTTAAAACATCAATTAGATAATGATATTACAAAAATCATGGAAAATTTTGTGAACATTTAATTCACCAAATGTATTAGGGTATATTCACAAATTAAGAAGTCGGGGGGTGCACCTTTAGTAAAGACTTTGGTGACTGCTTATTCTAAAAAAGTATTGGTATATATTTGGAATATTTCATTTGTAAGTTGCAAAAGGTCATTAGAAAGTCCTTTTGTCTCAAAAATATGTTACATTATATTCTTATGTGAATATGTGTTTTAAGGGTCTTTTTAAAATTATGTCATTTTCAAGTCTTTAAAGAGTCATTTATGAGTTTTTTCAAGCATTAAAACATTATAAAACATTGGTTACAATGATTAATCCATGTTTTTGAAAATTCAAATTTCATTAGATTCATTTTAAATCATTGCACATGTTTCCACTATATATTAAGAACATTATCATCAAAACATATGAAAGAAATGTGCAATATTAATATAATTTTTGACACAAAAACATGAAAAACAAAGCACTAGTTACAGTTCCTATGGCTCTTATATTTGTGAATGTACCCATTATTCCATAATAATGTTTGATTTGTGAATGTCATAATGTAATAATGATAATTTTTTTATATTATATTATTTGTGTTATATTGTTTAGGTGAGCTTAATGACATTAAGATGTATTTAGATTTTTGTGTAGTATTGCAATTAAAAATTAATTAAATAATAATTATATGAACAAAGAAATCAGAAAAAGTGGTAAGGAATGGAAAAAACATGTATAAATATTTCATTTTGATTGAATTTTTTTGTGAACATCAATGAAAATTAGATTTGCACCAATTGTTATATTATTTAAAAAATTTCTTGAGTATGTAAATGTAATGCACATTTGTTATGGATGTCAAATAATTCGTTGGTAATTGTAAAAGTTTAGATTATTATTTTTGATATATTAAAAAAATTGAATTAATGAATTTTGATTGTTGTTTAATGTGTTGATTGTTATATTTATTTTGATTTAAAATATGTAAAATTTACTTCATGCAATGGAAACTATTTATCAACTTTTTAATTAAAAAAGATTTTGATTCAAAGCTTCAAATAATATAAAGTCTTACATGATGAGACATTTAATTCAAATCTTGACATCCATTTTTTAGCTTTGCAAAAATGTATACATCTTTAAAAGTGCAGAACGTGATGACAAATATCATATTTTTGCCATGTCATAATATTTTGAAATTGATTTAATAATAACACATTATTATTTTCCATTGTTGATGATTATGATGTTAAAATGATCATATCAAAAAATTTAGAAGTTGACAATAATACATTCATCATTAAAGAATAAATTCTTCATGTTTTGGTGTTTGTGAAAAAATTCTAAAGATGTTTTATGAAGATGATTTGATTGAGTGAATTAAATTGTCATATGTATTTTTATTTTGTTACATTCTTAGGATTATATGCCTTTAAATTTACTATAAATATCTTAATTTGGATTGATTAATTGTTATCAATAAAACTTGGCCTAAGGATTCCATGCATGTTGTGGATGAAGGAATCATTATTTCAAAATGTATTCATTGAGGTTAAAAGGTGGTTTGATTGAAAACATTGAAAAGTCCATAGATTTTTGCAAGTTAAATGGGAAATTATGGTTGGGGGGGTGTCTTCATTTGCATTGCAAAAGATAATTTAGGTTAAATTTTCCATCTTATTATTGTCCAAAAATTTCTAATATATACATATTTAAACCAATAAACTTGATTTAAATTTCATGTTTGTTTTGAATTTTGACACCATATATTTGTTTGAAATTTTAATTTTAATTGAAACCTTAAAGAATAATGAACAAATGTGATTGTGCACAATTAAATAAATATCATGTATGAAATGTTTAAATTTTTTTTTAAATGCACATCAACATGCATTTTAGTATTAGATCACATTTTAAATGACAATGACCATTTGATATTTGACATGCATATCATTATGAATAATGAACATTTGATTTGTTTCTATAAAGAAAAAATACAAAAGAATTAATGAGGCTTTGAGGTCCAAAATCAAAATAAATGCATTGTAACCCAAATTAATGGACCACCAAGTTGATACATTTGGACCAGTTTTGGGCAAGTATCAGATTTTTTGGTACCCATTGGATCCAGTTTTCACAAAATAGACTATAAAGGTTATGGTTTTCACTAAGTTTTATTTATTTTTAAATTATATAACAAGTTAGGGTATCAATACTTGATCAATTCTCATAATTTGAAAATAGGCGATTATTATTTGGTGGTTCTTACCAAATGGCTATAATTATTTTTTGAAAAAATAATTATAACCAAAATTATTTTTTTAAATATTTATTTTTTTCTTAAAATAAAAAAATCATAATTATTTTTAAAGTAAGGAAAACAAAGCACCCAAACTTTGAATTTGGTCATATATGGGGTGAAATTCAAAAATAAACTTGCAAAAAAAGTACTTTGACATTAAGGGGGTTAAAAACTTATAAAACCACCTATTTTTGTGTTAAATTGAATTTCATCTTATTTTCCCTTTTCTTAAATGTTTAGATTGTTGCTACATATATTTTCATTATTCATAGCATTACAATTACTAATGAGTTCAAACCTTGTGCATTAAACCTTGTACATTGTACCCTTAAAACTTGACACATGTAAAGGTTTTAATTCATTCGGGCCTTAATATTTTATTTTATTTTTCCTCGATTTGGTTTTCCCCATTCAATTCTCACATAAATGAGAGTTGGTGATCATGCTTTTAATTAGGGTATCATTCAAAGTGATACCTATAAGTGTTTAGATGAAGATACCCGAATGATACCTTGGTGATAGCCAAAAGAATTTTCAATAGATTTCTAACATTAATTTGGACCTTTCACATATCCTTGTTTTGAACAAATAAATATCATTTCATATATGCCACTTCTTTTATTCTAAACTTTCAATATAAATTACACCTTTTCCATCTTATTAATTGAACCTACTAAAACAAATACCTAATTTAATCTCTTGTACATATGTTATATTTGATTATTTTTTCTAATTGAATTACAACTTTTACTTGGCAATCAAAGCAATGCACATTAATTCACATTAATTTTCATCCTCTACACTTGCATCATGCATTCATTTTTTATAATGAACTCATATTGCTTCTATATCAATACGTAAAAAAATTATGATGCATTATGCATTTCATGTTGTTTTTTTAACACTTTGTTTCAATTTTGCATTTATTTATTGTTTGAACATTTCATTTAATATGCACATTTTTGTTATACCAACAACTCCACAGACACCCACACTATTTGCCTACGATCACAAATGTTCATATTGTCAATATTCATATCTCTTCTTTTTTCTTGTCCAAGCTTGATAGAGTAACCATATTAATATCTCAAAGGTCTTTCATACTCTTAAAGAAAAATATTGTCAAAAGGACAAGCCAAAGGGATGATTCAAAATGGGGACCAAGGAAAGGTACAAGCCAAATTATGAATCAACCTTGCTTTTAATTATAAACAAAACAACAAAGAAAAAAAAACATAACAAAAAAACATAAGAAAGAAAATGAAACTTGAAGAGCCAAAGGGATGAGTTAAAGGGATGAACCAAAGGGACGAACAAAAGGGACAAGCCAAAAGGATGAGCTAAATAAAAAAGCCAAAATGGGGACCAAGCAAAGGGATGAGCCAAATTATGGATCAACCTAACTTTCAACTACAAACACATGTAACAAACAAATAAACAAATAAAATAAACATAATAATAAAGAAAATGAAATTAGAAAAACCAAAGCGATGAATTAAAGGGACAAGCTAAAGGAACTAATAAAAGGGATGAAGCAAAGGAACTAATGAAAGGGACAAATCAAAGGGATGAGCCAAGTTGTAAATCAACCTTGTTTTCAATTACAAATACATCTAACAAAAAAACAAAAAAATAAATAAATTAATAAACATAAATAAACAAACACCATTAAAAAAAATGAATGAATGAGCTAAAGGGACGAGTTCAAGGGAGAATCATGAGTATTTGAAGTTGAATGGGTTCACATTGGCAAGACTCCCTATGAATCTTGCTAAAAAAAACCTCCCATTTGCCTTTGTTTACTAAACCTTGGAAATTGAAAGGGTTCACATTGGTAAGACTTTTCACAGGTCTTGCTTAGAAAAGCCTTTCACTTGCTTTAACAAGCCTTAAAAGTTGAATGGGCTCACATTAACAAAACTCCATACAAATCTTGCCCAAAAAAAACCTCCCACTTGCCTTGGCAAGCCTTGGAGGTTGAATGAATTCACATTGGCAAGAATTTTTGTTACAAACATCACAATCACTTATCGTTTGCGTCATTGCATCATTTGTAACAACATAGCCGTTTCTATCATTGCTTGCATTATCACTTGCATCATTGTTAACTTTCAATTAATTCCTGGTTCACTATTAATTAGGAAACTTTTTAAAAAGCTTCCTTGGTTGATGCACACATGGAAGCATCTATGGAAGGTTTCTTTCCATATGAAAGCTTCCTTGAACTAGGTCCCCAATGGTATAATCTCAATTAACCCTTAATTAAATTTTAATTCATTTTTAGTTGACTATTAGTCAAAAGAAGTTTCCTTGGTCAATGCACACATGGAAGCTTTTATGAAAACTTTCTTGAACAAGGTCTTCAATGGGGTATAAATAGAATTAAGACCTCCCGTTACCTTTAGTCAGTTCAACATTAGTTTTGGGTACATTTTCTTGTTATAACTTTATTTTCATACATTATTAGAATAAAGTTCTGATTAAATCATCTTCTAACATATATTGTGTTTTTGCCTTGCGTCTTTATGTTTTCAATCTTGGATTAGATTTAAATTTTCATTTCTTGTGATTTGTTTTCTTTGTTGTGTCTTTGGCTTTGTTCTTATTCTTGTAGTTTTTCGTGTTCGTGACATTCACTATGAATCTTGCCCAAAAAAACCTCCCACTTGCCTTGGAAGTTAAATAGGCTCATATTGGTAAGATTATTTTCAAGTATTACCAAAGAAAACCTCACTTGCTTTGGTAAGCATTGGCAAGCCTTAAAGGTTGAACAAGTTCACATTGATAAGAATCCTCATGAGTTTTACCCAAAAAAACCTTTCATTTACTTCAACAAGCCTTGGAGATTGAAAGGGTTCACATTGGCAAGACTCCTTTTGAATCTTGCCTAAAAAAACCTTCCATTTGCCTTTGCAAGCTTTGGCAAATGTTGGAGGTTGAACGAGCTTTGTGTGAGTTTTGCCCCAATTTTTTTTCATTTGCCTTGATAAGCCTTGGGGGTTAAATGTAAAAAATTAAAAAAGGATCATGTTGTGTGGTGTAGAACATTGTGTTAGAAAAATTTTAATTAATTTTTTTCCACAAATATAATAATAAATGATGCACCGCCACATTCCTTGAAAGACTCAAATGCGGGTTCGAAAATGAAAATAGCGAATAAAGAAAAAGTTAAGGTTATGCTCTCTAACTTGCAACATTTCAGGGGTAAGAAGGGCATGCTAGAGCTTTGGGATGGGGATTAGGATGAATGACAAGTAGGTCAATTATTCACATGAACTTGCACAAACTAAACAAATTGATTAATGCATAGTTGGAACACTTTTGGTGCACGGACAAACCACGAGCATACGCAAATTCATAATATTCACCATGGTTTGGACTTGGGGGAAGCCACCACCTCCCCCCTTATATTATTCTCTATGATTAGTCATAAGGGCTAACCCAAATGTCATTTTTCCCGAGATTCCCAAATCGAGAGTCTCAATTTTTTTGAAATTGGGACTCCTGTCACTTTGGAGGCCCATAATTTCTTGTTTAGACCTTCGATTGAAGTGAGGTTTATAACAAAGTTGTATCTCTCATCGAGAGCTTTTCAACAATATGTGGCACGCCACCTGCATGTATGTAAATCAGGGTGACTTCCAACTTTTAGTGGTCAAGAATCAAATTGATACTTTGATTTTTGACCCTTTTCTCAGCCATATCTTGTGTTTTAAATACTCAAATGGACCATATGAGCCCATTTTAGACATTTACGTCTTAAGAGCTTTCCAATGGTATAAGGAAGTCTTCAATCCAATGAGTTTTGACCTTTGAAATCATTCTTTGAAAAATGGAAAGTCCATAAGGACTCCAACTCTCAAAATAAGAGTCCATTTGGAAATGTGTGGGCTCAATTCTTCACACACTTTCTAGCATTTTTGGGAGTGCAAATGTGATTTCCGGGTTGTATTCTTGGCCCCCACACCTTTCAATGTATTTGCCTTAGTTGCAAGCCCAAGGTTAGGGTCATGATAATAAGAAGGAAAAATTCATTTAAATTTTTTTTTGCATTGATTGATAAATCAAAATGCATACCAATCAAAGAGGTAAATCAAAATGTGAACGAAACAAAAGGATGAACCAAAACAATGAATCAAAGTGTAAATTAACCAACAAGGTGAACCAAAATGCACATGAATCAAAAGGAGGAGCCAAAATGCACATGAATCAAAAGGATGAGCCCAAATGCACATGAGGCAAAGGGACGAATCAAAATGTGGATGAACCTTGTTTTCAATTATAAACAAACAAACAAAAAAAAAAAAAAAAAAAAAAAAAAAAAAAACAAAAAAAAAAAAAAAAAAAAAAAAAACAAAAAAAAACACATAAACATAATAAAATAAATAAAAATGTATAAGTCAAAGGGATGAGTCAAAATGCGAACAAACTAAAGCATGGATGAACCAAATGGACAAGCCAAAATGAAGACAAGTCAATGTGAATATCAATGAAGAAAACAAACCAAAGTGAAAACAAGTTAAACATGATGAAAGTGGAATGGGCCAATAAGTCAAACTAAAATGCAAATTAATTAAAAGCATAAGCCAAAATGGGGACAAGCCAAAAAATGTGGCCAAAATGCAAACCAACCAAAGGAACAAACCAAATTGGGGATGAACCAAAGGGACGAACTATAAAGCACACCAACAAAAAGGATAAGCCAAAATGTGAATAATCCAAATGGATGAACCAACTGAAAAGATGAACCAAAATGTAAATGAACCTTGTTTTTAATTATGAAACAAATAAACAATGAATATAACACATAAACCTTTGTGATGGTTTAGAGCATATTCCACCTTGGTTCAAACCTCAACTGCAACTTGCTTAACAAGCTGCATAGTTCATGCACTAATTGCCACTTCATCCAAAAATGAAATTTGGTCTAATTCACAAAATTTCAACATCTGCACAAAGTCACAATAAAAAAAACCAACTTATATTGCATTATTTTCTACAGCAAGCTCCAGATATCCAAGGAACAAATTAAAAAGCATGCCAATGAAGTTCCAAAACATCAATCCAATGACTACTTTGTTTACTTTAACAAATACACTCACCATGATCAAGATTTTTGCTCAAGATCTTGATATAGTTACTAGTAATGAATGCAGCATCCTCCCAAGTATAGGATTTTTAATTTATCCAATACTACCAGATCCACCAACTTTGCTAGGTTGCAAGTTACATCATTAATCAATCATTCAACAAAATTGTTTAAAAGAAACCAATTAGCGTGATACACAAAATATGTCACCTATTGGTTAGCTACTTTGACTAACTATTAATAGGTGAAAGTATTGCATGTGAGTCACAAGGAACAAACTTTCCCAAGGGTATAAGGGAGGAGAATGAATTGAATGCCAAACAATTGCCATAGACTCAGCTTTTTTGCCCCTGTGATTTGCAATTCCAACTCCTTGCTAATTTCAAGCTGATCATCCACTCTATGCAATCAAAACACCAATGGTAAGGTTGAGATTCATTGTGCACTCTCCAAATAGCAGCTAACCATTGCAGAGTTGAATTCAATACACTTCACAAACCCAACATGGAAAAAAAATTCCCATGGAAAATTTCATCATAAAAGCTAAAACCCTTCCCTTAAGGTGCATTTTTTTCTTCATGTGAAACTCAAAAAGGACTAACTGGATCTTATTTTTTAAACCCTTCTTCTTGTTGGTTTTAGCTTGGTTGTGCTCTAGCTCAAGTGCTTTCATCTTATTCTTGTATGCAGGTGTTTGCTTCACCATGTCCACAATCTATAGAAACATGATTTCAACATTCCATATATAAGATTTTGCAATGTTGGGGGAGTTCCAATGTTTTCTTGGAACAGAGAAGGTTGGGAATTATGTTATAGCTGAATTCCAGCTCCTCTTGCCTCATAAGTGAAGTGAGGCGATGGGATTGGATGATTTAATGGCCAAAAAAAATTTACAAGTGGCGAACATATTGCATGCAAATTGGCAAAGCTATTGTTGTTGTTATTTTTGCTATAGAGGTGTTGGTGATGGCCTAGGAAGTTGAAGGCAAATTTAGCAATAACAGTAGGGCTACTACAATTGCTGAATTGATGTTCTACTAGAATTTGTTCACTACAGAAAGGAATTTCCATATCCATCAGCTCTTCCAAAACCATATCATCTACCTTGAACTTATGATGGTAAAGATTTTTCTCTCCAGTACTGCTCAACCCAGATGTTGTTGTCATCATCATTTGCTAGTGCGAAGGTGGCGGATTCAAGGCTATCAACTATGTTACAACCCATTTCTACTGCTCATGCTCCTCTTGTTGCCTCAAGTAATAGGTAGCAGTGATTTGATTCATAGACATGTCCATTATCCTCCCAAGCCATGGATCTCTAGATTACATCCTTCTTCCTAATCTCCAAGACTTTGATTTTGGGCCTTTCCGTTTCTCTAGATAGAAAAACTCTTGATTCCCTCATAACTTGCAACCAATTTTGTTAGGGATCATGATCTCCCATGAATCTCCTCATAACACAAAACAGATTTTCTTGGGATCATCATCAAATAGAACCTCCTGATTCTTTCACAACCCAAAACAAATTTTCTTGCAAATTATCAACTCCCACGGATCTCTTAACAACCCAAAACAAATTCTCTTGGGGAACATCAGCTCCCACAAAACTCTAAACAACCCAAAACAGATTCTTTTGGGGATCATCAACTCCCACAAATCTCCTCACAACCCAAAATAGATTCCCTTGGGGATCATCATTAGCCTAGGATCTGTGACACACCCATGAAAAGTCCCTCCTCCAACCCAAACCTCTACCACCAAAGCCAACTTGATCATGGTTGTCATTTGTCAAGTTGCTACAGTCCCTAACAAACTCAATAACATAGTTGAATGGGTTGAAATCCCTCAACCACCCAAGGTTCTTGAATCCTTAATGATGAACTTACTATTTGAGTTCACCCATCTTCAACCCTGGTAGCCATAATTGTTACTTGCTATTATTTGCTTTTTATAACAACAACAGGAGCTGTCGTGTCTCTATTCCTTGTATTTCTAATTTTTCTTATTTAATATTTACAATTGGCACAATAATGGAGCAATTAAAATTTGCAACATTGGGTGAAACAACAACAACAACAACAACAATTACCACAACACCAGCCAACAAGCCCATTCCTAAATTATGTTCAAATTAGAAATTACATTTGAGTAGGTCAAGTTCCTCTTGAGAAAACAAATTTGAAGCATCTAGACAAACCCACTTGTCAATAAATGATGGAGGCACAAAAGAAATTATAGGATCACAATGTTTCATTGCTCAGGTCAACTAGTTTAATCTAATGGCATCAATCAATCACAACTAGCACACCTTACTTAATCAATTTCAAAATTTGAAACTATTTACGAAGAAATGGGTTTTCTCTAAAAAAATGAGGCACAACTTGGATAGCACAGAAGATGTTATTGATCTCTATTATGCTATAACTTTCAAGTTGTTGCACCATTTCATATGAGGTACTAGGTCTTGTAGGTTGCTTCCAAATGGGTAAAGCCCATTTGATTTTTTCACACATAATAAGGTGATTCAACCTATTGGGAGGAACCTTTTGGTACATGTGTACTAAAGCGAGTTCCTTAGTTACTAATGCATTGTCAAAGGTTTGGAAAATATCTACCTTAAAAAGTAGCCATAGTTGAGGATATTTAGTTTCTTCAGGAAGACATTATAGTTCCATCTGTATAACCACATAATTATACCAAGGATTCCCATGAAAACTAGGGGATGCCCTTGCATACATAGGCCAATCTGCAAACCGCTTTCTAACTCCTACAGGTATGGCCAAGGCGTTGAAGATGTGTAGAACTTGCACAATATCAAAAAGATTTGAAAACATTCAATTATCATGAAAGCATATAACTTAGTGCAAGCAATTAATTTTCTTTTGCAACAACTTTAGGTTTCCTTATCTTAAATTTTGCCAATAAAAACATTAAATCAAACAAACATGGTCTGCCATCAACAACATCTACAAAGTTGTAGAACATTGTACCTCTCCACCAACGAGGTTATTGTCCACTTTGTAAACCTTAAAAGCTTTCAAAAGCTCCTCCGTGATCCTTCCATGGAATGATAAGATAGAATATACACTCTTGGGAAAACAATATTTGTTGTTTGCTTTAGCATCCAATGTGCCAATGTCCTTTAATCAAACATTGTGCAAATTCACGGCTATACTTGGTAAGATGTTGAGACCACATTCCACACCTTGCAACACACGATACAACTTTGAATCATTAGACCATTGTACTACATCTAAATGTACATTCAGGTCTATGTATGAACACTTGGGATATTATATATAACATTTATTTGACATTTGGGAGTTCACCTTGTCCAAAGCAGTCACTTGTTCAAGAGGTGCTTCAAACCCATCCATGTTTCTAGCAATTTTTCGTAATGTTTGAAGCCGAAGGTTGTGTTTGGCAATGTGGCCCATGTAATCCTAACGATTGTTCCCTCGATAGGCTTGTTCAAGAAGGACTATGTGAAGGTGTTCATACATATTAGCACTATACTCAAAAGGAGATCCAATTCGACAAATATAATCTATGTAATGCGTCATTGCATGGACTTTGACCAAATTAAATTCGGATTTTTGCCATGAAGACAATGTTCCTTTGAATGAACTTAGTGCTCTACACAAGGCATCATATGAAATTGGAAAGATAAGTTTGCATGATTTCTATTCAAACATTTCAACTCACCATGATCATCATATGGCAAACACCATCTAGTTCACAAGAATTGAATCTCAACTTATTCCTGCATTAGAAGGGCCAATTTCCTCAATGTTTATTTAGTATACTCCTTAGTGCGACATGTTGTTTCATACCATTGGAGAAACTTTGCAAGTTCTTGGATTATGTCTTGAAAATATAGGCCAACCAAACATGGCACAATCACCTACAACATCCAACATCAAACTTGGTTGAATGCAATGGACTCCCTTTAAACAACACTTTGAAGATTGACATGTTCATGAAAACAACAAGGCCATGCAAGTTTCATGGCAACCAAAATTAACCCTTCAAGATTCAAAATGCTCCCACAAGAATGTTGATTAAATGTGGAATTGAAAGTACTTGCATTACAGATCGGTGTTCAAAGGCAGCAAAATTCGCATTTGAGGAAAAATACCCACCCTTGTCGGTTCTAGGAATTCAAAATGATGGGTACCTTGAATGTTTCTTAATATGAAAGAGGCGTTGATCTAGGCTTGAAAGAATTTTGGAGTTTATGGAAGCCAAAACAATTCCCCATAGTATGTCAATAATTGTCTTAAAAACACCTAAATCTGCTTGGTGAAGCATATCCACATGGATTGCTTTATAAGGATTGCCCCACTCTATTTCTCCACTATTAAATCCCCAAAGAGTACATTGTAGTAAACCACAGTGGTTAATGCCAATTACACATATATGCAAATTTTATCTAATCTATGTAGATGTATTGAATAACATGTGCACTTTTACCAAAAAGAAATCCACCCATATGATTTTTCCTACAAACAAACTAATTATCCTTACATATAGATGAAAAGTTATTTGAATTTAAAAGCTAGAAACAAATCAAAACTATTGGGTCAAATTTAACCATTATGAATATTTGTATATAAGTTCTAGTGTAGGTTTGCTATCCTATAAACACATGGAAAGATTCTATCTTCAAGGGAAATTTCCTTAAAACTAACAATGAACATTAGTAAATGACATGATGCAATACAAGGTATTACAAAAAAAATGAACATGCACCTTTGAGGAATAGTTATAAAACAAAAGATTCATATTCATGGGTAGGAAGGTAGAATTATCTTGCCTTTACTAGATGCACCAAATTCTCCTTTGACAACAAATCAACATCCTTTTTTGTTAATGCAAGCATCCTCATGACCAAAGTTTGCATTCCTTTTTCAATTCAGTAATCAAACTTTTTTTCCACCTCCTTTAAGGATTGCTTTGTACACATGCACAAACTGCATGGATGTTGACATTGATTTGTGTCATAGGTACATGTAACCTACTAATCCACAAACAACATACAAGTCATAAGTCATTTACGTGAAAAAATGAAAAACCTAAATTCATTTCAAGTTCTAATTTTCACAAAGACGAAATTTAAATGTACTTACATGTGTAGCATGAACTTAAACAACACACCTTACAACCCTCAAAGTGATTGCAAACATAAACATATAGCAAAGGGAAAACCCAATGTTCATCACCATGGGGATCAGTTAATGCAAGGCCTTTGAAACTGGCCTCTTTTAGAGGCTTGTGAACAACATCCAAACATTCATGAAATACTTGCAATCTATTTTCATGTGAAGCTTTTGTAGAAGAAATAATAAGTAGAATGGCCAATAAAACATGGCCTTCATCTAAATATTGGTTTTCACATGTAATATTTGCTATGGACATCACTAATGGGTACCCAATCATTCTCCCATCATTGGATAAAGATGTTTGGTCATTGTAGAAAATTAATGGAGCTACTACAGCCCCTGGACATTGTGTGTTTATGAGGTTTTGCATTCTACAAATTGCCAAAAAACTTAGAATCACCTTGGGAATGCCAACTCAAATCTCCAAATGTTTATAACTTGAAAGTTAAGACCAAAATTGGCACTGCATTTGTAGCCACCACAAGTCGGTATTTGGGGTAGAATAAACACCTTAGTGAACACCATTGCTTGGTGCAATTTGAAAGTCCTTTTTGAGACTAGGTGATGAAAACATAGAAGATAGTGCTTCCAATGGGTGCTTGTGATACATGACATGATCTCTAGAATCACCTTCTTTAACATGGATGAGATATTGATCCCAACCATCTTCTGTTTTGAAAATGATCTATTCATAGCGGTCAATTTGTGCAACAGACCTCACACTCACATCTTCCAACTTGAATGATGGGTGAAACAATACTTTTTTAAACAAAAAATTGATGTCCTCATTTGATGGCCCAATAGTGGCTCTATAATGTCTAATCCAATGCACAAGTGAAAATGTGGAATCATAAGGTGGAGGATTAGGGTCATTTGGAATTGAAACTAAATTGTCAAAATCAAACTGAAATTCTTGTTGCAAGTTTTCTTGCTACAAACCTTGAGTTGGTTCAAAAGCTTGAGGATTTGTACTTTTTACCTATTTACATGTATGCTCCAAGTTCTTTTAGGATGAAAAACAAGCAATACTATGTTGATGGTTTGAAAAAGCACTTGCGCATCTAAATTTCAAAGCCCCACAACGATTACAACTATATTCCATTGAACTACAACATTCTATCTCATATACCTTCACATTTTCTCTTACAGCTAGATGTCAACTGTTGATGGCCGAACCATGTCCAAATTTCATGCAAAGGTTTATCAAATGTCACTTTATTTCAACTCCTCTCATCAAGCACAAACCACTGAGACCACAAATTTCCCAACAAACATTCCCTACACACAAGGTGCATTCATGAGAATAAAATTCAAAGTTGGATATGTTTGCATCTTTTTCTACTATGAAGACAAAACCCATTAATCAATGATGTGCTATTGGATAAGTAATGAGCACGACTTAACATGATTCAATACATATTCACATTATTTACCTTTCTTTATTGTGAGATAAAAGAGCATGTCCTTGTAGTTAAACCAACTGCAAAAATGTTAGACCATAATGAATAGCAAGATAATGAAGAGATATGCTTACCAACTCTATCAAACAACTCTAAAACTCTCTAGGCACAGTAAGTTGTAAGGGCACCATATAACACATAACTTCAATCCATAGACCAAAATATTGTGAAACTGAAATTATGTTCAAGTGCAAGCAAAACAAGTGCAAGGGAAGCAAGAGCTTTGTGATAAGGTCTAAGGTTTGTTTATTACCTTTTCTATGTTATTTTCTATTGTCGCAGCCCAAATTTCTTGTTAGAGTATGATGCACTTTCTTGTGTTGTTGTTGCTACTCCTACTAGTTTCCCTGGACTAGTTTCTTGCAAATTAGGCATAAAGTCATCGTCCTTCTTTCCTCCTCCTCCCACTATTGATTTTGAATCAATTGCAGAGTTTTTCAATTCCTGCACTACACAACATCTAAGGTTCACTACTCTCCAAACTGGCAATCTCCTAGCAATCTTCCTTTTCTACTATTACCCTAATTTTCTTGTTGATGATGGTATGCTAAATTATTGCTACTATTGGCTACCTAGAACTATGCTACTGCTTCACACGACTACCACAACATGCGAGCTTAACTAATCTACTGAGTTTCGTTACAAAACTAACATTCAAAAAAAGATTAATTCATGATGCTAATAGTTCAACAAACATTGTAAGAGAATGAAAAGATCACAAGAAACCAAGAAAAAGAACACAAAAAAAGTAGTATAGTTACATAGATCCAATTTTCTTGTAAGGGTGATCTTGCAAGGTATTCAAATGAAGAAATTGATACCAAGGAGGCGTGTAACTTCAATATTGATGCTAGGATTCCTAACCTAGTTTATAACTTGTGCGGATTTCACAGAAGACTTTATGAAAATAATGATTGTACCCAAAGTTAAACCAAACCCACTATACGTACTTCCCCCTTTCAAAAACAAATCTTCAAATCCTACCACTAGCTAGATAATTGTGAGTCAAAGAGAGAACCTCTTCTTTATGCTTTTTGTATTCATCAAATCATAAAAAGAAATACCCCATGTAATCAAAGTCAATGGTAGAAAATCTTGCTTGTAACCACGTGAAATAGTTCTTAGATTGAAGCATCCCAAACAAAACCTATTTGGATGTAATTTCATAATGGACAAAGTTTTCTCCTATGTCCAAAACAAAGAACATCCTTATGCAGAGATGATAGATCCAATAGGAGAACCTAAAGTAATAATACATATCTATTAGACTAATCATCCATGATGCATTCAAGATTTTATCTGGGCTTGAGATTGTGGTATAAAAAGGGTATAAAAAGGGTATGTGCATTAAGTAGAATGACCTGAACATTAGCCCGGCTAGCCCAATACATGTGAGAAAAGTGAGTAGAAGTTGCATTCAACATATAATTTCTCCAATTCTTTTTCAATTGTCTGTTGCAATCTAAAAACACAGGCTTGAACCAAAGAATTTTCAATGCTTACAAAGACACAAGTTCAATTGAAGCGAATTATGTTCCTCTTATTTTCATAGAGGAGTGTATTGAAAATCTCCTACTGATAACTTGTTCCTAAAGGGAAAGGAAAGTTGGTGCATCAAAAAATTGAAGTACAGTAATGAATCCTTGTTTAGCCTTGTCATGAAGAAGTTGGGCTTTCTAAATGCATCCCAAGATGGCAATACATTTTTCACGTTCTCCGAATTGCCTGGCTGTAGGTAGTGTCTAAAAAAGTGGAATTATTTTTCCTTGCTTGGGTACTTGGTACAAATTGTAACATTTATGTGCCAAAGGATCAATGTTAGTCTTTGCAGAAAGAATACAAAACATCAACCCTGCCTGCCCAACTATGGGAAGATACAACACAAGAACAACACAACAAATTGCATGAACTGACAAGCCAGAAGCTGAATGCAAAATGAAATCCAACAACACATACACATATACATAAGAAAAATAGTCAGAGAAGGAGAAACATAAAAGCTATAGTCACACTTAAACCTTGCATGCTCATTGAAGTGATTGGTTATGTCATAACCTTGGTAGTTGTAAGATCCATACTCATAGTCAATTATGTAAATTTTTCTTGGATGCATGCATAAACATTCAGTTTTTAAATCACACAAACTAAATGACATCCATATGAGGAGGCTTATCTTAACACATGGATATGACATACATCAAATGTAAACACAAAAGGAAAGCTACATAATCAAAATAAGAAAAAGGGGTGGTACAAAATGTAGAATCTAGTAGACATAATGTCTAGGTAGAAGAAATGCTCATAGAGCTCAAAAAGATAGGCTTGCTTGACCAAGTGTTTTACATAATAAATGCAAGCCTGAGTACTTTCCATCAAACTTCAAGCCAATGTGAAGGCCAACCTTCTTCTTTGTTGAACATCACATTTCCAAAAAGAAAATCATTATGTGCAAACACAATAGGTGCACCAATGGAGTCACTAATCTCATGTAGAAAATGACAGCAAATGTGTGAATAAAATCATTAAAAGTCCTAAAAAGTCAAAATGGCAACCTTGAAAGAGAAGGAGAAAAACATTCACAACTAGTATCAAATGTTGCACACAACTCGTCACCAAATCACAAAGAATAGACAAAGAAGACACACCAAATTATTGTTAAGAACTATAGCTTAATCTTTTCAACTTCAGAATATATGCTACTAATTGATATTGTCTCATATATATTGCTTCTGTTTATTGTTGTCATCTAATGTCAATCTTGATGCTACACAAATGAGATCCACCATGTAAGAACAAACCAATGATGGTATACTGGGACCTTTGCAAATATCCATACAAGGTGACAACATAGTATATAATAAATCAAAACTTTACATCAAATCTCCAAAGTTCACTAAAAATTACTCCACAACCTGCAACCAAATATTTAATTTCTAGGGTGATTACAAATTAAATAAATAATTTTAAAATTAAAACTTGTATATTTTTAAAAAATCAAACAAAAGGGGGAGGAAGGAAAGTAGGAAGGAGAGAAAATTAAATAGCAACTCCGTACCTTGAAGAGGGAATCCAAGATGTCGAGTTTTGCTTTCCAACTGCAACATCGTCACCACAAAAAAAAAATTAATGAATCAAATAACAAAATATTATATCAAAAGAAAACTAGAAAAAAGAATTGGACAATGTGGAGGTATACAAGGGAGGCAAGACCATACACAAAAAGAGATGGTGAAACAATATTGTAGAAGAGAAAAAAAAAACACAACACCTCGTCGCTTTGTGTCTCTTTCTGAACACGAGCTCTCCCTACGTCATTTTGTGTTTATGTGGAGACTGAGATTAGGGTTTCAAGTGATATGAGAAAAAATGGAAAATGGGATTTGGGGTTTTGCGGAAGGAATGAATGTGGATGAATGAGAATCATATTAAAGGAGCTATTGAGCTTGTGGATGGATGATATAATAACCTGAATGAAATGTTAGATTATGATGTTTGGATTTTACCATCGTGGACAAAAATTGAACAGCCCCGCACCCCATCCAAACAATACATATTGTCTGAAACTAAGCAAGTAAAATATCCATTTGCATGTTTTTTTTTCCCATTTAGTTTTTCAATGTAATTTCAATAAAACTCTTTTCACCAATTGAGGATTTAATTTTTAATTTTGCATAATAGAGAATCTCCAACATAGGCTAGTCGGTTGCCTTGATGTTAAGATGTGCTCACATTTCAACATTTGCACTTTATTGGAGTAAACAATATAGCGGAATAAATATTCATTCTCAACAATGAACCCGACTATGTTTCTCCCCCTACATATTGAACAATTCATGGAATTAAAAACTACAAGCATTGAGTTATGATTGTCATCACCAATACCTTGGTAACCTCATCCCTACAAAGACCCCATTGAAATATAAAGTTGTTTTGTGGTGTGTCCACTTTTACTTGCACTAGTGGTTTTTAGAAGCACTCAACTAAATGCCTCTTTCTAGCTAACCTGGTTTGACATAACTACTTGCGAAATGCTTTATCAAACATCATGAAGGTACCGTCCATCTAATTGCAACTACTTTATTGCCAGTCACTCCTCCCTATCCACCGCATGTTCAGTTAAGCCTTCATTCTAGGCCTAAGTATCGTGATTAATGTTCAAATTTCCTATTCTCTTCTTTAATTGAAAAGAAACTTAACAAAATTGAGGCACTGCTACCCAAGTATTAATTCAATCTGTTCCTGTCATGCTGCTACAACCAAATCAAAGTGTTGAACCTTTGCTGATTCTGGTCGCAAACTGCCAATTCACATCTTTCACCTCCATATCTATCTACCTACCATAAAGTTGAATGTAATATTTGTAGGCATCAAATTGGATGCTAGTCACATGAAATCAATACATGGAGGTTCATATCTCTGATTGGACAATTGAAAGTAATATATGATGCACGTCCTTTGCCATGGCCTTTGTGTCACCGCACACATATACATATGCACCCTTAGATATTAATCTCCATAAGTCACTTGCTTGCAACAAAATCAACCATAGACAATTAGGCTACAAAGTACATTTTGAACTTGTAATTATAAAACTTCATCAATGACTACAACCAAATATTGGTGCCTGATTGCATTCAAGATCTTTAACCTCCTATGAAGAACTTGCATTTTGCAAAAGGATTGATTAGTAACCAACATCAACTAGAACTGCATTGTGCATTTGAAAATGAACCATCACAGTTCATGATTATTAGTTCATAAGGTCATGGGTGTCCAGTAAAAGTTTGAAACCGCAAAAGGGTATTTGACAAAAAAATACTTATGAAAAAGGTCCTTCAAGTATTTAAAACCCCAAAAGTGACCTTGATCCTTTATATCCTTATGCCATCTTTGGCCTTTAAGACTTAAAGGTCAAGGGGTCTATTGTACATTTCTCTTTGTAGCTTGAAATTAAATTTGGGACATATTTTATATTGGCCAAAAGCTAATACCACCATAGGATCTGAATATTCTATCATGCATTAAAATTACCTTCTATGTAGTCAAAATTGTGAGTATTGGGCTCCAATTTTGCCAAAATTGGGGATGAAATCTCAAGACAAGTTGAAAACGAGACACAAGGAAAAAAAAAGAAAAGAAAAGGAAAGGAGACTAATTTGGTTTGTATGAGAACCTCCCTTGCAATTGGAAGGGGATTTCGGCACCCAATTTTGGTTAGGTCTAGTAAATACACAAATGCTTGTAATGATGCAATTAACTATATATATATTACATGACCTTGTTCGATCTTTGAACTTTGCATTACATAGAGATATATAATAAACTTCTAGACCTTTTGCTTCAAAGTTTGAACTCGATTGCTGCCTAGTAATTGATTGGTTTTGTAGGAAATTACAAAAGAGTTATAAGAAAGTTGATGATACAGCCCATTTGCTTTCCCCCCACCCCCCACAACACAGAGAATCATTAGCAACCGACCAAAAGAAAAGAAACCAAATGAGCTAGACAGAGAGATCCAGAAGTCGTGTTGGATAACTTTCATACATAATACATTAGCTTACAATTGGTCAATTGGTACTAAGGACTAAAGTTTAAATAAAAATTTATTGTTTGCTTGCAATTCCTTCTTGTGACGATGGTTTGGTTTCGCCTGCAACATAGGAAGCATAGTTTAGTAAATTACATGTTATTACCTTCAATTCCCATTTTCTCTCAATGTCAAAGGCCCCCAAAAGTTGCCTCACTTTGTGATACTTTCCTTCTTCTGCTGGTAAACAATGTAACATTATGAACCCACCTCCTCCTCCATTTTCATGTCTCATCCATTACTTCCATATACCTCTAGGTTGGCAGATGACAAGGAGATTTCAAGAACTAGGGGAACAAAACCAGGTGCCCAAAATAAACTTTCCCTCCCTTTATGCTTTTATGATGAGTCCTTTATAAAGTTCAAGTATGTGGTGTGTTCACTCTATCATAAAAAAACCCCCATATACATAGAATCATATTGTTGAAGATTTCTCTAGCAAATGATTCATGCACACACAAAAAACAACAACAATAGAGCAAAACAATGAAAAAGAAGTGATTTTACAAGTGTTACTTGTAGGGAATTCACTAGAAATGAGAACAAACAAAATTCAAAATCGAACTTCAAAGGATGACTTATTTTACTTTATTTCTAGTTTATAACCAAATATGGCTAAGTATTTCTAGGGATGATCGTCACTTTTTTGACATCTTTTATGGTAATCGCCACTTTGGCAATAAGCAAAAATTCCAAGAAAAAATATTGAGCTCCTAACCCTAACTGCAAGTTAACATTCTAGTTCAAACCTTTGGACAACAACGCCTCATTTTAGCCAAAGTTCCTGCCTTTGATTTTTATTTTGCAATTGAATCAAGAAGAGAAGTTGAATGCTGTTATCTGGGTAACATGGTTTAGGTAACAAGAGCAGAAGAAGAAATTGAGAGTGGACAACGGGCCTGGCAAAAACGCACAATGATGTGTTGTGGTTAAAATCTTTGAGTAGCTTTTGAGCTTGTGACGTGCTCCACAAGCTTTTGTTGTCAAATTCTGATTCATTCATTCAAAGAATGTGAAGTTAGTAGGTATCTCTTAGGACATTTTTTTTTAGTACAAGCAAATTAATCAAATTTAAGCTTATGTATCGACAATTTTTATTATTATTAGTTATGTCCTTGTTTTTCCATGTTTTTCGTAAACTATGTATCCACAAGTTTTTGTTTCTTGGAGACAACATTTCTTAGGATTTTGTTTCTCAATTTTTCTTATTTTCACTTACATTTTCCTTCTCCTCAAATATTTTCATTAGTTTCCTTGTGACATTAGATTTTGTTTGTTGAGGTTGTTGCAAACTGCATTTTTTAAAACAATTCTGATTTTTAAAAAATTATTTAGATTTGCAACAGGCTATTTATTTAAAAATTATTTAGGTGCACAAACATATGAAAAAGCAAAGAGTCTCTCACGGTTTGCAGCAGTAACAAGAGTTTGTTTTCAAGCTGAAAGGTTTCAAAGTCCAAAATGAAGACATATGTTTCCCTTTTCTTTTTTTTCTCTCTCTTTTCCTTTGGTTTTCAGGTCCAACCTTCATAGTAATAAGAACTTTTTAACACTTCGATCTCGAAAACCACCTCTTTTTTTTTGCAGGGGCTGGGGTGAGGGTGGGGCGTTTAATTCATCTAGGACTGTTGGCTTGGAAAAGCGGGATTGGAGAATGTGGAAGTGTTGGAAACAAAGGTCAACATTCTCAGCGGACAGCTACAGAACTCTAAGATAATTTTAAATTATTTATTATTTTGAAGAGAGGTGGGAAAATGACTACAAGGAGGAATTGGTACAACAACGGAACAACAAAGAGGTGGTTGCACCCAGCTGGTTGAAATTTCCAAAGAGAATGTCGTTGATGAAGCAAAGCAAAAGATTGAGCACCTTGAGCAGTCCTTGAAAGTAGCGATTGAGATTCACAAGCTTGAAGTGGAGGCCCTGAGAGCTGAAAGTCTGGCTGAAGCTATAGAGAAGGAAACCCATCAATGGGTACGTACGGTAGTCACGAAAGGTTGGAGCTCTACAATCTTTGTTTTGTTGGGAGTGAAGAAGGATGTTCTTAGTGAAGAAATTTAGGGCAAACAAAATATTTATTCCTGGGTTTCTTTTGATGGGGATTGAAAGAACCCTTGCAGGATGGCAAGCCACATGAATCATGAAGAAGGATTTCTTAGTAGAAGAAATTTAGGTGAAACAAAATATGTACATGTTCCTAGGTTTCTTTTACTGGCCTAGGGAGCTGTGGTCTTGGATTGCCAAATTTGGGTGGAATTGGTGGACGTGGTGTCACTGGTGCTGGATTCTAGGAATTTCAGCAGGTGCAAAAACAACTGATGCAGAACCCAAGTCTAATGAGAGAGATGGTGAACGTGCCAACAGTGCAGAATTTTATGAACAATTCTGATCTTATGCGCACCTTAATCATGAGCAATCTACAGATGTGGGATATTATTGATCGCAACCCAGACCTATCACATATTCTCAATGACCCTGGGACACTGCAACAGACATTGGATGCTGCCAGGTATCCAGGACTAATGAGGGAAATGATGAGGAATACTAATCATGCTATGAGTAACATTGAAGCATCACCAGAAGGCTTCAACATGCTCAGGCACATGTATGAAACAATTCAAAAACCCCTGTTGAATGCGGCAACAATGGGTAGGAGGGAGGAAATGACTTAGCCTGCAACCCTTCGCTACTTTTTTGGGCACTCAAAGAGTTGCAAAAGGACACAACCAAACTCCAACTACAACTAACACTGCTGGAACATGATTAGGCATAGGAATTATGGTTTCAAACACAACACCTCTTCCAAATCCCTGGAACCCTTCAAGTAAGTATTACAATCTTTTTTGTTTTATTTCTCTTTTTTTTTAGCTTTGAAGTTGGTGCCAATTGTAGTGATGTATTGTCACAGTGCAATACTGTAGTTAGCTTTGAGTTATGCTTATTGCACCTTTTGAAATGTGTATTTTGGGAGGAGCATGCAAGAAGCTGTGGAATTGGATTATCAATTACTGGAGCGTTGCGGTTTGTGGCAGCTTGCAAAGGACCTATTATGATTATGTTTTTCTCTACTTTTGGCGACAAGTGATAACCTACAATAAAGGAGTTGCCACCTTCATAATTGATCTTTAGTGGGAGTGCTGGTTGATTCTATGGTTGTGAATAGGTTCACGGTTCTAAACAATTGGCTTAGCTGGTGGGTTTTGTAAGTAATTTGTCATACAGATATAGGGCAAGGGTGGGTAAGGTTTAGAAAGTGATGTCTGGTAGTCATCAAATGCTGCCAGTAAATATTTTGGGACCCATCTACACATTTTAGCATATGATTGTTTTGTATGGTCGTGGTACTAGTTGCTGGAGTTAGTGCAGGTGTAGGGAAAGTCAGTCAAACACCAGCTGGAACTAACAAGGGATTTCCTAACATGGGAAGACAAGCAGGTCTTGGCTTGCCAGATCTTGGGTCATTGGGTGTTGCTGGGAGAATTCTGGATCCTGGCACAGAGCAGTAGATGTTGCAGAACCCCCATATCTAGCAGATGATGCAAGACTTGCCATCTAACCCTGAGTACATGAGCTAAGTACAACGATGGTTTCTAACCCCACATGAGTTTGCTTGCTTTCTGATCTGGTCATAATCAATAAAGTTGTTACATGGAAGTGTTAAGTTTGCAGTGCTCAAAGGGTAGGGCTTCAGTGATCATGTTGTAGTTGTGTTTTCTAAAAGTTAAGTTACTCTGCTACCACTAGCAAGCAAGAAGTCTTGCATTAGTAACCTTGCTTCATCTACATTGATTCCACATGTAAAAATGCTATGATATGTCCAAATTGGGCAAGAGTTTCAATCATGTCTCTATTTTATTACTTCAAAGGGACCTCATCAGGTAGGTGAGTTCATTCAACTATTCATGTCAAAGACTTCAAGCATTCCAAAAATCTCAGCACCTTGTTTTCAATAAATTTTAATGTTTTGGCTTTGAGGTAGTGTAATACAGAAACTTAATGTCCAATTTGTGGGATTGAAGAACTGATCTAGCTCCAGCAATCTATGCAAGGCCAACATCAGGGTTGACATCAACCTGAACAATAAGTGCTTTATTGTTCACAAACATTTTGATTCCTGCATCAAATTTACAAACATTTTTGCACTTTCTAACCATAGTAGAACTGATGCAAAAGCAACGTGGAATGTTTGGTGCCTCCCTACTGGTTGAATACTATTAATATGCTCAGCTCATAGTCTGTAGGGTAGGAACTTTAGTTTGTTGTAGGTGTCTTGCTTCTAGCATTGGTGGAAGAATTATCTCACTCATATGATTTGCAAGGAGTTGTCACCCAAAAAATGTAGTGCAGTACTGCAAAGTTTGTTCTAAGCAACCACTATTGACTATGTAGCCCTCTCCATTCCTTAGACTTGATGCTTGCTAAGACAAGCTAAATTGAAGTCAATCTTATCTCAGAAGCTTGTTGCAACTTTGTGGGGATACCTTTTTATTAGCTGGAACTCTTGAGTTCTAGCCAACATCATGAGTGAGTTTACTCATTGCTTTTGGAAGTGTGATAGAAATTAAAGGAGCGGATTTTTTTTTAAAAATCGTTTGCCAGAAATCTATGCAGATTTTGATATACCCATCACCACCTCTATTAGTAGCTGATCAAGTCAGCAGGGTGTTATGGCAGCTTGTAACTGCTATGCATCATGTAGGTGATGAGTAACACCCACAAAAGTTATGACTTCACTCATTTTTGTTATCTTAGTTCTAGGTTTGCTGAAATTGACACTCTGTTGGTTCAGAGCCACTACCACACACTTAGAGAAGTTCAAGTAAGAAAGACTTCTTTTTAGACTCTTTAGAGAACTATGTCAAGAGTCCAGCTGAAGTCACACATGAGCAATTAGATGGTTTCCCACGAAACTTAGTTGAGCATGGTGTTGGGAGTGCAGCACATTCAAGGCAATTTTAGGATGAAGATGGTGTTGAAGCAGATGTAGTGGAGACAGTTGCTGAAATTGGTTTGTCGAGCTATCTTTTCTTATGCTTGTAGTTTGGCCAAATTTTTGATCTAGTTTCCTTGCAGTCTGTGAACTGTCTTTTTTATCCAATCTTTCCTTTCTAGCACTTGCTCTTCTTCTGAAGCAAACATGATTTTTTTAAAGTTGGGGACAAAATTGGTTTGATGCTGGGTTTTAGTGACCAGTCTAACATTTTATATTTTGTAGTGAAAAATAATCTTTCATTTGCATTACTAGGCATTGATTAATCCCTTTGGCGAGTCTTTCACACAATATATTAGACTCTTGTAAACACACAAGGATGTGCCTTAGTATAGAAGTGTTTTTTTTAATTGGTTCCTTTGTTAGATAATGTGTTTGTATTTTGATTTTGGAAATCTAGTTTGCGTGTAAGTGAAGTATATTGAGGTTCTTGGAAAGACTCTGCAGTTGGTATCCTTTTGAAATTTGATTGATTTCAAAACAAAGAGATAACTTTAGGGAACTTGGGGTTGAAAGGTTATGCAAGTGTTGCAAGCATGCTTCTTCGATACACTAATTGCAGTTCTATCATGAAAATATGACTGTAGGTAGTTGTAAGCTTGCTACTTAGACAAACTATGCTTGTGATGTAGTATTTGTAAGTAAGTCTTTTCTTTACTTTTTTGCCTTTGCAAAATAGACCACTAGAAATTCATAATCAAAAATATTTATTTGTGAGGTATCTGGTGTGCTTGCATTATTTGGGATGTGTGAGTGGTTATGTATTGGGTCAATTTAATTTTAGGTGTAATTGAAATGATTATCTCTCTCGGATGATCCTTGTAAGTGTAGTTGAAAGCACCTCAATAGTGAGTTACATCATGGTTTACATTCCCACATTTATTTTGTGTGCTTGTTTGTTTGTTTATTTGTTTACAGGAAATGTGAAGTGCATGGGGTACAAAAGGGGGGCTATGATTTGTGAAGGAATATTGTGCAAAATGACAAATGTAGTACAAAATCATGTCTCTTGAATATGTATGTTTCACAACAAGCTAGGCTACCCTTCACATGTAAAGGTCACTACAAGTTTTTTGATGTGTTTTGGTAGACATCCATTAGTAGTGGTAGCCACAACAACACCTGTAGTAATTTCACATGTGGTTTTGTCTATTTCTTTTTTTTTTTCAATGTTTCTTTGTGTTTCTTCTTGTGGTAATATGTATTCTAATTTCAGGGATTTTTTACAGTCTTTTTCAGCACTTGGTGGATTTGCAACTTCATAATCCTACCTTCAAACATTAGGATTTTGTGACAAACTTAGCTACAATACTTCTTGGTTTCTAGTGTAACGGTTTTGAGGCATGAATAGCAGCTCTCAGAGGGGTTTCTGGTGTCCTTGAAAGGATCAGTTGCTAAATCTAGCTTTAGAGGTTCACAAAGGATCATTGCTCTTGTTGGCTTTTGTTTGGAGCTGATCCATGAAACACACAATTCACTATACAATGCAAGAAAATAGCAAGTGGTGAATGCAGATTAAAACTTCCTAGCAGCACCAAAGCTATTGCATCTTTTACTTAGTCCAAATGGAGCTGCACTACTACTGTAGCTTGAAGCTGATCAACAATTCCGATCCATTTACCTGGAACATAAAAATTCACAATGTAGAGTTTGTATTTCTGACCTAAGAGTTCAGAGATTCAAAGTTGCCTAGCAAGTATTGGGTCGCAACTTTGCAGTATAATAAGGCCATTGCAGTTGCAAGAACTGGATAGGTTTTAATGTGTTTTGTTTTTGTAGTTGTGAGCATAGTCTTTGCAGCTAAAATTGCGTGGTTTTGTGGTTTCCTAGCAAGTACTACAAGTAGCATGAAAGCAGATTACTTCAATGTGGTGCACGGTATAGAAGTATGAGATTAATCATGATTCCAGTAGCACTTCCACACTTGGGAAAGAGCATGACCCTTCAATGTGGGTGATGTAGGATGTATTATTTGATGATGAGTCAGCAAAAGTTGTGATGTCATCATTGCGACAGATCAAGACATGTGAGACAAACTATCAACATACTATGTTGTTTCCCTATGGATAAGCTTTTGTAAATCTTCTTCAACAAAAAGACTAGAACTCTAAACTTCTCATAGTGTGTTTGACCTAGAATAGTGGGAGAATGAATAGTGGATTTAGGGTTTAAACAAGATTAGAGGAAGGATGAAGGAAGCATAGAGAAAAAAAGGGTTGAAATAGGAGAGAAAAGAGGATGAAGGAAAGGTGGATGAAACAATATGCAAGGAAGGATGGATATGGAATAAAGGGGGAAATCTTCTTTTATACATTTTAAATTGCCCCTGTGTAGTCGAGGTTTAGAATTTCTTGTTTCCTTTGGTTATTATGATTTGCATGCTTTGGTTACTTTTGTTGAATGTTTTTGTTGAGTTGTCAACGATTTTCAAGTTTTTCTTACTACCATTCATTAAAAATCAATCTTGTATATGAACAAAAATCAGCTTGAAGGAGTTGTTTGAAAAGCTTTTGAAACTGCATTCCATTACATCAGTAAGTAATCTTTGTCTCTTTGTGATTATTTGTTGCTACTTCTTTATTAATTTGTGTTCAAATTGATTATAGATGTTTTTCAATCTTTTTGTTAAACTGTTTGTTTTTATGTTTTTCGTGGAATGTTAGTCTTTTCCCGTGTCAAGTGGTCAATGCCTACTATGTAGTTTTTTTGGCATTGCATTTTGTTGTAAGAGTATTTGGTTTTTTCTCACCTTGTTATAAGATTGCAATATTGCAGGAGCAAGGTTTTTGATACTATTGGTCAAGTATTTGCTATTATTAAGTTTCAGTTATAATATGTACAGTGTTTTTTGAATGCTTGTAGAGTTTCTTGCAACATCACTCATATGTGGTTACTACAAGTTTAGATGTGGTAAATAAGTTTTAGGTCAATTTTGTTTGTTTTTTTACTTGTGAATTTTTTAAGCAGTGCAAAAGATTGTTCATTAGTAGCTGCTTCTGCTCCTATTCATGTAGGCTACTATTTTTCATGTTGTACTTTGTTTCAAGATGCACCGCTTTGGACCTAAAATGCAAAGCAAGAAACTGAGCACACGCCATGTGATGTTGAATCCTATTGGCCCCAGCACTCCTTTACAAGCTAGAGTGCTTGCATCATCAAATCCTTTTACCGAATCAAATCACTTTGAAGAGGGGTTGCCAAAAGATAATGGACTACTTAGGGATTTGCTAGAAAACATGATAGAGATAGAGGTGTTACTTGATGGTGGAGGAGGGTCAACTTGAATGTCTGCAGTTGATCGCCTTCTCTTCCAAAAACTAAAGAAGAAGTGCAGTTTGTAAAAAAAGATATTAGAAAGGCTTTTTGAAAGTTTGCACCTAGTTATTTAGAAAAGCAAGGTGATTCCAAAATATGCAAATTGGAATTATGTCAAGGTATTCAATTTTTCCATTTTCAATTCAAAATTTTAATAAGATGATTAAAAAACTAGGATGAAGATATGGTTTGTATTTTCATGATAATTAAGATGTGGTTTTTATGTTCCTCTTACCCATAATAATTCCCACAAACTGTTGAGTTTTAGTGCAAAAAAAACTACCATATATTATTAGGGAATTGTTCCTAGGAAAAGATGCAACAATTTGCACACTCTATCCATCAATGGAGATGATGAAGGATGCAATCTTGCATACCTTTGGGATCCTTGAAAAGGACACAAAAACACAATAGGTTTTTCTCCAAGCTTGGGGTCCTCAAACCTTGCAAGAGCCAGGCCTTGGTGGCCGGGTTGCCAAACAAATGAGGGATACAAGAGGTAATTACACTCAAATAGCTTGAGAGGAATTATACCGTCTCCTCCACATCCCGAAAACCCTTTTAAATGCATCCATGATTGTGAAGGAGGAATGGAAGGAGGCTTTGGACACTTTGAGAAATGAAGACAAGTGGCCCATCGTAGAGTTACTAGATGTACAAATTGATCCTTATGGCTCTACAACAATTCATGGAATAATGGCTAAAGTGATTGTGGGATCACATTACAATCCTTCTAAAAAGGTGGATCTCACCTTGGAGCAAGTTTTTTTTTTTTTTTTTTTTTTTCTACTTGTTGGAGCTTGTGATGGAGGATAAGAACTTGTCGCACGTGGATGGTTGAGTACAAGCCCACAATATGAAGCTCCTTGAAAACAAGATTGTCAATGTCATTCTTATGTTGAAGAAGTTTTAGATCCTGGATCATCCCCATAAAAAGGAATATGCGTAAGACAAAATCCTCCCAAATGTGATGTTTTAATGCATGCAAATTGGTTAATTTTCCATTAAAAAAACTAGTGTAGTTGAAAAGCATCTTAGTACATTCAAAAGCGCTTTGCATGGGGAGGGAAGTCTAGTATAGTTCACATTGCCAAATTAGGCTTAATGGCATCACATAATTTTGAAGTTGCTAAAACCTATAGTTTTGGGTTTTGACTCTATATACTTGGATTCCTTGTTCTTACTACAGATTCTACAATCTTTGTTAGCTTTGCTATGGAATGGAATACATTCATGAATCTGTAGTATTTGCTATCTCACTATGGAATGGATTACATTCATTATTGTTGTCATATTGCTAGAATTGACATACTAATTACCTTCAAAGAAAAGTTGTCTTTCCAATCACATAGATGTCCTCTTTCTAATCACATAGATGTCCTCTTTCCAATATCTTATTGAAGTTGATGGCTTAAGCAAGTCTAAGGTTATGATGTAGGAAGTTGTAGATAGATGCAAAAGGGAGTAGTACTCTTAGATGGGGGGATACAAGGATTGTTTGTATACCTTCCATTCAAGAGTGTAGTGCTGCTGATTCTTGCTGGTTGCTAATGGTTTCTCTGATTGCTTAAAATAAAAAATATGAGCTTGGATGTTGCAACATTTGTTGAGGAGTTCAAGGACATTTTGGTAACCCTATTCAATGCTCATTTTTTGCACGTTAAGCTGCACTAGTAGAGATTGTTGAGCCGTTAAATGTAACGTGTGAGACTCATAAGTTACCTTTGGCACAAACTTGGGTTCCTGGCATTATCACATGTCATGCCATGAATGTCATAGAAAGAAACAACAACAATAGAACAATATTTGTTGATTCAAATGAAAGTAATAGCAAGAGCAGTAGCAGCAACAATAATAGTTTAGGTCTAAGAGTCATGTGTGCCTCAAGATTGCAGATGGTTTTCATTATGTCAATGATCTTCGTGTTTGGGGATTCTGCCGTGCTTGTTTAGAATATCTTCTAGAGAAGGGGCAAGGGCTTTTTAGCAAAGCCTATGCTTCTAACCAACCTCCATTTGAATTGGATGTCAAGAGCTATAAGAAAATTGATTATCCTTTCAATCATTATGCTCATTTGTTGGCTTTAATGTTATCATTGTTATTTGCTTTCAAAGCATTCATACTAGCAGTGATGATTATATCTTGGAGTTTTTTTTACCACCTACTTGTGTGGATAGTCAAGAACAAGAAGTGGTGTTGAATTCCCTATCTATCACCGTGTAACATGTGTGTGTCAAAGCTTGTGCACTATTTCTGAAAGCAACTCAAGGTCACTCAAAGTAAGCATTGTTGGTGCATTGGTTAGCCCTAACACTGATGAAAGATTAGAAGACGTTGAAGGTGACCCACAAATTGTAAATATGAAATCATTAAATGGAGTAGAGATTGAAAAATTGGGTAAGCTCACAGACGAAGGTAATTTTGTTTTCACATGGGCGTGGATGCTACTTAAAAACAAGGGCTTGACAAGAGGAGAAGAACAAGTGAGAAGACAATTCAGCTTGATGTTATATATACAACAATATTTCATTAGCAGTTTTAAAGATGCAGCAAAAAGTATCGAAGGTGAGTTTTTTCTTCCTTTTCCTTTTTGAGATTGCAAACCTTCCTCTTTCCTTAAATGGGTGAATTTTCATGTAGTCTGAATGAATTTAACTTGGGTTTTTTCATTATCTTACTACCTCTTTCAAGTGGGTTGTTGTGTTGCAATATGTCCATTGAAGCATCTAATATTTGGTTCATGCCTGAATATCCTACCCTTGGATTTGACAATGAATTCCATTGACAATCAGTAGCACCTTTTTGGTATCATGATTGGAAGGGTTCTTTTTTGAGATTTTTGAATTTACTACATGTACCTCCTTTTTTGGATTTTTCTCCTAGCTTGCAAGTTTGCATTCAACTTCCATTTCTAGGTAAGCCTTGGTTTTCTTACATGGCAACATGTGTTCAAACTTTAGGATAGAAGGAAGACTGTAGTGTATATTGTGACAACAGAACATTCGCACTCATTTGATGAGATCTTTATGTAGTAAAAATTTGGGTTCCTTGTGTTGGACCTAGTTGTCACAAAACTTTAACATTGATAATACATCTCTTGTCTTGGGTGATGCCTAAGTAGTAGTTCCACTCAAGATTCTTATGTATCTTTTGTAATGAAGGAAACAAATAGGCAAATTAGTGATGCACCAGACCACTTTAGGGAGTTCTTCCTATTGTTGGAACCTTAGTTCAAAACTTTATTTATATATCAATTCAAGTGTAAGAGTTGGAGTTTTTTTTCACTTTACTTATATATAATACATATATATTTTATATAACTTATATGGAACAATATAAATGCAATGTTGTATTGATTTGCTATGAATCAATGTCAAAACAATGCTACTAGTTGTTTCAACACTTATATCAAATGCAAGATTGATTTATATTGAATCATTGCTTGTTATTTGCCCATTTGATATTGTAGCACTTCATAGGATTGTATTAATGTTGTGACAATATGAGTACCATTGTTTTAACATTTTTAGTGTGTTGATTTTATGTGATATGCAACAACATTGAAAATCCACCTTTATGAAGGTTGTAACAACATCAATTCAATTGTTAATCAATTTGTGTTGTGTCAACATTAACAAGATCTTATTCATTGAATGTGTGTTGAAAAAATGTAAATTATATCAAAACAATCCCAATGTTAACTCAATACATATTGTTATAATGCCATCAACATATTGTATCAATGACCATATTAACATTGAATCTTCAACATATAGTCATCAATTTGATGACTTATTAGTGTATGTTGTGCCAATGTTGGTCATATTTTTTTCATTGATTTAATATTATGTTTCAAATGATAAGGAACATGATCCTTTGTTCATGCAACATTGTTTATTGATGCATTGGGACTAGTTATCATCACAAGGAATCAAACCAACACACCATTGGGTGTGGAGTGATGGTTGTGTTAGTTAGTTCAAAAGTTGTCAAACAATGTATTTTGTTGCAAGATATCCAAGTCTTATTAATGGGTGTATTATGACTTGGAATTTCCTTGGGACAGAGCATGGGAAAGGGGAGTGGGATGGTGCAAGGGTAGTGGTGAAGCAAGCATTAAAGAATGAACAAATTCATAACCCTAAAAGGAGGCTATAAAATGCAAATGTCCTCTCGTGTACCTAGCTTTTATGGAAAGTGACGACCCAATTACCAATGTCAAATGAAAAACCTTTTAAAATAATATTTTGTATTAAATCAAGTTTATTATAAAACCTTGTAAAACCAATGAATGTATGAGTGAAAAAATGGTTAAATAGTTCATTTTTAAAATGTTTGGCACGCATTTTCATAATTTTTGTTTTGTTAATGTTATCATTTCGCATCGTAAGTTTTTGAATTGACAAATATTCATTCACTTTTTCATTACTGTAATCACAAATTACTCTTTGTTATATTAAATAATTTTAATTCATTCTTTTAATTCAGAATATGATTTTTATGATTACATAAATGATTAGGTTTGTACTTGGCTTTGTAATCAAATTAAACTTGTCATATTTATCATAGATTGTTTTTTTGATTGTAGTCATAAATGTTATAAATGTTATTTATGATTATATTCCTTATGATTATAATAATTTTGAATGTAGTCATGTAAGATAATTTCAACATTGACCCATATTGATCAATTTGAGCCAGTGATTTAGTTTATTACATATGAAAAATGCCATTTTGTTAACCTATTGTGAATTGTCACATGGCAATTACAACATAAGTTAAATAACCTAGGTCATTTAATAGGTTAAAATAAACAACTTAGGTCACCTAGCCTAAATAACATAGGACACCTAAATTAAATTCATATTTAAATACTTTAAATAACTTAGGAGCCTTAAGAACATTTTAACCAATAATTTTAATTTAATGTCCTTTAATAAAGACACTACAATGTAAACAACTTCACAACCACTTCACGTAACTCTTTAAAATTCCCAATGATTAATTTATTTATGTTTATTATTAAAATAATTAATATTATTTGTTATTATCTTTCTAATATCTTTTTTTTCACACATTAACAACAAACTTTTGAACAACATGAAATTATAACAACTTCAAATCATAAAACAAATTTTTAATATCTTATATCTATATTTAAAAAAAAAATTGGATCTTCAAGTTGTGCATTTTGTTAAATGACATCTTTCATTTGAAAAAGTTATGAGCATGAAATGATCAAATATTAAAAAAAGGGAAATAAATAATTAAAAACATGCCTCACATAAACACTCTAACATAATTTGTCCATGTTTATGCTAAGAGGTTTCAACAAAAGTTTCAACATTGTATGAAAAAAATGTTAACATTTATAATATATAACATAGACAACTTTGACAATAGTAGTTTCCTATTATGTCCTTCCATCAATAGTGTTGGCAACCTTGCCTAAAAAAATAATTTTATAGATACATGTAGAAAAAATCATGCCACATGAAATAAACCAAATATGATTTCTTAACATGTTTATCATTAAAATTAGTAACCATCTAAATGAGGATGAACTTCACAAAGTGAAATGAAAAAATATGAAATGAAAATTTATATAAATTACAAACATATGAATAAAACATTGAAAAATGTACCATTGTTAACTTGAAACCATGGCCATCATGACATGGGTCAATGAAAATGTTACCATCACACATGAACTTGTTAAAACTCATTACTCACCCTAACATTATAAAAGCTAAAGATATTTTGGTCTCCATATTATTCACTAATTATACCAAAATACCAAAATCAAATATAAAAAAAGTCCTTACTTTGATTATGAAGGTGAAGATCATTAATTGTTTAAAATTATAACATGTTTTTGAACAATTTCATTTGAATTGTTTCTCTCTCATTAGTCTAAAAAAAGGGTGTTTTATGTTATGTTTGTATGCTCTTTTTTCTAGTTTCTATCAACCCTTATCATTTGATAATACATATTATTGTAATTTAAGAGTTTCAACAAGGTATTGTTTACATTGAAATTCTATTACACCATTGTTGCAATTTAACATTTCCTACCTTATTAAAACTATTGTTGCTGGAAAAAAAAAATGTTTATAAAGTAATGTCCAAAGGCTTTTAAACATTGGTTACCTAATATATAATCATCAATGACAATGGGAGATGTAATACTTTTATTTTTTGCAAACTATAATTTTCAATGGTAGTGAGTGGTGCAATACCCTTGTTTTAAACTTTCATGTTTACAAATTAAACTTTATTAAACAAACTTTAGGCAATGTTATCATGAATTTATAAAGTTAGATTTAGCTAAATTATATATTTTTCAAACTATATCTAAGGTCAAGTTTAAAAAAAGACTACCTATTCTAAAATAATTCTTTGATCACATCTTGTTGCATAAAATTTATTACGCAAATTCTTAAAACCAAACCCAAACTTGAACTTGACATATAACTTGAAATTAATTGACATTGGTCAAATTTCTTATTCATTGATTTTTATTTTTCTTTTAACTTGAATGTTTGTGTTGAAAATTTGAAGTTAATAAAGTTAAATCATATTTTCAAATATTTATTTTGTTTAACTAATGTATTGAGGTGTGAGAGTGTATGTGTAAAATGAAGATTAAAAACTTTAGTTTCCATTTTGTTCATTGTGTGCTGTTTGTGATTGTTTTTTCATGTTAAAAGTTAGATGTCATTAGAGTTATCAATAAAGTGACCTTGCTTTTGAACCTATTTTTATCCACCAACCCTTATAAGTTAAAAAATATTTGTAGTTGTAGTACACACAATAACAACAATGATTGAAAATATTTATAATTACAATACACACAACAACAATGATAAGTTGAAAACTATTAGTTAAAAAAAGATAGGGTGAAACTTATATTAACACCAAGTTTGGTGCTAATATGAGTTGTAATATTTATTTAAACCTAATGCATTTTCTTCATTGCTTTTAAGATCTAACCCCCTTTATGACCAAACAATGAATATTGGTGTTATGTTTTTTTTTTGGCGAATAAATTTATTATATTAGTGTGATTATGTCTTTTATATTATTACAACAAGTTACAATGTAAGATGTAAATTGATGTGATAATCCTTTAAGGGTTTTGATTCATGAAATTAAGTTTTCATATTGATAATGTCATGATTAAATTTTCAACATTTAAAAACACATGTGCCCATTTTTTATATTATTTGCACTATTATTTATTGTTAGTGTTGCAAAACAATATGAAACCCAAATGGATTAAAAAGATCCATAGTCTAAGATACACACCTTAAAATTTAAAAAAAAATTGATGATGTATTCAAACGTTCAATATGAAAAATCATGAACAACATTTGATAAAGGTATTTTGGGCATCACTTTACATGTGCATGTTTCATCTTCTTCTAATTTACATCAATGTTCACAATTATTACTTGAAATTATGTGTTTTAAAATTTCATGTTTCAAAGCTTGGATGCTTCTCATGCATCAATTTATTCACATAACTCATTATAAGGAATGTCTCATTAACATGGTAGCACACCATTGGACGAAAGTTCCCAAATAATATAAGGTATTTTATGGCTTTATAACATTTTCATACCTCTTTAATTATTTTTTGCATGTTTCCAATCATTAATGGTTAAACCTCATATTTGACGTTCTTTTGTGTCCCATAACTTGTAAGCTTGGTGCTTTTGTGCAATTAATTATGTTTCATAGTTGCTTCAAGCCTCTTGGTTAATAGGAAAAGTCTTAACATTCATGCACCTCAATGATTCACAATAACATGTGTGTTTTTGTTGGTTATTTAATCCATAATTGCACATATTTTGTTTGAATAAATGTTAGTTATGTTTTTATATTTTTCTATTGTTTTTCAATAATTAATTTTTTGGATCATTTATAAGCTATTTGCATCATGATTAATTATTTACATTTTATTAGCATACATTTGCAAAAATTGGAATATAATGATCACTTATGTACTTAAATATGAAATGTATAATTAAACTTGAAGATTTATTATCCAATATTGTATTTGTGCTAAGAAATATCTTAATTTTTTAAAAAAAATGTAGCCTACAACTTAAAATGACAATGCATTGGGATGAGATTTATGATCAATGAAATAAAATTTCATATATTTATGTAAAATTGTTTTGCTTCCTACTATGTGGTAGTTAATATCCATACTCTTTTTAGCTTAAACAAATAAAACATGATTCACACCTAATGTTAAATCAACAATAAGTTAGTGTTAATTTTTATTTATTTTTGGGCACACATTCACTTTTGTATTGTTAGATAGCATAGGTGATGATGTGGCATCCCCATTGGTAGGTGGTGCTAACTTGATATTAGTGTGTGTGTGAAAATTAACATCCAATTTAACCTAAAATCTAGATTTTAAACAAGTTTCATTCAATTTTAAATGAAGAGGGCAAACACAACCTTTTAATTCAATGTTACATTAGAAAAATGAGATCATGGAATTTAGACTCCATGATCCCTCCCATTCATTGCCCTTTATAGAATGATTTTAGAACCCACATATTTGTTTTCATTATAGATTGTGAACAATCACAATGCTGCAACAAAAAATTTCATGAACCTTATAGGTTTGTAACAAGTTTTTTGTTGTTATTCCATGTTTAATTTGAATTGAATTATAGTTAATAGAGAATTACAATAATGTCGGCCATCTATCATTCATCGATTTGTCAAAAGTTTGTGAGAAATTTACAAGCATATTGCAAGTCCCAATTGTTATAAACTATTTAGCGAAAGAGCTTCATGCAACTTTCAAGGCCAATTGTGGGTCATGATAAAGACATAAATGAATCGAAAGTGAAAGACTAGCTTTGTGATCTTAAACTTCATGTGACTTTGAACACACAAAAGTGAAATGTCACATTAAAAATGAGAGTGAATTGAAAAGATGGTGATGCAAACTTTTATCAAAAACGATAAGAATGTGTTAAACTTTGCTTTGAATGTGAACATAAGAGAAAATGACAAAGTAATAACACATGTCACACCATGTAATATAATGTTTGGTTGTGAATTCTATATCAATTGTGTTAAAGTTAGGTTTCATGATATTAATCTAACATTACCTATTACTTGCCAATTTCTAAGTTAATCTTTAATGATAACATTTTAAAACACACATGCCTACACATTAAGTGTGAATTTAACTTAAGATTGATCGAGACAAGTGTTTGCTCTTGCATCTTTCCTTTATTTAAGTAAATAGTCTTTTATGTCGAAGATGTGAATAACATTTTTAAAAACCTAAAGATGATTAGCCTTTGTGAAAGAGGAAATAATGTCAAAAATAGCTTTGCACCATGGTTATAATATGGCTTTAATCATTTTTGTTTCATGTGTTGTTATCACTTTTATGTCACTTTTTTATGCACGGTATTTGTTAAACTTGATATACATACCATGAATTTATTTTAAATGACAATAGATTATCTAATATAAAACACAAATGACCAAAAGGTGGTCAAATTGTGCACAAATGCATTTGTTAAAAAATTTAGTAATTTTTTTCTAAATAAACAACAAATGAAGTAAAATTACTGCATAAAAGAAAAAGCCTGAAAATCAAAGTTACCAAATAAAAGAGTGAGTTCCGGCCAATTTTTTTTTTTCCCCCAGCAAATTTTGTGGGACTTTTCAACAAAAAATTGGGGAAAAAGTTGTTTTTTTCTTAGTGCATAGTGAATAAATTTTGCTAATTGTTTAAAAGAAATTCGCCAGTTTATTATATAAAGTAATTAAAAATAAAAACCTTGTTTGTGGTTTGTTTTTTTCCCCCAATTTTGTTATGTTGCTCAAATGGAGATCATCCATAAGTATGTTTAGCCAAATTTGACAATATTCAAAATACGAAGGTAGAAAATCTTAAACACATTGTAAGCAAATGTGACAATTTTCAACAATTTTGAAATAAAAATTTTCATTTTCTGAAAATTTGTTTTTTAAAAAACACAGAGAATTAATTTGCAACAAAATATATTTTTTCCAGAAATAATTTTCGCAAAATGGCGAAAATTCGCCTCAAAAAATAATCCTCCTCCTTTTTTTTCAGTCATGATAAATAATAATAGTAATAATAATAAAATAAAAAAAATATTGCTCCTGTTATTTTCTTGTTTCATCTGCATATCCAGCGGGCAAGGAGAAGATCGATCCGGCCCATCGACGGTCCGGGACGTTCTATCATGCACTGCTGCATTGGTTGGAGTTTTCCGGCATCCATACGGGCCAATCACAGCCTCCCGTTCCCGCCTATCTAGATAAGGTCAGGAGGCTTCCCGGGCAGGTAGGCAAACCCTTCCCCTCCGTCTCTTCTGTCGTTTTGCAGCCTCCTGTGAAGCTCAAGAACAAGTGCGACCTGCGTTTGTGTGTCGAGGCTTACGACCGAAATCTCGTAATCCGATCCTTTCTCGTTGTTCTTGTTGTTGTTGTTTCTCTGAGCCTCGTTTCTTATTTCAGTTGTTTTTCTTTTTTCCTTTTTCGTTTGATCCAGGGAAAAAACAAAGAATCGAGGAGGGGAAATGGCTTCGACCACTCTGGCAGCTGTAGCAGGGACATCCGCCATGTCCACTGCTTGTGTGCATAGCAACAGTTTGTTTCCCGCAAGAGTGCAATGGAGAACTGTGAGAGCTGCTCCCGTATCGGCTCGAGTCGTCGGTTTGTCTCTTAGAGCTACCGCGGATGTGACGCCCGTTGTGGAGAAGGAGAAACCGGCGCCTATCGGCCCCAAAAGAGGTGCTGCGGTGAAGATTCTCAGGAAGGAGTCTTACTGGTATCTCCAAGTTGGCTCCGTCGTCGCTGTCGATCAGGTTTGTGTCCGAGACTATACAAAGAACTCTCTGTCATTTGACGCGTTCCTGCTGGATGAGCACATTAAGGGAGTTACTGAAAGAGTGGAAGCTGCACACTCCAGAGTGTGACGCATTTCTCAAACTACTAGTTGTAGTGCCATAGAGTCGGAAGAGGAGCTCATGGTGGAAAAGTTCCGTGTCATCGTGCGCCTTGACTCTAGGCTGAAACTGTTCGCTCGCTTTACCATGTCGTCGAGTCTTGAAGTATTGCTCGGCAGAGCTGTCCAACCTCTCCAGATGTGTGGGATTGCAATATAGACAAAGAATAAAAGATTCACTCTAAAGATGGTCTCACTTGAAAGAAGACTTTCGGAAATGTATCTTCTAAGGATTAGTGTTTCCGCTGTTGCAATGAATTGCAGGAAACTACAAGTCCTGAAATTTTGAGAACACATTAGTTACTACAAAGGAAGACTGGTCTCTCTACTCTCGTTATCCATTCTACATTGCTGACTGATCAGTTTTTGTGTGAATCGTCTGATTCAGCAACCTGGAGTTCGATATCCAGTGGTGGTGAGGTTCAGCACTGTGAATTATGCGGGGATCTCCACAAACAACTTTGCCATTGATGAAATCGAGGAAGTTTAAAGGTCTGAGGAATTGGTTATTTCTCCATAGATCTAGCTCTCCTGCATGTATTTGTTTTATAATCTTGCTGTAAAGGCAACAGTTCTTTTGTGTCTTTGTGTCATTTTTGTCATGTGCATGTATCAGATCAGTGAATCAAGAAAAGCATTGACATTCCTCGTGTCAATGAGTGTCCTGAGAGCACACAAGAAACTTAAAGTGCCCAGGAAACTTGCCTTTCTTGTGTTCTCCATATGTTTTTCAATATGATCCCGAAAATTGAAGCTAAAGGGTGTGTCTCTTTTTTCCTAGTTATTGGAATGGGTGTCAAGCACTCTCAGTCAAGAAGCTGGAGAGCCATGGACCTGAAAGTGTAAACTCTTCCCAGATACACTGGGAATAGGGAGCTCTCAACTATACTATTATGTGTTTGGTCATGAGTTTTGAGACTAGTTTCAGAGATAACTTGACACAGAGTCATCAAATCTTGAACTCTGAAATGCTGATATGTTTATTTGTAGTTTTCATGCCTGGACATGGATGTAGTACGGGCCATTCTGAAGACCTGGCAATGGGTGTTTTTGGAATCAAAGATACTAGAACATATCCCAGCTTTCAGAGTTTCTAGCAAATTGCAGAAGATCTAGCGAATGATTATCATGCCCCAAAGTCATCTGGTGAGACTTTGCACTTAGTTGGAAGCTACAATAGCTTGCAACTGCGAGAAACAGACAGAGGCTTCCACGGATTTTCTTGCCACAGCATTGTGACCAAGAGAACTACCTGCCAGAGAGCCGAAGATATAGCTGTGTCTTAGGTTGATGGTGTGCAAAGCATGGATGGGGGGATATCTGGATTAACACACAGTATCCTGTTAGCTCAGTAGTGGACTTTGAGGAACATCTTGTGCTGCTCAGCACCATGCACTCTCCTCCTTGCATCAGGAAGTCCTCCATGTTCCTGTACACTCAAACATTGTGTGTAAGGTTTCCTTGCTGCCCACTTGCAACATTAAATGATGTAAAATAGCTCAGCCTTAAGAACATGACAAATGCATATCACAAAAGACTACTTTGGTTCACAAATGACAGTCGTCTTCAAAAGTGTTTGTGCACAATCCACAATCACTTACACAGTAATGGAATGGGCATGAAGCAGCAATCTATGCATTCAATCACTTCCTTTTGGAAGCAAAACTGGGCGATGCTCAGAATTGTGCACAAGGATTTCAAGGATCTCTTCTTTTTGGAGGTAATATCTGTACAATACTCAGAATTGTGCAGAATGATTACAAAGATTCTGTGTTGTATTCTTTGTACTATCATATTGCTCTCATGGAAGAGATAATATCCCTTCATATGGAGCAATCATCATATGGGAGTTAACATCAATGCTTAGAAGAAGTGCAATGCCAATGCTGCTGATGTCAATGAAAAAAGATTCCATGATTAGTAGAGCAGCATCAATGACAGATCTTTTTGTTCCTACTGCATCAATATCTAAAACTTGATTGGCCTCCTTGTTCTCATAATATTATTGCCCCTTATTACTGTGTAGAAGCTGAATATTAAGCAAGATCATTGAAATCCAGCAGAGAATAGACAGTTTGTGAAGCTCAGGAAACAAGATTTGGAAGCAATCCAAGGAAGAAATCACTGCTAAATGGGTCTGTATGTAGTGATCAAAGTTGAAAAGAAGAAATGTCTTCCCAAGCTTTGAGAAAGAAGAAGTAATGATGCAAGTGCAGGAGCAAGAATTTGTACTTTAATGTGCAGGTCACACATGATGGGCAGGTTGTTTTGTTTCCTTCTTAATTCAAGTTCCGAGCATACATGTATATAAGAGTGAGTAGGTACGCAGGCATATCATTGCCAATGTGTACTGAACATGTAGATCATGTAGTGAATGGAACCTTTGCTTTTGAGAGAGTTTTCGTTCCTGCAAAGCCAAGCTTATGTCTCCATTTGATGAAACTTTGAGGATGCCTTCAGCCATGCTTGAGTTCAATCAATCAAATGTTCAACAAACACATTTTCAACTTCTTTAGCTCTTTATTTCCCTCCATGCTGCTCTGTATTGCTTTTTTTC
>Ga0209611_10000627_pt1 | contig 54694 bp, 45 predicted proteins | sample S1TSphgellanicum_3_FD_187693 | JGI IMG/M metagenome (GOLD analysis project Ga0209611, IMG submission 187693) | Host-associated microbial communities from peat moss isolated from Minnesota, USA - S1T2_Fc - Sphagnum magellanicum MG (SPAdes) (version 2) | ecosystem: Host-associated > Plants > Peat... | reverse complement strand
GGGGGGGGTGTTTGCAGAGTGGAAGTGACAATGATAGTGCAAGCACATGAGATGGTGTTCTTGACAACCCTGCATTCGTTCAATGCACAGGAAGCATGTGCCATGGCAATGGTAGGGGCCAACATTATTGTTGCCCATATGGGGCTGACCACAGCCAGCGCCCTTGGTGCCAAAACGGCAGTCTCACTGGAAGATAGTGTCAGACGTGTACAAGTGATTACGGATGTTGCTTCTGAAGTCAACCCTGATGTCATTGTGCTTTGTCATGGAGGTCTGAGCTCAATTCTTCTTGTTGTGATGACCACCCACCATGTGTGCTGGACAGAATGATTTTTGGAGTTATTGACCTTCTCAGAATGTGCAAAGGTTTGGGAATCATGGTGAACTGTGAAACCGAATGCAAATATTTTCATCCTAGGTAGTCATGACTGGGTTTTGGGTAGCAGGACCAATTTTGGGTCCAAAGGAAGCAGAATATGTACTACAGAGAACATGGGGAGTACACGGGTTTTATGAAGCATTGAGCATGGAACGCTTACCCATTGAGGAAGTAATTGCTGGAACCATGCAGCAATACAAAGCAATTCAAATAGCTGGATGAATGAATTCCAACTAAATTCACAGATTTCAGAATTGCATTTTGAAGCAGCTCGCAATATAATAGTTGAAATGTAGGCATTGCAATCACAAAAACATTCCAGATGATTATTGGTTGCAAAAAGCCAATTATTACTGTTGTTTATCTGCTTTCTTTCTTCATGTTTGTATTAACCATTGGTTTCATATTGCTCACTCTTGCAATAGAGAGTGTGTCCACCCCTTGGAGGCTTGGCAAAGTAAGTTAACAAGCTTGTGGTTTTTCTGGCCTTTTTTGAAGCAAAAAAAGGGGAAAAAAGGTAAAACACAGAGACCTGAGAACAAGTATTCTACATGTGCCTCTTTTGTACATAGGTCTATGGTGTGAGTTTACATTGGATATTTTGGAGACATTAGTATTTGACAAATTGATGACACATTTAGAAATCACGACCCATCTCCCATCTTTTGCTTGTATTACTATGCTCACTGTTTTCTATTTGATTTTGTGATAAGTAAGCCAGAGAAAGTCAAATGATGTGCCATGGACCTTGGATCTTGTTTGCCATTTTCTGTCTAATTGTTGTGTTGGGTAGGTGAGAGAAAGATGGACATGCACCACAGACCCCGGCTGGACCTTGTTTGCTGTTTCCTGTCTAATTGTTGTATTGTGTAAGTGAGAGAAAGATGAAGGATGCACCATAGTTGGCTCTGGACCTTGACCACCCGGGGGTTGATTGATCATGAGTCCACATTTGAACCAACCTCGAATTCAACTGACAAATTGTATTGTGTCACTTCATACCTTGTGACTTAAGGCTTGGGGTTTTGGGCTTGGTACTCTTCATTTTGTGGAAAATCATACAGTCAATCTTTCTGTTGGGTATCTGCGTTTTCTCAACAGAAAAGCAAAGAGGGGAAGTTCATTTGTCTCAGTTAGGACAAGACCCACTTGTACTTGCAAATTCAAATCACAGTACTACAGTGGGGACAATCTGTGGTTAAATGTTGATCAGTTTACTTTTGGTGGGAGAAAGGTGACATCCTATGTCCTACATTGTAGAAGCTAGATGTTCTTTGTTGTCAGTTAGTGGATTAATTTTGCGTTTCATTTGCAGGGTTTGACCATAGGAGGACTGCCAACTTTTATGGAAATTGGACATAGTTTTGGGGCTCCAGCAATTGTGGAGGACAACTTAATCCTGCAAGTGAAGTTTTTGTTTGAACTTGATAGTGTCTTTAAGAACATGAGCACAGTGAGGAAAGGAAGCAGTGCTTTTATTTTTTGGCGAATTTTCGCAACCTGACGACAAATAAAGGGCTGGCTAATCCAACAAAGGGATTTTTGAGATTTAAAAAAAAGAAAACGCCATATCTTGATCAAAAAACTTAGAAGTCACCAGATTTAGACAATGTGTTCCTGTAGGTCCTCAGAACTAGGAAGGATTCCAAAAAAATCTAATAGTCCACTAGGACAATCACCATTTACTGCTAATTAATGTTGAGGATCCTAGCCAGTGCACCTACTTGAGGAATTTGAAAAAAAAACACTGAAAGGAAGCCACTTATTTTTCTATATCCAAAAATATATAATGTATGATAAAACCTACATAAAACCTACCTTGAGAGGACCTTACCTATGGGGCTAGGATTATTGTAGGCAATTAGGTTAATCATGTATGGAACAATAAAATTAGTTAGTGTAGTTGTATAGGTGGTGTTTTTTTCTTCTTCAAATTTGTGAATTTGGTGGGTTTGACAAGAAGAGAGCCAAATTTGGCTAGAGATCATGGGAGGAAGTAGAAAACTTTACAATTGTCAAATAATTTGGCTACTTGGGCCCATTTTTCCAAAAAGAAAAACCCTATGTACTTTTCACATCTTTTTTTTTCTCTCTAGGTTGTGAAAATTTGCCAAATTTTCGAAAAGCTTGGCAACCTTACTTAGTGTAATAGGTTGATAAGCTTTTCGAAAAGCATAATGCTTGCCTCCACAAGCATTAAGTTTTTCAAACCTATTATCATTTTATTCTTTCTACCATGATACCCAAGGGTATTTAGCAAGTACCCATTGAAAACCAGTTGAATATCACAAGAAATTTTCTTTAAAAGGCAATGGTGATTTTTATGTTGTGTAAAAGGTGGCTTTTATTAGATTTAAGCATGTGCTTAGCTCCACATCATAGGGCTTTTATTTTGATAAAACCCCCTAAAAGTTTTATTTTACATGTAAAGTTCTAATAATTATTTGGAGGGATGTTATTTTGTGAACAAGTGAACATGAGCCATGAATGTGTGAGTGTGAACATGAAACAATATTTTCAATAAATTATGTCCATTTTAGAGGATATATTTTTTAGCAAATTTTGTTGATGTGAAAATATTTTCGACACAACAAAATATTCTTTCAAATCATCAACCTATCAAGGTTGTCGCAACCCTAGCCTTGGGCTCGTGATGAATGCAAAGGCTTACAAAGGTGCAGGCCAAAAGTGAAGTTCGGGAGTCACATTTCATGTTCCTGGGAGTGTAGGAAAGTATGAAGGAATGAACCCCCACATTCCCAAGTGAGCTCCCACCTTGGGAATTGGAGTCTGGATGGACTCTCGAATTTTCAAAGGGCAATTGCAAGTGTCAAAACTCATTGAATTAAAAAGTTCTTTACACAATTAGAAAGCTCTTGGAATTTAAATTTCTAAAATGGGCTCACATTGACCCATTTGGTTACTTAAAACATAAGTTATGACCAAAAGAAAGGTCGAGAGTCAAACTATCAATTTGACTCTTATTCACTAAAAGTCGAGAATCACCCTAATTTACTTACATATAAGTGGCGTGCCACATATCGTTGAAAAGATTTTGATGAGGGTTACAATTTTGCTTTAGACCTCACTTCAATCGGGGGGTCTGCACAAAAAGTTATGGGCCTCCAAAGTCGCAGGAATCCCACTTTCGAGAATTTTGGAAATTTCGGGACTCCCAACTTAAAAGTCTTGGGACAAAATAACATTTGGGTGCAAACCCCGTGGCCAAGCACAGAAAATAATATAAGGGGGAAGGTGGTGGCTTCCCCCAAGTTCGAATCGTGATGAGTCTTGTGAGTCCGTGTTTACCCGTGGCTCATCCGTGCATCAAAAATGTTCCAACTACGAAATAACCAACTTGTTGTTTAGTTTGTGCAAGTCCATGTGAATAATTGACCCGCTTGTCGCTCGTCTTAATCACCATCCCAGAATTTTTGCACGCCCTTCTACCCCCGAAGTGTTGCAAGCCAGGGAGCATACCCCAACTCCTTATCCTTTTGTTGTTTTCACATTTGGACTTACAGTCAAGTATATTAAGGAGTTTAGGGGTGCATCAAAGGTGGCCTAGCCATGTGACATTTCATGACTCTAAATTGCAACTATTAAAATGGCTTTAATGTGTGTGAACTCCCATTCCATACATTAGATTACATATCAAACAAAATATATAATTATTTAAATTGCTAACATGATTTTTTAAATATTTTAACTGCATAATAAAAAAACATTTTTTATAATCTTAAAATAATGTGAGGCATGGCAAATATATTGATTGGTATGAAGGTTTCATACTCTCTTTTATTTTGATCATACCTACAAAAAGGAATGACAATGAATGGCATTTGAAACAAGGGTCCAAAGTCCAATGAAATGGAAAAGTTTTATTGGGTGGAGACTATAAACTAAACATTTGGCCTATAGATGAAGACCTTAAAAATAATGGGACCAACCAAGGCAAAACCTATAGGGGCAATCAAGTGATTTGGATCTTAAAAACATGGTATTGTAAATCAACACCTTTTGACAATTGTGTGCGCTTAATTCTTCATAGGGTTTAAGACAATATTTGTAAACAAATTTTGTGGTTGTTTAACCATATGTAGTTGTTTTAATCTTTGGAATTGTTTTACCATTTATAAATGTTTTAAGGTCGATTATGAATCCCATGCAAATCATCCAATACAAATCCAAACATTTTCATAATAACAATAAATCCATAAATTGATTGGACACCTCCAAATATGTCACAAAATGCAGATGTTTAATTACCACTGTGGACTATTTTAAGAATCATTAAATTATTTTTGTGAGTTTGAAGGGATCAATCAAAGTAACCCAGTTGAGATTTTTGTCATTCATGTCATGATATCCATATCCATAACATTCTTATTAAACATCACTAGACTTGGACTTGTACTAAAAGTTTATAAAAGAAGAAAAACTGAAAAGTGTAGTGCATAATACCGATCGAATAAAGGTTGGATATTGGGCATTTTCTAATCGTTTGGAGGATTGTAAGATATATGGGATGGTGATATAAATATCATACTAATCAATGGATTCCTTGAGGCAATTATAAAGGGTTCATCTTAAAAGCAAAACGAGACCTTATTCATAGCATTGTTGTTTACACTTTGCATTGCCACCGTGTATGGCTTCATTAGGACAAGATATCCTACCTTGCGCATCATGTCCACCACACTAGTGTAGTCATATTGAGTAGGCGAACAATTGAATTGTCATAAGTTCATCATACTCAATATACTTATACATGAATTCATACCAATGTTGTTGCTCATTGCAAATACATATAAGCTTTGGAATGTTGATGCATGTGACAAACAACAATAGACGTTCCATTGGCTTCTCACAATAGTTGTTGGCAATCATATTTCTAAGCTCTGTATAGATACCCAAACAACCTACTCCAACCCAAGCCCACCTTTCATGTTCATCAAAATGGCCCTTGTCGTAGTAGTAGTTGTTAACTTTTTCCAAGTCATCAACCTCTTAAATGAATGACATTGAAACCACATATTTATGCAAACCAAACATCTTCAACATCAACACAAGCAAAAAATGAACTCATGAACCATGACCACGCACTGTTTTTCTACCAAGCGGCATTAATAACATTAATAGCTGCTTAGAACTACTAAAGCTTAACAAAGGTGCTTGTAAACTAACCCTAGTTTGACATGTGTGTGAATATTAACTTACTAGGGCTATATAATGCATCATCAAACATGTGGTCACCAATAGACTAAACATTGGCCACATTTGGTTGAATAATGAACTTTTCAATATCCTTGAGCTAATCAATCTTGGTATATGCAAGTTAAAGTCTCACCATGGGCTCATTAACCTTCTTGCATACCATGAGTAAAAACTTGACAACAATTTCATATGTTGTGACATTAGAAGCTTGATTGATGACTTCATTGAATTGAATAGCATCATTAGCCTTGATAAATGATTCAATTGCATCACTAACAAGCCCTTCCTTAACTATGTCTTATCAACCTCATCCTCTACCACTCGAGCTACAAACTCAATAGCCCAATCAATATTGTGGATGTTATCCAAAAGCACATTTATTGCTTGCACATTGAGGTCAAACTTCTTGACCCTGGCAAGGGCTTCCTCATACAACTTTGCACCAACATCAATTCCTCCCACTATTGGACCATCAAAGTTGTCCAACTTGTTGATGTAGTCCACAACTTGAGTCTTATCGACCTTGATAGCTACTAAGATGAAAATATTTTCAATTTTATGATTACCACTAGAAGTAAAGTTTTGAAGGACAATCGTCTCAAGAAGTTGAACTAGCTCATGGGGTAAATTTGCTGTCGTGAAAGTTGCAACTATGGCTAAAAACTGCTCTGGGCTCTTGGTCTCAGGTAGTGTTGTGGAAACAACATAGTCAATAAGCTACTGCCTATAAGGATTTGCTTTGTCAAACACCTTTGCCCATAGTTTAGGTTCCATGCACTCCACCACATATCTAAATTGATGTTTGAACAATGGGTTTCTGTTGGCAACATTAACAAGTTCATCATCACACTAGCCTCATGGATATGCCACAATTGCAAGAGTGGGGTCATGTTTCTCACAATGCTTGCTTACAACTTAGGAACCATAATATGGAATTGTGGTGAGGAAATGTTCATAATTCTTGTTGGTAGCAATAATAATTCTTCCAAGAGCATTATGCACAATAAATGCACAATGACTCCTTTCACTCAACAACATGCCCAATACATTGTGTTAGTGGCCTCAATTCGTTGCACTTCTCCCACTCATCAACAAGAGGCTCCATTGGTAGCAAAGACCTTACTAACAAAATGGGACGCTTGATGAAGCTTTATGGGCAATCATCTTTTAACAACTTGCCTATAACCAAAGGAACATTTTATGGATTGACCTTCTGAACATAACTTTCAACTTATGGGCAATCATCTTCCAACAACTTGCCTATAACCAAAGGAGCATTTTATGGCTTGACCTTCTGAACATAACTTTCAATGTATTGGAGCATGTTGATATAGAATGGACATAATGGGTGAAATTGGGCACAAATCCATGGATATCACATACTTTGATATGTGGTCATGCATCTAGAGCTTTAACTCCATCAAAAATTTCTTCGTTCACCCTAAAGGGTAAAAGTTGAACTATGTGGTGACATGCTCCACTTATTTGATTTCACCAATCCTTGTTGCGTAAGACTTGAACTATTCAAATGGTTTCAAGAGGATTTGATTTGGCCAAATCCTTATTGTTGTTTAAGACTTGAACTATGCAAATAGTTTCACACATGAATCCACGCCCAACTAGGTAAGTCTCTTACATCATACCACTAAAACAAAATTCCAAGCTACAATAAAGTCTTATGTAAATTTCCATACACGTTGTCCTGGATACCAGTTGATACACTCATAGTTATTGTTGGAGCATAGTTCCAAAGTTTGCATGTCTGAACATCCAAAAGACCCCATGCTCCATTAGCTTTTCACAGCCATAGTTGGCATACATAGTTCTAGGCTATGTGCAAACACCCATATGAAACCTCCAACCAATGCCCACTTTCCATGAGCATAATGAGTTCATCAAAGTGGCCCTGGTTCTAGTAATAACTGCTAACCTCTCCCAAGTCATTAACCTGGACAATGACATTGAGACCACAAATTTTCGCAAACCAAACTTTTACGACCTCAGCATAAGGAAAATAGATTTCGTTCCATGTCCACTCACTATTTTGCTTTCTAGGCAACATTGATAGCTGGTTGGAATCGCTAAAGTTTAACAAGGGTGCTTGTAAGCCAACCCCAATTTGATATGTCTAAATATCAGCTTTGCAACTTCATATAGTGCATCATTGAAGCTTTAAAAGGCGGTCACCAAAAAACTACAAATTGACCACAATTGGCTAAAGAATTCACCCTTCAATATCCCTGAGTCAATCAATTTTGGCATATGCATATATAAATTCAAAGTCCACCTTCAGCTCTTTCACCTTCTTCATTACCATGAACAAACATTTGATAAGATCCTCATATGCCCTGACATTAGAAGCTTGATTGATGACCTCATTGAATTGAGTAGCATCATTAACCTTGATAAATGATTTAATTGCATCATTAACAAGCCTTTCCTTAATTGTGCCTTACCAACCTAACTCCACACCTCATCCTCTTCCACTCGGGCTGTAAATTCAACAACCTAATCAATACTATGGATGTTATCCAAAAGCACATTCATTGCTTGCACATTGAGGTCAAACTTCTTGACCACGGCAAGGGCTTCCTCATACAGCTTTGCACCAACATCAATTCCTCCTACTATTGGAACATCAATTCCTCCTACTATTGGACCATCAAAGTTGTCCAACTTGTTGATGTAGTCCATGACTCAAGACTTATCTACTTTGATAATAGTGAAAATGAGCAAGTTTTGCAGGTTGGGATTGCCAAATGTTTTTCTAAAATCACGTCCGTGTTTCTCAATTTCAAATTCAAATTTAGTCTACAATTTGCAATTTGATTTTCCTTTCTTTTGATTTGAGGATCAAGAACCTAAAGTTTGTCCTCTTGGCCTCATGTTTCCTTCTGCTCCTCTTCAAGCTTCCTCTCAAGGACTTGTACTTGAGCTCCATGGCTAAGAACTTAATTTAGAGCTTTTCTATCCTTTGTTGCAACTTTGAAACAACTATTTTTTTACTCTCAAGTTCATGGTGTTGTTCCCAAGTTGAAACCTTAACTTGTTTTAGCTTTTGAAACAAAAATACATGGTCTTGTTGAGCTTTATCTACTTGCTCTTTTGCTTGTGCCCTATATGCAAAAGAATCCCAATGGAAGGTAATCATTTTGAAGAAGGTGTCTAGAGAGCAATGCAGCAACAAGTAGTTTAAATGTATGTTTTACAATCCAATCTTTCAGGTTTACAGACCATGCACAATTGCAAAACCAAAACTACTTGCCAAGATGTTGTCAGCCAATTGTTCTCTCAAGGATTCCATCACAACATTGGTATGCTTGAACATTGAATTTACATGTAGCTAATGGGGCCTCAAAATCAAAGATTTTGTAGATTGACAATTGATTTAAACCAATGATACAACCATCTTTGATTACATTCTTCAATTGCAATCAAAGGGAGTTGACTAAAGGGAGAGAGCACTGAGCATTAGACATAAATACAAGACCAACAATTATCCAAGTGCAAAGGAATGCATTGAAACCCTAGTATAATGGGTTGACTATAGGTTTGGAGATATCTCCAAACAAGGATGAACACAAATGATTGGAAACCAATGAAACCATGAGCTTGTTTACTCCTTCTAAAGCAGAGGCAAATGACACTTTCACTTGGCATTCCAATTGTGCCAAGATGCCCATCACACCACCACCTCCTTCATCCCCTTGCAAAGTAAAGAACCTCACTACCTATTTGTCAACAAATGGAAAAACCCAAGAAGACAACAACATGCAAGGATGCATAATTGATGCAACTTGATACAGAAGATTTCAAGGCTTTCTAGCAATGCATTCAAAGCAGAGGAGGGGGGCAAGGGGAAGAAGAAGGTGCAATTGGCTCACCTCACTTCCTCCCTCTACCACTTGCATCAAGGCATATTTTTTAAGGACAATCTTTTCAAGCGGCTCCATGGGTATTATTTCAACATTCATCCCAACACTAATATTAACTCAATTATCTAATTAAATGCCATTCACAACATTTCACATGTAAGTCAAAAAACCACAAGTAAAAAAATGTGATAATTTAATAAATTCCAAGCATAACCTTTTAACCAAATTTCCTACACCTTAACATCAAACACTAAAACAGACACCCTTTTGTAGACCCCTAAACTAGTAATACCAAATATAATAATAATAATTCCATCATGTAATTCACCTGAGTATATCTAACCTATTTTGGAATTTGCAATTATAGACATAATTTGACTACTCTAGCATAGTTTGACGGTTGAAAACCTCAAAATACAATAGCCAGGTTTTTAGTTCATACTGAGATTGTAATATTGAAGGGTGACAATTGGTTATAGAACATTGGTAGTTACACAATGAACCACCTATCTAGGAAAATGTGTCCAAGTACAATTTTATTAACAAGGAACCTCAAATATGGTGAACTATGTGGTAGAATTACAAAATGGAATTGATTGGAGTTTGGAATACATGTGGAATGTTTTGACACTTGAACTAGACTTTAGACTAAACTTTGGTTTATAATTGAAATGGAATTGCATTCTATAATGGCTTTAGTTACTAACCAGACATAGAAAAAATACAAGATTCTAAAGATTGGGCTAAGTCTTCCCCCCATGACCTAAAATGTTTTATCAACTTGGATAGACTAGGTCTAGACCTAGAGAATCCTCCAATCCTTAGCTACAAAAGTAAGCCAAATTTCTAACTAATAGAGGGAACCCACACAACGAAGTTCATATTCCTTCATAAATTTAACATTGTTTTGCAATTCCCTAGCAAAGGTTTATTTCCATATTGACTTCAAAAACATGCAAATTGGTCTTACCAACACCTAATTAAAGAAAACATATTTGAAAACATCAATCTTGGAGAGCGCCATACATATAGTGTCGCAACCCCACTTTGGGCAAAGTGGGAGAATGCAACTCCCACTCCTAAAAGTGGAAACTTGGAGTCCTCTAGGACTCCTGAAAACTCAGAAGATGATTTGAAGGGTCAAATCTCCTCGCCTTGGTGCGTTCTTTATGTCATTGGAAAGGTCTTGAAGAGTAAATGTCCAAAATGGCCTCTCATGAGCCATTTGGACATCTGCAGCCCAAGTTATGGGCAAAAGAAGGGCCGGGAGTCAAACTGACAGTTTGACTCCCGACCACTAAAAGTCGGGAAACGACCTCTTCCAGAGGTCCGATTCAAGAGTGCAACATGGCTTTGGAAAGCTCTTAAGTATAGCTATAACTTTATTTCAGACCTCGCCTTGATCGGACTCTGCAGTCGGGAGTTATGAGCTCCCAAAGTCCCGGGACTCCAACCTGGGACAGTTTCGGGACTCCAACTTGGGAGTCTTGGAAAAAAGTGCCATTTGGATGCAAGTCCCATGGAGAGCTGCAGAGAATACTATATGGGGGAAGGTGATGGCTTCCCCCGAGTCCGGGCCGTGGTGAGTCTTATGTGTAAAAGTGCCTGTGGCTTGTCCCAACACCCAAGGGTGTTTTCGAATGCTAACTAACCCTCTTGTGGTTGGTTTTGGATGCAGATTCAAGCTTGATAATCTAGTCCCTCTTCCTAGTCTAATCCCGGGACTTCTAGCACGCCCCTCTACCCCCTTTTAATGTTGGAAGTCGGGAGCGCCCCTCAAGTCCCAACTTTCCGCAACTCAACATAGTTGGACCCTCAAGTGGGTTCAACCCGGGACTTGGGAGTGCGTCATATAGAATGTGATTTGCAAGTAATGCATCCATATTGGTCCAAAACTAGCCCAACATCAAAGTTGGAAACTATAGCATAGCGCATAGGCATTGACCTAATTAACCTATGTAAGCATAACCACTATCAAGACTTGTATATAGCCAATATAGTGTGTTTGTTTTCACCTCTCATGCAATAGCATTACCACCATCCTTTGGAGTGAAGCAAACATCCATTTTCTTCCACCATCTTTTAACAATAGAACATAATATTTTTCCTGATATCTTTGAGAGCTGGAAGTGGCCTCATAGATGCACAAACTGCCCCCTAATTGGTACGAAACAATTGTGGTGCTCTCACTGCATCTACCCGTGACAATACCATTGGATCCACAATTTAATGCCTCATGGTCCAAGTAAAATCATGCACGAAATGTTGCCAAATGTGCATAGTAAACAACAACCCAATCGATGATATCTTAAAAATATAAACATTAAAAAAAAAACTCATGCGAATAAAAAAAACACAATATTGTACATGTTCAATCAACCTTAAATAATATCTTTATTATTGTAACAAATTTAAAAGAAATACAAAAACTTGGTCTCCCTCAGGTTCATTGGGGTTTAAAGAATCTTGTCGTTCGACCAATTATGCTATTCAAGCAATTGTAGAAAATGTCGCTTGAACTGCCATTCAACTTGGAATTGAATCGATTGAAATTAGAATAAAAGGATTAGGTTATGGAAAGGAATCTTTTCTACATGGTTTATGACTGGGAGATTTTATTATTACCATAATTCAAGATGTAGGCCTAATGCCACACAATGGATGTTGACTCCCTAAAAACGTTGTGTTTAAATATGATCACAAAGTTATTCATTTCAATTATTTGACAATACATGCCAATAATTATTCTTACAATATACTTCCTCTTCATATGGAGATTTATAAGCATTTTGCATTTTTAATAATAGCTCTGGTCTTTGCTTGGGTATAGGTTGAACCCCTTAAACAAGGGGTTTGATTTCGACAATTGTAATGTTGAACAAAAGTTGTTTGTCTAACGCTCCCCAATCGTTCTTATGGTGAGGGGATGGGAAATCGCACTATAAAACACAAAGAATCAATGGAATAATCAAAGGCTGACTTATCATTTGGCACACAAAGTTCACTAGAGACTTGGAACGCTTCACAGTTTTTGAAACCTGCTCTAAGTTTTTGCTCTATGGCAATGCTATGGATAGTTCACTTAGTTAATGAGTTGCCGCCTGTAAGGATTCTCAAGGTCAAACACCTCCACACATAGCTCTGGTTCCATTTTTTCCACCACATATCTAGATTGAAGCTTTCATAACGAGCTCTTGTTGGTAACATATACAAGTTCATCATCACACTAGCCTTATGCCACGATTGCAAGAATGGGGTCACACTTCTCACAGCACATGCTTACAACTTTGGAATCATAATATGGATTTGTGGTGAGGAAATACTTAGGATTGTTGTTGGTATCAACAATAATTCTTCCAAGAGCATTGTGCACAATGTAGTGGAGCATGTTGATTAGAGTGGAGATAATGACATGACCCCATGCACAAATCCATGGTGGTCATATACCTTGATAAATGGTCGTGCATCTAGAGCTTTAACTCCATCAACTAGGTCTTGGTTCGTCCTAAAGGGTAGAAGTTGAACATGCTCCAGTTCTTTAAGTTAACTAGTCCTTGTTGATTAAGAGTTGAATTGTTCAAACATTTTCAAGAATATTTGATTTGGCCAAATCCTTCTTGCTACTTAAAACTTGAACTATTAAATAGATTCACATACAAATCCATGCCCATCTACTCTACATGTTCTTTAGCCACATGAATAATGATCTATAGATTTTTTCGCATATCCTATTAACCACTTCTCTAGCAAGTTCTGCTTGTTTTGGTTGACAGCCAAGCAAGCAACCAAGCTCCAAAGATTCACAATAAATTAACTTGCTAATTGTTAATAAAGTCCCAAAATTTTGCAATGGAGGTGAAGTCCTCTACAGAAGAAAACATTGTAAATATTATGTCTTAAAATTCAAACACTACATTTTTTTGAAAATTCATAGCTATGTTAAGGTTGAGGTTGCATACACAATTTTTAGTTTTGAAAGATGACCCTACTTTGCTAGGCTAATGGTAATATCTAGCTATTCAAACTAACAAAAATTAAGTCTCAAAAGAGAACATGAAGACCATCATCTATAAATAACACATAACTTTTGAATAAATGTAGCTTTTAGAAGACCATTGGAGGCCCTCATAATCAACAATAGATACATGACTTGCCAAATGCACAGTACTGAATTAAATTACCGTTTGTTAAATCTTATGCATGAGCAAAACTATTGTTATATTGTTTGAGTGAGCACCTGCTTGAATAAGAAGCTCTAGGAAGACCTAAAATGCCAAGTTCTAGAATAGTTTTACCAAGCATCCAAATGGTAGGGATAGTAATGTCGAGAGATGGTTGACAATGTCCAACTCCCTCCAACTCTTTATAAATTTGATCTGGAGTTACAAAATACATCTCTTTAGTGTGGAGATCATGTATTTTAGGGACATTTAGTCCATTAGTGTGTCATGATTCAACCCATCTCTACTTGGAATAGCTTCAAAAGTCTCCTTCTCAAGAATAATTGTCACACTGATGATGCCATGCTGATGAAAATGCAAGGATTTATCTAGCAAGGAGTTCAAGCCATGGGCCTTTCTAAATCATTTGTTTGAAAGTGATGAAAAAAGAAAAACCTCTAAACACAATGCTTAAGACTAGAAAGGTGGTCTAATGAAAAGGATTATATGGTCAATTTTTGTTTCATGCGCCCAAAACTTCTCAACAATCATTGTCTCAAGATTGAAGAACATCAAAGTGTCATGAAGAGGTATAAGACTTATTGTTCCATAAATCTCACTTACAACAAGAAAACTTTGAGAATGAGCTACCAAATCAAACTCATCACTAGATCCCATGGTGTTAAAAGCTACAATGTTATTCCCATCCACATTAAAATTATATTGTGAAAAGCTTCCACCTTGTTTGACACTTCATTGATTGAAATAAATGAACTTTGCTTCAAGAGTTTGTCTTCTAGAATTCCATCATGGACATCCATTAATGCATGTATCAAAGCTTTTGCAAACATGTGTGTTGTTGCTCCATCAACATCTTGTGTGTATGAAAGCAAAGGCTTTTCATCAACAGGAAGCTCTGTCTCCAACTGTTATACACTACCTATCAAGTCATGGTCTCATCCTTTAATTATTGTTAACTCATCATGTTTAATTGTCAATTTGTGCCCACACCCTATATAATCAATCTCCTTTGTCATTTCTAACAAACATAACAATTCAATTTCAACAAGATCTTGGTGCACTAATAAGTTGCCAAAACAAATTTTAAAAGACAACCCAGTGACCTTGAAAGTAACCAGTTAATTCATATCAGACATTTCACTTGAACCAAAATTTGAAAAAATCACAAAGATAAGGAACATTAAGCTTGTTGAAACCTTTTGCTTAGTTATGTCTTTCATGTTTAACCATAACTTCATCTTTTCCCTAACCAACTTCCTCATGAATTGCAGTGAGTAGTTGCTTCCACTCCTTTCCATTAAATTCATGAGCTTCAAACGGACCAACAATTAGTGTATATAGTACATATAGCAGTTTATGATGAAAAACTTGTAGGGCAAAGAATTGTAAGAAGTTTGTATCCCAATCATCAACTATTTCTGTTGTTATATTTCATGAAGCAACACGAAGACCCATTATTAGTTCATGTTATCACTCAAGCAAAGTATTGAAGAGGTATACATAGCTAAGAACTAGTGGATCATCGTCATCATCATCAAGTGAAAACCATGATCATTACCTGAAGATTTAAAAGATGACTGTGGCTAGGATGCATGTGTATTATTTATAACATTAGGGTTTGAAGACTAGGGTACATCATGTTCCAACCTCACAATGTGTAAGCTCATGTTATAACACCTAAACATAACTAGTTGTAAAGAAGCTAACTTACATGGGCAATGCATTAATCGATTAGTCAGGGACAAAGAAGACAAAAGCAACAAAATAAAAGTGCAAATTTGCAAGATAATTTTTGGTATACAACTATGGCAATCTCCAAGTCATACACAAACAAAAGATCAAATTTAGTGTACACATAGATAAGCTCAAGTGCTTGTTAGAAATTTGCATTGCAAACAAGGAAGTCACAAATGCAAAATCCAAAATGTAGAAGACATATGCATGTTTATGACCAATGACTAGTTTCCCTACTCGGGCACCAAGTTCAATGATATCTAGCTTTAGTGTAAGATGGACAATTTGTGGCAGATCGGTTGCAAACATAATTTCATTCTCGATAACCTTAAAAATAACCGAATTCGGTAGTGCCTAAAAAGACACATAACATATCAATGTTCCATACAACTAAGTCCTGCAAAACACCTATCAACAATCATATATTCCCCCCAATTTCTCAGGGTTTGAGTGCATCTAGGTTGTTCAACCAGCTTCATCACTTCCATCACAATTAATAGCCTAATAGTGATGAACTATCATGAACACCCCACTCACAGCTCCTAAGGATGGGTGTAGGCAAGCTCGTAGTTCATTTAGCCATATCCTCAAACAAACCCCAAGACAAAAACTGCATCCTCCGCATTGGTTGTGGTGTTATGTGCAGATAGGACGACCTAGCACTACTAGAATTCCTAATTTTTTTACTAAAAATTTTGGTCAAAATAAACCCATTTTGGATAGGCGTAAAATAAACCTCTAAGTCATTTTGGACTTGTCCATTGTGATTGGGTTGTGTATTTTTAAACTAGGCCGAGGTTGGAGTTTTTGACTAGTCATTTCAACTAGTATTTTTGATTAGTCAATACAACATTCAAATTATTTTTTGATTAGTCAAACACCATTTTGACTAGGCAAATGCCATGTGACATTGAAACAGTGGCCACCCAAGTTAAGCCACGTGGCATCTAACCATTGGCCACCTAGGCTATACCATGTGGCATCTAAACATTGGCCATCTAGGCTATGCCATGTGGATAGAACCTAAACAACCTAGGTTAAGCTTAAAATTAGATACCTATTCCTAAGTTACTTATGTTTAGGAACCTATAACCTAAGCTCCTAGGCTTAGGTGTAGGAGCCTATAACTAACAACTAGGTATAGAAGCCTAAAGTAATCTAGGGCAACCTAAGCTATAACCTTTACTAGGCTTAAATGTACACCACCTAGATTAAGCCCACATCTAGATGACCTAGGTAGAAAATTCCTATTTCATTTTGAATTTGGCCCTTAAGGTTGAACCTTTTCAATTGGCTTATCCCAAGTGACATGAAAATATTTCTTATGTTTTGGATGCTTATGGTGCATCTATTTATATTGTTCATCATTTGGAAAGGATGATAAATAATATGGGACAAACTTTGGGATGGAGAAACATTTTCATGTGCATACAACATTAGAGCCTTTTAATTCACACAAAATTATTCTTAAATAACTACGTAAGATACATAAACTAAGTAAATAAATAAAGAGGTAAGTAAATATGTATGTTAATTAAGTTAAAATAAAAACTAATAATAGTTAATGTCTAGTTATTTAGTTATAATTAATAATTACAACCAAATTATAACTAATCCTTACAAATTTGACCTAATTGATTATATATTATCAACAATGTATTTGTAATAATTAGTATTTAACTACTTAATTACACATTCATTAGTGTATTTTAGGTAATTAACTAGTTAACTAACTAATAATTTATCATAGGTATATAAATGGCCTACTCTAGCCTATATAATTATGTTACTTATAGGTTAAAGGATAGGTAAATAGGTGGAGTATACGTAGGGTATGTATAAATAAATACACTTATATATAAGCTACTTATATTTAGGCTATTTAACCACATACTTACATTATATAAGTTAAATAGGTGGCTAATTTAACCTAGGAAAAATTAATTATAGCAAAATTAATGATTGGTAAAATAATAATGCCTAAACCAACCACAATTAAAATAATTATGGCAAAATTAAGAATGGTTAAATTAATTGTGGCAAAACCAACAATGATTAAACTAACAATGTATAATATAATTCTGGAGAAATGAATGATTATTAAACTAATAATGGCTAAACCAACCAAAAATTTAAAATAATTATGGAAAAATAACCGTGACCAAATTATTATGGTTCAATTAATTATATCTAAATAAATAATGACGAAACTAATTTTGGGTAAAATAATTATGGCAAAACCAACCATGGCTAAATTAGAAATGGTTAAATTAACCATGAGTAAAATAAATATGGTGAAACTAACCACGAATAAAGTAAATAAAACCAAGCTAAACAATGAATAAATATTTTATGGTTAAATGAAAAATGGCTAAAACTAACCATGAATAAAATAAGGATGGCTAAATTAACCATGAGTGAAATAAATATGGTCAAACTAACCAATGAATAAATATTTTATGGCTAAACCAACAATGGCTAAATTAACTAATGAATAAATATTTTATGGTTAAACCAACTATGGCTAAAATAGAAATGACTATACTAACCATAAATAAAGTTAATATGGCTAAACCAACCAATGAATAAATATTTTATGGCTAAACCAACTATGCATAAATTAATTATGGCTAAAATAAATATGAATGAAGTAATTATGGCTAAAATCAAAATGGTTAAAATAATTATTGCAAAATTAACATGGCTAAATTAAAAATGGTTAAACTAACCATGAGTAAATAAATTTAATTAAACTAACCACTAAATAAACATGATTGAAGTAATTATGCTTAAAATAATTATGGCAAAATTAACCATGAACTGACTAAAAATGGTTAAACTAATAATGAAGAAATAATTTTAGTTAAACTAACCATTGATAAACTTAATATGGCTAAACTAATTAATGAATAATTTTTTAATGGCAAAACCAATTATGCAAAAATTATTTATGGCTAAAATGAACATGAATGAAATAATTATGGCTAAAATCAAAATGGTTAAAATAGTTATGGCAAAACTAACCATGGTTAAATTATTAAGCATGAATAAAATGAATTTGGTTAAAATAAACATGAATGAAATAATTATGGCTAAAATAAGTTTTTAAAAAATAATTATGGCAAAACCAACCATGGCTCAATTAAAAAAAGTTTTAAATTAACTATGGGTCTATTAATTATGTTTAAAAGAATTAGGGTAAAATAATAATTTAAAAAAAAGGTAGTTAATTTAGTTATGCTCATAATGACCATGGTTAAATTAATTTTGCCAAACTAATTTTGCCATAATTTAGCTAAACTCCATAGCTAAATTTTTAAAGGTTAAACCAACTGTTGTTAAATTAACCACGGTTTAACTATTTATAATTGTTAAACTACTTATGGTTAAACTAGCCATAATTAAACTAAATATGGCCAAAAAACGATGGAATAATTAATTATGGATAAATGAATTATGGTTAAATTAAATATGGCTAAACTAACCATGGTTAAAACATATACAAGTAAACAAATTATGGTTAAATTAACCATAATTATTGAACATGATTAAATTGACTTTAGTTAGATTAGTTATGGTTAATTTTAACTTTAATTAGTTTTTTCATATGTGGTTAAGCTATAATTAATTTCAATATTGTCAAATTAACCATAGTTAGATAAATCATATATATAATTAACTTAACCATGATTCATTTGATCATGATTCATTTAATTACGATTAGTCAACTTTTACATTTTCCAATTTTTTATTCATTGGTCAAACATAGTCAAAGTGTTACATGTAGTCCCAAAATACCTAACTAATATTGGAATTTGTAATTGGCCTTTTTTACTAGGCCCCTTGGCCATTTTGACCAAGCTTATTTAGTTAGCCCTATTGATTGAGCATAACAGTTGGCCTTATTGACTAGGGCACTTGACAATTTGACTAGATTGGGTGGTCTTATTGACCAAGCCACTTACCAATTTGACTAGGTGATATTTTAAAATCCAATTTGACTATATGTTTGATTTGATTAATTGTCAAATTGATTAGTCAAAAGATACCCATTGTCATTAAAGCCTTTAGCCTCTAATAAAAAATATATGTCCTCTAGTAAAAAAAACCCATCCAGTAAACTTGGTTAGTTTGAAAAAATAGGAATTCTAGTAATGTCGTCACAAAGATAGCTTAGGGCCACTTATCAAACTTGCGTTTTTACACACCCACTCCCAAAATTCACATCCAAACGATTTGACCCCATGTCCATGGACGTGGCTTCACATGGAACTTCACATATTGCTCATCACACCCTTGTTTCAAGACTTTGATGAATTCACCTTCCTTGTCGACCTTATACAACTTGTTGGTGCACAACGCTAAGGTAGCAAAGTTTTTATAGTTTATTGTGTAGTCACCCAACATAACCAATTTGAATGGCAGGGTAGGTATTCTTAACAAATGCATGCCTAACCACTGCAGGAAGAGAAGTGTGACACCCAACACATAATGATCCATGGTGCGTAACTTATGCAAACCCCACCCAAATTCATAATTTGTTATAGTTTTCATGCAAGTGCATTTTACATTGTTACAAACATGCTAAGGTGCATATGAAGCATCGGTTTATGTGCTTCCTAGCAAAATAAATAATTATGAGCGTCCCATGTCACTATTTTTTTCTCTTGTGTAATTTATCTGCTAGTTTTTTATGGTTTCTGCCAATAATTAGGATAGTGGCTCTCTAACTTTGATTTTTTTTTCGAATAATTAAAAGCAAAACTAGCAATTATTTGATTTTTAAATGTTCCCAAATATAGAACGAACAATTCATCATCATTTGCATCATGGGAATTGTGAGCATAATGTTGGGTGTGATGGGATTTGGATGGGGATTTAGTCTTGGTCTCTTGGTTGGCTACTTCATCTTCATCTGTTTCTAATCCAATGATGTCAAAGTAATGTGTTGATGATTCATTCTATGTCTTTGTGTGTTGTGGTGTCTTTGAGTCTCTATCTTTCTCTATATACTTTTTTGCTTGGTTGGAATTCCAAGTCTTTAGCAATTACATGTGGAGGTGTTAGTGAAAGTTTTCAATTTGGGATGTGTCTAATTATTAGAGGAAATTGTGTTCATTCAATGGGCGGCACATGCAGGATCCCATCATGAAGCCTATTGTAGAATTAGATACTAAGACGTTACAAGATCTTATTCTGGAGGTTCCTCCAAGGGTTAAAAATCCTAACTATTGAGTGAGTAAATTACTAACATGCTCTGTGCAACCCCATCGCCCCCCCCAACATCCCTTTGTGATTTTGTGACATGAAGTTTTTATTCACAAGGAAACATGTAGTGAGGAGATAACTATTGTAAGAGGAGTTCAATAGGGGTTCATAAATTAGGAGAAGCTCAACAAATAAAAATTCCATTTCAATTTGTTTTGGGCAGTACATTGTATCACTTGGATGACAAACCTTTCATGCTTACAACAGAACTTCATGACATCTATATTTAGTTTCGAAAGGTATGTTTTATGTACCTTCACCATCTACATAATCAAATTTTGATGATATAGGGTTAACTTGATATAGCACGCATTTAGTAGGATGTTAATTGAAGATGAAAGCATCCATTAATTTATGAAGTTAGTGTTTGCATGTGTCAAAAAATCTAGTCTAGGAATTTACACACAATTGCAATGGGTGGGGATAGGGAGTAAAAAATTCATGTAAAGTGAAGCCATCCTTAAAAATGTCAACACAGATAGGACCATTGCTTGAAAATTGGAGCACTTGGACATGTACCCATTGTCAGTGAACTAGGCCTGAAATATAGAAAACAAGTGGTGTTCCTACCTTATGATAGAAAAACCATAGGGAAACAGGTCACATAATTAATGCCAAAAATGTTCCACATTGATATGATACATGAGGAACATAACATGAAGGAAATGTCATATATAATTTTGTGGTTACTGTAAGATGTGGAAAACCCTAAAGCCTACTACTCTAAGCATTGAATTTTTTTTATTACAGAGTCCATTGGGAGTGTTGCATTTTGATGGTGGAAAGACAATTGTGTTAGTTCATCTTCGATGGTACTTCTAGTAGGAGGTGTATACAAATTGGAACCTAAAGTTAAAAACCTATGAAATGCATGGGATGTTAAGGTAGTCATACCACTTGGTCAGTGTAGATGTCTGTTGTGGTTGCATGTTTATTGGATGGTTTACCATTGGGATGTATTTTATTGTGTGTAACGTCACAATGTGTGTGCCTTTAAAGTCTTACCAAATTATTTTGGTGCAAGATAGATTAAAGGTGTACAAGGAAGCATGGAATGGAATGTTGGGTGTTAATTACTCCACCAAATTGTCACCATGGTTGGCACATGAATGCATCACACCAAGGACTATCCATGATGAGGTGTAATCCAACACCCCACAGACAAAGCCAAAGTATGAATGTGAACCCCTATGATTCTTTGAACATGGACGTTTTTCTATTTTTGGGATGTGTTAGAAAAATAGCTTCCCAATAGTGGATTCTATGGCTTTTTTAGTAGAAAAGTCAATTATCGGATGTGGAGTTATTTATGTTCATACTTTCATCATTTTTTTTGTTGTTACAATAAATAATTGGTTGCTTACACTAGTTTTGAGTAGTCTACATGTTATTCTTTGAGGAAATTTTGCATTTTGCATTGTACTTTTTGGATTGAATAGATCATACCATATAGCAATCCCAATATGGGCATTTGGGTATGTCTCAATTTGTCTTTATCACTCATGTTTCTAGGCTATGGTCATTGCAAAACTAACTATTCATCAATAGCAGTGGCTATGTCTGAAGGTCTCCTAAGAACCCAAGTTTAGCTAAAGTATATTCTTGTTGTAGAAGTTGTTGATTTCTAAATTTTTGCACATTCTTGGATGGGGTGTTGACAAATGTAATTGCAGGCACCAAAATTGCTTCCTCTTCTACAAGTATCTCTCATTGTTTTCACATAAACCTCTGTAAATGTTTTTAGTACCAATCCTAATTGCTTTTCGAAACTTTTGAACTTAGATAATAATTGCCATCTCCAATTCCAGAGTTCTTGTTGTCTTTCTAGTACATACATACCTTTCCAAATCTTGTTGGGTGCTCATTGAGGAGGATTCTAGAATGACAAAAAGAATAAAAAAATCTTAAATTTTTTTCTGTTTTCCCAATGTAGAAAAGAGTACTACAAAGTTCTATAAAAGATTAGTATTGGGTTGGCTTTATAAGAAACAAAAGAACTCTTTTTGGGTGGGAAATACAATGAAGAAAGTGCAACTAGCTTTAAAATTAACTTGCTATGAGTTACATTTTCCATTTGGTGGGACATATATAAAAAATGAAGAGAACAAGTCTTGTGACAAGATTTCCAAAATTTCCACTTTGTGTTGCACTTGGCATTGATCATATCTTGACAAGTGAAGATTATTAGTTTTTGTGCATTTTTGCCTTGGATTTGTCTTGGGATCAAGGAACTGACATAGTAATAGGTTTTATTTCCTACAAAAAATTGTATTCATTTACACATGATTTTTTATTTTATGTAATGATGATCATGTGGTGGCAATGGGATATGTGTTTTGAATGTGAAACATTGCATTAACTAATTTGTTGGTGGGTGGGTCCATCCATTGTCATTATATGTTACAAGCCAACTACAAGATCATTTCAAACATCACATAACCTTATAAGGATTATGGACCCAAGTTCAAATTGGACTTTATTGAATTTGAGTCACTCACACTTGGCACTCTAGTTCTGACTTTTGTTGGTAAGAAAGGTGTTTAATTATTCTTCACACAAGGTGCTAATTACAAGTTGTTTTGAATGTGTTTAGGTTTGTTAAAGGTTGCTTGTAATCTTGTACTTTTTGTCATCCCAACATGATGCAAAGTGTTTTCCAATATCAATTGAGAGACCTATAACTTGCTGAAAGATTATTTCTTACTTCATTCATTGTTATAAGGTCATGGGTTTTTGGGAAATACCTGCAGACAAGAAAGTTTATGAATCAAATGAAAATGAAATAATTCTCAAGCCATCCTTGTAGTTTACTAGCAATCCCAACATGATTATTGTTGTCAAGGTTTTTGGTGTAAATGCAATTGTCCGATGACTTCTGCAAAACACCCAACCCAAAGTTTTAATTATGGCTTCTTGAAATTATTTGGTCAACTTGAATGTTTGAGTAAAAACCTTCGTTTGAGAATCTCATGTGCTTTGTTGTCTTTTCTTGTGAACGTAGGTTTAGCTCTCACATCTAACGTTGATCTTGGTGTGATAGCCATACGTGGACTTGACATTTGTTGCATGGTTATACTAAGCTTTTGCCCTAGGCTCTTTTATTTGAAATGTCCATTTTGGATCTATATGTATGTAATAGAGTTTGTATTCTTGGGACCCAATAAAATCACCATTTGTGTATTCTAGTTTCATCTCACTTTATGAAGGTTCCAAGAAATTATTCGTGGAGGGAACACTCAAATGGACTATGGTTTTGAATTTATATATGTTTAGGTGGAATTAGAAGGGGAACATTTGAAGATATTTTGAAGTGAGTTCATTGACAGTGTTACAAAAACCTTTATGTCACCCCTTGTATGGCAGAAGGTGAAAGTGTCCACTGATCAATGCAATATAACAAAACCTAAAATAACACAAGTCTGAATGTTGGATCAAGAAACCACATTTGATGGGTGGGGTGGACCTAGCTTGTGTAGGGAACCCTCAATGCATAGTGACCATAACTTGTAAAACAATGGGAGGAAGTGATCCATGTCTAGAGCTTGGCATTGTAAGCTCAATGCTCATCTATGATTTCGGGAGTTTGTGTGAATGTAAAAATTGTAATTTGTAGTTTCAAATTACATGTGTCAACATCTAGGGGACTAAAGTTATAATATCCACCTATCAACATGGCAAAGGGTTGCAACAACAACCTACCATTCTTATCCTAACATCCAATTTATTAGCTCTTAAATTGGAAGTAGCATAATGGAAGCCACATTGCTTTGAAAATCAATCTTGCCATGGTTGCAACTATGATTGTAAATCCCATGTATTGGTTGTTATGATAACAATACATGGGTGTTTTTTTGTAGAAAGAATGCATTACAAGCCCTAGTTGATATGTAGTTGCAAATAAGTTGGATACCTCTAATATTAGGTAGTCAAACATGCCTGTAATTATGCAAATTGAATCACTAACAAAGTTGTGTTCAATGACCCCATGATTGTCTAGGTTTTGAATTTTGGATTGTGTGGTTTGTGCATGCGAGGATCCTACAAGAGGGAGAAGTTATTTTCTATGCTTGTTTGTGTGTTTTTTCATGTGATTCCCTCACATAGGTCTAATCAATTTGTTGTTTTAGTTCGATACACAACTAGACAAGTTTGGTTGAATTTGAGATTGTTGTTTATAATTGTGAGGAAATGACCATCTGACTCCAACAACATGTATGTTTTTACTCTTGATTTATTATTACATCCATATTGTTGTAATGGTTGTTTTAATGCATTGTAGTTGTTATCAAAGCACTTTCAGTGTTTTCTTGGACCTATTGTTGATCTATTTTTTGTATGCTAGTCAAGTTGTTTTGTGAATTGTCATTGTAGCACAAGAAGAGGAAATTAAATGAATCCTCAAAGGAGAGAAGCCAGGGTAAGCAAAAAAAACACCTTTCAAGTGCCAGCTAGGTACATGTTAGTACCACAAGGTTCAATCCAATTCACACATTCCCCCAACTCTAGAAAGAAGAAGAGGCATAGGGAAAGCTGTGAGGATGGTAGGTTGCGAAGAAAGACCCAAAAGGCTTAAGAAAATAAAAAAGATGTGAGGAAAAATAAAAGGCTAAAGGCTTCAATAGTGGCTACTGAAAGAGGAGGCATTGTAACTAGCACATTTGAAGGTAAAGTTGCATGGGATGACATGATTCAAACACCTAAAGGTCGATACTTGGACTATTTAATAGTAGACATTAATGCACAATGACAAACGTTGTCATAACCCTAACCTTAGGCTCATGACCAAAGCAAGGGCATGGAAAGGTGTGGGCCAAGAGTGCAACTTGGGAATCACATTCACACTCCCAGGAGTGCGAGAGAGTGTAAGGGAATGAGCCCACACACTCACAAGTGGACTCCCACTATTGGAGTTGGAATCCCTATGGATTCCCAAATCTTTAAAGAACGATTTGAAGGGTCAAAACTCATTGGATTGAAAAGTTTCTTATATCATTGAAAATCTCGTAAGATGTAAATGTTTAAAATGGGTTCACATGATTTGTTTGAGTACTTATAACACAAAGAAGGTGACGCGCTCCTAAGTCACGGGGCGAAACCCACTTGAGGGTTTCACAAAGTCAAGTTGCGGAAATTGTGACTTAGCGACACGCTCCGAGCTTTCAACTCTAAAAAGGGGTAGAGGGTCGAGTTGGGAGCCCAGGGATTAGACTAGGAAGAGGGACTAGTTTAGCTCGTGTGAATCTGCATCCAAAAACCAACCAAAAGAGGTTAGTTTAGCATTCGGGACACCCTTGGGTGTTGGGACTTGCCACGGGCACTTGGACACACAAGACTCACCACGGCCCGGACTCGGGAATAAGCCACCACCTTACTCCCTATAGTATTCTCTGCGGCTGGTCGTCGAGGCTACATCCAAATGGCACATTTTGTTGGGACTCCCGAAATGGAGTCCCGAAACTATCCCGGCTGGACTCTCAAAACTTTGAACGGCCATAACTCCCGACAGTGGAATCCGATTGCAACGAGGTCTAAACCAAAGTTGTAGCCCTTGTCGAGATATTTTCAACGACATGTCGCACTGCCTAAGGCGACGTCGGGAAAGGGTCGATTCCCGAATTTTAGTGGTCGGGAGTCAAACTTGACTCCCGGCCCTTCTTTTGCCCATAACTTGGGCTTCAGATGTCCGAATGGCCAATGCGAGGCCATTTTCGATAACTACATTTCAAGACCTTTCCAATGACATCAAGAACACGTCAATGCGAGGTGTTTTGGGCCTTGTTATCGAGCTCTGAACATTCGGGAGTCCCGGAGGACTCCAAACTTTCAACTTTTCCAAGTGTTGGGCTTCACCCCCACACTTGGCCAAAGTGGGGTTGCGACAGAAGGACCAGGAGTCAAAGTGTCAATTTGATTTCTGACAATTAAAAGTCAAGAATCTCCTTGAATTACATGCCTACAAGTGGCATGTCACATATCGTTGGAAAGCTCTCAACTAGGCCTACAACTTTTTTTCAAACCTCATCTTAATCGAAGTCTTCACAAGAAGTTATTGGCCTCCAAAGTGGTGGGAATCCCAATTTCAAGAATTTCAATACTCCCAACTTGGGAGTTCAGGGGAAAATGACATTTGGATGTAGCCCCCATGGCTAATCATAAAGAATACTAAAAGGAGGAAGGTGATGGCTTCCCCAATTTCAAGTCGTGATTAGTCTTGTGAGTCTATGTATGTCCATGGCTTGTCCATGCACCAAAAGTGCTACAATTATGCATTAACCAACTTGTTATTGGGTTTGTGTAGGTCCATATGAATAATTGACTCACTTGTCACTCATCATAGTCCCCATCCTGGAGCCCTAGCATGCCTTGTGAATCATGGATTATAATTCAACAAGTTGTTAAGTTTTAGTTCCATAAATTTTCTTAGTACTAATGATTTGAATATTTATAAACTTCCAAGTATTAATTATTAATAGTTGAATTAGCCTTTGGATATTTCCAAGCGTAGAGAACCTTCTTATTTAAATTGTTGTAGCAATTAATCAATTTTAGAACCTAGTAAACCTTCCAGAGTGCATAATCATTTTTATGTTGTAGAAAGGTGGAAAGGGATACAAAATTATATGTGGTTTTATTGATATATTGAAAATACAAACCCATAATTAACATGAGCATTTCGCCATGACAATATTGAATTAGTTTTGTAAAATAATCTTTAGGCATTAATGATGTACTTATAAGATTTTTAGAATGTAGTCCTGGGATTTTTTTTTCAACTTTCACTTATATTAGGTTTCTAAACATAATTGAGATCAAATTTAGATATTAACATTTCCACTTGAGTATCTTCAAGTAAACTATGATTTAGTAAACAATTTAGATGAGAAATATCACAACTACAAAATATTTAAAATGTGACGAATGGTGCAAGCTAAATACTCGATTCGATGTTCCATGGAAAGAGGGTTGATTGGGCCTCATAGCCAATGATATGAGTTAACAGAGGAATTAGAAATAACTTTTAATTTTATTAAGGAAAACACTACTTCTATAACAACCCTAGCACCACAAGTAATTGTTATTTAAGACTTTGAGGAGGTTAAAATTTTATTCCAATCTGTTGCTAAGGAATAGTCTGAATAAGTTTTTGAACCAAGACATGTGGAAGAAGATGAATTGTAGCAATTTGTGAACAAGGACATTGGAAAAGAATTTTTCTAAGAACTCTTTGGAAAAGAATTTGTTTGATGTGTTATTCGTCAACACCCAAGATCAAGAACCAAAGCCATGATGAAGCAAAAAGGCAAAGCACATGTAGAATAACAAGTTGAAAAACTTGTTAAGAAGAAAACTTCGAAGGCAAAGGTGAGCTAGAAAATGTTGCAATGGATGAAGATGGACTCCAACAAATTCAAATGGGTTAGATGAATCGGTTTGGAAGGTTTGTTCAACCTATAATGGACTATGACACAAGAGGACCCATTACGAGATTTTTTACGAACTTGGGAAGCAATAAAGGATGGAAGAATCCAAGGGCGAGTGTGTGGTCAAGAAATTCCAATTGATATTCATGAACAACTTGGGATTTCCAAGGAAAGAAGAATAGATGCTACAAATGCAACATTTGATGAAACCAAAATTGTTCTGAAAAAAATTGCAGGTCCACATGCCTTCGTTGAAAATGAAAAATGGAGTGTAGTATGCATGAAGGAGGAATTTCATGCCTAATTTGTAGCCATTTTGCAAATTCTTTATTAAAGAGAACGATTAGCATATTTTAGCAACAAGATTATTATAACTTTTGACCTAGCCAACATGGGGTAACTTGTTAACTAGTGTTTTATAATGTTGACCTAGTTATTGTTTGAGTTAACTCGTTGGACAAAACATAAAAAAAGAATAACAACTAACCCAATTTCTAGCAAAACCAAGGCAAATAATTACTAATCAAGGCCTATCCTAGATATTCTATTTAATAAGTGGTTCCCTTTATCTGAGGTGCCTTCACCAAAAGTAGCAACTTTAGAAGAACCTATGTCACCAACTAGCTAAAAATGATGGGTTGTTTAGCAACAATAGGCTTCACCTGAAACTATTACAAGGGAGTAATTTTTGAAAGAAAGAAGACCAACACGGTCAACAATTGCATCACCTTTACCAACATGTCAGTTTCATTGATTGAAGACGTGCACAAAACCACCTACACCAAAGGACAGGTTAAGTCTTAAACCTGTTACTTCACCGACAAGAAAAAAGTTTAGGATTACTTTCAGGTCATAGGTTGTTTCAAAGGAAGATGAGGAACGAACCTGTTTAGATGAGATTGGGGGTGGAGGTGGAGAAAAACTTTACACAACAATTACATAGGGCAACATCGAAGAACAACCTGAACCCAATTTGGATCATGTAATTGACAACATCCAAGTTGAACTTGTTGAGTTTATTAAACTTGTAATATGAATAGTAGAACCTACACAACCTATAGCTATAGCTATATAATCATCCCAACCTATTCAACCTATAATTAAATATGTTCAAATAGAAAACACATTGTTTTTTAGATTCCAACTTGTTCCAAGTTCTGGTCATTCTACAAAAAGTTTGAGACATATTAGTATTTTTTAAAGCAATTTGTTCAAAATGCCACAACTCGGTCAAGGACATTGCAAGAACTTTTAAACCTTGGAATTGAGTGAACAAAAACATGTCTAAGACCCACAACCACTTATAAACTTGTAGCCTAAAGTTAGAAACAATGTAGAAGACTCTAAAAAACCATGACAAAAAATTGGTCACAATCAAGGGGCAAATGAATAAGGTCCAGCATGGGAACCGGAACTTGTCCAATAAATTGAAAAAGGCAAAACAAGCTATTAGGAAAACTAAAAACCTACAACAAAAATATGTTGAACTCAATCAGTTCAATTGGAAAACCAATGATAATTTGAAGTGTCTCCAAGCTGATCTGGAACAAATGATGTGGGACTACACAAAAATGGAAGAGTCCAATTGTAACAATAAAATATCATAACCAGTTTGGAACAAACCTGTCAAGACCTCAAAGAGCAACAAGTAGTTGCCCACATAGAGTTTGAAAGGGAAAAACAAAATCTAATTGCGCAAATCTAGGACTTGAAAGGTTAGTATGATATAGCCAAGGTATAATTGAGTAAACCCAATCTACTTGTTAGAATGAGCAACAAGTTGAAGGAGTTTGAAGAGTTATTGTTAGACAATACACTACTCAAGATGCATAATCGAGCTTTGGGAGACAAAAACCCCAAGTGGAAGGAGTGGTGATAAACTGTTCAAGAATTCATAGAAGAGTAAATTCAAAAAGGCGTGGAATTAACCCACTTTGATGAATAGGGTTATTAACTAGAGCTACACGCATAACGAACTGCTTTCACAAATTTCAAATATGAACCTCCTAATTTTGTATATGTGGAGATTGGAACCAATAACAAAGTTCCAATAACACCATCTATGGTACAACCTGTTGCCATTACCAAACTAATTAGCCCATTAAGAGGTGGACCGGGTTTAGAGATTATACCCTTGTTTAGACTTTTACCATACATGTTTACCTTGCCATTATTATTAATGAACCTATGAGAGGTAGTGAAAGATTTGTAAAGGAATAGGCTGAACATGTTGATCTTTCATTCACTGTTAGATAGTAAAGTAGAACCTTTGGAATTCTTATCTATTAGTTTACCTTTAACCCCACACCAAATAGGTATAGGTTAGGAGATTACTTTGATATCAAGTACCCCGCATGCCTCATGACACCCATAGCAACCTTTGAAGAACCTCCTAATTGACAGAAGATTACAATGCCAACATGTCTTTAGATTTTGAATCAAGTTGAACCTATGGAGGAAGTAGGTGTTGAACCTATTGAAGGAACCATCAACCAATTGGTTATAGAAGACCAAGCTAACCTAGGGCTTTGAGCTAGAATTCAAGGATGAAATATAGTTTTCAAGGGGGGATAATGTTACCCATATTTATTAATAGGTGACCTAATAGGTTGTAGATTTAAATAGGTTGTTAAACTTAACAACTGACCTAACCTGTTATTTAACTTAACCTGTGGTATTAACCTAACCAATTATTGATCCTAATAGGTAATATTATACTAGGTTAGTAGACAAGTTGATAGGTTAGTCAACTAATAGTCTATAAAACAAATGGCAAAACAGGTAGTTAAACAGGGTGTAGTTTTTGAAATTTTGGACTGTTAATTTAGGTATTGGTTAATGACTATTTTATTTTCGAAATAACTAGTATAAGACTAGGAGGATAGACCTATTTTGAGGACTTTAATTTCATTTTGATTTTTTGTTTCATTGATTCACTTTGGAACATGAATCATTCTCTTTTCAACCAACTTTCTTCAAGCTTTGAGCAAATTGTGTACATGTTAGTTTAAGAATTGTAGTTAGTTTTAGTTTTGTTAAAGTTTGCATGTACCTATTGTAGTTTCAAGACCCTATTCTTTAAAAAATCAGAAGTTGAATAACCTTAATTGGAATTGAAAAACCCATTAACAAAAACACTCATTAAGCGCTATAACACTTGTTTTTAGCTGTAAAAGAACTTGTAATTGGATTTGAATTTTTTGGAAAATGATATTTTTGCCAAATTTTTAACATAAACCTTAATAAAATAATATGAAGGTATGAAGATTTATTCGAAAATATTTTAAGAATATTCCCCCAAAATCACAAAGCAATGAAAAAACAAGCGGGTGTGGTTTGTGTTATCTCATTTGCACCCAAGTAGCAATATAACATAATAAAGAAAAATGTAGTAGAAGAGGAACTATTGTTTGAATGATGTAGCACATTTTTACATTCAATAAAGAGTAAAATAAATGCCCTATCAAGAATACCTAGGGCAAAGGAGCAACTTGCAAGATACAAGACACCATCTATAGCAATTATGGAACCTTGAAAACATTTACTAGTAGAGTGATGAGGTGATCCAATATCCGAACGAGGCTACCAATGAAGGCATAACCTCCAAATGTTGAACCAAAAGGATGGGGAGACAATGCAAATAGGGTTACCCTTACATATTTGCATATTTGCAATGAAAGGTACAAGGAATAACATAGATGAATATGTCGTTTCAAAGACCCAATAATTTGTACATGTTTAAGGACTTACTACATGTCATTGAAGAAATACGTAAAAGGTTGGATATAAGATCCATAGACAAAGGTTCTGCTTTGCAATTTGTTTCACTTCAATACCATCAACCGCATGAGGACTAGGACGAAGACCTAGACAATGATGAAGTTGAACAGGTAATACCACACTATGCTGAAATTATATTACAAATAAAAGATTTTGCGGAGCAAGTTTTTGCAACTAAAGAGGTTTATCAAAGAAGGTTGAAAAATAGAGTTAAATGCAACACTCCACCATTAACGATGATCCATACATAAATGAGGATAACAACTAGTGCTAATGTCTTGCAAATCATTAAGTCTAGGATTAGGTAGAGTTGACACAACATACTATTACTTGAAAATCAAGTATGGAGAAGATTTGGTCAAAATATAGATCAAGAACCAAGCCCTATGATTGGTCATTATAGTTTTTGTAAACATGAGGGCCATGCTTTCATAAATTGTCTGATTGAGAAAGTTGTAGAAGATGTGATGATCAATCATTTTCAAACTAGAATCCAGACTGATCGGGACTTGGAGGATGAACATAATTTGATGATCATTTTGCAAAAAGTTACAAAAGCAAAACAACCATAGAATTACAAAAAAGTTGATCACCTTACTAAAAGTTGTGAAGTACAAAGGACTCCTTTTGATGTTAGAGTACCTTGAATCCTCATATATACAACCCCATTCTACCCCAAAAAATGTTAGGATGATTGCAACCATCTTACTTTGAATAGTGCAAGACTTACAGCTTTCAAAAGTACTTAATCTATGCCTAGAGTAAAGAACAAAGGAGTGTTAAACATTGCAATTAAATAGTATGGTAGTATATCATTTCATGGTGAAGTGGGTGATATAATCCCATAGTTTTTTACAACAATTGATAATGGGCTACATGGTCTAATTATAACAATTGCATACTTGAACAAGTTTATGCCTATGATTAAAGTATGATATCCCATATATATGTAAGGAACCAAGAAATTTCTACAGTACCAATTGAGAACGGTCCCTTGCATTATTTGGTATGTATAAAACATGTTATGATTACACAAGGAAATTATTCCCATGGTACTATAGTAGTACTTATTAGTTCTAATTTGAGATGGCCTATTATAGTTAGCCTAATGTAAAGATATTTATATGTATAACCACATGAATACCATCACATAGTATAGTTACTATTAAATCAATACCACCGGATCTAGGAGGTAGTCCTTTTGAACCCCCAAGTTGTATTCTAGTAACATCTATGCAACCAATAGTAACCTATTTAAGGACTTCCAGGAGATTTTTGAATTATCATGAGTATAAGAAAAACTTTGATCCAGATGCTCATGTATGAGTATTCAAAGCCAATATCAAAACTAATAATGAAACAATAGATGAGGAAATAGCCAATATGTTCAAGTTTACATCGAAAAATAATGCATCAAATTAGTCGAACAATTATATACTAGATCGTCCAAATTGTAGATTTGTAGATTTAGAATAGGCTTTTTGTAGATGTTATTGGACTATGCAGAATGTCAAATAGGTGTATCTATAATTGAAGAATATGAAGCATGAGTCAATAAACAAGTAAAAATGCATTATGAAGGACTATTAAAATTGGCCAATATTCTATAAACACATGCTATTGATACTTTTTTTACGATAATATTTGATATTGACTATAGTTTTACTTGCGCATTACTACTATAGGAATGAAAAGAGAAACTTTGCAACAACACAACAACTTTGCAATCCACATTAACATGTGAAGGTAATTTGGTACTAGAAGCACAAAGTACATTATTTATACCATAAACTTCAAGAACATGGATTGTAGCTGTGGGAAACCAAACCACTATAAAGTTGAGTATGTATTGTACAAATTGTCATCGTACAAACCATAATCACTACTAGAAATTTTGTCTTTTGCAACTTGTCTTATGCAACTAAAAAATGTCGCATGCAACTGCACATGTCGCATGCAACTCCAAAATAGTTGCATGTGAGATTTTTTAGTTGCATAAGACAAGTTGCAAAAGACAAAATTTCTAGTAGTGAATGTGGAAACGTGGAAAAATAAAAAAAGGAGGAACCTACTATAATTGCTGCTAAAGCTACTATGTTACCAATAAACCTCCCATACCATTAAACTATCCTTGTCATATTTGTGGGATAGTGAGACACAAATTGACAAATTGTTCGAAGTTTGGCAAAATACATAACATTTTCAAAGACAAAGGAGGTAAAATTATAGAAACCAAGCTTGTATTTAAGGTAAAAGTTGCCATTGCCTTAATTAACATGGTTGATGTTCATGTGACCTCTTGAAATAAGGCAAATGAAAAACATGTTCAAGGATCAAGAACCAAGGAGGAACAAATCTACACCTAATTGGGAAATATAAAAGAAGTTGAAGCAGCATATGGTGGAAACCATACACGGATGTAATAGTTAACCCACCACCTAATTTACTTACCATTGTAGTAGGAGAATGAAGTACCAATTGGGCTCAAATGCCAAGTTCCACAAAACTTGCAAAGTAAACAAAAATTCTAGAAATACCTTTTACCTCTCCACATAGACTCATCTCAATTGAAGAGATTTTCCAAGATGTTAATAAACGGATGTTGGAAACTAGTTACACACTAAACCTTGGGCAATTACTCAAATAGCACCAAATTTGAATAAGTACATGTGGCATAAACTAAACATATAAACCACATATTAATATTAGGTGTATGAGTGAGAAAACAATCCTATTTATAATACTTGACATTATCACAACAATAGTTGTTATAAACAATCATATGGTTGTTATCTAAATATAAATAGGAATAAACATTATTGATGATGTGCTTTTGGATGGAAGGTCAAGGGTAAATGTCATCATAGAGTAATTGAAAGTTATGTTAGGACTACCTAATAACCATGCACCTTATAATCTGCAAATGGCAAATCAAATAGCAAAAAAACTAATAGGATTGATAAAAGACCTAAAGACGTATGTGCATGGCATATTGTACGTAACCACATTTATAATCTTATAAAACATTGTTGTAGATTTGAATTATTCCATGTTGCTCAATAGACAAGGATTGACAAAACATAACTTGTTGGATTTGACTTTCGGGACATGACAACAAAAACAAAACAACACAAAACTAGAAGGCAATGAAAAAAGAAATCTGCACCTTTGGCGTTGCTTTCCTTTTTCAGTGCGGCACCTCAACCTCAGTACCAATTTTTTTTTCATTTAATGCAGCCCTATGAGGGTGGGTGCGGTAATCTTTCTTGCTTTTGGCTTTTTGCCTATATATATGTGTATTTCTATAGGTGTGGAACTTCGTCATGGTCAAATTCAAAGTTCCGATGGGTCTTGTGACAAATAGTTGCAAATATTTTAAAGCAAATATGCTTAGAAATGGTAGATAATTGAAAAAGTATATATATAGTTATTTTATAACGAAGAGGGCACAGAAAGGAATATCAAAGACACTCGCACCAACCTTAAACCGACCTAAAAAATGAAGAGGTGCCGAAAGCATTTAAACGAACAAAAACATAACATTTCTCGCAAAAATGATAGATACTAATTAATTTGTAGGAGCTTTCTATTTTCCCCTTCCTTAAATATTAAGATATCGAGATGTTTGAAGATAAAATATCAAATATATTAGTAATATATTCATAGAAAATTGACTCAAAAAATACTTCGCCCATTTGAAAATTTCTTGCAAATATGCAGAGAATTTCCAAAACTTTTCCCATGGCTTAAGGATGCCAAAGTGGCACATGTCTAAGGGAATAACATGATCACAATACAACGAAATGGTACCACCATGACTATAACATTGACTAAACACCTAAACCCTAAACTTGAAAATACCTAAAGTTGTATTGTGCTTTGATTGTCAAAATGGGATCACATATGAGGAAGAAGATATGATGTTTGCAAATGAACCTGAGTTATTTTCTATTGGTATAATTGGCCATTTTAAAAAACTATGGATGTAGTTGTAGTCAACATAGTACAATTGAAATAACTATAGATGCTACACATCCTATAGTAAAACCTACTTTAATTCACAAGAGTAGTGCAAAAAATGTTTTTGATAAAGAACTTGAGGTAAATCTAGAAGACAAGTTGTATCCTGATACATACTATAACCATAAACCAAGTCAAGTATAGATTGATGAGACTTTGGCAAAGGTGAAAGTATAGGAATTACAAATTACAAGATGGACTGTAATCAAAGATCAATAACTGTTGAAAATCAACTTAACACAAGAATAAATCTTTTCCATTTCCACCCCCACACATTGCAACTATTGTTCAATTTGACTAAATTTCAATTACATTAGGTCATCTTAAGTTTACAAATGGCTTGTTGCACTAATTAATGGTCAATATTGTTCATAGTTGTTACACTCACTATGTTATTCATTATGAATACAATTTGGACCTTATTTAAAATTTTAATGATTTCAAATTATTGACATGGAAATTGAAGTAGCCTTTAACTTTATTTACATAATGCATTATAATGGGTTAGTGATTTTTTAAACATTTTTTCAACTATCAACATGGTACATGAGTTGAACCATCAACTTTTAACAAGTTGAAACCATTATTTAAGAGTTACATTTACACTTACCATAATTTATTAAAACACATATAATAATTTAAAACCCCACATTTGGGTGCAAACATGATAACATGAGCCACATTCACCTACTTTTTTTATTGCTTTTGTGTCTGCATTTCGGGAAATATTCCTAGAATATTTTTGAAAAAATCTTTAAAAATCATGATAAATTTTTTTATAGGACTTTGATAAGCCTTGCATTAAAAATTTGTCAAAACACATCATTTATATATAAAAATAAAGTTATTAAACATGCGTTTTATTATTTAAAATTATTTAAATAATGTTTTATTAGTGTTTTATTATATATTTTATATTCATTTGATTAATTTCAAATTTATTCACAAGTTTCCATGATATATTATGAATGTTATCATATAAGTAAATCCTATAATTTCAACATGAAATTAAATTACATTTTCAATAACATGGAACATTTAGCACTAATTACATTTGTTGTGGTACGTGTTACCATGACTACACCCATTTATATTGGAAGGAATTAATGATTTTTCTCACATCTCTTCAATTATTAGAGTCAAACCGTTCATTTATAATATATTAAAATCATTACTCACAAATTATATTTTACACTTATTATAATATATTAAAACACATGCAACTCAATATTTTACAATTATACTTGAATGGTTTAGTGAATTTTTTTCACATTTCTTGATTTGTCAACATCTTTACATGAGTCAAATCATCCACTTTTAATTTATTGAAACCATTATTCAAACATTGCATATTGCACTTACTAGTATATATTGAAACACACACAACTTAATGCCTCACATTTATACTTGAATGGGTAAATGAATTTTTTCACATTTTTTGAACTATTAACATTTGCACATGAGTTGAATCATTCATTTTGAATGTTATTAAATTCACTAGACTACTCATGAATTGCATTTTGCATTCACCATAATTTTTTGAAATGGATGTATAAAAACTTGGAGTGTCTCACATTTATATTTGAATGGGTTAGTGATTAGTTCAAAATGTTCATGCATGTAAAGTTTAGGATGCATGTCGACCTTTAAATTATAATTTTTCATACCCATTTCTACCCCACATTCAATCATGGGGATGGTTGCCAAATGGTAAACACTAATATTTTATCTTTATTCTAAATTTTTTGATAAACATGTTATACAAAATCTGTTTGATAACAAACTACAAAAATAAAAAACAAAATTCAACCAAAAATTCATTACTTCACAAATCTATACAATTTTGACTTTTGCAATGATCTAAAAATCTCTAAACTACTTTTTCTTTTTCAAATTATAATTCTTCTTCCAAAAACTAATGTAATAACCCCCTTCCTCATAACACTTCTTTATATATCTACTTAGATTCCCACCATAAAACTAGTTTGAATCAAGCCTCATTAGTTCTAATCCTACATGGTCATCTTCCACTTTTGTCCACCTTGTCAATCATTAAAACTACTTTTGTCCAATCTATCCAATAGGGCCAACATAATTCTTTGTCCAATACCTCCATCTAGTATGTCCAACAAAAACAATATAATTTTACCCTTAATAGAAGGGTATTGAAAAGGCATGTTGGGTTGGACATGAATTGTTTCTTTTTGGGCAATAAGGGGCATCAAGATGTCAAGGTTTGAGGATGTTGGATACAATTTTGAACGAAAAAAATATTTACATAGCAAAAATTGTGGGCATTAAGGTTGAAAATATTTTATGTTATGTATATATTTCAAACTAGGGGTCTTTGGGAAACATGGTAGGATGGACATTGGGGGATGTTGGAAAGACCCAAAATGAATTCTTTTGAGGCAAGAAGGATGCCAAAAATGATTTCATGGATGTATAAATATTCATGTTTTTGTAGGTGAAATTTAAATATAAAATTCTAGAATTAAAGGAAGTGATAATGATTTCATACACAATTTATACGATCATGGATTACCAATGTCCATTAAATAATTATAAACTATATTAATATTTTGACCATATGTTAATTGATTGCTAATTGTATTGTGAAGTAATGTGAACCCCAAGTTGTTTGATTAATCTAACATGAGGTAGGATTAAAATAATCTCATTTTGTTGTTTTTATTTGTTCCCTTGTGTGAATTGTGCAAGGGTTAATTAGCTCCAAAGCAAGAGATGATTAAATGAAACAAAAATATCCTTATTAAACCTAGATGTGAATCTAACTCTAAACAATTATCACATGACTTCTAACCAATTTATGCCATTTAGATAGGAGCCAAAAAGGTGGTGACTAAAAAGATGAAAGTTGGAAGGACATGAAAAACATTAATGTCCTTGTTGAACTTCAAGAAAAAACATAAATAATATGCAAGTTTTTCCATCCAAAAAACAAACAAATAAAAGTGACAAACATTGTAAGAAACTTGATTTCTATTGCATTGATTATGATCCATCATTTTTAAATTGTTAAGAAACATTAATAGGGAAAAATGTCAGATGAAAAAGACCAAGATGGGGAAGAAGGATTGGAAGAAGAAAAGCAAATAAAGGAAGCTCCAAAAACAAAGTTGCTTTCTGACAACCAAATCCAACTAGCAAAGGAAGCAAAATACATGGCCAACAATTTTGATAATTTGATTCTTACTACAACAAAGATACATGTCAATCTTCACACAACCTTCTTTTTCCAAGATACCATTATTTAAATTTGCTAATGCATAATTTCATGGCCAAACAAATTGGTCTACAACTAAACATGTCATAATGCTTAAATGATTTGCATAGTAATGGTTTAAGAATAATATAAAGAAGAAAAAAACAAATTGGACATGATGCAAAATTGGTTTTGATCTACTTTAGAACCTAATTCTCAAATGCACTTAATGAAGCAAAATTAAGGAATCCTTAATATATCAAATGAAAGTTTCAAATTGAATTTTACGCAAAATTTGTTCCAAAAGTGAATTACAAAAATGTTGACTCATTTGGGAAAAAATAACACATTTCAAAAAAATCATACATATAACATTATCTAAATTTGAGGGTGTTTTGAAATCTCTAACCCTGATAAATCTACCTTGCATTTCTAACAATGTGCAAATCCATGGACAAGTGATGCAACTTCTTATTTTAAATCTTTAGCCCACTATCATGTGATGTTTAATATTATATCATTTCAAATTCTAATTTAGCATCACCCAATTCAATAAAGACCAATTGGATCAAAGGATATCATCCCAACAACCTTTGCTTGAAAATTTTACATTGACATAGGTAGCATTTGGATACCAAAGCAATCCACAATCTGAAGAAGTTAAAAAAAAAACAAATCCTAACTTAAAGAAAATTCATTGAAGTGGTGTATTAGAAACCATTCACAACATATTTCTCCTTCCTTGCTAACCAAGCATTTCATCTCTTCTAACCCTAAAACTAGTTTGGTTCCACATAAAAGTGTAATAGATGGGCTTGAAGATCAACTGATAATGCACATGTGATGTGTTAATGTTTTCAAGTTGTTTAGGCGGATATTGCAACTATGAATGGGACCATCACATCCAATCATGAAACTCTCTTGAAAAGGCTCACAGATATTGAAGTTAAATTGAAAGAAGATCATGGACTTCCGAAGCAAGTTGAAGCCCTTGAAAAGGTCAACGATATTGCAAATGAAAAAATTAAAGAAGCAAAAACTACAAGCGAAGTTGCATCAAACTCTAGTAGTCCTCCATTTACTCCAACTCTTGATTCAACACCACTTGAAGAAATGGCAGCTAGTTGATAAATATTTATTGATATCTCACATTTCCTTCAAAAAACCATGTATTCAATATAATTCAAAGCCATCAAGCTCCTCAACACATTTACAGGAATACAAGGTATTACTTTGGTGAGGAAATATGTGCATAGGCTTCATGAGGATGTGGGTTCATTCTTGGCAAAAAAATCCAGGGAAATATTTTACATTATTAGCATACAAAATCTGAATTAATGAATGCCCAAGGCCCTTGGATACTCATGATAATCATCTTGTAAACATAAATGTTTTTATCTCAAAGGGACACATGTGTTTTTAAAAATAAATTTGTTTTGTTTTTGCTCTTAATGAGACAAGCAAAGTGGAGTGGACAAATAAAAGATGTGTCAAACTGAACATAAAAACTTGGTAGATTGTACAAATGTGATACCCTTGTTCAAAGCGCAAGATTTCAAATTGAGCAAAATTGTCCCCTTCCCCCACCCTCCCATTACTCTCCTCCTCCTCCACCCTCCCTCCCCCCTTTTTTCTTCTTATGTCTGCATATGGTTCTTAATAGATCATTCTTATTTATATATCAAATTTCAAATTTATATCTTTTCATGTCCATGTTCATCATTATGAAAGGGGTAGGGTATAAATTATTTTAATATACATGGACACATGATAAAACACATGTTAATTCGCCTTTTCATATTCATGTAAGTGGGCAAGGAAAATATTGAGGCTAACAGCTTGGAAGAATTAAAGGTTCAAATGCATATGTAAACACACAAAGGCCTCAGGGTCAGGGAAAAAGCAATGGATTTGTGTGGAATGTCCTCTAATAGTTAAATAAATCTTTAAAATTGAATTGAACCTTCACTTCGAAAATGTGAGGAAAAAAAAGGGAATAATTTGAGTGATATGAGATTGGATATGGGGTGGCTTGCAAAGAAAACATTCATATGTCGCTTCTACACTATCATTCCGATCGTATGATTGTCCCTAGACAAATTTCAGAGATGATTCGATCGCAATTGAAGGTTCCGTTGCAATTTCGTCTCAAATCCAACTGACGGTACGACTTCTTTTTGACTGTTTCTGTGAACGAGCGAAAGAGAGTCTTCGAGGTGAACGAGCAAAGCGCACAATCGATCATTTCTTCACTACCCATTGAGCGAGGGGAAGCGATTGCAACTGTGAGCTTAGCTCTTGTATATCTTCGAAAGAAATCACAGTCAGGAGGGAAGCTTGCAGGTGCTATTGGTGTTGGAGGCAGCTGTGGAACTGCACTCATTGCTCCTGCACTTCGTGCATTGCCTTTAGGGTCACCCAAAGTCTTGATCTCCACTATTGCTAGTGGCAACACAGCGGCATGTATAAAATACTCGAAGCTGGTTCTGTTCCCATCTGTCGTTGACATTGCAGGTCTCAACAGCTTGAGTTGGGTGGTATTGGCTAATGCTGCGGGAGCTGCCGCAGGCATGGTAGCGACTTCAGACCTTGCAATTGCTCAGAAGGGATCCACAAAGACGACCGTTGGACTCACCATGTTTGGAGTGACAAATTTGTCTTGAGAAGGCACAAGCAAGACAGTAGTGCAGGGCAGATGATGGCTTTGGCAAACCCATTTAGATTGTTTGTTAAACGTTGCCTGTTTGGCCTGCATATGTAAATAGTATTAAGACAAGTTTGGTCTAGCAGATGTAAGTTTTATTATCATTGCTTTAGGATTTGTCTAGGAAGCTCCAGGTTTAAATGACAGCAAGACTTCCTCTCAAAAGATGTAGCAGGTCTTTGTTTCTCATGCAGGTTTGGGTTCCACAGGCAGGGTAGAGTAGACCACATGCATCTACATTGTTTGAGCCTCCGTTACATACCACGGTAATATTGTTCCCAAGCTTTTCTCATCCATGGCACTTGGATTTGCATTAGGTGATTGACTTTAGGAGGTGCATTACCATGAATAAACTCTGGAAGATGAGGGGTGTCCTATGGTCCATTATATTTGTACCTAGTAGTGGCAACACTGATGACACAATTTGTTACCTTGAGCATGAATAACATTAGAGTTTAGAGCCCTTGCTATGAGGTGATTTACAAACTTTGTTATATCCACTATATGAAAAAAATGTAAGATCTTTCAGCTGGGGGTTTGTGTGATGCAGGTGGAAAGGTTTCAAGTATGTACCACTGGGATGGTTGGATAGTTATGTCAGTGCAGACACTGCTCTGAAGTATCTAGATTCTCCAGAATTCACAAAGGGCTCAATGCTGCAGCAAGAGAAACCTGAAATGCCTGTCTGAAGCTGGAGAGTTTCAACATCTTGGCTTTTCATTCTCTGTACTGTTCAAGATACCCTTCCCATGACTATTGAGTTTGTTGAGAGAATTGTCGGTATGTGCAAGTAGGTTTATGGTCACCCTTTATAGATGGCTTGGTGACATACTCTTATATATTGTAATTTGGGGTCACTGAGTCTTATATATAGTGAACCTATGCCATATGGGCTTTCAGTGGATGCTATCCTGAAACAACAACACTGTAATAGCTTTTCATTTTGTTTCTCTGTTCTCTTTCTCTTGTTTGTTTCATATGGGGTTTTCCCTTCTCTCTGAGTTCCCTTTTCTTCTGTGATGTTCTGCTGAGCTAGCCATTTGGTGAGTCTTCTTCCTCTTTCTATTGTAACAGAAACTCAGTATGTTGGTTACTGTCTGTCATTTATCTGCACCCTTTGCTCAGAGTTGATGAAGTCAGTGGGGATGTAGCTGGTGGATTTCCATTGATATTTATGAGACTGTGGGTATTGTTCACATTGCTCCTCAGCTTTGTTGTGTTTTAGAGTCTTCAGCTTTCCTCTTTTTACCATTTGTGGATGTATAGTTGGATCTGCAATCTCTCTAACCCTATCTGGCATTTGGTTGACCTCTTAATTCTATTCAGCTTGATTTAAATTGTAAGTATGGAGATTATGTAAAGTTTTGTCACTTGTTTCTCTCTCTCTTTGTTTGCTCTTTTCTTGTTTGGGGTCATTTTTTTCTTTTGTCTTTTTCTTCTTCTCTTTCTTCTTGGGTTTTCTGTCTTCCCCTTATCTTTTATAGTTTTTGTTGAGCTAACCAGCATTGTGACTCAGTCACCCTGGTACTGTTGCTCTTGTGACCAAAACTCAGTGCCATACATATTGTTGATATTGAAGGGCTCTATGCTCACATTGAACTGTGACTGTTTTCCAAACTGCTCTTCAGTTTTTGTTTTCTTTCTTCCTTTAGGGTTGGGCGCATGTATGTCATGGTTTGTTGTTAGAACTGAAGTCTGCGTAACCCATTTATCAGATCATCTCTCAATTTCATTCCTCGAGTTGTCAATTTTGCAACGGAATCAGGAACATGCTGCAAATAACTTCATTGGGAGTATTTCCATTGGCAGAAAGCCCATCAGCATTCAACTTGAGAAACATTTATGATCTATTTTGCCTGCTTTGACAAGTACATCTGCTGTGATGCAGGGTCCCAGGCACCACCAAGGGTCAAAGCAGCTGCAACTTAAGACTTGCCTTGTTGACTAGTTGAAGGCTGGAATGTAATTGTCGGAGTGATGCGCATTGGCTGACCTAGTTGGGAGCTGATTGGGAACTGATGTAAGGATTAAAGGCAATCCTGTGTCTGGCTTTGTTGGGTGAATGAAGCAGTTTTCAAGGAAACAATCCCAATTCAAGGGCAGTTCTACATGAGAATTGGTTTGGAAGCATACTCCATTCCTCTTTTTGCTTGGCAAGTTTTGCATTTGACAACATTTTGTGCACACATTGGATCACATTGATGCACCCACTGTTGTTTGATACACTCGAAAAGCACTTCTGAGCTTAGGATTAATATAACAATCTCTTTGTCCTCTATGCATATCAGGTTACAATTTGCCAGTTTCTTGTGTTGTGCTGAATTAGGGTACTTAATTTCAAAGAGAACCTGAGAGCAACTTCCAAGAACCAAGCCTGTGAACTAAACCCTTTTCCATGAATTTGAGCACCTCAACACATGCCTTTTACATGTATTGAACTAAACCCTTTTACAAGAATGTGAATACTTTTGTGTTTCCTCTGATACCACTCGTTGGATGGGCTGACTTAAAAACCCTCTTCTGTCTTTTGTTTGCAAGTTTCACCTTGTTGCAGCTCATGCAAATGCTACCTCACATGAAAACCTGGCAAAATTTGTAATTGACTTCTTAAGCAATCCAGCAATGGACTACAAATATAGGTATTCACTTCTTGATTTGAGAGGCAGTCTCTTACAAGTAGGACCTTGACTCAGGGAGGGTTGCCTTTTGAGGCATGCCAGCACTTCCTTTTCATGGTCCACAAGTGCCAGGACACCTTTCCCCATCCACAGAGGTTCATAAACACAAATCAAACCACTTATTATCATCAAAATTCATTTTGCTAACTGTGAAAAGAGCAAATATCAGTAGGAGAAAGTGATCACAACAGAGCAATGTCACATACCAAGCTCAATTTCATGCCCATCCTCATCCTGGCCATTCTCAGTCTCCTTGATAGCTTCTTCCTGTATCTCACAGGCTGTCTTTGCATATCACTCCAAAAACTCTTCCTCAGTTTCTCCATGTTCATCATTTGAGTTGGCAGACTCTGAACCCTATAATGCAGAAGACTAGTCATTCCTCTTGACCACCATATCCAACCTTTCTACTGTGTCCCATTTTCCTCAAAGTGATTTGACAAAGCTGTATTGGCTACATATGGCCTGTCCCATCGCCTAGGACAGATAATTGACATTCATTTTCAAAGAAGGATAAGGTTTGATAAGGTATTATTCATAGGGACAACTTGCCAAAGGAAGATAATACCTTGGCTTGTTTGGAATTTATGTTCAGCAGTATTAGACATACATCTTTGCTGTCACTGTCTCCATCCTCATCATCTCCATTGTCATCAGATCCAGATTCTGAGTGACTTTCATCAGTCTCTGAGGAGTCTACCTTGAGGTCAGCTGTAGCTTCTAGGAGCAAGTGGAGGCAATTGTGCACTGCCTTAAATACCTTACGGCACTGTAATGTATCGGAATTGATCATGTGCACCAATACTTTCTGCAAACCAATGACTGCCCCCAGCACAATAACTCATATCAGTTTTCACCATGTCCACCAAGCTAATTTTAGGGAACTGCTGTAATCTCAGCACCAGCTGTGAGAAATGAAGAGTACTCAAAAAAGCTTGCAGATTAGTGTCAGATTTGCTTGTCACAACATGGAAGCTTACCAGCAAGTTTCATCTCTGACTTCAATGACAAGCCTGGGTCAGATGCACTTTCAGCTAACCCAGCCAGTGCCTCAGCCCATGTTAGCAAGCCTTGAGAAGCACCATCTTCTGTTACATTACTACTGCCATCTTCTTCAACTGACAGGATCTTCACCACATGTTCAGGTAGGATAATGAAACACACTGTGATCAGGAGACTGAGAGGCTTCACCAATGGAACATTTACACTTGTCAGCTGCAGGAAGCAGCATGTAGCAACTCCGCAGAAGCATGGAACAAGAATTTTTGAGGTCCCTTCTCCTTCAAATGAGAGTAGGCATGAGTGCAGCAGCATGCATGCCAGCAGGCTGTTGGGCAGCCATTCAATGGCCGTGGTGAGGAAGATGACCAAACATTCAAGTTGGACCATTGGGCAACCTGAGGTGCTGGTGGAGGTGGTATCCCATACTTTGTAAAGTGGAACATGGGACATCTTCCCTGCAAAACAGACTGTAGTTAAGCCACTTGACAATCTGAAGTTTGTGAAATGTTTATTGTAGCACTTTGCCTCTTCACTCAACAATAGTAAGGAGCCAAGTTGAGGAGAATGCCCTTGTTTAATGCTCTGTTTGAGCTTCAGGACTAAAGCACCAGGAAATGACATCCCTCACCTCTACTGCTGTTTCACCTGAGCATGATTTTGTGAGTATGATGCAAATAGTACAGGAGAAGGTGTTCACTCTCCATCTCTCTGGGTCTATTGTCACAAGGCCACTGCAGGCAGGATCTCATGAATAAGTGTGTGCATACAACAACTCTCTTGAGGCATGAGATTTTGACCTCCAAATCAAACAGCCTCGAGAACAAAAGAACAAGATCTAGATTACCTGCAAAGCAACAGCTTCCTCTTGGAATCAAGACAGCTTCACCTTCCTTGTCTTCCCATGCATTCCAATCTGCCACCAGGTGCCCATACTTGCAGCAGTGGCTCCTCTTTCATGGTGGTAGCTGCTGTTGAGTCTGGCATGTACCTCAAGGTTGCAGCCAAAAGCACAGAGCATCACTCAAGCATGATGGAGGTGTAGCTTTTGTTTTGTCAACCTCCTGCATACATGACACCAAGCATATGGAATTGTATGTTGCCGATGCAAATTGTAGATCAATCTATATCAGGCAATTTCAAGTGCTCTGGGCAGAGTTTTACATCCGTTCTGTGAACAACAAGATGCTCCTCATCTTATTTTTACCTTCCCACAAATAAGAGTTTTCTGACAAAATGTTGAAGCAGCTCACAAAAAGATTTACAGACCTCTGCAGGCATCAGCCATGCTAGCTGCAAAAGCTCAGAAAATGTGTTGGCTACTGTTGCAAAACCAGTTTACCAGTTTGCCAGTGCCTTGCCATCATCCTCATCAGGCTCTGCACCATCCCATGTCTGGACCAGTGAGGCCACTGCCACAAACCCAAGTTCAACCATCTGTTCAACACATGGTGCACAGTTTAGGGCAAGTAAGAACATGGTTGGCAGAACATAGGAGTCCTCAAGAAACTGCTTTTGTTAAAAGGGGATGGTGCTTCGATACCTGGGGCCAGGGTTCAGGATGAGGAGGGATGTGCTTGGATATCTCCCCTTGGACTGCAGCAGCAACAGCTGATACATGTCGAGCAAGATGGTCCTCCCCTGCCTCTGCAACTGTAGCCAAGAGCTGCAAAGAGATTGTTGCCTCTCCTTCTTGCTTGTGAACAGAGGTCAAATGATAACAGTGATGTCTCCACTAACCCAGAAGTCACTTATTCTGTGGAATAGGAATTGAGTGAAGAAGTGTATCATGCACTACTGAAGGCACTGCAAGTACCCAGTGCTAGCAATGTGTCCTGGCAGCCTGTGAGAGCATCTGCTGCAGCAGCCCTCTCTTCACTCCTTCAGGCTTTGATTTCAAGTTTCCCTTCACTCTTTGTTGTGAACAAGTCCTTAAGATAGTGGCTTTTGCTGCAGATACAGTCGTCTACAAAGCAAATGCATGATTAAGGTGTCACTTGACAGTCCCTTGTCATCAGATATACTTTAAATGTCACTAGAAGCTCTATAGAACAGCAATTTGGCTGGAGTTGCAGGAGGATTCTAAGCCCATGCAATGGTTGCCCCTACTACAAGCTACAATAGCCAGGGAAGTTTTCCTCTCATATTGAAGTTGGAAAAATGAGGTTGGTGGGATTAGCAAATCAAATGCCATTACCCGCTCATTGTGCCTCAAAGAAAACTCAGCACCCTTATCATTGCTGACATGAGGAGTTGGAGACCTATAAGATTGTTGAGAGTGTGAAGAGTTGTAGGACACAAAATGCAATCATGTGAGTTTGATCTGCATTGTAGCTCAGAAACGTAAAAGATGAGAAGTTTGTTACAGTAAGTTTCCTTTTTAAGACTATAACCCCAAAGACCCAAAAATGCTGCTCCCTAATAAGAAAGAAAAGAAATTGCTTACCTCAGGCAAGCAAAATGCCAGCTACCCCAGAGCCAGTTGGCATTAACCAGGACATATGGAGTTGATGATACCATGGCATATAATGGAAACACTTTAGTTTGGAGCAGTGCAGTCACTGTTTCAGCTGATGGTGTGTGCAGGAACTGCATCACTCAAAGCATGAATTACATTTGTGTCAGGAAGCTACATACTTAGGAGGAAATTTAACATAGCATCCAAAGCAAACTTCTTGTAACAGCTGAGTGAACAACTCTCATTTCATAAAATTCGGGCAGAAAATACAAGCACTTGCAGGCACTGTGCAACATGTTTTGCATAAACTGGGCTTTTCATACCCTTCAAATTTCAGGTTAAACCCATGATGGTCCCTTTTAGCTTTTAGACTCAATGCTTTACAATATGACAGCAAATTGACAAGTTCTGTACATCCATTTTTTCCAGGCATATTATACTCTGACAAGCAATCAGTGACGTGAGGTGGAATATGCAAAGTCTAGATTTTGAAATCATTGATATTTGGACACTGTCTATTCAGCAGAGAAAGAGCCAAAACCTGGTGGACGCCACCATAAGCCATCAGTGCACCATAATAGCTGCAGGCACCCAATGCAAAGGTTACATGCCAAGTCTGCAGTACAGACATCTGTCTTGAATATTGTTACACAGCTTAAACTGCAGCAGGGTTTCGGTTGTTTGCTGCCAAATGCCTCCACGGCTTGCGTTGGATGCTTTGGTCAACAGAGCACAAGCAGGCCAAGCATAATTTATTGGCAAATGTGAGAAACTACACATGATTGGAGCAAGCCAGCTACCATGATGATATCTCCATGATTATGGATCCAATAAGGTGGAACATGATTCTCAACGGAACCCATACACATATGGAGAGTCTATAGAACTCTTAGCATACATGAGCCTACTAGTCATGTCAAGATTTGAGCATAACAACCAAAAAGACAATCTTTGCTAGCAAGTAATATCTTGTGTGGTTGGAGAAGTGATGACACTCCATGGATTGGAAACATGAGCTGATAGACATACTTCACTTGTTCTGAGCTGGGCATAGCTCTGTCATCAGGAAGTGGGCACTGGGACAAAAATGGCATCACCAAAATTTCACCTGCTGTGTTCTGTCCATCCTTCCCTTTGCCTTTCTCCCCTTTCTTCCGCTTTGTGGCAGCTGCTTTTTTGGTCCCTCTACTAGTTGGAGCACATTTGAGTGTTCTGAAGAACCAAAAAAGAGAATAAAGAAAATTCTAAAAAGCCGATGATGTGAAACAAGCAACCAATAAAACTGCAGTCTGTAAAAGAGCTGGGCAAATCTTTTGAATGACAAAATGATGTACAGCATATGGCAGAAACTATACTTTAGCAGTGGCAATGAGACCCAACAGGTTTAACACCCTTTGCTGTGGTGTCAATAGGTCTTCTTTCCACCAACTTGCTTCATCCTGCATACAGCTAATAATTAGATACCACAGTATTCCTGGTGGTTAGACATGATGCAGCTAGGCTTTTGTGTGTGCAATCCAAGTGCAGAAGTTGATGTCCAGACTGGATCAACATGAGCAGGAAAATCTAAGAGAGCAAGCAAGAACTACAGTAGGATTCCATTGCAACAAAAAACCAGAAATGGCTGTGAAAAGATGCTGAGCACTGGTATCATCCTCAGAAATTGAGAGGCATCTCCATATACCATATCAGATGGAAGGTTCTTGCGAAGATATTCATCTTCATCTTCCACCCACTGCAAAATATCCTCCAGCATCAGTATGAGCATCAGAACACAGCTTTCAATCAGCTTAAAATGCAATGCAAATGATCATCAGAAGCTCCAGTTATAGCAACAGTCCCATGCTCAAACCTTATTCATTGTAAGAGCAGGGAAGATTGCATTTTCAACAAGATCCAAGAACTGAGGTGCCATGAGTCACCATCCCTGCCATTCCAAGCAATTGAACACATCCCTATCAGAACTCTTAATTCCTAAAGTGTAATGGCAGGAAGAAGTCAAGGGTCATTTGATTTACTCAGCTTAAAAGGGTTTAGCTCAGAACAGAACAAATACTCTGAGTTTTGTAAGGAGTAGCCAACAAGAAATATGTTTCAACGAGAGTTCATAGAAAAGACTTAAGGGGCACTTACAGGTCCTGTCTAACATTGGCAACAAGGTCAAATGCCAGAGATGGAATACAATATGCTCTTGCATTGGATGGACATCCTGTACAATACACCTTCTTTAGTAAGCTGCCAATCATACCAGGAAAAAGGTAAGGCTTGCAGAATATTCTTAGGTTTGGAAATTTGTTGGGTTGATGATTTGTATAAATGAAAGCCTGGAATTGTAGATGCAGCCTGAAATTCCTGCTTAGACAATTTAGATTATTTCTTTTTATGACACTGAGCAAACTACTTCTTTCATTTGAGATAAACTACTGGTCTGCTGACCTTGGCATTTGCACTTCTTGCCACAATCTTAAGTGATATATTTGACATTGGAGGTAGATACCTACATCAATTCACCCATCATGCTCTAATTTACACTCTTTCTATTTTCAAAAAGGAGAAAAACTGCATCATGGGAGAGTGCAAAAGGTGAATGTCAGATGGGCCAGTCAACCCCTGAAAATATGATTTGAGGGTTGTGGTTTATTACAACTCTTTAGATGCTTCCAGAATGTGTTTTAGGGGACATTCTTGATCATATTTAATTATTCAAGTCCTTTGGTTTCATATGACACAGGGCAGGTCAGTGACCTTCACAACTGGTTAACTCCATTGCATAGTGAATGCTGTACAGTCAATTCTCTAAGCATAGCTTTGTAGCAGCATACATATATTGCTGTCATTATAGACAAGACCCAGATTTAGAGCATTTGGAAACAGCTATCAAGTATTGTCAGCCTGAAGATGAACTGGTGAGTAATCAGATATTCAATCAAGTAATTGAAGACCAAGGATGATCACATCTTTTTATGAATGCAGGGGAAAAGAATATTACTTGTCCACACAATTTCTATGTTGAGAAACTAGATTGCAGCAAATTTGAAGGGCTCACTTCCAGCATTTGAGTCTTGGCTGCTGCTCAGGAAAATCCATCCTTTTTTCCAGCACCACCATATCCAGCAAGACTATGAGGTCATTGAACCATTGCCCCAAACATGCTAGTATTGAAAGTGGCATATGTGACTTCATCTGTGATACAACCCCCCATTTGCAGGAAATTGAGGCTTTGTTGGTGAGTTCCCATGTACAGGCACCTTCAAAGATTCAATAATCACATCTAGACCAGATCACTATCATTCCTTCACAGCTGTGCAAACTGTACGTGCAATGTCCTAAAACTTCTTATTAAGGAAAACTTTGAGAAGCCAGCAACTTCACTGGTACTGGAAAGAATCAATCAATAGAAAAATTACAGTGAGGTGGATAGCCTTGCAAAGAACCAGCAGGATATTGCCATGCTGTGCACACCCCTCATCTTTTGAAGTTGCCACCTGCAACACAATCAAACAGTCCAAGAGGACTAAATCTAAATACAACGAGCTGGACAGAAATTAAATATTACTGGATGCTAACTCACCTAAGGACAAGGGTCTAGAGGTTCAAGAAATCCTTACTCCTGAAATATCCTCACAATGTTAGCTTGTCTTAGGCTTGTCATAGAAAGGGTGGCAGACTTCAACCTCCAACATACAGTACCTGCCGCACAAGATGGTGGAAAATAGCATGCAACAACAAACCCTGGGTTTTTAGAACTTACTTGCGCACGTCAGGGAAGAATTCCTTGAACAAAGCCAGTCGTCGATCCTTGACCTCCTGACAGACCTTGAAGAATGGGCGAAGGATGGGAATGAAGTCACCATAGTTGTACTCGGAGCTCTGTGCGAGTTGGCTCCTCTCTCCATTGAGAGCGTTCAATATCACCAATATTGGAGCCCACAGAATGGCAACTGTCTCACCTCAGAAAACTGTAAAACGAAATCGGTACTTCAAAACAAAAACCAACTTCTTTCCCTCAAACACAAAACTTTTCTCTCTTCAATTTTTGAGGAGAAGGCCTTGAGTGCCTAAAGAAATACTGGACGCTCGTGAGGCAATGTCGCCCTATCTTTATTTAAGACCTCAAATGAGATCTTTAAAATAAAGTGCACAAGTATTTTACTAGAACCCTATCTGTAAATAACAATTACACATTTTGACTGTTACTTTATTCAAGATATTTATATATTTTTGCAAACCACCAAATTCAATAACCTCATTGGTTTGAAAAAATAAATCTTCAAGCCTACATGTAACCCTATTCTACTAAGCATTGGAAAACAATGGTCTCTTTCTAGCAATTCCATTGGTCCTCCAAAAAAATTCACAACCTATCAAACCCTATTAAACAAGGTTAATGAAGATATTTATAGACCTTTGTTGTATGCTAGAGTTTTCATCGTTGGCAAGTTTTCAAGTATAAGTGTGTTTTAAGGTTTGGGAAGGGGCATTTGAGAATAGTAATAGTAATGAGATGGTTGGCAAAAGGAGTTGTTGCTACAATAGACATAACACGAATAGTTAAAACCGTTGATGTAGGAAAGATGGTGAAGCAAACATTAATCTATCTCTACTTGCAACATTTGTGGCTTTTGTTACAATTTTGTCCCATCCAACTATGAATAAGGAGTAGAATCAATAAAAATAAGCATGCATTGTCTCGATGGATTTCTTGAACATGGTGTACATTGTTTCCTATTAGAAGCAAAGCATCAATGAACTTCTACAATGACTAGTTAAGGATTTTGGAAGGCTATGGCCAAACATAAGGTTTGAATATGTGGTTTGCATTTTTCTATTACTAGGGTCAACTGTAACTTTGGGCATTGATGATGACTATGTTGTGTGTAGATGTTCAAGATGTCTACGAAGTAGGAAAGGAGAAGATGTTATTGAAGAAAAGGTTGGTGCTCACCACATTGGACTTTGATATTAACATTCAACATACAAGTCACTAGTGGTAGCCATTAGGAAGTTTCAAGTGATTATAAATACACTTGCACAAGTTGCATGGAATTTTGTGAATGATAAGTAAGCAAGTTTCTATAAGAACTTGGCCTCTAGTCACCTAATATCACATGCTTACAATTATGTTGTAGCTCAAGAAATCAAAAGGGATTTGTATTTTGTGAAGGGTTGTTTGCACAATGTTCATACCATGTTGGGATCGTAGCTCCTTGCATATGTGTTATTAACCTTTAATGGCAATGCCAACTAAAAAGTAAGTCAAGAGGTGTGAGTTCTCAAGATTTCTTAGCCCTTCTAATTGTTGACTGCCCATTGTGGGATCAACATTTTCAAATTGTTGCAAGTTTAATGTAGGACAATTTTCCCTTTGCTATTTAGACTATGATCCATGTGGGGTGTTTCTTGGTATTACACACAAGGTCAAATTGGAATGGCAATTGATCATTGTGTTATATTATGGACACATGCAAGGTGAACTTAAGTCCTCTTTGAATTTCATGACCTATTTTAGACGATTGTGACCTCTCAAGAATCATTATTGCTCATCATTGAGGGGACATTGGGCAAAAAATAAATTTTTACAATGTTTGAAAATGTTTAGAATTTTTGCCATATTTTCAAAAAGGGTTCCTCACTACCATTTGGGTGAAGGCATACTTGGGGGTAGCACTAAAAACCACCTACCCCAAAATCATCGAAATTTTTCAGGCCCTAAATGTCTACAATCAAAATCAATGTGAATTTTTTTTTTTGTTTTTACTTGATTCCATAGACCTTGTTTCTCAACTTCAAACTTGCTTTGAAATTGTTGCAAATTTTATAAATGGAATTTTTTTTCTCCCATGCATCTAACTTGCAATGAATTTAATGTACATGGGGTTGCACACATGAAACATCTTCCATCCATGTCACCACTTCACCGAAAAAACAACCATTGTCAAATAGGCCTTTTCCTCCCACCAACAGAGGGTCCATGGACCCTTTGTGTCTCATTCAAACTCTTAGTCATTTTCTATCATAAATTTCCTTTGACTCACACTGACATTTTCTTTCTAGGTGAAAGCACATTAAGGTGTAGTACTTTCCAGCATATGTGGACTTTATATTAATGTTAAAATAAAAGTCTATATACACTATAGCAAAATAGAAGTCATATGGCAAGGCTAAAAAAAAAAAATTTCACTTATAGACTTTGTCAATGATACATAATTGTATTAAAAATTTACATTTAAGAAATGAGAAGTTGAATTATTGATTCAAATGAATATAGTACTTTATTAAAAAAATCAATATTTGATTGTATATATCAATTTATGGTTTTCAAAAATCTTTCAAAATTGTATTCCTTTGTATTAATGGCATCACACTATTGTCTATGTCAAAAAAATCAAGCTAAGCATTTTAATCAATATAATAAATCCATTATCATATGATATGGACTGTGATGTAAGGTTTTTGGCACCTCAAAAGTCCAATATGTTATAGTAACTCAAAATATTTTATGAAATTCATATAATGTGATCATATCACATGTAATATTATTTTTAATAATCCTTTTCACCTATTGTTCATTTATATTTTGTTCCATGGCCCATGATTGATAATCCAATAAATTGTGATAGGATTATGTGTAGCCGGACAATGGGTGACCGTTCCAGAAAACTCTCTGGACTGGACTTGACGTGTGAACGAGGGGACGGTTTGGCCGCCTCTGATGGAAAGTGACGGCGGATCTCTGATTTTGTGTTGATGGTAT